>Ga0213875_10000204_pt1 | contig 60760 bp, 54 predicted proteins | sample BarmaccomBMRX_R8_FD_160105 | JGI IMG/M metagenome (GOLD analysis project Ga0213875, IMG submission 160105) | Root-associated microbial communities from Barbacenia macrantha in rupestrian grasslands, the National Park of Serra do Cipo, Brazil - RX_R8 | ecosystem: Host-associated > Plants > Roots...
CATCACCATCGCGATCTGCGGCGATCCGAAGGACCACTCGACTTCCGAGCTGCTGAGGCGCATTGCTCATGAAACATCGGACGACCGGTGAAGTTGCCCCGCAGGACTCGACTCACCACCCGCAACGTACGCACACCCGATGAGGTGGCACGGCATTTCGATGGTCTTGCATTGCATTACCACGAGGCGCACGGCTGCGCGACAAAACTACTTTCTTACCGGCTTGACATCATCCGCCAGTTGCTGGGAACTGCGCAGCGCGGCACTCTCCTGGAGATCGGCTGTGGCCCGGCCACCCACCTCATCGCCCTTGCCGCGGAGTTTACCCATGCCATCGGTACCGATCTGTCCCCCGAGATGGTCAAGGTCGCCCGCGGTGACGCTGAGCGCTCATCGTGGAGAAACCGCATCTCGATACGCGTCGATCCCGCTGAGGAGCTGGCCACGATCGACAACAGTTCAATCGACGTCGTGCTGTGCGTCGGGGCACTGGAGCATATGCTGGAAAAAGGTCGGGTCGTTCGCCAAGTACATCGAGTGCTCAACCCGTCGGGGATATTCGTCAGCCTTACTCCCCATGGTGGTTACTGCTGGTACCGGCACATCGCACCGGTCTTAGGCATCGACAGCCGGCATCTGTCCACCGATCACCTTCTCACCACGGGTGAACTGGAAAGGCTCTTGAGCGGCGCGGGGCTGACGATCATTACTCGTCAGTACTGGCGTTTCGTCCCCCGGGGTGACCTGCCGGTCGGCTGGGCACCGCTGCTCGAGGTCCTGGACTGGTGCGGTGCGCGAGCCGGGATTGGGTACCTCAGAGGTGGCATAGCCGTCGCAGCCGTCCGCTCGGACGGCAGAACCGGTTAAGCGCGGGCGTTGGCGCCCAGTGGACGCCGGTAGGCAGCGCTGGCCTCAGTGTCCTCCCAGACGGTCACCTCGAGAGCATCGATGTTGGGCATGGTCACCAGCAGCTGATCGCTCAGAATCCGGCAGAAGTTCTCCACGCTGGGATTGAGGCCTTCGAATTCGGGCAGCTCGTTGAGCGTGTTGTCCCGGTAACGCTCCACCAGGACGTCCAATTTGCGGTTGATCTCGTCAATGTCGAGCAGGAAGCCGTGACGGTCCAAGCTCGTGCCCTCATACCGCGCCTCGATCCGGTATTGATGAGAGTTGATCATGCTCTCGCGGCCCCAGTCACCGCCGACCAGGAAATGCTGCGCGATGAGCTCTCGCCGCACGGTGACGCTGTACCGCGGCTGCATTGACGTCACGTCTGCCTCCCATCTACCGCAGATTGCGCCTGGCGCGCATCAACTCCCGCAACGGGCGCCAGCCGATGATCTGGATACCAGCCTTGTGCACGTACTGGGCAAGCCCACCGTCGTGGAAGACGTCGTAGTCGGCGACCCTATGGCACCAGTCGGGAGTAATGGCCCGCAGTTCGGGTGTGTCCCTGGCGGGATGGGTGATCAGGTAGGTCAGCCCGGCTGGTAGCTGGTCGAACAGTCTTTTGGCCAGATCGATCCGGTCTGCCGCCGAGCCGGCGAGGGGCATCTCTCTGAGATGGTCGAAGACCGGGAGTCCCTGCTGTTCCCATCCGGTAATGGCTGCTTCAGACAGTGCTGCCACCCACTGCGGCTGGCGAGTCATGAGGACCGGAAGCTCGCGCTTGAAGCCCACGCTGACGTACTGATCGACGAGAGACGGGCGCACCAACGAGAACATGTGGCAGTCGATATGCGTTGTGTCCAACCCCGCCGCTATCGCACGGTCGACTTGGGCCTCCACTTCAACGCGAACCGCCTGGGGGTCGACGTTGCGCCACTGGTCTTGATTCCGGTAGAAGTAGCCGTCCTCGTCCAGGAGGCCAGATGCAGGATCCCGGGTGGACAGGGGGCCCCAGCGGTAGCCATTCCATTCGCTAGTCAGCGTCAGGTGCACGCCGACGTCAAGCTCGGCATGCTTGCGGCAGCCAGCGACCACCGCCGGGAACCAGGGGCAGGGCACCATTACCGATCCGGCAGAGACAATCCCGCACGCTGCCAGCTCGAAGAAGGCATCGATAGTCGCAGCGCACATCCCGACGTCGTCGGCGTGGATGATGACAACCCGATCGTCTGCCGAGAAACCGAGCTCGGATAGCGCGAGGTTGGCGGTCATGGGATGACACCGATTGCGTAGACGGTGTTGGTGATCTTCTCCACTGTCACCGGAAATCGCCGTTCCAGGGCCACGAGATCGTCGAAGGTCAGTTGCCAGCGAGGATCGTTGTTGACCGTCCAGTCCATGCCGCGCTGGTCGGTCAGGATCCGACCGCGCGGCCGCAGGCACCACAGATAATTGTCCAGCATACGAAAGAAATGGTATTTGCAGCAGGCGAAGCTGGCCAGGTTGTTATCGACGATCAAATCGTATCGATTTTTGATGGTCGTGAGGAACTCCCGGCTGTACTTGCTCAAGAAATGGACCGTGTAGTTGGTGATTTCCAGTGAATCGGCGAGCTCCTTTTCCTCTTGGCTTACCGTGAGGCCGTCCACCAGGCGGACCCGACCGGCGAACCTCTGGGCGAACCGGGAATTGCCCACGCCGACATGGAGAACGCACTGCTCTCGCAGATCCAATCTGTCGACCACCTCCTCGATACGCGCCTGGTCGACCGTCGTGTCCTCCCGGGTGTGATCGATCCAGATCGGCATATCGGTGGCCAGGCCAGGATGCTCCAGCTGGCCGCATATCTCGAGACAGGAGTCGTAGCGGCTGGGAATGCTCATGACCTACTCCCCTTGCCAGCAACGAGCAGCCGGTAGTGCACATTCCCCGAGGCGTGGAGTCGCTCCAGAGCGATCCCTCCGAGATAGGCGGAGACAACCGTGCGCGCCGGGCGCAGCGGGATCCTCTCGTGAAGCAACGAATATGTCCGCTCCAAGCAGTCGAGGATTTCCTCGTGACGCGGGCGCATCAGAGCGCTGAGGTCTTCCTCATGGATGAGCGATAATCCTGTGCGGTACAACGCGTTGCGGTAGTCGTCGTAGGTCCAGTACCGAGCGCAGCCCCAGTGCCTGCGCAGAAGGTGAGCCTCGGCTGGTCTGTGGCGGTCGAGGTCGCACATCGCCATGTCGTCGAGAAGCAGGAGCACCCCGCTGGGTCGCAGTGCAGCGGACAGGTTGGCCAGCGTCCGATGCAGGTCAGGAGAATGGATCAGTGACTCGATAGCGACAACCGCATCGAAACCGCTTCCCAACGGCTCGTCGTAGCTTTGCAGCCGGAATCGGCAGACGTCTGCTATGCCGCGCCGGCGGGCCTCCCGCTGCGCCACGGCCAGCTGGACTGAGCTGAGTGTGATGCCCTCATAGCGACCACCGATTCGCGACTGCCAGTGGAAGATGGTCCCGCCAAAGCCGCAGCCGGCATCGAGCACTCGGGGAGCAGGTGGGAGATCGGCCACGCCCAGCACCCGATCGTTGACGTATTCCACACCTGCCGTGCGTCGCACACCGGCGTGCTCTGCCGGCTCGATCCCCAACCTCTTGTGCATGGTGAAGGACGCGAAGCGGTCGCGGTAGGCAAGCCAGTTGGTGAGCTGGACGTAGCGAGAAAGCCAGTCGTAATACTCCGGGAGCTGTTTGTGAGTGATCACAGCGACGTCTCCTCGCGCCCACGGCGCTGGCGGGACGTTACTAGGCAGCTCAACAACTCGCGAACGCACCGGAAGGACTCGTCCCAGGTCGGGTGGCGTGCGGCCCGCCGCCGCGCGGCAATGCCCATCCGGAGCAAAAGCTCGCGGTCGATCATGAAGAGGTGGAGATACTCGCTGAGGGCTTGAACATCGCCCGGGGCGACGAAAAAACCCTCGCGGCCGTCGTCGACGACCTCGCGTGCCCCTCCTGCGGAAGTGGCGATCACCGGGAGCCCGAACCGCATCGCCTCGAGATAGGCAATGCCCACAGCCTCGTACGACGAGGGCAGCGCCAGCACGTGGCTTCTGCCGAGGTGCTCAGCGACCCGCTGATTCGGCACCGAACCCAGTAGGTGAACGTTGGCGCCAAGACCGAGACGGCCGATCAGGTACCGCAGGCGCTTGACGTAGAGGCGGTCTGTGGTCAGGCTGCCCACCACCGTCAACCGCCAGCTCTCGGTCGGCAGGCTGGCCAGAGCGGTAACCAGGTCGTGCAATCCCTTACCGGGCACCACATTGGCGATGCTGACGACGCGCAGGGGACCTGCCGTCCTCGCCCGCGCGGCTACCTCGGCTTCGGTCAGCTGGACTCTCATGTGATCACCGCCGGGGTAGGCGACGACCCCGGGAATGGCGCGACCGATCAGGCTCTCGGCCGCCTGCCGAGTGGTGTGGCAATTGAATATCGCGGCGTCGACGGTGCCGAGGTATCGACCCTCAACCGCCGCATAGGCGTGACGCAGCAGCGACGCTTGCCGCTCGCTGGAGCGCAGCAGGTGGACCAGCGCGACGATGGGATAACCGGTCTGTGCCCGGAGCCAGCGGTTGAGCATGACCAGCGAGGGGTGGTTGAGTTCGTCTTGGACCAGGACATCAAAGCGCTCGCTGGCCAGGCGGCGAGCCAGTGACGGTGAAAAGTTGTCCGCGAGGTGGCGGGGATAGGTCCGCAAGGGCAGGGAGACCACCCGCGTCTGATCGCCATGCGACCTCAGATGCTCGAGCAACCGGCGATCGTAGAGGTAACCGCCGGTAAGAGTGTCCAAGCTGCCGAAGATGATGAGGCCGACCCGCATCATGCGCCCACCTACAGCCGCTCATCGATAAACTGTGCCAGGGTGTCACGCATCTCACTCACCGCGTATTTTTTCGCCCATCTGGAGCCGTCGATCCGGACGTCGTGGCGTAGCGCCTGGACGACAAGTTCGATGACGGAGCCTTGGGGTCCGGTGATGTGGCCGTAAACGTAGGGACGTAAGTCGGATGCGACGAAACCACGGTAGTCGCCGTTCACGACACACGTGGTGCCACATGCCATCGCCTCGATCATTGCCATGCCAAAGCTCTCCTTCGGAGAGGCTGACACGAACAGGCGTGCCCGGTTGCACAGTTCGGCAATTCCCGATGCCGAGCACCAGCTACCAGTGGCAAGTGGATCTCCCGGGTCGATGCTCGACGCGACGGCCACACCGTCAATGTATCTTTTCACCTCGCCGAAATAGGCTAAATCGCCGACGCCGCCCGCTAGATACAGGGGCAGGCCATATTGGTCGAAGACTGCGGGCCGGTAATTTCGGACCAGCTCGAGCTGATTCTTGTCAGGATGGATCCGGCCGACCGTGAGTACAAGCTCTTCGCTTTTCCGGTCAGGATAGAAAACTTCGCCGTCGTAGGAGCCACCTACCAGAAGAAGATCGCTGTGCTCCTCGACGGTGCGATGCGACAGGATACCGCGGAACAGTCCGTCGGGCAGATCGGGATGCGGATAAGTGTCGGTAAGGCAGAAAGACGGTCGAAGCTCGGCCAGCTGCCTGGTGAATTCATTGTCCTTGAAGCCGATGAAAAGGATGAACGTGAAGTCGAGGGCGTGAAGACCGAGGATCTGCAACTTCCCCTTGACGGGCTGACCCTGGTGAAACAACCGGACGGGCGTCCAGTCATCGGTGCGGGTAAGGAGCAAGTACATATCGTAGTGGGGAAACATCAGCGCTTGGTAATCGTGGACCAACCGCGCGCAACCATTGGTGATGACCGGGTACGGGCTTGCGGTGGAGACCAGCAAGGCTCGCCTGGTGACGGGTCGGCTCTGGCGTGCGTCGGGCGCAGCGGATGATTCTTTGCTGTTTCGCAGGGTTGACCGGCCGCCCGGATGAAGATCATCGACCGGACGTGGCTGTGGTAGGCGGCAACTTGCCGGGCACGTGGCCAGCACGCTATCCCCTTCTAGGACCAACTTACATTGACAAAATAGGCGCTGGCTGGCGTAATTTCTACCGCTAGTGGTTCCCGGCGTCAGGAGGTTCCCATGGCGAGTGCGAGTGCGCCCACGTCGAGCATCACCCGGTCAGCCACCTTGTCCGGCGCCACGGATGCGATGAGCAAGGTGGGAAGAAAAATCAGCAATCTGGCGTCACCGTTGTTGGGCGTGATCACCCGGTATGCGTCGACATTAGTGATGTCGATGCTCAAGGCCCTGCAGACTGTGACGTACTTGCTGATTGGTCTTCAGCCCGGCGCGTGGTGCGGCCGGATGTGTGGGGGGCACGTACTCGTCGCCTCGGACTTCAGTCGCGCAATCGCTTTGGCCAATCGCCATCGCGGCCGGTTTCGGTGTAGGTATGATCGGTCAACCATGCAGCGCTGTATCGGTCACAAAAATTCTGACCGGACTCTTCGATCTGGCGCGTTAGTCATATCTGCCGGGCCCGTATCCAGTGCGAGGATCTCATTTGAGATAAGCCATCGCTGAAGGCTGCGGCGATCCTTTATCAGAGGCCGGTATCACGGACTCGGCTACCCGTGCTCCAAGTCGATCCACTCGCCGACAAGCCCTCCACTCCGACAAGCCATCTGCGCTGACCCGGCACTGGTGGTCGGATCAAAGTATGACGCTCGGGCTTGTCGCTGTCACGCCAATGTATCTTCACCGCAGTATCTTCACCGCAGCGTCACCAACAACCGTACATCTACCCATGCAATGCAAGTAGCGCAACACAGTCAAGCACGCCATCGACACGGTCATAGTATTCGGGGACATCCTAGATGACATGCGCACCTACACCTAAGGAATTATCATTCCAGCCACTGGCGAACGGAAACCCGCAGTCTTATTTCGATTTCAGTCGTGATGGTTTATTCCCCATCGCCTTGCCCGTTTCAAAGAAGACGGTGTTCATAGCAAGAGATGCAGAAACGGTGCGACTGATTATGACTGACCCGAGGTTCAGCTTGGCGCGATTGGATCCCGAAGAAGATTCGGTTACCGGCACCGGGTATCAATCGCCTGATGGGCTGTTACGCCTGGACGTCCCACGAATTAGGAATATTCGACGCCGGATAACGCCGCTCTTCTCGGAGCGGGGCATTGCACCATGGCGAGCTGAAGTCGAAAAAATTGCCGACGTTTTGTTGGGAGAACTACCTCATGCGCGCCAGCCGCACGATCTCAATAAACAATACTTTGAACCGTTCGTCGTTCGCGCTGTCGCCCTGTCTGCGGGTATCACCTTGGATGAAAGCAGTACGCTATACGATTTTTCCAATAGGGTGTTAGTTCGCGTAGAGGCGCCCCAGGATGAAGCTCGGATCGGCACGGCCTGGCAGGAACTCTACGATTACAGTAGCGATCTTGTTAATGAGAAACTTAACAACCCTGACGACGGGCTGGTTTCTAAGATATCAGCAGAGCTCAAGAAAGCCTGTTTTGATGATCATGAAATAGTGGCGGCCCTGGGAACCGTACTTGCCGGATTTTATACTCCCTATGGGATTTTAAGTGTGTCCGCGGTAGAACTTTTCCAGCATCCCGACGTTGTGCAGGCGTGCAAGAAAGATCCGACATTGTGGGGGCGGGCGACCGATGAACTCATGCGGCGCAAAGCCCACTTCAACTTCTTTTTGCCGCGGGTTGCAATAGAAGACGTCGCGTTGGGTCGTGAAGAAATCTTCGCCGGTCAAGTATTGTTACCATCGTTGCATGCAGCAGTCACTGATCCGGATTTGTTTGCGTCGCCCGGTGTATATAGTGCACACAGGGCCCGCGCTCGATGCAACATCGTCTTCGGCGCAGGTCCTCATTTCTGCCTGGGCGCGGCATTGTCCCGCCAGTGGCTACAAGTGTCCCTTGAAAGGCTTTTTACAACTTTGCCAGGCTTACGCCTGGCCGGATCTTATCGTGACCTAGAATGGCAGGCTGGTTCGATATCTATGCCCAAACAAGTGTTGGTGATATGGGATTAGGTCCGCAGCGCGCTTGAGTTTGCATGTTGGATGGCGTGAGCGAAGACGGGGAGTGACCGTTCCACCATTTCGTCGGTGGCTGTCAGGGAGATGCGGAAGTAGCCGGGCAGCTCAATGACGTGACCGGGAAGTACGGCTACGCCATTTTCGGCGAGCAGCGCGCAAAATGTCCGGTCATCACCGCCGGGTGCCTGAGGCAGAAGGTAGAAGGTCGCCTCCGGAAGAGGCACGTGGTATCCCTGCCTGCGTAACTCTGGGACCATGCGGTCGCGCCTGCGTTGGATTGCCGCGACGTTTATGCGCAGGCCGTCGATGTCGGGTAGGGCGTATTGCATGACGGCGTCGGGCATCGCAAGCCCAGACGACAACAGGACGTGCAAGAGGGCTGCGCGCATAGTCTCGGCCTGCGGCAAGCCCGGTGCCAAAGCGAGATAGCCCAGCCGTTGCCCCGGCGTCAGCGTAGTTTTGCTGTAGGTATGGGCAAGCATCGAATAGGGATAGAAAATACCGGGGCTGACGAAGCGGCGATCGTCGAACAGAATCCTGCTGTATGCCTCGTCGGATATCACCCAAATCGGTCTCCCGTAGCGGACCGCTGCTTCGGCCAAGCCGTTGGCGAGGCGCTGTAAGGCAGCCGCTGAATAAATTCGCCCGCTCGGGTTGTGCGGGGTGTTAATCAGAATCGCTCGGGTTCGTGGTCCTAGGGCCGTCAGGATGGCTTCGACGCCCAAATCGAAAGCCGGCGGCTCGAGCCGGACGCGAACCGGCGTGGCGCCGCTGGCCAGGATCATTGCCTCGTAGAAAAACCATGGTGGGCTCAAGAAGACGACTTCATCACCCGGGTCGACCACGGTGTGCAGGGCTAAGGCGATGGCCCCACCAGCAGCGCGAGTCAAAAAGATGTCCTCGGCGGTAAATTCCACGCCCAGCTCAGTGCCCAGCGAGGTTGCTGCTGCCTGACGCGCGGGCTCGTGCTGGAAACGGTAGGCAAACCAGTCCGTTGCGGTGGGAACGCTATATCGCTGCAACGCCTCGACAAAGCCGGGCGGGGGCGGCTCCTGCGGATCGCCGGTCATGAAATTGGCGATCATCGTCCGTTCGCCATGTGCTGGGTCCTGGAGCACCGTTTCGAAGAAGGGCTGCAGGGCCTGTTGCAGGGCCAGGACCCGGTTGGCGATCAGCTGCTTGACCATCATCGGCCATCCTTTCGATGCGGTGCTGACCCTGGCGGGGCGCCGATGGTGACAACGGCGAAGCGGCGCAGGTCAGCACGACCGGCGCGGAAGCGGCTTAGCGCCCACGGCGGCCTGCAATGGCTCGGGCTCGCATCACCGGCCCGAAGGGCACCGTGCGTAGCCAGGTGGCCGCAACCGAACGCAGCGACGGATCAACCGCTGTGACCGAGGCCGCACCGCACCAGGCGGCCGCCAGCGCCAATGCTCCGGTGCCGGTCTCCAGATCCAGCACTCGGCACTCTGCCGCGCAACCACCTTTCTGCGGACCATCAATCACCAGCGAGGTATCACCGTCGACGCGATACATCCCGGGGGGCCGCAGCAGGAACACGACCGTGTGTCTACCCGCAGCACATGTTGGAGAAACCCGTCGCTGCGGGTTTCACACGGCTGTCTGGAGTCGATCGGCGGCCCGATCGCGGCTGGTGGCACCGGCGTGTGAGCTGTCTTCCTGGGCGACGACGGCAAGCACGGTCGCTTTGGGATCTTGGGCGAGGTGGTGGATGAAGCCACGGTGGTAGGCATGGGCGGCTGTGCGGCCTGCCCATCGCCGCAACACCGGCGTGCCCAGCAGGCCCGGCAGTTCGAACACGCCTGGCCCCAGACGATCAAGTCGGCAGAAGACTTCGCTGCCTACGCGCAGGGTTTCCTCGACCGCCGTGCCTACGGTCGCGCCCGAAGTGCCGACGATGGGCAAGTTCCACAATGCTTTGATATCGGGCGCCTGCCAGTTCTGCGGCGGATTGTCCGCTGAGGGGACCGGAATCCACGTCTCGGCCCGGAAAATGTTTGGGGGAGCGCCTGTGGCTGACCGGACCGCGCGGTAAAGAGCCTCACCGCGCAGCCGGCTGCCCGAGGCTCCCAGCTGGTAGGCGACCTCGATATCGTCGATGCCTGCGCGGGCAGCAGCGACGGCGAGCTGTTTACCGACGCCCTCGTCGAGATGGCCGTCACCGAACAGCACGCCACCGCCTTCGACAAGGAGGCCCTGGCTGTCGTCCCAGTCGTGAAATACCCGGGCCAACAAGTCACCCAGGTTGATCGGGGGAAACATTTTCGTGCGAGTCTCAACTGCGGCGAGGGCATGGTCGTACAGGACGTCGTCGGGCAGAAGTCTCGCCGCCCGGGTGAGCTCTCGTAGTGCCGCCGCGGTGTCGGCGGCGACTTTGCGTTGCAGGCCTTGCCAGAACCGCGGGTACCGGTGATGCCAGAAGTGGCGAATCGCTGTGACCGGAGTTCGCAGGTGTCCTGCGGCGAAGGCATCAGTGAGATAATGCTGGGCGGCTGCTTCCCTGGCCATTGCCCGGGACAGGTCACCCCGGCACTGCCCCAGCCGGCAGGCCTCCTCGAGGGCGATCTGGTGAAGATGGCGATAAGCCACCACAGCGGAGCCAAAGTGGCTCGGCGGCGGGCAGGACAAGCAGTGGTGGTCGTGGGCAGGGTCGGGAAGTCCAGGAGTGACGAAGTGGTCACCATTGGCGGCGGCCAAGGTCAAAAAGCGATCCCGGACTCGCCTCTCTACCCCGGTAGCCGCCGCAGTGGGGCTGAACCGGAAGTCGCTGAACTCCCCGCCGGGTTCGAACCGGGCGTCAACGAAATCTCCGTCCACTGCCATGACTTTGAGCGCGCAGATGATCTCGTCTCGGGTGCCGAACTGAGTTCCTCGCCGGCCCGGGATGGCAGCTAACTCAAACAAATCATCAGCGGCCAGCCCGTCGGGTTGTCCGTGGCTGTCTTCACCCCGGTGGGCGCCCCGAGTCTGGCTGGCGAAGAAGTCACCGCTCAAGGCGACCACGTCGCCGTAACCAAGGACCAAGCTTTCCCCGGCACGGTGGCCGCCGACCTGCACCAGTGCGCCTGCGGCAGCAGCGTGACCTACGGCGCGATGCTCGGCGGACTTCATGGCAGGCGCCACCCAGCGGTGAGCGGAAGCTGCCTGGGGCTGGCGGCCTGAACAGTGCCGTCAGGACCCATGCTCACGTCGAGGGCGGTGTGGATGTGAGATGAGAACGTCATTACGCGCTCGGAGACCCGCCCCGTCTTGCGGACCATGGCCACTCCTTCTAACAACATAAACGACTTCTTTTAGAACTCTACCTAGCGGCAATCTGTTAGGTCAACATTTCTTATTTTTAGAAGGCCCTGCACGGATCGCTCCCGGGCGCTGGCGCCGATCATCACGGCGGTCCCGCCTCGCGGTCCCCGGCGGAGCCTTGCCGGCGCGCCGGTCACCGTCGGCGCCTTGCCGGCGCGCCGGTCACCGTCGGCGCCTTGCCGGCGCGCCGGTCACCGTCGGCGCAAGCTCACCGCACGCCATCCTCGATCAGCATGCCCATGCGCTCGGTCGGTGCCACCTTGACCGGCGGCAAATCGCAACGACAGGAGGTTGTCCGTCCACAGCGGACGACAAAAGGCAAAGGCAAGGAGGCTACGCGCTCCTTGCCACTCTCACCGTATAGCGCACCGGGGGGCTTGCGGCAAGCCCTGGGTCGTGCCGCAGAATTTCCGGCCGAAGCCACAACCTGCGGAAATCAGGATTCGCGAAGTACGTGTGCTCGCGGGTGTGCGCAGCCAGACCGCGCGGAGCAGCTGGCCGAGATGCAACCTCACTGAATGGCGGCGGTTCATGTTTGACGTGATCATTGTCGGCGGCGGACCGACCGGCTTGATGCTGGCCAGCGAGTTGCGGCTGCACGGCGTGCACACGCTCGTGCTGGAGAAGGAGACGGAGCCGACCAGGCAGGTCCGCGCGCTGGGCCTGCACGTGCGCAGCATCGAGGTGATGGACCAACGCGGTCTGCTGGAGCAGTTCCTCGCGCACGGCCAGCAGTACGCGGTCGGCAGTTTCTTCGCCGGTATCGACAAGCCCGCGCCCGACCGGCTGGACACCGCGCATCCCTACGTCCTCGGCATCCCGCAGACCACCACCGATCGCCTGCTGGCCGAGCACGCCACCGAACTCGGCGCCGAGATCCGGCGCGGTTGCGAGGTGGTCGGTCTGAGCCAGGACGAGTACGGAGTGACCGCCGAGCTGGGCGACGGCACGCAGCTGCGCTCGCGCTACCTCGTCGGCTGTGACGGCGGTCGTAGCACGGTGCGCAAGCTGCTCGGCGTCGGCTTCCCCGGCGAGCCCGCCACGGTCGAATGGCTGCTGGGCGAGGTGGAGGTGGCTGCGCCACCGGAGACGCTGAACGCCGTGGCGGCCGACGTCCGCAAGACCCATCTGCGGTTCGGCCCCGCACCCCACGAGGACGGGGTGTACCGCTTCGTCGTGCGCGCCGAGGGGGTGGCCGAGGATCGCACCGTCCCGCCGACGCTCGAGGAGTTCACGCAGCGGCTGCGGGCGATCGGCGACACCGACTTCGGCGTGCACTCACCGCGCTGGCTGTCCCGCTTCGGCGACGCCACCCGGCTGGCCGAGCGCTACCGGGTCGGCCGGGTGCTGCTGGCCGGCGACGCGGCGCACATCCACCCGCCGATGGGCGGGCAGGGCCTCAACCTCGGCATCCAGGACGCGTTCAATCTCGGCTGGAAACTGGCCGCCGAGGTCAACGGCTGGGCACCGGAGGCGCTGTTGGACAGCTACCACACCGAACGGCACCCGGTGGCCGCCGACGTGCTGGACAACACCCGCGCGCAGAGCGAGCTGCTGTCCCCCGAGCCAGGCGCCCGGGCAGTGCGCCGGCTGGTAGCGGAACTGATGGACTTCGAAGACGTGAACCGGCACCTGATCGAGAAGATCACCGCGATCGGGATTCGCTACGACTTCGGCGAGAGCCACGAACTGCTCGGCCGGCGGATGCGGGACGTGGGGCTGCAGCAAGGGCGCCTCTACGAGCTGATGCACGGCGGCCGCGGACTGCTGCTCGACCAGACTGGCCGGCTTTCGATCGCCGGGTGGGCGAATCGGGTCGACCACGCCGTCGACGTCAGCGAGGAACTGGACGTGCCCGCCGCGCTGCTGCGGCCGGACGGCCACGTGGCGTGGGTCGGCGAAGACCAGCAGGAGCTGCTCAGCCAGCTGCCCAAGTGGTTCGGCGCGCCCGTCAACTGAACGTGCAGTCTGGCCGGCAGGGTGGGCCGTTGTGACGGTGATCGAGGGTGGCCCGGCACCGGGAAGACCGTGGTGGCGCTGCCCCGCGTCATTCTGTGAGGAATTCTAAAGCCAACTCCGGTTGACCGGATCAGCGCGAGTCTCTAACCTCTTTAATCAACGGAGATTGTCCATACAGAAGGGAGATCGTCATGACGGCCACTAGGGCCGCAGTTGCACTGGTTCGGCTGGCCACTCGCTACAAGCCCAGCCAATATGCGTCTCCCACCACGTGACCAAGCAAGGGCTGGCTTTGTTCGGTGTGAGCGCAACGCACGCGACAGTTTGAGGCTAGACGGGATTGTCGGTGTTAATCACTGAGCGCCGGGTACAAAAGGGGTTGCTGAGGCACCGCGACTTCCGCCACCTCTGCGCCGCGAATGCAATCAGTAAGGTCGGGACGGGGATCAGCAATCTGGCGATGCCGCTACTCGCTCTGATCGCCCTGCACGCGTCGACGTTCCAGGTGTCTATGCTGAATACCCTGCAGACCTTGGCATACCTGCTGATTGGCCTGCCGGCCGGCGCCTGGTGTGACCGAATGCGCTACCGGCCCGTCCTCATGGCCGCAGACCTGGGTCGGGCAATCGCCCTCGGGTCAATCCCCATTGCCGCCGCCTTCGGCATCGTCACGATGTGGCAACTCTATCTTGCCGTCTTCGTCGCCGGCGTGCTTACCGTCTTCTTTGATCTAGCGCACCAGTCGTATCTGCCACGCCTTGTCCAGCGCGACGACCTCGTCGAGGGAAACGCCACGATGCGGGCCAGCATGTCCATTTCCGCCCTCATCGCACCAAGCCTCGCCGGATATCTCGTGCAGCGGTTCAGCGCGTCTGTTGCGATATTGGTCGATGCCCTTAGTTACCTATGGTCGGCAACCTGGTTGAAGACCATCCGCACCATTGAGCCAAATCCGCGCAGACCTGCCAACCGAAATCTACGCAGCGAAATCCTGGACGGCCTGCGGCTGGTGTTCGGAAATCCGATCCTGCGCGCCATCGGTCTCTACAACGCGATGACATCGCTGTGCCAGTCCGCCTACGTGGCAATCGCCGTGGTGTTCCTTGTCAGGGAGGTGCACCTTTCGGCCGGGACGATCGGTCTGCTGGGCAGTCTGGGCCTGGCGGGTGCGCTTATCGGGGCCGTGCTGGCCAGGCGCCTTGCCGTCACAGTCGGGGCGGGACGGGTCTTGTCGGTCACCGCGTTGGTCAACGGTCTGGCATTCCTGTGTTATCCGCTCACCGATTCCGGCTGGCGTTTGGCGTTCTACGTGGTGGCCACCTTCGTGACCAGCGCTTGTCTCATGGTGGTCGTCGTCGTGCAGGTGAGCTTGCAGCAGACGTTATGCCCTGACCACTTGCTGGGCAGGATGAACGCGACGATCAATTTCCTGTATTGGGGTGCGGCTCCCCTGGGCAGCTTGGCTGCCGGTGTCGTGGCAGAGATGATCGGATTGCGTCCGACCTTATGGCTCGCCGCAGTAGGGATGCTGCTCGCGGCAGGCTGGTTGATCGTGTCTCCATTACCCACCATGCATCACCTACCGCCGGTTTGTGATGGCCCCACCCCGGTAGCCCGGTATACGGCAACGAAGTGAGATCGCAGAATGGGAGATCGAGCGGCGAGCATGGGGTCGCCGCATGAGCCGCCTTATCTCCGTCATCACTGCAGCCCATGCGCTGAGCGTGCCCTACCTTCTTGAAGCGTATGAGTCACTGGTTGTTCAGAAACTGCCCGCCGGCTGGTCTTGGGAATGGTTGCTGCAGGAAGACGGCCAGACCGGAGTGGTAGCGGCAATTGTTCCCGACGACCCGCGGATCAGCGTCGGATCAGCCCGTCCCGGCGGCCCGAGCGTCACTCGTACCATGGCGATGGCGCGAGCCCAAGGTGCGCTCGTTCGTAATCTCGATGCTGACGACAAGCTGCTGCCCGGGGCGATCGCGCGAGACATCATGGTAATGGTTGATCGACCCACGGTTGGTTGGACAACTTCCCGCATACTCAACTGGCTGCCCGACGGTGAGACTGCGAGCTGGCGGCACCAAAATCCCGACGAGGGGGTACTGAGGCGGGGAGTTGTCCTCGAGTCTTGGCGGTCGAATAACTGGTTTCTGCCGATCCATCCGGTCACCATCTGCATTCGGCGTGATTTGCTATTTGCGCTCGGTGGTTGGATGGCTCTTCCGTGCGCCGAGGATACGGGTCTGCTCATTGCGGCCAGCGTGGCTGCCGACGGTTATTTCATCAACGAACCGAGCCTGCTGTACCGGAATCACCCGCACCAGATGACCGCACAGGCAGACCACCTGGACGGACTGGACGCAGACCGCCGACATCTCATCGCCGCGCGGGCTGACGCGCTGCGATCCCTGCTCCGGGACTGACCCGGCGCCGGTGCCGCCGTCAACGGTTGTCGCGGGTCCGGCGTGCAGGCCGACGGTTCACCAGGCGCGGATTGGATGTTTGCGTCGTACAATTCAACGCTCGGCAGTGTGACACAGGCCACGCTGACTGCGCCCGCAGTGCTTCGGTGGCCTGATCGGCGGCCACGGGTGCACCCGGCGAGGAGGCACGTTGTGAACCTTGGGCGAACGAAGACCATCGAGCAGTCCATAGCAGACACCGAGGAGCCGGTCCACCAGCTCCGCAAGCGGCTTGGCCCCGTGGAGCTCACCTTATTCGGGGTCGGTGTGATCATCGGGACCGGGATCTTCGTCCTCACCGGTAAGGCCGCGGGGGTGCAAGCGGGTCCCGCGGTTGCCCTGTCGTTCGTGTTCGCCGGGATCGCCTGCGCGCTTGCCGGCCTGTGCTACGCGGAGTTCGCGAGCACCGTGCCGGTGGCCGGCTCTGCCTACACCTTCTCCTACGCCAGTCTCGGCGAGTTGGTGGCGTGGATCATCGGGTGGGACCTGATACTCGAGCTTGCCCTCGGTGCGAGCACGGTCGCGGTCGGGTGGTCATCATACTTTGCTGATGTCATGAAATCGGCCGGTGTCGCCATTCCGGATTGGGCATATGGTGGTTCGCACAACGTCGTCGCGGCGGCGATCGTCCTCATTCTCACGGCGGTGATCTGCCTGGGTATCAAGATATCCTCACAGGTCAACGTGGCAATCGTCGCCGTGAAGATCGGCATCGTGCTGTTCGTCATCATCGCCGGCTGCTTCTACATCAAGGCCAGCAACTATTCGCCGTTCATTCCACCGGCCGGTTCCCCCGGTGCCGGGGGCGCGCAGAGCACGCCGTCGCTGCTGCAGGATCTCGGTGTATCCCCGGGTTCCTTCGGAATCACGGGCATCTTCACCGCTGCCGCGCTGGTGTTCTTCGCATTCATCGGCTTCGACATCGTCGCGACCGCCGCGGAGGAGACCAGGAACCCGCAGCGAGATATGCCCATCGGCATCCTGGGCTCGCTGGGCATCTGCACCGCGCTGTACGTCGCCGTCTCGCTCGTGATCACCGGGATGGTCAAATACACCGATATCAAAGTCGATGCGCCGTTGGCTGAAGCGTTCCGTTCGGTAGACAAACCGGGCTTCGCCACCGTGATCTCGGTAGGCGCATTGTTAGGGCTGACCACGGTGATGCTCATCTTGTTGCTAGGCCAAAGCCGGGTCTTCTTCGCGATGAGCCGGGACCGGTTACTGCCGCCTGCTTTCGCCGCAGTGAGCCCGCGGTTCGGCGCGCCGGTCCGGACGTCGATCGTCACCGGAATCGTTGTCGCGCTGCTCGCGGCATTCGTGCCGCTCACCGAGCTCGCCGAGTTGGTGAACATCGGCACCCTGTTCGCGTTCCTGCTCGTCGCTATCGGCGTTCTCGTGCTGCGCCGCACCCGTCCGGACCTGCCGCGGGCGTTTCGCTGTCCTGGCGTGCCCGCAGTTCCCCTCCTCGCGGCGCTTGCCTCCTTTTACCTGATGCTGAACCTGCCTGGCGCAACATGGCTGCGGTTCGTCATCTGGATGGCCATCGGACTGGTCGTGTACTTCACCTACAGCGTCCGGCATAGCCGGTTGGTCACCACCTGATCACCCCGGCGACGCCGGTCCGAGTTTTGCGGCAGGTGTACGTACGCTGCGGAGCATGGACGAGACGCAGGAGAGTTCGTCGGTGGATCATCCGCTGGCCCGGCTCACCGCCGAGGAGATCCGGCCGGCCCGCGCCGTCCTGCAGGGCGCCGGTCTGCTCACCAAGGCCACCCGGTTTGCGGTGCTGGCCTTGGAGGAGCCGCCGAAGCAGGAGGTCATGGCATTCGCTGCGGGCGATCCGGTGGATCGCCGGGTGCGGGCGGTCCTGCTGGACAGCGACACCGGACAGTCTCGGACGGTCCTGGCTTCGATCAGCCGCGATGAGGTCGACCAGGTCACCGACGTCAATCCGGCCGTCGACGGGCAGCCTCCGATCCTGCTTGAGGAGTTCGGTGCCGCCGACGAGATCGTGAAGTCGGACGCCCGTTGGCGAGCGGCGATGTCCCGGCGTGGCATCACCGATTTCGACCTGGTGTGTGCCTGTCCCCTTTCGGCCGGGTCATTCGACATCCCGGGAGAGCCGGGACGTCGCATGTTGCGGGTGCTGTCGTTCTTGCAGCACCACCAGGCCGACCATCCGTGGGCGCACCCTATCGATGGCGTGGTCGCCTACGTCGATCTCACCACCCGGGAGGTGGTGGATCTCCTCGATCAGGAGACAAGGCCTATCCCGCGGGAGGAAGCCAACTTTGACGACCCCGGCTACGTCGGGCCGGTCCGCACGACGCTACGGCCGATCGAGATCGCTCAACCGCAGGGCCGTAGCTTCGTTGTCGAGGACGACGTCGTACGGTGGGAGGGCTGGTCATTGCGGATCGGCTTCGACGCCCGAGAGGGCCTGGTGCTGCACCAGATCACGTTTCGAGATGGTGACCGGGACCGGCCGATCATCTATCGGGCGTCGATCGCCGAGATGGTGGTTCCCTACGCCGACCCCGGGCCGGTGCGGTACTGGCAGAACTACTTCGATGCTGGGGAGTACCTGCTCGGCCAGCAGACCAATTCCCTGGCTCTGGGCTGTGACTGCGTCGGAGACATCCACTACCTGGACGTGGTCGTCGCCGATGGGGATGGAGAGCCGCGCGAGATCCGCAACGCTGTCTGCCTGCACGAAGAGGACTTCGGTGTGCTGTGGAAGCATTCCGACCTGTTCACCGGTTCGGCCGAAACCCGCCGCCAGCGGCGATTAGTGATCTCGTTCTTTGTGACGGTAGGCAACTACGACTACGGCTTTTACTGGTACTTCTACCTCGACGGCACCATGGCGCTCGAAGTCAAGTTGACCGGCGTGTTGTTCACCTCCTCCTACTGTGACGGGGACGAGTGGGCGAGCGAAGTGGCGCCCGGTCTCGGTGCGCCGTACCACCAGCACCTGTTTTGCGCGCGCCTGGACATGATGATCGACGGGGTGACCAACGCGGTCGAGGAGATCGACGTGCGGGGCGAGCCGGTCGGTTCGCGCAATCCGCAGGGCAACGCGTTCGTCCCTTCGGTCACCCGGTTGACCCGGGAGTCCCATGCCGCGCGCGTCGCCGAGCCGGCACTCGCCCGGGTCTGGCACATAGTCAATCCCCAGCAGACCAACCGGCTGGGTCGGCCGGTGGCCTACGCCCTGTGCCCGCAAGGCCAGCCGACGCTGCTTGCCGATGAGAGCTCATCTATCGCCCGCCGGGCGGCGTTCGCGACCCGGCACTTATGGGTGACGCGCTACCATCCCGCGGAGCGGTATCCGGCCGGCGAGTTGGTGAACCAGCACCCGGGCGGAGCAGGCATTCCGCGTTGGATCGCGGCGGACCGTTCCCTGGATGGCGAGGACGTCGTGGTCTGGCGCACCTTCGGTACCACCCACATACCCCGCCCCGAGGATTGGCCCGTGATGCCGGCGGACACCTGCGGGTTCGTGCTCAAGCCGGTCGGCTTCTTCGACCGGAACCCCGCGCTGGATGTCCCGCCCACACCTAGCGCTGGATAGTCAGCAAGCGCGCGGTCACCGCAGCCTCGAACCCCGCGACCAGCTCTTTGAGGTCGGCGGGCAGCCTTTTCATCAGCTGGGCGACGGCGGTCTGAAGCTGCTCCCGGTCCAAGTGGGGAGCGAGCAGGTGATTTGTTCCGGACGCGGCAATCAGAACGACCGACGTCGCCCCGTGTATATCCGCGCCAGCAGGGTTCCCGATCACCGCATTCAGCCGCAGCAGCGACTCGACCGACGTACGCTTGGCAGGCGGAAAGAGGTCCCGGCGTGGCCCCAACAGCCGCCGCGGACGAACCCTGCGCACGGTGCCACACTCAATCAATCTCCGAGCGGTGAGTTCGTAGGCCGTGTCGTCGAGGTTGTCAGTCCAGGTTCGGACCGGGTAAGCCGCCTGCTGCGCGGCAATGCTGGTGACCATGAAGTCAGTGGCGTGGTCGTCGTGGCGGCAGCTGTCCAGCACCGTGACGCGACCGTCGTCCATCGCCAGCCGGCCGTCAATGATCAGTTCAGCGAGTAACGCCGCGACGAGCCCCGCACCGAGAAGGTCACGACGCACCAAGGGCTTGCCGTTTCGGTGATCGTGGTTAATGAGGAAGAAATCGTCCGCTAGCCGGAAGTTCTGCATCGCGCCGACCCAGGGAAACAGATAGCGAAGATTAGCCGAACTACGGTCACCCATCTGATGCTAAGCACCTTATGAAGTTACCCTTTGCACATATTCGGCCGAACATTTGTCGCCCGAATGGCGGTGACACCATCGCCACACCATCAGAATTCTCTACACAGAGTCAGCGAAGGGGAGCTTTATGCCTACCCAGGCCCCCCAGCATGCGGCCTTTCCGCAACTCAGGCGCCGACGACTCGGCGTATCACATCTGGTGTTCTTCACCGTCGCCGCCTCAGCGCCCCTCACCGTGCTGGGCGGGGGAGTGACAACGACCTTCGCCGTCACCGGCCTACCGGGGGTTCCGCTGTCATTCCTCGTCCTCGCGGTGGCGTTGGGCTTGTTCGCGGTGGGTTACGCGGCGATGAGTCGGTACGTGACCAACGCCGGCGCGTTTTACGCCTATCTCACCCAGGGGCTGGGCCGTACCTGGGCCGTCGCCGGCTCGTTCGTGGCGCTGCTGTCCTACAACGCCATCCAGATCGGCCTCTACGGTCTGTTCGGCGTGAGCTTGGGTAACTTCTACTCCAGCAAGCTCGGCGTGGACCTGCCGTGGTGGGTCTGGGGACTGGGCGCGCTGGTCGTGGTCGGCGCTCTAGGCATGGCACGGGTCGACCTCAACGCCCGTGTCCTCGCCGTCTTCCTGACCCTCGAGTGCATCGCGGTGGTGATCTATGACATCGGCGCCTTCACCCATCCCGCGGGCGGTGCGGTGTCCACCGCGGGACTGCAGCCCAGCCAGCTTTTCGAGCCTGGGATCGGCGCGGTGTTCGCGTTCGGTGTCGCCGCCTTCACCGGTTTCGAGTCCGGCGCTCTCTACAGCGAGGAATGCGTCAACCCCCGGCGCACTGTCGCCCGAGCAACGTACACCGCCGTTGCCTTCACCGGCTTGTTCTACGCTCTGTCGTCCTGGGCGATGACGGTGACCGTCGGACCCGAGAACCTCCAGAAGGCCGCGGCCCAGGCCGGACCAGGGCTGGTGTTCAACGCGATCGCCGAGCACTCGACCCCGCTCGTTGCCGATCTGGCCTACGAGCTGTTTCTCACCAGCGTGTTTGCCGCACTGCTGAGCTTCCACAACGGCGTCGCCCGCTACTTTTTTGCGCTCGGCCGCGAGCGCGTTTTGCCAACGGTGCTGGGTAAGGTCGACGCCAGGTCTGGCGGTCCGGTAGCTGGCTCCCTCCTCCAATCGGCAATTGCGCTGATCGTGCTTGCGGTATTCGCCGTCAGCGGCGCCGACCCGCTGCTGCAGATGTTCACCTGGCTCAGTGGGCTGTCGGCGGTGGGAGTGATCCTGCTCATGACCGCCACGTCAGCAGCGGTGCTTGGCTTCTTCGCGAGACGCCAGGCAGACGAGAGTCTCTGGCACCGGATGATTGCACCGGGGCTGGCGTATCTGATGCTCGCCGCCCTGGGCACACTGCTCGTCATCAACTTCGACGCGCTGCTCGGCGGGGCCGAAACATCCTCACCACTAGCCTGGATCCTTCCCGGGCTGGTGTTCGTCAGCGCCGTGCTCGGATTGATCTGGGGCCGAGTGCTACAGACCACCCGTCCCGACGTCTACGACGGCATTGGCCGAAGCGTCGTCACGCGGGTCGCTGAGGACGAGAACTTCGTTTTGCCCAAGCTCCGGAAGTAGCTACATCGGCATTGATGCGTTGCCGGAAAAGTGAGTAGGCCTGACCGCCGTGGCGCCGGATTAAATGGCGTGGGTGAGTTCGGCGAAGGCTGCGGGGGATCCGTTAGTAGTGGCAACATCTCTTGATCCAAGCTGCGGCAATCAGGGATTGAAGCGATAGCCCATGCCGGGTTCGGTGATCAGGTGGCGGGGATGCGACGCGTCGGGCTCGAGCTTGCGGCGGAGCTGGGCGAGGTATACCCGCAAGTAATGCGTCTCGGTCTGGTAGAGCGGGCCCCAGACCTCGGTGAGCAGCTGGCGCTGGCTGACCAGCTTGCCCTGGTGGCGGACCAGGAGTTCGAGAATGCCCCACTCAGTGGGAGTCAGGTGAACCACCACGCCGTCGCGGGTGACCTGCTTGGTGGCCAGGTCGATATCCAGCGCGCCGGCGTGCACGACGGGCTCGTTGCCGGTGGGATTCGCGCTCGCCCGGCGGACCGCGGCGCGCAGCCGGGCGAGCAGCTCGTCCATGCCGAATGGTTTGGTGACGTAGTCGTCGGCACCGGCGTCGAGCGCTTCGACCTTGTCGCTGGAGTCGGTGCGGGCGGACAGCACGATGATGGGGGTGGTGCTCCAGCCGCGCAGACCGGTGATCACGTCGGCTCCGTCAAGGTCGGGCAGACCGAGATCGAGCACGATGACGTCCGGATGCTCGTGCGCTGCCGCGTGCAGCGCCCTGGTGCCGTCGGGTGCGGTCAGCACTGTGTAGCCGCGCGCCGCCAGGTTGATTTTCAGGGCGCGCAGCAGTTGGGGATCGTCGTCGACGACGAGCACGCGGGTCATGGCGCGGTCTGGTCGCCGCGTTGCGGCGTCTTCGGTAGCGAGATCGCCAGGGTCAAGCCACCGCCGGGGGTGTCCTCGACGGTCAAGGTACCGCCCATGGCCTCGGTAAAACCTTGGGCAACGCTCAGACCCAGCCCGATGCCGCAGGTGGCGTTGCGGTCACCCAGGCGCTGGAACGGGGTGAACATGGTGCTGGCCGATCCCGGCGGGACACCGGGCCCGTGATCGACCACCCGCAGCTCGACATGGCCGGCGTGGGCGCTGGCCCGCACCGCCACCGGCGATCCCCCGCCGTGGCGCAGCGCGTTGTCGACGATGTTGGCGACGACGCGTTCCAGCAGCCCGGCGTCGGCCAGCACATGCGGTAGCGACTCGTCGATGTCCACCTCAACGGCGCGGCCGCCGTCGAGCCCGGACAGGGCACGCAGCACCACCTCGTCATAGCCCACCGGCTGCAGCGCCGGAGTGATCGCGCCGGTGGCCAACCGCGAGGAGTCCAGCAGGTTGTCCACCAGTGCGTGCAACCGGTCGGTGGACTCCTCGACGGTGGCCAGCAGCTCGGCGCGGTCGGCTGCGGACAGCTTCAGCTCGGGATCACGCAAGCTCGCTGCCGCAGCTTTGATCGAGGTCAACGGGGTATGCAGGTCGTGCCCTACAGCCGAAAGCAGCGCGGTGCGCAGCGCTGCGGCATGCGTCTGGCGCTGCGCCTCGGCGGCTTCGGCCGCCATCCGCTGCTGGCGCAGCGCCAGCAGTGCCTGCCCGGCAGCGGCTTCAAAGATCAGCTGGTCGGCCGCGGTCACCGCGCGCCCGCGCAGGGCGAGCCGGACATCATCGGTGACGGGAATGTCGGTGTCAGCCTGGTCCGGGCGCAGGCACGGGTCCAGACCGCTGGCGGCGGCCAGCCGCCACTGGCGGTCATGGCATTCCAGCAGCGCTACCGACGTGACCGCGAAGTTTTCCCTGATCTTGTCCAGCAACCTCGGCAGCGGATCGGGATCGAGCAGCACAGTGCGGGCGTAGGACGCCAGCAGGGACGCTTCGGTGCGGGCCCTGGCCGCTTGCTTGGCGCGCCGGGCAGCGCGATCGACCACCATCGCCACCAGCACGGCGACCAGCAGCATCAACGCCAGGGTGATCGCGTTAGTCCGGTCGGCGATGGTCAGGGTGTACAGCGGTGGGGTCAGGAAGAAGTTCAACAGCAGCCCGCCGAGCACCGCCGCCAGCAGCGCCGGTCCCAAGCCGCCGACCAGCGCCACGCTCACCACCGCGAGCAGGACCAGACCGACGTCGGTGGACAGACCGAACAGCTCCTGGGCGCTCACCCCGATCGCCGTGGCGACCGCCGGTAGCACCACCCCGGCGACCCAGCCCAGCCGCTTGCGTGAGCGCGACAACGCGCCTCGCGAGGCGGTCAGGTGTACTCCGCCGCCAGCCTGCTCGTGGGTGACCAGGTGCACGTCGATGGATCCGGAACGCTGCACCACCGTGGAGCTGATTCCCTGGTTGAACAGCCGGGCCAAGCGGGAGCGCCGGGACGTGCCCAGCACCAGCTGGGTAGCGTTGACGCCGCGGGCGAAGTCCAGCAGCGCGGTCGGGATGTCGTCGCCGACCACGGTGTGAAAACTGGCGCCCATCCCTTCGGCCAGTGCGCGGCAGCGGGCCAGCGCGGCCGGGTCAGCGCCGACGAGACCGTCGCCGCGCAGGATGTGCAGCACCAGCAGCTCCGCACCAACCCGGGCGGCGATCCGCCGGGCGCGGCGCACCAGGGTCTCACTCTCCGGGCCACCGGTGATCGCCACCACCAGCCGCTCCCTGATCTCCCATCCGCCGGTGACCTGCCGTTCACCGCGGTAGCGGCGCAGCGCCACGTCGACCTGATCAGCCACCCACTGCAGGGCAAGCTCACGCAATGCGGTCAGGTTGGCCGGGCGGAAGTAGTTGGCCAGCGCGGCGTCGATCTTTTCCGGGCGGTAGATGTTGCCGTGCGCCATCCGGCGCCGCAGCGCCTCGGGGGTGATGTCGACCAGCTCGATCTGCTCGGCGCGGCGCACCACCTCGTCAGGCACGGTCTCCCGTTGGGCGACACCGGTGATCCCTTCGATCACCTCGTGCAGCGACTCCAGATGCTGGATGTTCACCGTCGACAGCACGGTGATCCCGGCGGCGAGCAGCTCCTCGACGTCCTGCCACCGCTTGGTATGGCGGCAACCGGGCACGTTGGTGTGCGCCAGCTCGTCGACAACCACCACCGCCGGGCGGCGTGCCAGCACCGCATCGACGTCCATCTCGGTGAACTCCGCACCCCGGTAGGTCATCCGCCGGCGGGGCACGATTTCCAGACCGTCGAGCAGCGCCTTGGTTTTGGGCCGGTCGTAGGTCTCCACGAGCGCCACGACCACGTCGGTACCCCGCTCGGCGCGGCGCCGGGCCTCACTGAGTGCCGCGTAGGTCTTGCCCACTCCCGGCGCGGCACCCAGGTAGAGACGCAGGACCCCCCGCGCGGACCGTTGCGTGCTACGGCACGGTTTGCCGTTCACGGCTCAACTCGCTCCCCAGCCAGCCCTGGCTGGCTACTCCGAGGAGGTAGGGAACGTTGACCACGACCACGCCTGGTGTGAACAGCAGCCGGGCCTTGATCCGCAGCGCGCTCTGGTTGTGCAACAGGTTCTGCCACCATCGCCTTGTGACGTGCTCCGGGATATACACCGCGATCACCGCGCGCGGCTTGTCGCGCCGCAGCCGCTGGATGTAGTCGGTCAGCGGCCGCAACAGGTCGCGGTAGGGGGCTTCCAGGACTTTGAGCGGCACCGAGATGCCGTGCCGCTGCCAGGCTTCGGCCAGCTCCCGAGTCTCCTGCTCATCGGTGGCCATCGTGACCGCCTCCAAGACATCCGGGCGGTTGGCCCGCGCGAAGGCCAGCGCCCGCAGCGCGGGCTTGTGCAGCCGGGAGACCAGTACCAGAGCGTGGACGCTGGCGGGCAGCGTCGGCGGCGTCTGGTCCGGGGCGACCTCGGCGGTGACCCGAGCGTAATACCGATTGATGGCGCGCATCAGGAAGAACAGCACGATCATCGCGGCCACCGCGAGCCAGGCCCCGTGCTCGATCTTGGTGACGAACACCACCACCAGCACGACCGCCGTGCAGATCGCGCCGATGAGGTTGATCAGCTGCGCCCGCCGGATCGCTCGCCTGCGGGCCGGATCGGCGCTGTGTGCGAGCTCCCGGTTCCAGTGCCGCACCATGCCGAACTGGCTGAGCGTGAAGCTGGTGAACACCCCGATGATGTAGAGCTGGATCAATTTGTCGATATTGGCGTCGAACCCGATGATCAAGACAGCGGCGAAGGAGGCCAGCAGCAGGATGCCGTTGGAAAACACCAGCCGGTCACCCCGGTTGTGCAGCTGCCGGGGCAGGTAGCGGTGCTGGCCCAGAATGGACGCCAGCACCGGGAAGCCATTGAACGCCGTGTTGGCAGCCAAGATGAGGATGCCCGCGGTGGCCGCCTGGAACAGGTAGAACAGCACCGACTCCCCGCCGAACACCGACGCGGCGATCTGGGAGATCACTGACGGGTTGCCGTCAGGGTTGGCCCGGGCGTGCAGGGCGACAGCGAGCACGGTGATCCCGCTGAACATGGTGATCGCGAGAGCACCCATCAGGGTAAGGGTGATCGCGGCGTTGCGGCTTTTGGGCTTGCGGAAGGCTGGCACTCCGTTGCTGATTGCTTCCACCCCGGTCAGCGCGGTGCACCCGGAGGCGAATGCTCGCAGCAGCAGCAACGCGGTGAACACCCCGCCCAGCGCGGCGGTCTGCGTCACCGGCGCCGTTGCGGTCTCGGCCGCTGGCAGGCCGCCGGCGAAGCTGCGCACGGCGGCGATGGTGAACATCAGGTAGGTCAATCCGATGAACGAGTAGGTGGGTATGGCGAAGGTCCGCCCGGACTCTTTCGTTCCGCGCAAGTTGGCCAGCACAAGGACCAGCACGAATCCCACCGACAGCGCCACCGCGTGCGGCTGCAAGGAGCGCAACGCCGAGGTAATGGCCACCACTCCGGACACGATGGACACCGCCACCGTCATGACGTAGTCCACCAGCAGCGCGCTGGCCGCCACCAGCGATGCGGACTCCCCGAGATTGTCCCTGCTGACCACGTACGCGCCGCCACCGTTGGGGTAGGCGTAGCAGGTCTGCCGGTAGGACGCGACCACGACGACCAGCAGCACCACCACGGCCAGTCCCACCCACGGGGTCAGCGTCAATGCGGCCAGGCCGCCGGCGCCGAGCACGAGCACGATCTGCTCGGTGGCGTAAGCGACGGAGGAGATGGGGTCGCTGCAGAACACCGGCAGCGCCAGCCATTTCGGCAGCAGCGTTTCACCCAGCCCCGCGCTGCGCCGCGGCCGCCCGACCAGCAGGCGCTTGAGCATGTCGAACACGATTCGAGCCTGGCAGCCCGGCGCTGCTACAGCACCGATCTTGACGCCTTCTTAACGGTTTGAGCGGGGTTTGGTGCGCGTACCGGCCCGGCGCCGCTTCCGCGTCAGGAGGCCACCAAGATCAGCCGGGAGCACATCAGGATCTGGCTCACGCCGGATCTCGGCGGCCACCGACTCGCGCTGATGGTTGTTGCCGAGATCGCCCGAGCGTGCTGCGTACGGGCAGCCAGGAGATGAGCTCCGGCGGGCCAGCCGGAAAAGTCAACAGTCCAAACCAGCAACGAGGCCGCTAGTGTCACGAATGGGGCGCAGCGCGATCCCGGCTGGATGCGCGGCGCGGCGTGGTGACTGGAGGTCAGCAATGGTCGTCGGGTTGCTCTGGATGGGGGGCATACTCATCGCAATGGGGTGGTTCGCCATCGGTTGGATCGCTCGCGGTCAAGAAAACCGCAAGTACGCGGAAAGTCGGCTCCGGCGCCTGGCCGACCGGGCAATGGAGGACCAGTGGGATCTCATTGAAGCTCGCGCCCGGTGGGACGCCGAGCGGGTACCCCGGGATTCCCCGACCGTGGTGAACGTCTACCTGGCCCCGCCGGATGTCCCTGCCCCCCGACCGTGGGTGATTGACGGCGAGATCGTCCCATCAGTACCGGCGCAGCCACGTAAGGCAATCGAACCCCGCCCGCGGCATGGAGAACTGGCTGATGTTCGCGCGCGCCGATCCCCCAGGCCGTGAACTCGACGCAGCGGACATTCCTGAACCGAAGGGCGGCGGACAACGTCGCTGGCGTCGAGTTCATGACAGGCGTGAGGCGGTGGGCTATCTGATGCCGCGCCGGGCGTAGGCACCCGCGGCGAGGGACACTCCGATGGCGGCGACGGCGACCTGCAGGATGATGAGAATCCAGGGGATGCCGCCGCTGGCGTTGGCGTAACCGAAGGCCGCAGCGATGAACCCGCCGATGAACGAGGCGATGATGCCGATGACGATGGTGAGCCAGATCGGAATCGCCTGCTTGCCGGGCACGACCAGGCGCCCTAACGCGCCGATGATGAGCCCAACGATGATGGCCGAGATAATTCCCCCGATAGTCATGTTCCTACCTCCATGGTGCCGGCGTCGAGCTTCGAGATACCCCGACGGCTCGGGGTTCAGTCTTGCGTCCTCGATGTTGTCGAGTTAGCTCGCTTGCGGTCACCGGTGTCGGTGAGGTTCAGGGCTTACGGCCGACGCCCCCGACGATGCAGTGCTGGGCCGGCTCCAGCGGCTTGATCCGTGGCCCGTCCGGCCACCAGTCGACACACCGGGTCAGACCGGGCTCGACCAGATCAAGTCCATTGAACAGCTCCAAAATCTCGGCACGTGGCCGAAACCATCCACTGCCCAGGGGGCTGTGCACAAAAATTTGCTGCAGCCGTTTGGCGACTTCGGTGTATTCGTTCTCCGGGTCGAGGAAATGGCTGATCGCCACGTAAGAGCCTGACGGCAACGCATCGATGTATTCGGCCATGATGCTCGCCGGGGATCGGTCACCGTTATAGTGGTGCAGCGTCCCGAGCTGGAACAGGGCGATCGGTTGCGAGAAATCCAGGTACTTGCGCACGACCTCATCGTTGAGGATCTGGCGTGGTTCAAAGATGTCGGCGGCGCTAAAATGCGTCTGGTCGTTTTCGACGAGTAATGCCCGCCCGTGTGCCAGCACCACCGGGTCATTGTCGACGTACACCACTCGTGATTCCGGCTGGATGCGCTGGGCAACGTGGTGAGTATTTTCCGCGGTGGGCAATCCCGAGCCGCAGTCCAGATACTGGGTGACGCCGGTCTGCTGGGCGATAAATCGAGTCACCCGGACCAGAAAACGACGGTGATCCCAGGTGAAGCGGCCTATCTCCGGGGCGATCTGGGCCAGGCGCCGGACCACCTCGCGGTCGACTTCGTAGTTGTCCTTTCCGTTGAGCGCGGCGTCGTAAACCCGGGCGATACTCGCCTTCGTCGTGTCGATATAGCCCGGCGTGAGGTCTGCTTGCAGGGCCGAACCATCCGGCGTGAGGCCTCCTTGCAGGGCCGAACCGTCAGGTGCGGGGGCTGCTTGCCGGGCCGAACCGTCAGGCTTCACATTGTTCGACATCCGAAGCCTCACAAACGCTGTAGTTACGGATCTGACCGCCGAGCCTAGAGGGGTCGGAAGGCGCGGGAAACTATCATGACAGGGCAGGCGATGAGCCCGATCCCCGGCTGTGTCCTGCGGAGACATGGCCTTGCGTCCTGACAAGGCCCCACAATACCTCCGGCTGGATAACGAGCAGCGTGATAGCCTCACCGCTCCCGCATCGAACCTGACTGGCTGCTCGATCCTTACGGCAAATTGACAGCGGCTAACGCTCAAGCTAACTTCGTGCATGTGCACGTGCAGGTGCACCTAGGCGAGGGGCTAGCGTTGATCTTCAGTCCGGATGAGATGGTTGCCTTACCGGCAGCCGCCAAGGATGGCGAGTTCCACGACTACGCCAGCTGAATACAACTCGCAACAGACGGACCGGCGGGGGAGACCAGGTGCCGGTGCGGCGAGGGTGGCAAGCCAGTCACTGCTGCTGGCCCGCCACCGGCCTGGCGGTCTGGGCCAGACCGGCCGCGCCGTGCACCTGGTTCCGGTGGGCCCGCTCTGCGACACGGGTGTCGTCGCGGCCCTCTGCGGCGGCCTGCTGTGCCTCGAAGAGATCGAGACTGTGGAACCCGGCGAAGGGGTGCCATGCCACGTGTGCCTCATGAACCAGGCCACCGCCATGACCTGCCATCCTGAATCGTCAGGAGCCGAGTTCGAAGACCCGGCGAGCTCCCTGGGTGAGCCGGCCTATCAGGCGTGGGGCTGGCCAGTGAGGCAGCACCGCGGTGTGATCCAGCTGCGGCTCGACTGCGACGCCTCCGCCATCGCAATCCCTACCGTGCTGAGTGTCCAGGTGACGCAGGTTCTCGTTGAACGTCTGTGCGCACCGGCGGTGCTGGCCCACCCGGACGCCCCTGATCATCACATGGTGCTTGCGGGGGAACGATTCGGTACCACGCTGCCCTGGCCGTCCGGCGTTTACCAGGTGACTGGCGCCGTCATGTTGCCACCTACCAAGACGATCTATGGGCCGATCACCTGGGTACACCCGCCGAGCAAAGACTCATTGCGGCTGTCCCGGGAGATCGACATCTTCAGTGCGCTGCGCACGGTGTTCAACGACTAGGCGCGCTCAGTCGCCGGGCTCAACCCTGCAGCTGCCGGCCTGCCTGGCCAACGCAACCATCATTGTCGAACCCGACGACAAGCGGTGGTCACAAACTCAAGACCATGGCCTGCCACGCGGCAGGGGGAAACGGCCAGCACCGGGCTGGCAGGACCGAGTTTGCTGTCCCGCACACCGATCCACCCGACCACTTCAGTGGTCATCTCGACGCATTCTTGGCCATCCGGAAATGAGTAGCTCGACTTTCGCCACTGGGTGCAGTTGCGAAGGGCGGTCTGCGCGATTTTGTGGTCCACGTGATCTCCTCCACATCGCGGATCAAGACACCCCGCGATCTTCCGGGGCATACCGGATCCACAGGACAACATAGGGTGAACGTAAGATACGGGGAACATCCTCGGAGTGGGAAATTAATTGCAACAAATCTCCCAGTAGGTGTGCAAATGACAGTGCAGGATAACGGAATGCCCCGGTGATTACGTCTTGTCACAGATTGTGTACTGTTCGTGACTGGCGGCTCGCCTGGTCGGTCGAAGAAAGTACATCTGTACGAAACGTCTGCACTTTGCATCGGTACGCGACGCGGCAGAACTACACATTCGTGCATGTGCTCTTGCACCGCTGTGCAAACGTCTGGGACGGTTGCCCCACGATATGCCGGTGAAACCGCCCAGTCGTCAGGGGGGTTGCATCGAGGGTTCTCCACACACTAGGCAATTAAGGCCACTCAGGGTGATGCGTGACACGGTGGATGCGAGCTGGGCTCTCCAGTACGTGGGCAAGTGCCACGGTGGTCAGGGGTGTGGGTGCTTTCGATACCTGCTGCACGCGGCGGCTGTTGCCCGACGAGGCCGCCGCGGCAATCCGTCCAGTGTGGACATCGACGGCGTGTGGGGGTGGCCGGTACCGGCCAGGTCGAAGGAGTGCATGAGGTGATCCGATGGCGTTGACCCCTACCGACGTTCGCAATGTCGGGTTCAGTAAGCCGCCGCTCGGCAAGCGTGGTTACAGCGAGGATGAGGTAGACGCTTTCCTCGACCTCGTTTGTGCCGAACTGACCCGGTTGATCGACGAAAATAATGAGCTACGCAGGCAGCTCGAGCAGCGCGATCGGCAGCTTCGCGCGGCGACAGCGGAGCAGGCCCGGCCGCCGGCCAAGGTGCAGACCCCGCCGTCCCGGGACTGCGACACCCAGGCCGCCAAAGTGCTGGGGATGGCCCAGCAAATCGCCGATCGGCTCACTGCTGATGCCAAGGTGGAGGCGAACGGGATATTGAGCGAAGCCCGGACCAAGTCCGAGCGGCTGCTTTCCGAGGCACGGGTAAAGGCCGATGACATGATCAACGAGGCCAGGACTCGCGCCCAGACCATGATCAACAATGCGCACAGTAAAGCTGAGACCTTGGAGCGGCAGTCGCAGGAGAAGGCTGCGGCCCTGGAGCACGACGCGGCACGGAGGCACGCTGAGATCATCGGCTCCATCAGCCACGAGAAGGTTGTCCTGGAAAGGAAAGTCGAAGAGCTGCGCACGTTCGAAAGTGAGTACCGCTCTCGCCTGGCGACCTACCTGCAAGCACAGCTGCGCGAGCTTGATCTTCGTGGATACACGCCGCCGGCGACCGTAACGCCGGATCAGCAAGACGTTCCGAGCGCCGGGTTCAGGACACCCGCCACTGCTGGTGTCCACAGTGCCGATGATCCGCAGATAGGTGCCGGTGCAGCTACTGATGTGACCAGAATTCCTGTCCCGCGCAACGGATCGTTCAACGGAAGCCATGCCGACGACCCGGTCGTCATGCGCTGGGAACCCGCAGTGTAAAGCTCCTCCCCGCGCACTGGTACCAGTCATCCCGCGGCGGTCACACCGACCCTCGCGCTCGGCAGCGGTGTAGCTCGCTCGCTGAGGTCTGTGGGGTAAGTTGCCTCGCCGTCGCGGGATGCTGGTGGCGCGCTCAAGGTCAACTATCGGTCAAACGGGTGATATGGCCGGTTATACCGGTGGAGTAAGCTGATCAATTACCAGCTAGGGGGAGGTCAGCTTATAACCACGCGTATCCGAAGTATTGCGTTGCATCAGGCTCGGCCATGGTGGTCGGCGGTGTAATAAACTACACCACTTGCGTGGAGCGGATTCGCGCCGGTTAATTTCCTGCGTGATAATCGTGGTGATGGCGTCACTATCACGCCGGATCCCCGTTTATCGCAATGACTTGTGCGCTTGAGCGTATTTTCATCGTATCGCGATACGGGGGGCGGGATACAGTGAACCTAGAAGCGGCGCGGAAGAAAAACATACTCGCGGCGGGTGACGTGTATGTGCCCGCGCCGAGAACGGAATTGCAAATCAACACCACCGTGGTGCATTCGGCTCGGTTCTGGAATTACTTGCTTGGTGGTCGGGACAATTATGCGGTCGATCGGGAGGCCGCGGAAGCGATCCTGGAAGTCATTCCCAGCCTGCGCGACACAGTCCGCGCCGAGCGAAGATTCCTCGTGCGCGCTGTCCAGTATCTGGCTGGTAAGGCGGGGATCCGCCAGTTCCTTGACATCGGCACCGGACTGCCCACTGCGAGCAACACGCATGAAGTGGCGCAACTGCTCGCACGAGAGTCGCGCATCGTGTACGTCGACAATGATCCGCTCATCATGGCCCACGCGCGTGCCCTGCTGACAAGCACTCCTGAGGGTGCCACCGACTACGTGCACGCAGACATCCAGGAACCAGATGTCATCTTGGCCGAAGCCGCTCGGACGCTGGACTTTTCCCAGCCAGTCGGGCTTATGCTGCTAGGGATCTTGAACTTTGTCCCGGGCGCCGCCCAAGCTCACGCCATCCTGCACCGGCTCCTTGCTGCCTTGTCTTCCGGTAGCCACCTGGTGATATCGCATCCCACTCCGGAGATTGACGGTGCGGCGATGAAGGAAGCCATGCGGCTGTGGAATGAAAGCGGCGCGGCTCCTATCGTGTCGCGCAGTCGGCAGGAGCTGATCCGATTCTTCGACGGCCTCGAGCTGCTTGAGCCTGGCGTCGTGTCATGTTCGCTATGGCGACCCGATCCATCTGAAATCGGCGTGCTTGCTCCGGTGTTTCATTTCAGTGGTGTTGGACGGAAGCCGTAGTATCTCATCGGCAGGAGGACTGGTGTGGGCGCCACTCGGCCCAGTCGTCATTCGGCTGGTGGTCAGGCTCCAATACGTGTGCAGGGTCCCACTGCGCTGCGCATCGCGTTGGGCACTCAGCTGCGACGGCTCCGCGAGGCCAAGGGAATCAGCGCAGAGGCCGCTGGCTACGCGATTCGCGCTTCCCATGCCAAGATCAGCCGCATGGAGCTGGGACGGGTTGGCTTCAAGGAGCGCGACGTGGCCGATCTGCTCACCCTCTACGGAATTACCGATGAGCAGGAGAGAAAAGCATTCCTGTCGTTGGCTCGGCGGGCCAACGTCCCGAGTTGGTGGCATGAATACAGCAATATCCTGCCGAACTGGTTTGAGATGTACCTTGGCTTGGAGCAAGCCAGTTCGGTCATCCGCAGTTACCAACCCCAATTCATGCCTGACCTGTTGCAGACGCGCCAGATTGCCTATGAGGTAATCCAGCTTGGCCACCCAGAAGAATCATCCGGCGATATTGAGCGACGGCTTGCACTGCGGATGGCGCGTCAGCAGATCCTCATCGAACCCGGAGCGCCCAACTTGTGGGTTGTGATCGACGAGGCGGCGTTATGGCGGCTTGGCGAAGGCCCGGCGATGCGGGCGCAGCTCCAGCATCTGATCACCATGTCGGCGCTGCCCAACGTCAGGATCCAGGTGCTCCCGATCGGCTTCGGCGCGCACGTGGCGGTAGGCGGTCCGTTCACGATCCTGCGGTTCTCCGAACCCGACCTACCCGACATCGTCTACCTCGAACAGCTCACCAGCGCTCTTTACCTGGACAAGGCTCAGGACGTCGAGCACTACCTCAAGGTCATGGACCGCTTGTGCGTCGAAGCAAAATCCCCCGCCGAGACCATCAGGTTCCTCGCCGACACCCTCCGGAACCTCTGACCCGATCCCGATCTGCCTCCATGCCGGGACGCGTGGCGGGGTTCTTTCAGGGCAAGCTGTGTGGTGATGACGGCTGCGTCCTTAGCACTACCCGAGCCGGTGGCACCGATGCTGGCCTGCGCCGGTACGCCCCCGTCCGGTGCCGGTTGGGCCTTTGAGTTCAAGTGGGACGGCGTGCGCGCCATCGCCGCGGTCGCCGGCGACCGGTGGCGGTTGTACAGCCGCAACGGCAACGACATCACCGGCGGCTATCCCGAACTGCTCGCATTGACCGGAGTGATCGGCGACCGGCGGGCGCTGCTCGACGGGGAGATCGTGACGTTGGGCGCGGCCGGGCGTCCGGATTTCGGGCTGCTCCAGCAGCGCATGCATGTCCGTGGCCCCAGCCCGGCACTGCTGACCCGGGTGCCGATCTGCTACTACGTGTTCGACCTGCTGGACGTCGATGGCCGCTCGCTGCTGGCGGACAGCTACCAGCAGCGCCGGGACGCGCTGACGAATCTCGATCTTGATCGCGGGTCGTCACTGATCCGGGTACCGCCGCACTATCCCCATGCTGACGGTGGCCAACTGCTCGAGGTGGCCCGCCAGCACGGGCTGGAAGGCGTAGTAGCCAAACGCTTGCGCTCCCGGTACGAACCCGGACGCCGATCTCTCTCGTGGATCAAGACTGCCCTGTTTCACACCCAGGAGGTACTGGTTGGTGGCTGGACAGCCGGTCAGGGTCACCGGGCCGGCACGCTGGGCGCGCTGCTGCTCGGCGCTTACGACGAGCAGGGCCGGTTGCGTTACCTCGGTGACGTCGGGACCGGCTTTACCGAACTCATGCTCAGCGACCTGATGGCTCGGCTCACCGCGCTGGGACAGCCCGGTAGCCCGTTCGACGAGCCGGTGCCCCGCGACCACGCCCGCCGAGCGCACTGGGTGCGCCCCGAACTCGTCGGAGAGGTCGAGTACCGGGCCGTGACTCCGGACCGCCGGCTGCGCCACACCGCCTGGCGCGGGTTGCGTGCCGACAAGGATCCAGCGGAGGTGACGTTCCGGTGAAGATGCTGGATCCGTCTTGGTGGCCGATGATGGCCATGGTCGAGTTGGGTGAACTGAGCTGGGGGAAGGAGCCATGCCGGAAACCTCATTCGCGGCCGGAACCGAGCAGTGGGTGGGTGAGCTCGGCCGGCTCCGGGGTGTGGTGCGCCAGCATGTCGTCGCCGCGCAGTTAACGGGGATCGTCAACAATTCCGGGCCGCTGCGGGTGCTGGACGTCGGGTGCGGCCAGGGCACCCAGTCGTTGCTGCTGGCGCGCCGCGGCCATGATGTGACCGGCCTGGACGTCTCCGCAGAGCTACTCGGCCATTTCGCCGATGCCCTGGATAGTGAACCGGCCGAGGTCCGGGCCCGGGTGCAGCTGATCCAGGGCTCGGGGGAGGCTGCGGCTGAGCTGGTAGCCGGGCCATTTGATCTGGTGATGTGCCACGGGGTGCTGATGTATCTCGACGACATCGACCCGATGCTGGCCGCGTTGTCCGCGGTAGCGGGCGAGCAGGCCACCCTGTCGCTGCTGATCCGCAATGGGCTCGCGATGGCGATGCGCGATGGACTGCGCGGCGACTACCCGGCTGCGCTGCGTGCCTTCGACACTGACCAGTACACCAACCGGCTGGGCTTGACCGCGCAAGCCCACACTCCCGAGATCATCGATCGTGCCCTGCGGCCGTTCGGCTGGCAGCGCCAGCGGTGGTACGGGGTACGGGTCTTCACCGACCACAGTGATGAACCGGCTCCGGCGGCCGACGAGCTGACCGACCTGCTGGCCGCCGAATTGCAAGCCGGCGCCCGTGACCCGTACCGGCAGGTTGCCGCGCTGCTGCACCTTTCTTACTCCCGCGGTGCCCGATGAGTGACCCACAGGAGCGGCTGCACACCTACCGCGCCAAGCGGGATTTCGCGGTGACCGCCGAGCCGGCCGGTTCCCCGGGGGTTTCCTCAGGTGCAGGTTCCTCAGATCTTGACGCAGGCGCCAACCGGTTCGTGGTGCAACGCCACCGTGCCCGCCGGCTGCATTACGACCTGCGGCTGGAGATGGACGGGGTGCTGGTCAGCTGGGCCGTGCCGCGCGGGCCGACGCGCGACCCCAAGGTCAGGCAGCTGGCCGTGCACGTCGAGGACCACCCCATCGAATACTTCGACTTCGAAGGCGTCATCCCCAAAGGTGAGTACGGCGGCGGCGACGTCATCGTGTGGGACTGGGGGACCTGGCAGCCGTCGGGAACCGACGATCCCGTCGGCGCCATCAAGCGCGGTGAGCTGCACTTCGACCTCTACGGCGAGAAGCTGGCCGGTCGGTTCGTGCTGGTGCGCACCGGCGAGCCCGTGAGCAAGAAAAGGGCCAGCGGCGAGCAGTGGTTGCTGATCCACAAAAACGACGATTACGCCGAGCGGGGATGGAATCCCGAGGATCATCCCCGATCGGTCAAGAGCGGCCGCACCAATGACGAGGTGGCCGCGGCACCCGAGTTGATGTGGCGCGGTGACCTTGCACCGGACCAGGCTGCCGTCTCACTGGTCCAGACGCCCCGGCGAGTATGGGACCCACCGACCGACGACGAGCTGGCCGCGCTGGACGCGCTGGGTACCAAGGGCCGGTGGATCATCCAGGGCCGTGAGCTCACCTTGACCAACCTCAACAAGGTGCTGTTCCCCCCGCGAGACGGCCCACATCATGACAAACCGGTGCCGCCGATCACCAAACGTGACCTCATCCGCTACCACGCCATGATCGCCCCGTACATGCTGCCCTACCTCGCCGACCGCCCGGTCAATGCCCACCGGTATCCCGACGGTGTGCAGCGGCCGGGCTTCTGGCACAAAGAGGTGCCCGATTACGCGCCGGACTGGCTGACCCGCTGGCACAACACTGAAGCCGGCGCCGACAAGACGCAGTGCTACGCCGTGATCGATAGCGTGCCGGCGCTGGTGTGGATGGCGAACCACGCGGCGGTGGAGTTGCACCCCTGGACTTCTGGGCTGCCCGACGTGCATCAGCCGACCTGGGCATTGATCGACGTCGATCCGGGACCGGCCACGAGCTTCGACGACGTGCTGGTGCTGGCTCGGCTCTACCGGGTGGCGCTGGACCACCTCAAAGTGGCTGCGATGCCGAAGGTCACCGGGCAGCGCGGCGTGCAGATCTGGGTGCCCGTCCGTTGCGGCTACACCTTCGAAGACACCAGGGTGTGGGTCGAGAAGGTCTCCCGCGCTGTCGGCCGGACCGTCCCCGAGCTGGTCAGCTGGGAATGGCACAAGGACCGCCGGGAAGGGCTGGCCCGCCTGGACTACACCCAGAATGCGATCAACAAAACGCTGGTGGCGCCGTTCAGCACGCGACCCGCTGCTGGCGCCCCGGTGTCTGTCCCGCTCTCCTGGGACGAGCTGGACGATCCCGATCTCACCCCGGACCGCTGGACGATCCGCAGTGTCCTGGACCGAGTGCACAACGTCGGCGACCCGCTCGCCCCCCTCATCGGCCAGCAACAAGACCTGCCACCGCTCTAGCCCGGGTTGGAGGCATTGCGGTTGAGGGTGTGGGAGATGAGCTGCTGGAGTACCGCGGTGGCCGAGCGGGGGTCGCGGGCGTCGCAGGTCATCAGCGGCACTTGCGGGTCCAGCGCGAGGGCATCCCGGAGCTCGTCGAGGTCGTGGTCAAGCCCACCGTCGACCATGGTGACAGCCACGATGAACGGTACGCCGGAGCTGTTCTCAAAGTAGTTGATCATCGTGAATGCATCTTCGATGCGCCGGGGGTCGACGAGCACCACAGCGCCCAGCGCTCCGGTGAATGCCTGGTGCCCCGGTTGCGACGTGCCGAACAGGTACACCACCAGGTCCGCATGCAGGGTGATCCGGCCGAAATCTGTGGCGGCCTCGACAGCGATGGGGTGAGTATCCGACACCGACCCCACGAAGGTGGTCTTCCCTGTTCTGGGACCTCCAGTGATGATGATCTTCGTGGGGGGCGTGGCCGCCTTGAGCGAGCCCGATTGTGCCCCGGGCTGAGGTCCAAACCGGCCCGGAGAGGTAGCGAACAGGTTGCGTAGCTCGTCGAAGATCGGCGTTCCGACCACGCGGCCCCCTCGTAACCCCCGGCTGGCTTGATCGACTTCCCCGACGGTTTAGATTTCAGGGCACCGCAGGATTCAGCTGCTGTGGGCTGTGGTAACCGACGCGAGGTACTGCGTAGCCTTTTCCGGGTCAAGGAACCAATGCTGGTAATCGGTGGGGTCGGCGAAGCCGTTGACAAAGCGGTGCGCGATCTCCGGATAGGTAGCCGCCGCGCCGAGCAGTTTCATCACATGCTCGGGAGGCGGCGCGAGCAGCGCGTTGGTCCATATGGTGGTGTGCTGGGCATCGGCCCAGTACCGGTCGAACGTCTGTTGCATCCACGCCCGGTCAAATGGCTGGTCGCCGCGATCGAGGATGCTGGCCAGGTACGAGGCCGCGCACTTGCTTGCGCTGTTCGAGCCCTGCCCGGTGATGGGGTCATTGGCTACCACCACATCGGCCATGCCCAGCACCTGCCCGCCGGAGGGAAGCTCACCGACTGGTCGTCGCACCACGGGCGGGTAACCACCGGTCAAGGTGGCCCTGCCGTCGGTGAGCTCGACGTGATGGCACCGGTCGTATTCCCAGGGCACGAATTGGCGCATGAGATTGAGAGTGCGTACCAGATGCTCAGCCGGGGAAGGCCGATCATCCCAGCAATCCAGTGGACCACCGGGAATTCCCTCAAAGAACAGAATATCGCACGGGCCGCTGACGGTGAAGCACGGCATGATGAACAGCTCGCCAACGCCGGGAACAGCATTGAACCGTACCGCCCGCACAGTGGGATGTTCTGGCCGTGGCGTCATGCCATGTACGTAAACCACGGCGAGAATACGCTGGGTGGTGGAATAGGGAGAACGGCTGGGGTCACGGTCGAACAACTGAACCAGTTCTCCCTTGCCGGCGGCGATGATGACAAGGTCATAAAAATTGGTCAACCCATCGAGATCGTATGTCGTGACGCCGTGGTACACGACCTTGCCGCCCCGATTCTCGAAGAGCTCTAGCCATCCAGACATCTTCACTCGCTGGTCCACTGACTGCGCATAGTCGTCGAGCTCGCCGAGCCAGTCCAAGACGCGTTCGTGATTGGGTCCCGCAATGGAAAGCCCCAAGCCTTCGATGTCCGGCGTTTGCCGCTCCCAGAGATTTAATCCATAGTCGCGTTCGTGCTGCAGGGCAGGGCCGAACATGCATTGTGTGGACATGACCCGGCCGCTGCGGATCTCCTCGGGTGTACGGGCCGACATCACGGTGACGTCGTAGTTGTGACTTTGTAGGCTCAGCGCCAATTGCAAGCCGGATTGGCCGGCCCCCACAATCAACACTTTCCGCATCGGTATTAACCCTCCTGCTGCTGTCCCGAGGTCACACCGGGGCCGTAGGATACGGTGCAGCTCATGGTGTAGGACACCAATTCTTGTAATGCTTTCGAGGTTGACCCGGGATCCCGGGCATCGCAGGTTGTCAGCAGCACATCCGGGTTCAGGGCCAGCGCCTCGCGTACCTCGTCAAGTTCATAGCCGAGTTCACCGTCGAACTTGTTTACGGCCACGATGAAAGGGATATCAGAATCGTTTTCGAAATAGTTGATGGCCGGGAACGAATCCTGGATCTGCCGGGTGTCCACCAGGACGACAGCACCGAGTGCACCCCGGCATAGATCGTCCCAGAGAAACCAGAACCGAGGTTGGCCCGGAGTACCGAACAGGTAGAGGACGAGGTCGGGTTGGAGTCTGATGCGCCCGAAGTCCATGGCCACCGTGGTCGTCGTCTTCCCGCTGTCCGGCAGTGGATCGACGCCCTCGCCGGCCACGGTCATCCAGGCCTCGGTATTGATCGGCTTCACCTCGGATACCGACCCCACAAAGGTGGTCTTACCCACCCCGAAACCACCAGCGATGACGATCTTCGCTGAAATGGTCAACGAAGAAGTATCAAGCGGGTAGCTTCTTGAGTCCATCGAGGATCCTCTCCAGGATGATCCGGTCATACTGGTACGTGAAGCCAGTGGGATGGATGAACACGGCATCTTGCGCGGCCAGGTCGCTGATCAGTACGCGGATCACACCCAGTGGGATGGTCAAATGGGCGGACATCTCCGCAATGGAGGTTGTTTCCCGGGCAAGCTCGTAAAGTGCCCGGGACTCCGGCATGAGGGTTTCGGCCAGCTGCGGATCGTACTCTGGAACTGATATGAGAGTCTCTACCATTAAATGGTGCCGCGGTCTGGTTCGACCTCCGGTGAGCGCATAGAGTCGGATCCTTTTGCTGCGCATCGCAATGTGTTCCACCGTTGCCCCTCCTCCGGTGGTCAGTCGGCTCGCCGTGCGGTGATGACGCGCCGCAGATCGGCACGAGCCTGGGGGGTTAATGCACCTGCGGCCGTGTCGACGAACTGTGTCATCTCATAGGCGATGGCTTTCATATTGCAGCGCGCCGACGTCAGCACCGCCAGGCCAGCGCATTCGCCGATCCCCATGAACAGGAAGTATCCGCGCGATAGTCGAATCATGATCAGTTCGCAGCTGCCTTTGCCGAACAGTGCCGCACCGTTGCGAGCCAGGCCCAGTAGGCCACTAGAGATCGCCGCGAGTTGCTCGGCGCCATCGCTGCTCACTGATTTCGACGCAGTCAGGGGGAATCCGTCAGAGGACAGCACCAGAGCGTGAGTTACGCCGGCCACGCGCTCGACGAACCCGTTGATCAGCGTGGCGAAGTCCGCCGGCTTCTTGAGGGCATGATCGGCAGTCATTCACGTCGTCTTTCTTGGCTTTCCAGCCGGCCGTTGCTGCCGAGCGGCCTGCTCACCCTCCGAAAAGTCCCCGATATCTGCGATCAGTTGCTCACGTCCCTCGGTGTGCTCTTCCTGAGCGAGGTCGGCGTCGGGATCATTCCGGGGACTAGGCAGGGATGCGGGAAAGGCGCCGAATTCGCGAAGGCTTTGCGGGACCCTCCGGGGTAAGCCGTTACGTGTCATCCTCGGGGCTGGCGGTGGCTTACCCTGCAGGGCCACTGCGGGCGGTGGGCTGGCCGGGGCACCAACCGGGGCCGGCGCCGGCCCCGGAATTTTCATCATCGGGGTGTCGGCGAACCACGGCTTGGCGGGAACGTCACACAGCAGGTTCGGAGGTAGCAGTACCGTGGTGGCGGTGCCACGGGTGGGCCTGCTGTCCAAGCTCACCTGGATGCCGTGCTGGGCGGCCAGGCGGCGGACGACCACCAGGCCCATCTGTTCGACGGATCCGCTTTCCGGGCCGGCGGCGGAGAGTTGGGCATTGAGCACCCGTAGCTGGTCGTCGGGCAGGTGGTGTCCAGCGTTCTCGAACTGGATCAGCAGGCTGCCCTGCTCGGTGAGGTACGCGCTGACGGTGACCCTTGACATCGGCGGCGAGTACCTCGTCGCGTTGTCCAGCAGCTCCGCCAGAAGCCGGCTCAGATCGTCGGCGACCGGGTCGGCCACAGCCAGCGCGGCGACGCGCTCGATGTCGATCCGCTGGTAGTGCTCGATGGACGACATCGCCCCTCGAATCACGTCGATGACCGGCGGTGCGCCGGGCCTGCTGCCGGCGTCCTGCCCGGCGAGGACCCGAAGGTTTTCTGCATTGCGCCGTAACCGGGCGGCGAGATGGTCCAATTGATACAGCCGGGCCAGTGCGTCCGGATCGCTTTCGTTCGCCTCCATGTCTTCGAGCCGGGCAAGCAAGGAATCCACCAGGTTGAGATCGCGCCGGGCGACATCAGCAGAGACCCTGGCCAACGCCTCATCCGAGTCGTTCGGGCGACCCCAAAGGGGACTCGAAATCGACTGCCCTCCAGACACCGAGCGTGGCACGGTGTCGGGTGGCGCTAACAGCCGTGCGGCTGCCGACCGCGCTTTGTTCACCAACGCGCGGGTAGCCGGGCTGCGGTATCGCTCGACAACCCACCGGACACCGCGCCCAACTAGGACAAGTACGGATGAATCGGACGTTGACACGGTTGCGTACCGTACTCGCGGGGTCCTGAAGGCCACAAGATTCACAAAGATTAATGACACGCATTAGTGGCCTAATATTACTCTGCGTGATCGGTTGTGAACTGCTTGGAGTAGTACAAACCGGACATTACGCCACATGTGCTATGCCTTGACCACTCCTTGTGCCAATACACCGCGGCAGCTCGGTATCGATTGCGGTGCAGCACGCGCCACTTGCCGCAGCGAATACTCTCTGTGGGCGACTCGCCGTCCGATATGGCGCTACATCGGGGTTTTTGGGACTACTTGAACCCCGATATGTCTCCATGTCGGAGGGAGGGATGAAGGAAGTCAGGTAACGGCTAGGGGTAGGCGGATGCGGAAAACTGCGCCGGCGCCTGGGGCGGTGTCCAGTTCCGCTGTGCCGCCGTGCGCGGCGGTGAGCGCGGCCACGATGGACAGCCCAAGCCCGGTCCCGCCACGGCTGGCCGACCGGGTTCGCGCCGAGTCTGCCCGGTAGAACCGCTCGAATACCCGCTGCGCGTCTTCCGGCGCCAGCCCCGGGCCCTTATCGCTGACCGAAAGCACCGCCCAGCCGGGTTCGGTACCCACACCTACGGTGACCGGGGTACCGGCCGGGGTGTGGGTAAGCGCGTTGGTCATCAGGTTGCCCAGCACCTGCCGCAAGCGGGCCTCATCGCCGAGTACCACGGGTACCAGACCGTTGTGAGTCACCTCGAGGGTGACACGCCGATCGGGCGACAGCGTTCGGGCATCGTGCACCGCGTCGGCGGCCAGCGCGACAAGGTCGACCGGCGCGCGGGCCAACTCCCGCTGTGCATCGAGCCGGGCCAACAACAGCAGGTCCTCGACGAGCAATCCCATCCGGTCAGCCTCGGACTCGATCCGGCTCATCAGCCGCGCCACGTCGTCGGCTGCACCCTGCCGGTACAGCTCGGCGAAGCCCCGGATCGACGTCAACGGGGTTCGTAGCTCGTGGCTGGCGTCGGCGACAAAGCGTCGCATCCGCTCCTCGGAGCTGCGGGCGGCCGCCTCGGAGGCTTGCTGGGTGCGGAAGGCCGATTCGATCTGGGCGAGCATCCCGTTCAGCGCACTGGACAGCTGCCCGACCTCGGTGCGTGGCGGGTGCTCGGGCACCCGCCGGGTGAGGTCACCTGCGGCGATGGCCCCTGCCGTGTCCTTCACTTCGGCCAGCGGCCGCAGGCTGCTGCGTACCACGAGGTAACCCACGCCGGCCAGCGCGACCAGCACCACCCCGCCGGTGATCAGCTCAAGGAATGTCAACCGAGCCGAGATGGCGTCCACATTGGCCAGGTTGGTCGACACCAGCAGGGTGCCGGAGTCGTCGGGAAGTGGGATCGCCAGCAGCCGCCACTGCCCGTCACCGCCGGTCGCAGGAACGGTCATGGCGTCCCCGTGCTGGGCCAGGGCCTGCGCGGGGGTCAACCGCGGGAGGGCTGGACCCGGCTGGCCAGCCCGCAGCGGGGATTCCAGCGCCGCGACCACGGCGCCGCTTTCATCGGTGACGGCCAAGGCGAAGGTGCTGGGCAGCCGGAACCGGCCCGGTCCGCCCCGCTCCCCAACCGGCGCCTGCGGTGGCAGGCCCGCACCGTGCAGCAGGCCGCGCACGACCGGCTCACCCGCGGCGCGCAGCTGACCGTCCACCTGATCGAGCAGGTAGCCGTGCAACGCGGTGACCGTCGCCACCCCGGTGGCACCCAGCGCCACCGCAACGAGCGCCAGCACCGCGGCAACCAGCCGCAGCCACAGCGGCGTTGCCGCCCATACCGCGCGGGCGGCCCGGCCACCGGACTTTATCCGGCCGTTAGTGGAGACCGCTGCGGTCATGGTTGTGGTCACGTTCCAGGGGTCATATTCGAGGCACGCGCAGCACGTAGCCGACGCCACGCACGGTGTGCAGCAGCCGCGGCGCACCGGTATCGAGTTTGCGCCGCAGGTATGAGACGTAGGATTCGATCACTCCGGTGTCACCGTTGAAGTCGTAGTTCCATACGTGCTCCAGGATCTGGGTTTTGGACAGCACCCGGCCGGGGTTGCGCATGAAGTAATGCAGCAACTTGAACTCGGTCGGTGACAGCTCGACCAGTTCGCCGCCTTTGCGGACCTCGTGGGTGTCGTCGTCGAGCTCGATGTCGGCGAAGCACAGCTGGGCACTCGCCGCGTCCGTGTGCGATCCGGCCCGCCGCAGGATCGCCCTGATCCGGGCGATCACCTCCTCGAGGCTGAACGGTTTGGTCACGTAGTCGTCCCCGCCCAAAGTCAGGCCGGTGATCCGGTCTGCGGTGGCGTCCCGCGCGGTGAGGAAGAGCACCGGCATCTGCAACCCCTCGCCGCGCAGCTTGCGCACCATGTCGAAGCCGTCCATGCCGGGCATCATCACGTCCAGGACCAGCAGGTCGGGTCGCCGTCGCCGGGCTTGCTGCATCGCATCAAGGCCGTCGGTGGCCGTGGCCACCTCAAAACCGACGAAGCGCAGGCTTGCCGAGAGCAGTTCGACGATGTTGGGCTCGTCATCGACAACGAGTAACCGGGCCTCCGGGCTTGCTGTGGCCACGCGCACCACCTCCTGGGGCATCAGTCTGCGCCGGGAGCCTGCCACGTCCCTGGACGTCGGCTGTGAACTACCTGGGAATGCTGCCGGTTGGAGCACGGCGATCATTCACAGCCAACTCGAAGGAAACTGGCAGCCTGCCTCCAAGGTGGTCGGCAAAGGTGACCACCGTGACCGTAACAGCCAGCTACCACACCCACCCCCAGGCAGATCCCGGTGTGGGGATCGTCCCGCCACCACGTCAATCGCCCTGGTTGACCCCAAGATCGGCACAGCTAGCGATGGCGCTGGCCGCCGGCTCGCTACTGGTCACGGCTGGACTATGGGTGGCCGGCGGCGGCCTGTCGGATTTGGGTTCCGCACCGCTGACCTCGCTGGGCCGGCTCACCGGGCTGCTAGCCACGGACCTGCTGCTGATCCAGGTGCTGCTGATGGCCCGGATTCCGTGGGTGGAGCGCAGCTTCGGGCAGGACGTGCTGGCCCGCCGGCACCGCACCGCCGGCTTTACCTCGTTCTGGTTGATGATCACCCATGTCGGGCTGATCACCCTCGGCTACGCCGCCGCCGACGGCAATGGTGCGCTGGACGAGACCTGGCAGCTGATCACTACCGCGCCGGGAATGCTGCTCGCCGCGGCCGGCACCGCAGCGCTGGTCACCGTGGCGGTGCTGTCCATCCGGGCCGCCCGGCGGCGGCTGCGCTACGAGTCATGGCACCTGATCCACCTGTATGCCTACCTCGGTGTCACCCTGGCGTTACCTCACCAGCTGTGGAATGGCAGCGAACTCACCTCCTCCCCGGTGGCGCGGGTTTACTGGTGCAGCCTCTACCTGCTCACTCTCGGCGCGGTACTGGTGTACCGGCTCGGCCTGCCGGCGTGGCGCACGCTGTATCACCGGCTGCGGGTGGCCGCGATGGTGATCGAGGCGCCCGGAGTGGTGTCGGTGTATTTCACCGGGCACCACCTGCACCGGCTCCCGGCCCGCGCAGGGCAGTTCTTCACCTGGAGGTTCCTCGACGGGCCGGGCTGGAGCCGCGGCCACCCGTACTCGCTGTCTGCGGCACCGCGCCCGGACTGGCTGCGGATCACGGTCAAGGACGTCGACGGCAGCGGCCGGCTGGCCCGGCTGCGCCCCGGAACCCGGGTGCTCATCGAGGGCCCGTACGGCGCGCTCACCGGCGCGCATCGGCAGCGCCCGCAGGTGCTGCTTGCCGCCGCTGGGATCGGCATCACCCCGCTGCGGGCGCTGCTCGACGAGCTGACCGCCACACCGGGTGAGGTCACCCTGCTGTACCGGGTCTCGTCGCGCGCGCAGGCGGTGTTTGCCCGCGAGCTGGAGGCGATCGCTGCTGCCCGCGGCGTCCGGTTGTGCTACCTGGAGGGCCACCGCCCGCGGGCGACCGGCGGCGCGGCGTGGCTGCCGGCGCATCTGGCGAGTGTGGGTGGCGCCGAGGTGCTGCATCGCCTGGTGCCCGACGTTGGCCAGCACGAGGTCTACGTGTGTGGTCCCGCGCCGTGGACCGAGGCGCTGCGGGCCAGCCTTGCCTCGGCGGGTGTCCCCGCGCCGCAGCTGCACACCGAGCAGTTTGCCTGGTAGGAGCGCTGACGACGATGCGACGCATCACGCTGTCCGTGCTGGGCACGGTCGCCCTGCTGGTGGTGCTGCTGCGCTACCCCACCAGCTTCGGAACGTCCCTGGCCAGTCCGCCCGTCGCGGTCAACTCCCCGCCGGCATCCAACGCCAGGGTTGCCGACGTGGCCGCGGCGGGCGGCACCACCGTCACCGGGTCCTCCGTCGATACCCGGTACGGGACCGTCCAAGTGCAACTGACCATCTCGGGTGGCAAGATCACCGCCGCTCGGGCCATGCAGGCACCTGACAGCAGTGGCCGAGACTGGCGGATCAACGCCTACGCGGTGCCGATCCTCAACCAGCAGGCCGTCGCGGCGCAAAGCGCCCACATTGACGGGGTCACCGGCGCCACCGTGACGAGCGAGGGGTACGTCGCCTCGCTGCAGTCCGCAATCGATCAGGCGCACCTGTCATGAACGTCCCGCGCGGTGCCTGGGTGGAGCAGGTGATGGGAATGCCGGTGAGTGTGCACCTGCGGGGCGTCACGCTGCCCCCGTGGCGGCCGGCGTTCCTGGATGAGGTGTTCGCCGAACTTCACCGCATTGATGCGCTGATGAGCACCTACCGGCCCGACAGCCAGATCAGTCGGCTCGCCGCCGGTGAGCTGACCGTCGCCGAGTGCGACCCGCTCATCGGCGAGGTGCTCGAGCTGTGCGAGCAGGCCCGCACGAAGACCGGCGGCGCCTTCGACCCGCTGCTACCCGCACCCGGCGGTGATTATCTCCTGGACCCGTCGGGGCTGGTCAAGGGCTGGGCCGTGGAGCGTGTTGCGCACCGGATCGGCGAGTGCTTCGACGGCGACTACTACATCAACGCCGGGGGCGATATCGCGGTGGAGTCGCGCAGTGGCGTCGCATGGCGGATCGGCGTGGAGGACCCCCGTCCTGGTGGGGGCCTGCTCGGCGTGCTGCCCCTGACCGGTGGTGGCGTCGCCACCTCGGGCACCGCGCACCGGGGCGCACATATCGTCGATCCCCGCACCGGTCGCCCAGCCGACGGCCTGCTTTCGGTCACCGTCACCGGTCCCTCGTTGACCTGGGTCGACGTGCTGGCCACCGCCGCCTTTGCGTGCGGCCCGGAAAGTTTCGACTGGCTCGCCGGTCTCGACTCGCACGCTGCGCTGCTCGTCCATCCGGACGGCACCACGGCGGTGACCAGCGCGATGGCCACGTTGATCCAGCCGGTTTCATCTGCACATCAGAGGGAGGACATCCGATGAACCAGACACCGCCACCCGAGGAACAACCCACGGCACGGCTCGACACCTCACCGCCTCGCCGGTCCTGGGCCGCCCGCCTGCTCCGCCGGACAACCCTGCTGGCCGCTGCGGCCGGGGTAGTGCTGCTACTCATCGGTGGTGCAGCCGGCTACCTGCTGGGCCACCAGGGCACCTCGACGGCCCCGGGCCGGGTGGGCTCCACCGCCCAAGGATCGACCTTCCCGGACGGTCGCGGTCCTGGGGGGTTCGGCCCTGACGGGTTCCGCGGCCGGGGCAGCCGCGGTGCCGCCGGCACCATCGACTCGGTCAACGGGTCGACCATCACGCTGACCACCCGCAACGGCCGCAAGGTCACCGTCACCGCCGCCCCGAACGCAGCCATCACCGTGCGCAGCCAGGGCACGGTGGCCGACCTGAAAGCCGGTCAGACCATCGTGGTGTTCGGCCGGCGCGGTAACGACGGCACGATCACGGCCAACCGCATCGATGCCGGCCCCGGCGGTACCTGGTGATCACCGCTACCGCCTCAGCCCCGCCGGTACCGATCGCGCCGGCGCGCCTGAACCCGCAGCAACACCCGCGCCGGGTGCTTGCCGCGCTGGTGGGGCTGCTGGTCGGGACCGCGCTGTTGTACTTGTGGGGACTCGGCGCGTCGGGCTACGCGAACACGTTTTACTCCGCAGCCGTACAGGCCGGCACGACGAGCTGGAAAGCGTTTTTCTTCGGCTCGTCCGACGGCGCAAACTCGATCATGGTGGATAAGCCGCCGGCGTCGTTATGGGTGATGGAGCTGTCGGCGCGGATTTTCGGGGTCAACTCGTGGAGCATCTTGGTGCCGCAGGCGCTGGAAGGCGTCGCCGCGGTCGGAGTGCTCTACGCTGCGGTGCGGCGCTGGCACGGTCCGGTGGCCGGGCTGCTGGCCGGTGCAGCACTTGCATTGACCCCGGTCGCGGTGTTGATGTTCCGGTTCAACAATCCCGATGCGCTGCTTGTCCTGATGCTGACGCTGGCGGCCTACGCGCTGGTACGAGCTGTGGAGGCGGGACGGACGGGCTGGCTGGTCACAGCAGCGGCCTGCCTCGGTTTGGGATTCTTGACCAAGATGTTGCAGGCCTTCTTGGTGGTGCCGGGTTTCGCGCTGGCCTACCTGGTGGCCGCACCGGTGCTGCTGCGCCGCCGGATTAGCCAGCTGCTCGTGGCCGGGGTGGCCTTGGTGGCCAGCTCGGGCTGGTGGGTTGCGACCGTCGCGCTGTGGCCGGCAGCTGACCGACCGTACGTCGGTGGCTCCCAGACCAACAGCATCCTGGAGTTGATCTTCGGTTACAACGGTCTCGGTCGGCTGACCGGCAACGAGACCGGCAGTGTCGGCGGCGGTGCCGCTGGTGCGGGCCGGTTCGGCGGGGGTCCGTTCGGCGGGGGCCGGTTCGGTGGGGGCAGCATGTTCGGCGGTGGCGGGTTGCGCCAGCTGTTCGACATCTCAATGGGCAGCCAGATTGCCTGGCTGCTGCCGGCGGCGCTGCTGTTCCTGGTCACGTTGCTCTGGCTGGGGCGGCGTCTGCCCCGCACTGACCGGCTCCGGGCGTCGATGCTGCTGTGGGGTGGTTGGCTGCTGGTCACCGGCGCGGTGTTGTCCTTCGCCCAAGGCATCGTCCATCCCTATTACACAGTGGCGCTGGCTCCGGCGATCGGCGCGCTGATCGGGATCGGTGCGGTGGCACTTTGGCAACGGCGCGCGATGCTGCTGGCGCGTGCGGTGCTCGCAGCCGGCCTGGCCGGCACCGTGGCATGGGCTTTCGTGCTGCTTGAGCGGGTGCCGAGCTGGCAGCCATGGCTGCGGGTGGTCGTATTGCTCGGTGGTCTGGCCTGTGCACTCGGGCTGGCGCTGCCGAGATCGGCCCGACGCGGGGCAGCTGTGCTGTTGGCGGTGCTCGCAGTGGCGCTCGGGCTGGCCGCGCCGGCTGCGTACGCCGTGGACACCGCAGCAACCCCACACCGCGGGGCAATTCCCTCAGCGGGACCGGCGGGCGGCTTCACCGGCCCCCGTGCCGGTTTCCAGGGTCCGGCTTCCCAAGTGCCCGGATCCGCAGGACCCGGTTTTCACGGTCAGGGACCGCCACGTCACGCGTGGTCCGGCCGACGGTTCGGGGCACCTGGGCTTCCCGGTGGCGGTTTTCCTGCCAGTGGTTCCCTGGGCGGTGGTTTCCCGGGGCGAGGCGCTGGGGGCATGCTCGGCGGCTTGCTCGAGGGCACTACGTCCAACACCGCGGCCAACGCGCTGCTGACCCGTGACGCCGACCGCTATACCTGGGTGGCCGCCGCGGTGGGGTCGAACACAGCGGCCGGCTTCCAACTCGCCACCGGGCACCCGGTGATGCCGGTCGGCGGCTTCAACGGCAGCGACCCGTCACCCACTCTCACCCAATTCCAGCAGTACGTGGCGCGTGACGCGATCCACTACTTCCTGGGCGGTAGCGGGTTTCCTGGCCAGAACGGCGGCAGCTCCAGCGGCCGGCAGATCGCCGACTGGGTGGCGCAGAACTTCACTGCGCAGACAGTGGGCGGCCTCACGGTCTATGACCTGACGTCACCACATTAAGTACTAGCGCACAGAAGACGGAACTGACTCAGCGGAACCCGGTACTGGTTAGGTTTGGCAATCATAAAAAATAGCGGACACCGGGAATTTGCTTTGCTGATACACTCTTATGGCCCCTTTTTGGGTTCGGTCGTGAGCCGAACGTATGGATGGGTCCGGCTCTCGGGTCAACCGCAGTGCTCGCGCCCGGTGGATACCGTTGCGGTGTTCAACGGGGATTCGCATCGCAACAATGCGCACCCCGAACGAGGGGATTGGCATAAATGTGTTGCCGTCAACTACCGCCCCGGGCCCAGCCACCGGAAGCAGCGTGATCCCACGCGCGCTGGGCGTTGCAGGGGTGTTTGGCCATGGTCGCCATTCACATCATCGACCAAGGCGGCGTGCCGGGATCGAAAGACCGGAATACGCCCAGATTCTCTACTACATTCTCGACGTTGCCGGAGTGGTCTCCGCGGCCCTGCTCCTGACGCGCTACACCAGGTTGGGTGGGTGCTGTCGCTGGGAGTGGCCGCGGGGCCGATACTGGGTTACGTGCTGTCTCGTGGACCAGGTGCGCCGGGCTATACCGACGACATCGGCAACTGGGCCGAACCACTCGGCGTACTGAGCCTCATTGTCGAGGTACCCTATTGATTCTCGCTGCAACGATTCTGGTCACATCGCACCAACGCGGTCAGACCTGATCTGAGTGGCGCTCCCGTGTCAGCTGAGGGTGCCGGCTATTATTCTATCCATCGCATGATTTAATTAATCGGCACTCTGGACGTAAAAACGGCGCGAATTCTCAGTGATCTCGGTGTGGCTTGCTGGCCGCAGCTGATTTCCACTCCGATGAGGTTTTTTGCGCGGCCATCCTTAGTGGGGTTGGTGGCGATCCCCTGGTCAACTGCCGGACTTCTGTAGTTCACCGGTAACGGGCAGGGTCACGCCCGTGATATCGCTGCCTGACCCGCCGAGCCCGCAAAGCGGTGGATCTCCCAAACATTACCGGCCAGCTGCACGGCCAAAACAGCGCCCGTTGCGGCTGTGGACCGTCGTGCTTGTCGTGGCCTTGTCCGCGCTGGTCGTGGTGGGCGCGATTCGCGCTACGCAGCACGTCCCCAGTTCGTCATCATTGTCATCGACGGCGTGGGCACGGCCGCGAATTCCGGCTACGTGGCCGCCGGTCATCTCGTCACCGTCGTCGCCATCGTCAGCCCAGTCCCCATTGGTTCAATCCCGGGGGACGCATCCCGCCGCATCACCCGGGTCGGTGGCGCCGCCGGGGGTCTCGGGCCACTCCGTGGGGCCAGTAAACCCATCGTTGCGGGCGCCGCACGCCCGTCCGCGACCGTCCCAATCCTCCGGTGGCTCCGGCCCGTTGCTGGACCTTTCGGCGCTCGCGGCCAAGGTCAATCCCGGCCTGGTAGACATCAACGTCCAGCTCAGCACTCCGAACGTGCAAGCCGCCGGTACCGGGATCGTGCTCGACGCGTCAGGAGTGGTGCTCACCAACAACCACGTGATCACTGGGGCCAGCAGCATCAACGTCACCGACGTCGGCAATGGTCAAAGCTACCCGGCAACCGTGGTCGGTTATGACCGCGCTCACGACATCGCGGTGCTCCAGCTACAGGGCGCGTCGGGCTTGCCAACCTCCACGATCGGTGACTCGGGCACGGTCGCGGTCGGAGACCCCATCGCAGCGATCGGGAACGCCGGTGGGCGCGGCGGTACACCGAGCATCGTCGCGGGTACGGTCTCGGCTCTCAACCAGACGGTGACGGTCAGCGATGAGATCACCGGCAGCTCTGAGCAACTCGCCGGGTTGATCGAGGTTGCCGCCGCGATCCAGCCCGGCGATTCCGGCGGTCCGCTGGTCAATGCCGCCGGACAGGTCATCGGCGTCGATACTGCGGGCACCATGGGATCGCTGTCCGGGCGGTCCGGAGGTGATGGCTTGGCCATCCCGATCAACGATGCGATCGCAATCAGCAAGCAGATCCAGGCCGGTACCGCCTCTTCCACCGTCCACATCGGTGCGACCGGCGTGCTTGGCGTCCTCGTCACCGACACTGGTGGGCCGGCCCACCATGCTCGCCAGGCACACCGGCGTAGCACCGGCACCGTGCCTGGTGCGGTCGTCACGGGCCTGGTATCCGGCTCAGCGGCTGGGCAATCCGGGCTGGCGGTGGGGGATGTCATCGTGTCGCTGGATGGCACGGCGATCGACAGCCCTAGCGCTCTTGCCACGGCACTGTTCGCCCACCATCCAGGAGACTCGGTGCAGGTCACCTGGATTGATGCGGCGGGTCAACACACCGCCACGGTGACCCTGGCGTCCGGCCCGCCGAACTAGCTCGACAGCAGCGCGCCGGCCGTGAGCGCCAGGGCGACGCTGGTCGCTTGCAGCCAGGTGAGTCGTTCACGCAACACGAACCGGGCAAGCACGACGACCACCACCGGGTACAGCGAGACCACCACGCCGTTCACGCTCAGCGAGCCGTGCCGGGTTGCCAGCAAGAACAGGATGTTCGCCACCATGTCCGCTGCACCGCTGAGCACGATGAGCCCCCAGCGCACCCACACCGACTCATCCGGGTTGCGCCGGGCCAGTACTAGCGGGGCGAAGACCACCACGGACGCCGCCTTGGCGGCCAGCAGCGACCAGAGCCCGGAATCCGCCGGGCTCGCGTCTAGTGCGACGAAGAACAGGCCAAAGCCCATACCGGACCCGATCGCCAGCAACACCCCGCCAGCCGCCGCCCGATCCTGAGCGGTTCCCGCGGTGGCCAGCGCGACCGCCAGCAAGGCCACTACGACACCACCGGCAGTCAACGGCCCGGCGCTTTCCCCGGCTGTCATCCCGACCAGTAGCGGCAACCCGGCGCTGGTCAGCGCAGATACCGGCGCCACCACGCCCATCGGTCCGCGAGCGAGGCCCCGGAAGTACAACACCAGGCCGGCGGATCCGGCCAGGCCGGCGAGCATGCCGATGCCCGCCGCAGCTGCCGAAGGCCGGCCGGGCAGGAGCATCAAAGCGGGTAACAGCACTGCCACCCCAGCGAACTGCGAGACGGCAATCACCACCAGCGTGCTCGAGGTGCGCCGGGTTGCCAGGCCCCCTGCGAAGTCAGCAACGCCGTAACTGACTGCGGCGGGGAGCGCGAACTGGACGGCCATGCACTGTCCATCTACTAGGCTGAACTACTAGGTCAGTACAGTGGACTCTAGCCGGAAGGGTGGACCGGTTCAATAGGATTGACTGAACAGTGCGGCATACTGTACCGCATGCAGGATCCGGATGAAGTCGCCGCCGTGGTGGGTCGCAATGTCCGCGCGTTGCGCCAGCAGCGCCGGATGACGATTGATGCGCTCGCCGCCGCGTCCGGTGTCAGCCGCGGCACCGTCATCCAGCTGGAATCCGCCCGGGGCAACCCGAGCATCGCCACGTTGTGCAATCTCGCCGCGGCGTTACAGGTGGGCGTCGCATCGCTGGTCAGCGCCGAGTCGGCGCCGCGGGTCACCGTGCGCGCGGCGGCCGAGGCCGCTGCACTGTGGACCAGCGCGGCTGGCAGCCGCGCGCTGTTCAGGATCGGCACCGACCCGCCTGACGTGGTGGAGCTATGGGATTGGACCTTGCAGGCTGCGGATGCCTTCGATGGGGAGGCGCACCCGCGTGGCACCATCGAGGTGCTGTTCGTGCTCGATGGAGTGCTGGCGTTGCAGGTCGGCGAGGAGCGCCGGGTGCTGGGCGTCGACGACGCGGTCGTTTTTGAAGCGCACGCCCCGCACCGCTACGCCAACGAGGCCGCGGCACCGGTGCGGTTTCTCATGGTGGTCCTGCAATTCGGTGATACCGGCCTGGTCCCGCCCACCAGCATCGCCCCAGCTGAATTGCCCCCTGCGGTATTGCCGTAGCGGAGTGAGTCGTGGTGAGAACCAGGCACGGGAATGATGCTGACCAACGCGGCCATCACCAGACACAGAACGGCCACCAACCCCAGGGCAACCGCCCCAACGAGATATCACTGCGCCGGCCGCGAGCATCGCCCCCGACCGATCCGGCCGGGGCGCCGAGCACCGCCACGCCGAGTGACGCATCGGACAGGCCGAGCGTGCTTTTGATCCCGGGGATGTATGGCGTCCATGAGGCGAACAACACACCGTGGCAAAAGAAGACCATGCTCAGGGCGAATCGAGCGCGCCGTATCGCCGTTGCAGGGCGGTGGCCGGTGCCCGAGACGATCTTCTGAGTAGGCGCCATAACACACCTCCTGTCTCCTGCAGAAAAACATCACAGGGTTGACCGGGGCTTGATTTATCGTCGAGCACGTGCCCATGAATGCCATCCACCGGCGGCTGTGCCGGTCGGACAGATGGACGTCTCAGGTGGAGGGCCAGCTGCTGCCGTGGGTACTGCGCGGCATCGAGCTGGGTCACGACGTCCTGGAAATCGGTCCCGGCTACGGGGTGACCACGCGGCTGCTCGAAGCCCGGGTGCCGCGGCTGACCGTCGTGGAGATCGACCCAGACCTTGCCAGGGCGCTCGATGCAGAACTCGGCCACCGGGTGCGGGTGCTGCACGGCGACGGTGCCGACCTACCGCTACCGGACCGCTCGTTCGACGCTGTGGTCTGTTTCACGATGCTGCACCACATGCCTTCACCCGCCGCGCAGGATCGCTTGTTCGCCGAGGTGGCGCGAGTGCTGCGACCAGGCGGGGTATTCGCCGGCTCGGACAGCAGGCTCAGCTTGCGTTTCCGGCTGTTGCACGTCGCGGACACGATGGTGGTGGTGGACCCGGCCACGCTGCCGCACCGGCTGCGCGCGGCCGGGCTGATCGACCCCGACGTTGCGCAGGGCCCCAGGTCGATCCGGTTCCGGGCGCTCCGGGAACCCGCGCCGTGATGACCGTCAGAGACGTCGTCCCTGCCGACTGGGCGGCGATCTGGCCGTTCCTGCACCGCATCGTGGCGGCCGGCGAGACCTACTGCTACGACCGCGGCAGCACCGAGGACCAGGCCCGCCGGCTATGGCTGCTGGAGCCGCCAGGCCGGACGGTCGTCGCGGTCGACACCGAAGGGGCCATCCTGGGCACCGCGAATGTGCACCGCAACCAGGGCGGCCCGGGTGCGCACGTGGCGACCGCCAGCTTCATGGTCGATCCGGCTCGCGCTGGGCGAGGTGTGGGGCGCGCCCTCGGCGAACACGTCATCGGCTGGGCGCGTGCGCAGGGCTACCGGTCGATGCAGTTCAACGCCCTGGTCGAGACCAACACGCGGGCCGTGGCGTTGTGGCGCTCGCTGGGCTTTCGGATCCTGGCCACGGTGCCGGAGGCCTTTGATCACCCGGTGCACGGCTACGTGGGGTTGCATGTCATGCACCGTCACCTGTAATGCGTACGAGCTCGCTTTTGCAGACCTTGCCGAGTTCATTGCGGGGCAACGCGGTCAGGTAGCGCACCACCCGGGGCCGCTTGTGCGGTGCGAGCATCGTTGCGACGTGCCCGGCGAGGTCCTGCACCGCCGGAGGGGGATCGCTTGCCGGAACCACCCAGGCCACCACCCGCTGACCGAGATCGGGATCCGGCTCCCCGGTCACCGCTACCTCAGCGACCCCGGGATGATCCAGCAGGGCGTCTTCGATCTCTCCCGCGCCGATCTTGTATCCACCGCTTTTGATCAGATCCGTTGCCTTGCGCCCGACGAGCCGCAGGCTCCCGTCCGGGCCCCGGGTGGCGACGTCACCGGTGCGCAGCCAACCGTCGTGCATCACCTCGGCAGTGGCGTCGGGCCGGTTGAGATATCCCAGAAACAGAGTCGGACCCGCGACCTCGATCTCACCGATGGTCTCGTCATCGACCGCGTCGATGACCTGGCCGTGGTCGTCCACCAGCCGCAGCGCTACGCCGTCTAACGGAGGCCCGACCGTGTCCGGTCTGCGTGGCCCGTTCCACCGGACCGCGCAAGTGATCAACGACTCGGTCATCCCGTACCGCTGCACCACGTGCTGGCCGGTCGCCGCGGCGATTCGCTCGTAATCCGACAGGGACAGCGCGGCCGAGCCGGATACGAGCAGGCGTGCCTGCCGCAGCGCCGCGGCGATGCCCGGATCCTGCTCGGCGGCCGCTGCCAACCGGTGATACATCGTCGGGACTCCGAACAGGATGGTGCCCGCAGCAGCCAGTCGCTCGGCCACCGCGTCGGCCGAAAACGACGTCAGATGGTGCATCCCCCCGCCGACCCGCAGCGGTCCCAGCACGCCGAGCACGAGGCCATGCACGTGGAACAGGGGCAGCGCGTGCACCAGGACGTCGCAGTCGGTCCACCTCCAGGCTGCGGCCAGCGCATCGATACCCGCGGCCAGTGCCCGCCGTGGCAACACCACCCCCTTGGGCGGACCGGTGGTACCCGAGGTATAGATGATCAATGCTGGGGATTCGGGCTCTGGTTCGGGTGGGTTGATCCCGTGATGTGCTTGCAGGGAGATGTCGAGCCGGGGCACGGTGTGCAGCGCCTGCGGCAGCGCGGTCCCGGGGGCGGCAAGTATGAGGTCAGGGCTGGCGTCGCTGATGACGTGGCCCAGCTCGCGAGCGCCAAGTCTGGGATTGACCGGCACCGCGGCCACGCCGGCGGCGAGCGCGGCCACCACCGCCACGCAGGTCTCCAAAACTGGCTCGGCCCAGACGGCGACGCGTTTCGCAGAAAGCAAGCGCCCGGCAAGCGCTGCGGTCACTGCACTGAGTTCCCGGTAGGTCAGCGAACGGTGCCCGAACCGCACTGCCTCGCTGCCCGTGGGACGGGTCAATGTCGGCAACAATGCAGGACTGCCCACCGCGACACCGTACTTCGCGGTGCCACGGTGGTCCCTGCGGGCGTCGCGGGCACGCTTTAGGCTCGCGTTGGTGGGTGCCGATCCATTGGCGCCGCTGATGGAGCTGCCCGGCCTCGAGGCAGCCGTCACGCGGGTACGCGACGCGGTGACCGCGGTGCACCGGCATCCGGTAAACCGGCGCCGCTGGCCGGTGACCGCAGCGGAGGCATCGGTGCGGGCGGCCCGGGCTTCGGCAGCACTCGACGGTGGCCCCACCAGACTGCCCCGCGACGGGTCGGTGGACAACCCGGTACTGGCCGGTGCGGTGCGGGTGGCGCAGGCTTTGGGCGGGCTGCTGAGCACCTGGCAGCGGGCCCCGTTGCAAGCACTGGCCCGGCTGCACGTGCTGGCCGCGGCGGATCTGGCGCCGGAACCGGAGCTGGGCCGGCCAGACCCCTCGCCAGCGGTCACCGCCCGCCTCGATGGCCTGGCGCATCTGGTTGCCGGCGGTAGCCAGGTCCCGGCGCCGGTGCTCGTCGCGGTGGTACATGGCGAGCTGCTGGCACTCGGGCCGTTCACCCGAGCCAACGGTGTGGTCGCGCGGGCCGCAGCCCGGCTCACCGTCGTGTCCAGCGGCTTGGACCCCAAGGGTTTGGTGGTGCCAGAGGTCGCCCACCTCCGCCAGGAACGGGCGTACCGGACCGCGGCAGCAGGCTTTGCCGCTGGCGGCGCGCAGCCAGTTGGCGAGTGGATTTTGCATTGCTGCGGCGCTTTGACCGCGGGAGCCCGCGAGGCCCTTTCGATCGCCAAGTCGGTGACAGAAAGTAATCGATGACCGCAACTGGCTGATCTAGAACAGGTGATGGCCTGCGTGCTGGAGCGTGCAGGACACCAGAAACGACAGCGGCGCTTCTGGACGCTCATCGCGAGCTTCCAGAAGCGCCGCCCGCACGGACCGCCGGGGTACCAAGCGTGCAACTCGTGTCGTACCCATATGGGTCTCGGCGCCCGCATCCCCCGAGGACACGATACGCAGACCCTTGACGACAAGCCTCCCGCGGCGTGCTGCGCGTGGGGTGCCCGACGCCCGTGCACGGAGCTCCAGTCGGGGTGAACGGTGCTTCTCTGCCGCACCGCCCCTGGCCTTCCAGAGGTCCGTGCCGTCATGTCTACTCCGTGACCCGGAGCACAGCAAGAGGCCCGATCGAGCAAATCACATCGACTACTGAGAGTGATAAAAGGCTGAGGCCTGTACCCATTCGCCGTAGACGGACGCTCGTTGAGCGCACGCCGCTCACCATGGTTCCTCACGCTGCCCTTACCGCATCGGTTTAACGCTGCCACCGTCGCAAGCCGTACCAGGCGGCACCGGCGGCAGCCACGGCTCCCAATCCGACGGCCGCTGCGATCTGCGCGTTCGATGGTGCTGGGATCCGGGTGCGCAACGACACAGGGTTGGAGAAGGCCAGCACCGGCCACCCGCGCTGCTGTGCCTCCCGCCGAAGTGCCCGGTCCGGATTGACGGCGGTCGGATGGCCGACCGCCTCAAGCAGTGGCAGGTCCGAGATGGAGTCGGAGTACGCATGGCAGCGTTGCATCTCGTAGCCCTGCTCCTCGGCCAGCTGCCGGGCCGCCAGCGCTTTGTTCTCACCAGCACAGTAGAACTCCACATCGCCGGTGTACCGGCCATCTTGGGTCACCATGCGGGTGGCCACCGAGTGCGTTGCGCCGATCATCTTGGCGATGGGCTGCACCACCTCTGTGCCTGACGCCGACACCACGACGATGTCCTCGCCGCGTTGGCGATGCGTGGCGATCAGATCGGTTGCTTCGGCGTAGACCAGTGGGTCCACCACGTCGTGCAAGGTTTCTTCGACAATGGCGGTGACCTGCGCGATGTCCCAACCGGTGCACTGAGCGGTGATGTGTGCCCGCATCCGCTCCATTTGCTCGGTGTCAGCACCGGCCAGCAAGTACATGAACTGGGCGTAGGCACTTTTGAGTATTGCTCGCCGGTTGATCAACCCTTCCTGGAAAAACGCCCGGGAGAACACAAAAGCGCTGGATCTGGCGATGATCGTCTTGTCCAGGTCGAAAAATGCGGCGACGTCCGAGGAGTTCACGTTAGGCAGCATATGCAGTCAACGATCGGTGTGGGCTGGCCGCGGGCAGGGTCCCGGCAACGATTCACCCCCGCCGGCGATCCATCGTTGTCCACAGCAATCCCGTTATCCACATGTTGATCATGGTCGGATCGCGCTACGTGATTAGCCGTCCCATAGTGGCATCCCAAGATCACATATCCCGGCGAGCCCGGGCTGGTCCAACACGGGAGCAATGGATGCGGACACACGGTGGGCGACCGGCCGCCCCACGGCCAGTGATCATGATGACGTCCGGGGACTTGGCCGACGAGGTATCCCGGCTCGCCGCAGCAGCGGGATGTGACCTGCATCGGATCAGCGACCTCAGATCTGACCCGGGCTCGGTACGGGAGCAGTGGAGCTGCGCCCCGCTGCTGTTGCTCGACCTCGCGGCGGCTCGGGACTGTGCCAGTGCGGGTCTACCCCGCAGAGACGGGGTGGTGATCGTGTGCCCCGACGCTGACCCGCACACCTGGCGATGTGCGGTCGCGGTCGGTGCCCAACAGGTAGCGGTCCTGCCGGACGCGGAAGCCTGGCTGGTCGGCGCGTTGGCTGACGCGGTGGACTCGCCGGCCGAAGCGGGACGGGTGCTGGCAGTGATCGGTGGCCGCGGCGGCGCAGGGGCATCGGTGTTCGCCACCGCTGTCGCGGTGACTGCCGCGGAATCAGGTCATCAGGCGATGCTGGTGGATTGCGATGCGCTGGGTGGTGGCTTGGATCTCGCCGTCGGCTTGGAGAAGACCGATGGGCAGCGCTGGTCAGGTCTGACGCTGGGTGGTGGCCGGGTACCGGCCTCAGCACTGCATGCGGCGCTGCCCATGGCGCGCTGGGGCGGTGGTCTCACGGTGCTGTCCTGCGAGCGGGACGGACCAGGCCCGGACGCGGTAGCGGTGCGCACGGTCTGCGATGCCGGCCGTCGCGCTGGCGAGACGGTGGTGTGCGACGTGCCCCGGTACCCGTCCGAGCCGGGCACCGCCGCGCTGGAAACCGCGGACCTTGCTGTGCTGGTGGTGCCGGCTGAGGTGCGGGCCTGCGCGGCGGCCGCGGCGGTGGCCGCGCGGGTGGCGCGTTATGGGGTCGCGGTGCACCTGGTCGTGCGGGGCCCGGCGCCGGGTGGGATAACGCCGCGCGATGTCAGCCGTGCGCTCAACTTGCCGGTGCTTGCCGCGATGCGTCCGCAGCCGGGATTGGCCGGTGCGCTGGATCGCGGTGCCGTTCCGGGCCGGTCGCGGGGACCGCTGACCACCGCCGCGCGCCAGGTGCTGGCCGCTCTGGAGGGTGCCGGCCGCGACCAGGGGGCTGACCGCATCCAGTGGGCCCGCCAGTCGCCGGGCAGCGCTGCATGAACCCGCCCGGACGGCCCAGAATTCCGGCGGCGGCCCTGGTCGATCGGGTGCGGAACCGGCTGGCTGTCACCAGCGCACCCGCGTGTCCGAGTGCGGTATCTCCCAGTGCAGTGGCAGACGCAGTGCGCGCTGAGTCCGATGGCGTGTTGGCCGATCTGCAGGTCCTTGCGGCGCTGCGGGAGCTGCAGCAAGAACTCGTCGGCGCCGGCCCGCTGGAGCCCCTGCTGGCCGATCCCGAGACCACTGACGTGTTGGTCAGCGCGCCCGACCGGGTTTGGGTGGAGCAGGGCGGCG
>Ga0213875_10000205_pt1 | contig 60682 bp, 56 predicted proteins | sample BarmaccomBMRX_R8_FD_160105 | JGI IMG/M metagenome (GOLD analysis project Ga0213875, IMG submission 160105) | Root-associated microbial communities from Barbacenia macrantha in rupestrian grasslands, the National Park of Serra do Cipo, Brazil - RX_R8 | ecosystem: Host-associated > Plants > Roots...
AGCCCGTTTGCGGCAGAGTCGGCTTGGGTTCATACTTCAGGTATTAGTCGCTATTCCCCACAGTATGGATACCATCAAATGCCGGAGCTGCGGTGCCGAGATCGAGCTAACCGAGGCGCTCACCAGCGAGATTGAAAGTCAATTGCTTATTGAGGAGCGTGCCCGACATCAACGTGAACTCGGCGATATCCGCCGCGATGAGAAGGCAGCCGCCGACGCACGAGCCCGAAAAGAGTTTGAGCAGCGCTCGGCCGAATTGCAGGCCGAAGCGCGCGAGGAAAAGGAGCGCAGCGCCAAACTTCTCGCCGATTTGGGAAAACTCACCGACGATATGCGCCAGCTTCGCCGGCGCGATGAAGAGCGAGAGCTTGCGTACAAACAGCAGCTCGCCGACGCGGAAGAAAAGATCCGCGCCGATGCACGCAAGAGCGTTGAAGAAAACTATGCGTTGCAGCTACGCCAAAAAGACCAGCAGCTCGGCGATGCGCTGGACAAGATCAAAGAACGAGAAAGGCAGCTCGCCGCCGAGCGCGAGCAAATTAGGAGCGAAGCCCGCAGGATCGCGGAAGACGATTACGGGCTCAAACTGCGCGAGAAAGATAAGCAGCTAGCGGACGCCTGGCAGAAGGTCAAAGAGGCCGAAGCAAAAATCAATCAGGGATCGCAGCAGACCCAGGGTGAGGTCCTGGAGCTGGAGCTGGAGGAGATACTCCGCGACGCCTATCGCGATGATGAAATCCAGGAAGTCAAGAAAGGCCATAACGGGGCCGACATTGTTCACAAGATCGTCGATCAGCAGCGGCGCGCATGCGGCACAATCCTATGGGAGACCAAAAACGGCAAATGGCAGGCCGGATGGCTTGCCAAACTTCGCGACGATCAGCGCGAGGCCAAGGCGCACATTGCGGTTCTCGTCGCGGTGAACCCGCCCGCCGGCATCGATACCTTCGCCCAGCGAGATGGGGTGTGGATCGTCAAACGCCGATACGCTCGCGACCTGGCTCCGCTACTCCGGCAAATCCTGATCGCCGTGCACGCCGAGCGCGCCAACCAGGCGGGAAAAGACGAGAAGATGGAGATCCTCTACGGGTACCTGATCAGCACGGAGTTTCAGCATCGGGTACAGGCCATCGTCGAGGGCTTCAACTATCTGTGGAACGATATCGAGCGCGAGAAGCGCTGGTTCGAAACGAAGTGGGCGCGTCAGGAAAAAGAGATCCGCAAGATCATCGACAGCACACAGGGCATGTACGGCGATTTGCAAGCCGTGACTGGCCGCGCCCTGGCGCCGATCGCCGCGCTGGAATTGCCCGAAGCGGCCGACCCCGAGCTAGAGAACCCGGCGGCGATCAAGGAGGCCGCCTGACCTTGTATGCGCTCGCGATACCGGCGTTCGCCGACCGGCAAACTGATCAACCTGAACAGCCGCGCTCTCGACATCTTCGACCGGCTCGACCGCAACCCGCTATTGCCGACCCACTACCTGCATGCCTTTCTCGGCGGTAACCCGATCAACCTGTCGAACCGGCTCGGCGATCTCTACCACGAGAACAATACCCCGCCCTATTACGGCTGGTTTCTCGACCGCCCGGAGGGGCAATGGCGCGCGCTCAACGCGCGCTACGTGCCGGCGACCCACGCCAACACTCGCCTTGCCGAGCGCGCACTGCGCGACCACGGCCGCGCGGTGCGGCAGAAGGCCAATCCGAGCAACAGCTTCTTTCACGATTTGATGGCCTCGGTTCTCGCCGCCGGCTTCGAGCTCTCCGCAAAAGACGCTCCAGAGATCGCTTACATCGCTTGGGAAGAGATCCGCGATCATCGCCGCACGCCGGTCAAGACCCGAACCTCCTCCACGCCGTTCAACATCCCGCTGCGCGGCCGTGACCTCCGGCCCGATGCGCGACCGTTCGGCTACCGCTACATCCGGCCGGATGGCGCCAAGCGTTCGATGCTGTTTGCCGGCATCGAGGCTGACCGCGGCACCGAGCCATTGCGGCCGACATTTGCCCGGCACTCATCGATGGCGCAGAAATTCGCCGAGTACAAAGAGTTCTTCGAGCGCAAAATCTACCAATCGCATTTCGGGTTCTCGGGCGCGCCGTTCGTGCCGATCGTCACGACCTCGGAAGCCCGTATGCAAAATATGATGGCGTTGGTGACCGAGATTTATGGTCGCAAAGGCTCGGCTTACTTGCTGTTTCGTGCTTTCCCCGAATTCGCTTCGTATGAGACAACGCTTCCAATTATCGATAACCTATTGACCTGTACCTGGCAGCGGGTCGGGCATCCCCCATTCCGGATCGTTGACGCGTTGTACACATCGTAGACCGCAGCCGCGAGTTATACTTCGGTGTAGAGGTTCTACACGGGAGGTACTCATGGGCTACGTCGATTTCGCCGAACTCAAAGCGAAAACGAGCATTACCGATATTCTCGGGTTGCTCGGCGTCGATGTGCAGCGGTTCAAAACGCATGGCGACCAACTGCGCGGTACCTGCCCAATCCATGGTGGCGACAACCCGCGCGGCTTCGTGGTCACCCCGAGCAAGGGGCTTTGGTACTGCTTTTCCGGTTGCAATGGCGGCGATGTCATCGCGCTCGTTGCCAAAATGCGTCAACTGTCGGCCAAGGATGCGGCCGACTGGATCGCCCGCGGCGGAGGAGAGATACGGGCTCAGCCCGCAGCAATTGCCGGCAACAGTTCCGGCACCGTTCCCCAGAACGAGAAAGGGGCGCTCAAGCCCCTCGATTATCTGCAACCCGAGCACGAGCTGGTACAGGCTTTGGGCGTGTCGCCCGAGACCGCGAAGGCGTGCGAGAGCGGCTATGCCGCCAAAGGCATCATGCGCGGTCGCTATGCCGTGCCGCTCAAAAATGGGGAAGGCACTCTCGTTGCCTATGTCGGGATTGCGCTGAGCGACGAGCAATCGCCGCGGCTGCATTTCCCGAACGGCTTCGACCCGCAAAGCCTGATCTTCGGGGCCGACCGGATGAAGGCCGGCGGGCTCACCTTGGTTCGCGATCCGCTGCAAGCGATCCTTGCGGCGCAGAGCGGGATCGACAATGTCATCTCGTTCTTAACGGCCGCTGTCTCGGCACAGCAGCTTGAGCAGCTCGCCTCGCTAATGGACGAGAAAGGCTGCGACAGCGTGGAGCCGTTCTGATGCGCGCCGCGCAGATCCGGGAGTTGAACGACCGGTTCCGCACCACATTCGAGGGCGGCCGGATCATGATCACGGCCGGCTTCGAGGCACTGCCGTCCGACATCAGGGCACTGGCGATCCGCAAGGTCGCCACCTTCTCGGAATTCGGAAAGGACAACGACCCGCACGGCGAGCACGACTTCGGCAGCTTCGTTATTGCCGGCCGAAGGTTCTTTTGGAAGATCGACTATTATGATGCGGAATGTCGTTTCGGATCGGAAGATGCGGCCGACTCGGCGAAGACCACCCGCGTACTGACGATCATGCTCGCCGAGGAGTATTGATCAGGCCCCGCCTTTCCCGGGGCTTTTTTTGTTGCCGTTCAAACTCGCTCCAGGACGGAGCTATGATCAATCTTCCCAGAAAGATTTGAACCGCTCCGGCGACAGCTCGGTGTAGCGGACCGTGCGCTGAATGTTCTTATGGCCGAGATAATGCTGTACGGCGCGCGTGTCCTGTCCGTCATTCGCCAGCTTGTAGCCGCAGGCATGCCGCAGCATGTGCGGATGCACCGGGAATGGGAATTCCCCTGCTTCCCCGATCCGCGCCAGCGTCTTGCGGAAGCCTGCGGTCGAGATCGGCCCCCGTCGCTCGGTCAGGAACACGTGTCGCGCTTCGATTTGCTCGCGTTTGAGGCGGCGCAGGTCGCGGATTTCGCTGCCGCCCATCGGGTGCACGCTCGGCATGCCGTTCTTGATCCGACGCACATGCAGCAGCCCATGCGCGAGATCGACCTGATCCCAGCGCAGCGCGCACAGCTCGGCAGCGCGCAGCCCGTGCCGGTACGCGATCAGGATCATGGTTGCGTCGCGGTGACCATAACGACCCCGCTCGCGCGCCGCCTTGCGCAGCAGCTCGACTTCCCTACCCGTCAGATATTCGCGAGGCCGACGGTCCGCATTCCGCTCGCGGGACGGCGGTACTGTCCCATTTACGAGGCTTGGCGGTCTTCCCTTCCCGACCGCTTTCCCCTTTGTTTTTATTAATGCCATGCCAGTCAGTGTCCCATTTATGGTTATTTTCGGGACAGTAGAACTGTACACTACATTGCAAACGAAAGGGGGATCCGCCATTCTCAGCGGGAGATCTCGCCAAATGCGGTGGGCCACTATCGGCGAGAATGTCATGGCCAGTCCCCTCCGAAGGCGAGGCTTTTTTCCGGAATAGAATGCGGCGCAGCGCGATCCGCGAGCAGGCACAAGATGTAGAATTGCGAAAGACACGATTGCGGCAGCTGGGGGTCTCCTGTGTTGGCATATTTCAAAAAGCGAGCCTTCCGCACCCATGTCCAAAATACGATCTTTTACCTTCTCGGCTATGACCCCACGGTTATCGAACCGGTGTTAAAGGCCTATCCGGGTATCGCTGAGGCAATCGAGGCAAATTTTTTAGAAGGCAAGAGCGCAGCTAATTCTGCAGTTGGCATTCTAACCTTTGTATTTACGAACGAAATCGAACGTGCTGCTCAATCTGATCGAGCTGTCATTGAAGAATATATTCGAGGAGCAGCAGGCGAAACAAAATCCATAATTGCGGCAGTCGAATGTTTCTTTCGCAAGCTATAATCCAAAAAGACCTAGGAAGCATAGATGAGTTTCATTATCAATATATGCTTTCGGAAATCATGGGTGCCCTAAAAGGAGTTTCTGCTAACAAGCGGATGGCAAATCGCGTGGTGGCCCCGCTTCTGTCCGGGATAGCTGGTATATCGTGAATTTAGACCTGGTTCTCGAAGGCGCGCTCGCCGGCGGCTGCAACAACGGCCGGGAGCTGCGGCGAGCCGATCGGGACCAACTGGCTCATGTCACAACTTCCTGAATCGCCGGCCTACAAATTTTTTCGATGGCCTCGATTATGCCAGCGAGCCGGACGGCAACAGGATCAACCTGTGTATGTACCCACCCCATTGTGGTTTCCCATTGCTTCCTGTCGTCTGGCAAAGACCCCATTTGACGTTGCTGATGCGTGCTGATCAGCATTCGCACTGCGACGAGAATTTCACCTCGGATGCGCCAAAAATCTAAGAATGGCTGTCCAGCATCATCACCGAATAAGGCCACAAATCGGTACCGCTTTGCCAAGAATTCAGCAAAAAAGTCGCTATGTTTATTTAATCGTTCAACTGGCCAATAGTAAGAATCTAGCAGTCGAACATCCGCATCGGTCTCCCAAGATTCCCGCGGGCGCGTCTCGCCTTCCCCGCCAAGGCTACCGGGTGACCGCACCGCCTCAATGATGTCTTTAGCCTTATAGAACTCGGCGAGCACTTCCTCCGCTAAAGCAGTCCGCCGCTTCCAGGCATCGAAATCCCGATCGTATTGGAATTTACGCTCGGTTAACGCGATATCGGCGGCGATCTTGCGCTCCGCAAACTCCCGATCCGCGGCGAGCCTGTCGATGTGCAGCCTTCGTGCCGTCCGGTTTGAGACGATGTACCCGACGATTGTGACGGCACCGGAGACAACGGCGGCTATCACGGCCGGTCCGAGTAGTGAAGTCAAGCCCATGCGCTACCTCATTCTTCTCGCGCCCGCACGTCGATACCTTTGGTTCTGTGATCCAATAGAGGACATTATCATACAATACGCTTCCGTCGAGGGTAGTTCCGCTATATCACCTCAATCCAGGATGGATCAAAACCCACCAGCCGAAGGACCTCTTGCTCGTTAAGTGATGGTGGTTTCTTGACGACAAACCGCAGCCGCTTTTCAGGAACACTCTCCTTTATAGTGAATTGGGAGCCGTGCCGCTGCCAGGTGAATCGGTGCTCCCCCGTTCTCTTATCGATTCCTTCCAAATTGCCGTTCGGGTTGCGGTGCCATTCATAGAGGTCGATCGGGTATCGCACAGTCTCGAATTCAAATACGGTGAACGGGATCTTCTCCGTGTCGAAGCCATTCGGCTTCAGGAGAACGACTGTGCGCGTCTCTTTGAACTTGTCCCGGACCGCATCGACCCGAGCGTTCCAGATTTGCAGCACCTGCGCGCCGATGCCGTTCTCGGTATCGGCAATCATATCGAACGAGTACTCCGGGTTATTTCTGCCGGAGATTAGCCGCACACTCGCCGCAAGATGCGGGCTGGTTGCTTTCACCGTTTTGGCGCCCCAGGCGAAGGCCCCTTTGATGACATCGTCTAGCCCGACATTCGAGGGCTTCCATTCCGCATCGATCGCCTTGGCAAAGATCCGCTCCCATTCCGGGCCTTCCAGAGCGACGTGGCGACTGGAGGCCAGCAGGAAGATCATTTCGAGACCGACCACCTGCGCGAAAGATTTCGGAAAATCGTTGAGCGGGTAAGGCGGCTCCGCCTTGTCGACTGTTCTGAGGCGAGGCTCATTCATAAGCTCATGCGGCAAGCCTCGTCGATGCGTTGTCGTATCTCGACGGAACCGGCTGTGATAGGCGTTCGATGACGCGGCCGAGGACGGCGCGGACCAGCGCGACCGGGACCGAGTTGCCGGCTTGCTTCCGGGTCTGTGCGTCGGCGGTCACGATCTTGTAGGTGTCCGGAAAGCCCTGGAGGCGGAGCATCTCTCGCGGCGTGAGCCGGCGTTTTCCGTCAAGCAGCAGATAGTTGTAAGACGCCGCGGCGCGCAGCGCACAAGAGTACGGGTAGGACGAGACATTCCCCGCTTTGTTCTCGTGCCAGATCATCGGCTTCCCCGCTGCGCGATGGGCAGCGCGCCGTTTCTCGACGATCTCTTTTGACGCGAAATATTTGCGCGGGACCTTCGGCTCCAGAATTTCGGTGAGCGGCCGCATCGGCGTTTTCGGAAAATGCCAATCGAACTCGCGGTCGTCGTCTCTCAAACCGACGATCAGGACCCGTTCGCGTTTTTGCGGCAGACCGAAGTCGAGTGCGTTTAGAACATGCCAGCTTGTGTTGTATCCCAGCGCTTCAAGCTCGCGAACGATGCGTCGGATCGCTCTGCCTCGATCATGCCCGGCAAGCTGTTTGACATTCTCAAGCACAAACGCGCGCGGTCGTTTCTGTTTGAGAATTTCGGCGACATTGAAAAACAGTGTGCCGCGAGTGTCGCGAAATCCTCTACCCGCACCGATGATGCTGAATGGCTGGCACGGAAATCCGGCGAGCAGGATGTCGTGATCGGGAATGATGCGCGGATCTATTTTGGTGATATCTCCCGCCGGTCTTTCTCCGAAATTCGCGAAGTAAGCTTCCTGACAATACGGATCGATATCGGATGAGAAAACACATTCGGCACCGCAACTTTCCGCCGCGATACGAAAACCGCCGATGCCGCAGAACAGATCGATAAATTTCAGGTTGGGTGTTGCGCGACGCATATACTGGTATCAGTTCCAGTATAGTGCGTCTTCCTGAGGCAATGATGATTACCTGGGGATATTGCTCTCGTGCTGTTTGATACCGAGCAGCGCGGCGCGCGGCTGGATTGCCCGCGTGTTCCGTATGCTATGCTGAAGACAAATGCCGAACGACAACATCAGTAGCGGCGAGCCGCGACCGGTTGCGCCAGGCCGCGACAGCGACTATTCCCTGACGATCGACGATGCGCTCGCGCTGTACGAGGAAGCGGGCTGGCCGCGCACGCGGCGCAGCATCCAGCGCTATTGTGCGAAAGGCGATCTCGATTGTCATCGCGCCGAGACCGCGTTCGGCGAGAAATTTCTGATCACGCTCGCATCGGTCGAGCGGCACATCTCCTACATCAACGAGGTGCGACCCGCCGCGGCCGGTCGCGACATAGCGCGGCATGACGCGACCGCTGTCGCCGGAAAAGATCAACCCGAAATGCTACGACAGGACGCCGCGACGAGCACCGACCTGTCGCGACCGGTCACGACCGACTCGCGCATCGTCGAGCTTCTCGAACGCGAGAACGATTTCTTGCGCGAGCAGGTGGGCGTCAAAGACCGTCAGATCGCTGAGCTTCAGGAGCGCGCGCACGAGACCAATTCGCTGATCAACGGGTTGCAGCGGCTGCTCGCGCCGCTGCTCGCCGCACCCGACCGAGTGCGCGATCAGAGCACACCGGATCGCGCCGCTGCGGGCCAGGACGTGAGCCGGGAGTGACCGTGTGGTTTACCCACAGCGCACCCGGAGGCCGCCGGAACGGGATGGTAAAATTTCGGCATGGAACGTCGCGAAGGTCGGCTGGTCTCGATGGGCGAATTGCTCGACCGCAATATCGTGCTCAAGGGTGCCGACGTGCTGACAGTCAAAGGCTTCACGCAGGTCCCCAATCACGTGCTCGTCAGCGACAGATTGTCTCCGGGCGCGAAGCTGACCTACGCGATGCTGCTGAAATACGCCTGGGAGAAAGATTGCTGCTTTCCCGGCCAGGAACGCCTCGCGACCGACATGGGCGTGACACGGCAGAGCACGAGCGGCTACCTGCAAGAGCTTCAGCGCGCGCTGTTCATCACCATCCGCCGGCGCGGGCAGGGGAAGCCCAACCTCTACGAACTCAACCTCACCGCAAAAGGCCCGCGAAGCCGACATGCTGATGTAAAAAAATCTGACATCTAGAAGTCAGGAAAAGCGGCTTCCAGAAGTCAGATATTCCGACACTAATAAGACGAATTGAAAAACAATAATTTGAAAACACAGAGATCTTCGATACTTTAGTTTTCATTCCTGACTACGGACCTAACTCTATGAAGCAAACCAATGAACGTTATTCGCTCGTCTGTCTTCGCTGCGGATGGGGAGATGCCGAACATTCAGGGCACTCATGGCTCGCCCATATTCCTCACCCCATAAAGTGTCGTCGCTGCGGTTCTCCCTACTGGGACCGACCGAGGCGGGACGGAGGGACGTATAAGACTAAAGATCAGAGATCGAGTGCAAACCCGCCGCGAGGCGGCGCGGCCGAGATCAGGCCCGCCCAGCACTCCGCCCATTTTGGGAGCGACTAGGTAGCGACTAAGACCGAGACGGACATTTCCAAGCAATTGATTTTGTTGGCGTCCCCGGCAGGACTCGAACCTGCGACCCACAGTTTAGGAAACTGTTGCTCTATCCTGCTGAGCTACGGGGACATTAAGTGGTCAGGCGGTGTGGCAGGCGGTGTGGTGAGGTTGCTTCGCTCGCTATTCGTTCGCGCTACCGAGGCGGGAACGGAGTACCGCTACAGGATAGCAAGCGAATGGGCGGCGGACAATCTCGCGAGACTGTCACGCCCGAGGCCAGCTTCTCGCTCCTTCTCACGTCGATTGAGCCGCTCATCGCCCAATAGCGCCGGCGAGTTTGGCCTTGATCAGCCCTGGCCCGAGATCAGCTGGCCCGATATCAGCTCGACGGGTCGTCATGCGGCGGCCACGGGCGCTGCTCCTGCTCATAATCCGCGTGCGAAGGCAGCGGCGCCTTGCGGTTAATCACCCAGCTCGCGACGTCTTCGGCCACCATCGCCCCATCGAGATCGCGCAGCAGCATGTGGTACCCCTGCGCATAATAAGCGAGGCGACGCCGGCCCGTATCGTCCGGCGGCGGGCCCGGCAGGTGAGCGACGAAGTCGCGGACCGGCAATTTCGGCACGATCTCGTCGCGCTGGCCGTACATCAGCAAGATCGGTGCGGTCAGGCGCGGCGCCGAGGCCAGCGCCGCATCCATCAGGTTCACCAGCCCGTAGATCGTGTCGATGCGGGTTCCCTTGATAACCATCGGATCGCGCGACAAGGCGCGCAGCATCGGGATGTTGTCGGAGGGCATGATCTCGAGCCCGCGCCCGGTCAGGGTCAATGCCGGGAACATCCGTACCCCGGCCCACAGCGCCAGCTTCGGCAGGATCTGCATTGTCGCGCGGCCCCACACCGCCGGCGCCGACAGGATGACGCCGTCGACATCGGGAATCGGCGTGCCGCTTTCGCCGGCCATCGCGACGATCGCGATCGCCCCGCCCATGCTTTCGCCGAGCAGGTATAGCGGCGTTTTCGGATAACGCCGGCGCAGCACCTGCGCCGCGGTCGCCGCATCGGCGGCGAGGGCGGCCCGTCCGCCCCAGCGGCCGCGCCCCGGAGCGCCGCCGAACCCGCGCTGGTCGTAGGCATAGGTCGCGATACCGCCCCTCGCCCATACCGCTGCGGGCATGTCGAAGGCGTTGCTGTAATCGTTGAAACCGTGCAGCGCCAGGATCACGGCCGCGATCTTGCCGTTCGGCAGCCATTGCCGCGCCGGCAGCAGCTGGCCGTCGGCGGCGAGGAAACTGACGTTGCTGAAATGCGGCTCCGGCATGGGGCCGGGCGCGGCCCGCGCGGTTCCGATTCCGGCGAGCCGAACCTCATCGTCGATTGCAGGCGTGCAGGCCGCCAGCAGCATGGCGACAAGGCTGGCAAAGATAATCGTAAGGCGCAGCGGCCGAGCCCTGTCCCGGTCGTCAACCACGAAAATAGCGGATCATTGATTGTACCGGCGCAATCCGTATCATCGGGGCGGTCGCCCGGTCAATCGCGCACCGGCCCGCGGCTGCACCATTTCCGCAATCATTTCTGGTCATGACGCCATTTGAAACCATCTACACCGACGAGATGGTCGTCGCCTGCAACGGCGGCGGCGGGCCGCTCGGCCATCCGCGCGTCTACCTGAACCTCGGTCCGGCCGGCGAGATCGAGTGCCCGTACTGCTCGCGCCAGTTCCTCCGCCGAACCGGACCGAGCGGCGGTGCCGATGACGCGGTCGCCACGCTCTCGGCGCGCGGCCCCGGGGCGGCGCGCGAAGAGGAAAGCCCGCCGCCGCGTCAGACGCCGTCATAGACGTACCCGGCCGGCGCGTCCTGTCCGGAAAAGGATGAATGTGATGGACGACATCGCCGATACGCTGGCGCCGGCCGCGGTAGCAGAGACGGAGCCGGCCGCAAGCGGCCCGCACGCTCCATCGGCGGCGCCGCATCACGTGTTTCTGATCGACGGCTCCGGGTTCATCTTCCGTGCCTATTTCGCCCGCGCCAAGGACCCCAAGGCCGAGCGCTTCCAGCGCAAATCGGACGGCATGGCGACCGAGGTCGTCATGATCTTCAGCAACATGCTCGACAAATATCTGCGGGAGACCGAGGCCGACCATATCGCGGTGATTTTCGATGCCTCCGGCCGCAGCTTCCGCAACGAGATCTACGGCGACTACAAGGCCAATCGACGCGAAATGCCGGACGACCTCGCGCCGCAACTGGAGCATGTCCGGCGCGCCGCCGATGCGTTCGGCGTCTGCCGCATCGAAATGGAGAATTTCGAGGCCGACGATCTGATTGCGACCTATGCCCGGCATGCGGTCGAAGCCGGCGCCGAGGTCACCATCCTGTCCTCTGACAAGGACATGATGCAGCTGGTAGCGGACGGCCGGGTCATGATGCGCGACCCGATGACAGACCGGTCGATCGGCGAGGCCGAAGTGCGCGAGAAGTTCGGCGTCGGCCCCGACAAGGTCATCGAGGTGCAGGCATTGTGCGGGGACAGCACCGATAATGTCCCGGGCGTCCCGGGCATCGGCGTCAAGACCGCGGCCGAGCTGATCAATGCTTACGGCGATCTCGAAACCCTGCTGGCGCGCGCCGCCGAGATCAAACAGCCCAAGCGGCGGCAGGCGCTGATCGACAACGAGGTCAAGGCGCGGCTGTCGAAGGAGCTGGTCAAGCTCGACGATGACGTGCCGCTGCCATGCCCGCTGTCGGCGTTGCGGGTCAAACCCTACGATCCCGACAAGATTTTCCCGTTTCTCGACCAAATGGAGCTGCGCGCGCTGAAATCGCGCATCGAGAAGCGGTTGGCGATCACCGCCCCGGCGGCGCCGATCGGGCCCAGCGAGCCGGCAATGCCCGAGATTCCGCCATTTTCGGTGCCGCATACCTACGCCCTGGTCGACACCATGGAAGGGCTGGAGCATTGGATCGAAGCGGCGGAGCAGGCCGGCGCGGTCGCGCTCTGGCTTCAGCCGAGCGCCATTGCCGGCCGCCGTCCCGAGCTGTGCGGCATCGGGCTAGCCTTGGCGCCCGGCCTCGCCGCCTACCTGCCCCTGGCGCACCGACAGCCTTTGGCTCAGGCCAGGCTCGATCTGCCGCCAGAACACGACGGCGCCCCGCTCGAGCCTCCCCAAATGGTCATGGCCGGGCTTGACCCGGCCATCCACGAGCCGCTGTATCCGCTTGGGTCAACCGGAGGCGGGGATGCCCGGGACGAGCCCGGGCATGACGAAGCGCAGAAAGGCCGCCTCTCCCTCGATGCCGCAATCGCACGGCTGAAGCCGCTGCTCGAGGATCGCGGCGTGATGAAGGTCGTGCATGATGCGAAGGCCGCGGCGCATCTGCTGCTCCGCCGTGGCATCGTGCTGGCGGCCTATGATTGCACGATGCTGATGTCATATGTGCTGGAAGGCGGCCAGGCCGAGCACAGCATCGAGGCCGTGACCCAGCGCGCCTTCGAACACGCGCTGACCCCGCAAAAGGAGCTGATCGGCACCGGCAAGAGCCTGATTCGGTTCGCCGAGGTGCCGAGCGCGGCGGCGCGCGATTTCGTCTGCGAGCGTGCCGACGCGGCGCTGCGCCTGCACATGCTGCTGAAGGCGCGGCTGGTCCGGGACAGGATGACGGCGTTCTACGAGACCATCGAACGGCCGCTGGTGCCGGCGGTCGCGGCGATGGAACATGCCGGAGTGAAGCTCGACCGCGCCGCGCTCAGCGATCTGTCGCAGGATTTCACCCGCCGCATCGCCGACCACGAGCAGGCGATCTGGCGCGATGTTGGCAACGAATTCAACATCGGCTCGACCAAGCAATTGGGCGACGTGCTGTTCGAGAAGCTCGGGCTGCCCGGCGGCAAGAAGGGCAAGACCGGCGCCTACGGCACCGACGCGTCGATCCTCGAACAATTGCAGCCGCTGCATCCGGTGCCGGGCCGGGTGCTGGAATGGCGCCAGCTGACCAAGCTCAAATCGACTTATGCCGATGCGCTCGGCGATCAGATCGACGGCGAGACCGGGCGGGTTCATACCTCCTTCGCGCTGGCGGCGACCTCGACCGGGCGGCTGTCGTCCAACGACCCCAATCTGCAGAACATCCCGATCCGCACCGAGGAAGGCCGCAAGATCCGCCGCGCCTTCGTGGCCGAAGACGGGCACCTATTGCTGTCGGCCGATTACAGCCAGATCGAGCTGCGTCTCGCCGCCCATGTCGCGGATGTCGCCGAACTCAAGCAGGCATTTCGCGACGGGCATGACATACATGCGCTGACCGCCAGCGAAGTGTTCGGGGTGGCGCTGGCGGAGATGGACCCGCTGACCCGGCGCCGCGCCAAGGCGATCAATTTTGGCATCATCTACGGCATCAGCGCCTTCGGGCTCGGCAACCAGATCGGGGTGCCGCAAGGCGAAGCCGCCGAATACATCCGCGCCTATCTCGACCGCTTCCCGGGCATCCGCGCCTATATGGAGCGCATCAAGCAGGATTGCCGGCGCGCCGGCTATGTCGAGACCATTTTCGGCCGCAAGTGCTGGATCCCCGGCATCCGCGACGCCAACCCGGCCCGCCGCGGCGGCGCCGAACGCCAGGCGATCAATGCGCCGTTGCAGGGCTCCGCCGCCGACATCATCAAGCGGGCGATGGCGCGGCTGCCCAAGGCGCTGGCGCAGGCCGGGCTCGCCGCCCGCATGCTGCTGCAGGTCCACGACGAATTGCTGTTCGAAACCCCCGAGGACGAAATCGAAGCCACGGCCCGGCTCGTCAAGGACGTCATGGAGCGCGCCTGTGCCCCCCATTGCGAGCTGTCGGTGCCGCTGGTCGTCGAAACCGGCTGGGCCCGAAGCTGGGACGCGGCTCATTAACGGTCTTGACGCAAGCCGCAACCCTTCTCTGAAGGATTGCAAAGACGCACTCCCCGGCCGGGCGGAAGGGCGCGATTTCAGGAACGAATCCGGGATGCCTGTTCGCCGACAGCCGCGGCACAGGCGGCGACCAGGGCACGCGATTCGTTCTCCCAACACAGCTCGCGGGCGGCAAGCAATGCATTACGCTTGAAGGCGTCGAGCCTCGGCCGGTCGAGGCCGTTGATCGCCTGCGCAATGGCGCCCGGCTCGACCGCTCCAATCGTGACGCCGAGCCGGTAATCGCGCAGCAGCCGCGCCATTTCCGGCAGGTTGCTGACGCACAGGGCGAGCCCCGCCATGATGTAGTCGAAGAGCTTGTTCGACAATGACAGCCGGTTGTGCCGCGAATGGCCGGGAAGCGGGTGCATGCCGATGTCGAACGCCGCAGCTTCGGCGACGAGCGCCCCGGCCGCGACCGGCGGCAGCAATGTCACCCGTTCGGCGACGCCGCGCTCGACAATGCGGCGGCGCAGCGAGTCGATGTAGGAGGGGGCGCCGGGACCCCTGATCGACAAGTCGAATTCCGGCCGCCACAGCGCCACGCTGTCGATGCATTCTTCCAGGCCGCGGCCCGGCACGACGATACCGTGAAACAGGACCCGGATGCGGTCCCCCGCGGGGCGGAACGGCACCGACCCGTAGGACGGCGTGTTGCGGACCACCAGCGGAGACCGTTCCAGGCGATAGCGCCGCCGCAATTCCTCGGCGATGCCCGGGGACACGGTCGCGACGAAGGCGGCGCCGCCGATCAGACGGCGCTCGATCGCCCGCACCACCGGCCGGTTCCACATTCGCCACGCGCGGCGCTGCTCGTTTTCATCGACGGCTAGTTCGTGGCTGTCATAGGCGTAGCGCCCGCCCCGCTCGGCGGCGAGGCGCGCGGCGATCGGCAGCGCGGTCCAGTCGTTGGCGATCCACAAATCGGCTCGCACCCGGCGCGCCGCTTGGTAGACGATCCGCGGTTCGGGCCAGGTGTCCCAGAAGAAACGCAGCGCGTGTGACGGCTGCATCCGGGCGCGCAGCAATGACAACGCCGTGCGCGACCGCCGCACCAGCCGCCCGCTCCGGGTCGGGGCGTCGGGCCCGGTGCTGGCGGCAGCCGGGGCGGCCAGGAGCGTCCACCGGCGCTGCTTTGCCGGCGCCGTGCCGAGCCCTGCCGCGAAGACCTGCCATCCCGCGTCGTGGCAGGCGTCGCATTGCCGGCATACCCGCGCGTCGCGCAGGATGTCGCTTACCGACAGGGCGCAGACCACCGGCCGGACACCCGCGTCAACCCCTGGTTCCATAGCGGCAAGATCGACCCGATAATCCGCCGATGCAACCGACCGCGCCGACGCATGAGGCGCGCCCAAAGATCGCCATTGTGGCGCGGGCGGCCATTGCCGACGATCCGCGGCCGCGACGTCAGGGCGACGCCTTTGCGACCGCCGGCTGGGATGTCGTCGGCATCGGTCTGCCGGGCGGCCGGGCACCCCCTCCCGACTGGCCGGTGGTCGACCGAGCGGCGGGTTCGTCGCGGCCGCAGCCGCCCGCGGCGGGGCCGGCCGCCCGGCTCGGGCGGGCGCTGCGCTATTTGCTGGTGCGCATCATCCCCGCGCTCGCGATCCGCTTCTACCGGTCGCTCTCGCCCGAGTCGGCCCATCTTTACGCCTGCGGCCGGACGGTGCGGGCCGCGATCTGGCTCGCCAATGACTGGGACACGCTGCCGGTCGCGGCCCGGCTCGCGGCCGAACAGGGCGGCGTCTACGGCTACGACGCCAACGAATTGGCCGGCGAGGAATTTTCCGACCGGCGGCGATGGCGGCTGTTCAACCGTCCTTTTGTGCGCGCGATCGAGGCAGGTTTCATCGGCACCGCGGCCGTTGTCTCGGCCGAATCGCCGGGTATCGCCGCGCAGCTAACCGAGGTTCACCGTCTGCCGCGCCCAGCGCTCGCGATCCGCAACACCCCTTCCTACGAGGCGCATCGTGCCAGGCCGACCGGTCCCATCATCGAGGTCCTCTATCATGGCAAGCTCGTCGCGCTGCGTGGTCTCGAGCAGACGATCGACAGCGTCGCATCGTGGCGGCCGGAATTCCGTCTGACCCTGCGGGGGCCGGGAGAGCCGGCCTATGTCGAGGCGCTGCGCCGGCGCGCCGCCGCCGCCGGGGTGACCGAACGGGTCCGGTTCGCCGCGCCGGTCCCGCTAACCGAGCTGGTGGCCGTCGCGAGCGACAGCGATATCGGGCTGTTCGCGCTGCCGGGCTCGTCGCTGCACCATCGCCTGTGCCTGCCGAACAAGGTGTTCGAATACATCATGGCCGCGCTGTGCCTGTGCGTCAGCGATCTGCCGGAGATGGGCCGGTTGGTGCGACAGCACGATGTCGGCCGCACGTTTCCGGCCGTTGAGGCGGGCGTGATCGCGGCGGCGATCAACGGTTTCGACCGCGAATCGATCGACCGCTGCAAGACGAACGCCGCAGTGGCCGCACGCTCGTTGTGCTGGGAGCGCGAGAGCGAGGCGCTCGTCGCCGCTTACCGCGGCGTGTTGGGCGTTGACGGGCGGCGCCGGTCGGGTCTGGAATAAAACCGCGAGGTCGCGGGCGCGATCCTTCGGGTGAAGCCATTACTGCCCCCGCCTTGCGGAGCCATGCAGCCCCGGGCAGCGCCTGCCCGGGTTGGTGGATTTACCGCGATTGCTTGCTCCGCAGAGCCGGCGCAGCTTGCCGCGACCGCGCCGCCGCCCTATGTGTGCCGGGATCAAGAATATTCCGGGGTTGCCGGGAACCGGGCAAGGCACAAGAAATGGGCGACTTTTCGCAATACTTTGACATCATTCTGTTTGCGATGGTCGCCGGCTTCCTCGTATTGCGCCTGCGCAGCGTGCTTGGGCGGCGCACCGGCAACGAGCGGCGCCGCGACCCCTTCCTGCGCCGGGCGGAGGCGACCTCGGACAAGGTCGTGACCCTGGCCAATCGCAACCAGCCGCCTCCGCCGCCGCCAACCGCCGAACCGGGCGATGCGGTCGGACAGGGATTAGCGCGCATCCGCGCCGCCGATCCCGGCTTCGAGCGCACGCATTTCCTCGAAGGCGCGCGGGTCGCTTTCGACATGATCGTGGCGGCCTTCGCCGCCGGCGACAAGCAGCGGCTCCGCCCGTTGCTGAGCGACGAGGTGTTTCGTCCGTTCGCCGCCGCGATCGACGAGCGTGCCGCGGCACAGGAGACGCTGGAGACCCGCGTCTTGAACCTGAAACACCTCGATCTGATCGAGGCTGCGCTCGACGGGCGCACCGCCAGGATCAAGGTCAAGCTGGTTTCCGACCAGATCAACGTGACGCGCGCCCATGACGGCAGCATCGTCGACGGCGATCCGGCGCACCCGACCGAAAAGACCGATTTCTGGACGTTCGAGCGCGATACCGGTTCCACCGACCCGAATTGGGAGCTGGTGGCCACCGAAAGCGCCTGACCGCGGCGTTGCCGGCCACGAGCACCCGGTCGCGCCTTGCCGGCCGCAAGAGGGCCTTCGGCTATTTTTCGCCGATACGGATCGGGGTGGTTGCCGCTGCCGTAGTGATCCCTGCGCTGCTGGGAAGCTGGTGGCTGCTGTGGCGGACGCCGCCGATGCGGCTGACCCTTGCCGCCGTCGGCTATCAGCAGCTGGAGGGATGGGGGGAGGACCGCCTCGCCGCGGCCTTGCCGGCCTTTCTGGCCTCCTGTGCGGCCTTCAGCAGACGCCCCGATGCCGCGCCGCTCGACCCGATCCCGAAACGAGGCGATTTCGGAACGATCGCCGAATGGCGTCCGCTATGCCGCCAGGCCGCTGCGCTGCCCGTCGGCGAGGACGGCGCTGCCCGGCGGTTTTTCGAAGCCGGATTCGCGCCCGTCCTGGCCGGCAACAACGGCGCGCCGGACGGCCTTTTCACCGGTTATTTCGAGATATCGCTGAACGGCTCGCGGCGGCGCGAAGGACCCTATCAGACTCCGCTCTATCGGCGACCGCCCGAGCCCGGGCGCTATTCGCGGGCCGAGATCGAGGACGGTGCGCTGGCCGGCCAAGGGCTCGAACTGTTGTGGGTCGACAACCCGGTTGACGCCTTCTTCCTGCACATCCAGGGCTCGGGACAAGTGCGGCTGCGCCAGGGCGGCACGGTCCGCGTCGGCTATGACGGCGCCAACGGCCGCCCCTTCATCCCGGTTGGGCGGCTGCTGCTCGAGCGCGGCGTCATGGCGCGCGAAGAGCTGACGATGCGCGGCATCCGCCAATGGATGGCGCATCATCCCGAAGAGGGCGCCGCACTGCGCCGCGAGGACCCCTCCTATGTGTTTTTCCGGGAGCTGCACGGCGACGGCCCGATCGGGGCGGAAACGGTGGTTCTGACCGCCGGGCGCAGCCTTGCGGTCGATCGTGCGTTCCTGCCCCTCGGCGTCCCGATCTGGCTGGACGCGCGGGAGCGCTTTGGTGCGGCGACCCATCGCCGGCTGGTCGTCGCGCAGGATACCGGCGGTGCGATCAAGGGGCCGGTGCGCGGCGACCTGTTCTGGGGTTCGGGCGATGCCGCCGGCGAGAAGGCCGGTGCGATGAATGCGCGCGGACGGTATTACGTGCTGCTGCCCCAAGCCGTCGCCGCGCGCTGGCGAGACGATTGACCCTTCGGTTATTGCTCCGGGGCAATCGATCCCGGGGCAATCGATCCCGGGGCAATCGATCCCGGGGCAATCGATCCCGGGGCAATCGATCCCGGGGCAATCGATCCCGGGGCAATCGATCCCGGGGCAATCGATCCCGGGGCAATCGATCCCGGGCGATTGATCCCGGCCGGGCGGACCCCCTATCTTCGCGATATGCCTGACACCCCGCCCCGCGTCGCGCTGTTCGTGACCTGCCTCGTCGATCTGTTCCGGCCGGCGGTCGGCTTTGCCGCCGTCAAGCTGCTGGAGGCGGCTGGCTGCATCGTCGAGGTGCCGCGCGCTCAGACCTGCTGCGGCCAGCCCGCCTACAATTCCGGCGATCGCCGCGACGCCAAAGCGATTGCGCGGCAGGTGCTCGCTGCCTTCGAGGGATATGATTACATCGTAGCCCCTTCCGGATCATGCACCGGCATGCTTCGAATCCATTATCCGGAGCTGTTTGCCGACGAGCCCGAGATGCTGCCGCGCATCCGCCGGCTGGCGGAACGGTGCTGGGAGCTGGTGTCGTTTCTGGTCGATGTCGGCGGCATCAGCGCGGTCGCGGCGGAGCGGCAGGGCACCGTCACCTATCATGACGCCTGCTCGGGGCTGCGCGAGCTTGGCGTGAAGCAGCAGCCCCGGGAATTGCTGGCCTCCGTCGCCGGGCTGCGCCTGGTCGAGTTGGCGGGGGCGGAGGTGTGCTGCGGTTTCGGCGGCACCTTCTGCGTCAAGTACCCGGCGATCTCGGACAAGATGGTCTCCGACAAGGCCGCCGACATCGCCGCGACCGGAGCCGGTGCGGTATTGGCCGGCGATCTCGGCTGTCTGATGAACATCGCCGGCAAGCTGTCGCGACTCGGGCACCGCATCGAGACGCGGCACGTCGCCGAAGTGCTGGCCGGCATGACCGCCGCCGTGCCGGCGATCGGGGCGCCGGCGGACGGGCTCTGACAAAATGCAGCCCACCAGCGACACCTTTCCCGAGAATGCCCGCGCCGGGCTGGCGAACGACACGCTGCAGCAGGCGCTCGCGATGGCGCGCACCGGCTTTCCGCTGCGGCGGGCGCAGGCGGTCGCGCGGCTGCCGGAGTTCGAGGCATTGCGCGAGGCGGGCAAGGCCATCAAGGACCACACCCTCGCCCACCTCGATTTCTATCTCGAAAAATGGGAGCGCAATGTCATCGCCGCCGGCGGGCAGGTGCATTGGGCGCGCACCGCCGAGGAAGCGCGCGCGATCGTGCTCGGCCTGTGCCGCGCCGTCGATGCCAGGACCGTCACCAAGGGCAAGTCGATGGTGGCCGAGGAGATCGGCCTCAACGACCACCTCGAAGCCAACGGCATCACCCCGGTCGAGACCGATCTCGGCGAATACATCATCCAGCTGCGGCACGAGCCGCCCAGCCATATCATCGCGCCGGCGATCCACTTGGTGAAGGAACAGGTCGCCGATACCTTCCGCGGTGCCCACGGCGCGCTCGACCCGGCGCGGCCTTTGACCGAGCCGCGTCAGCTGTGCGACGAGGCGCGCGACGTCTTGCGGCCGCAATTCCTCGCCGCCGATGTCGGAATCACCGGCGCCAATTTCCTGGTCGCCGAGACCGGCTCCAGCATCATCGTCACCAATGAAGGCAACGGCGACCTGACGCAGACCCTGCCGCGCGTGCATATCGTGATGGCAAGCCTGGAGAAGGTCGTGCCGACCCTGGAGGACGCGACAACCCTGCTGCGCCTGCTGGCGCGTTCGGCCACCGGCCAGGAATTCTCGACCTACACGACGGTCTCGACCGGGCCGCGCCGCGCCGGCGATCGCGACGGGCCGGAGCAGTACCACGTCGTGCTGCTCGATAACGGCCGCAGCAAAATGCTCGGCAGCGAATTCCAGCCGATGCTGCGCTGCATCCGCTGCGCGGCCTGCATGAATCATTGTCCGGTTTACGCCGCGGTCGGCGGCCACGCCTATGGGTGGGTCTATCCCGGCCCGATGGGGGCGGTGCTGACGCCGAGCCTGATCGGCATTGAGAAGGCGGGGCATTTGCCGAATGCCTCGACCTTTTGCGGCCGCTGCGAAAGCGTCTGCCCGATGAAGATCCCGCTGCCCGCCATGATGCGGCACTGGCGCGAGCGCGAATTCGCCCAGCGCCTGTCGCCGCCGGCGTATCGCAGCGGCTTGCGGTTGTGGGCATGGATCGCCCGCCGGCCGGCGCTATACCATGCGCTGGCCGGGCTCGCCAGCCGGGCGCTGGGTTGGGCCGGCGCGCGGCGCGGCCGCTTCCGCAGCCTGCCGCTGGCCGCCGGCTGGACCGCCGTACGCGACATGCCGGCGCCACAGGGCCGCAGCTTCCATGCGCTGTGGGCGGGGCATCAGGCCGCCGCGAGGCGGCAATGAGCGAAGCGCGCGAGGCGATCCTCGGCCGCGTGCGCGAGGCGCTCGGACGCGGGCCGGTGCCCGCCGATACGGCCGCGCAGCTGGAACAGCGCCTGAGCACACACCGCCGCAACCTGGTGCCGCGCCGCGCCGCCGTACTCGACCCGGCCGGCCGAGTCGAGCTGTTTGTCGCAATGGCCGAGGAGGTTCAGACGACGGTCGCCCGGGTCGCCTCGCGCGACGCCGTGCCCGAGGCGGTCGCCCGCTATCTCGCCTCGGAGAATCTCCCGGCCGAGCTGGTGATGGCGCCCGACCCCGTGCTTGACGATTTTCCGTGGGCCGAACGGCCGCTGCTGCATATCCGGCGCGGCCGCGCCGAGCCGGGCGATGCCGTCGGGCTGACGCCGTGCTTCGCCGCGATCGCCGAGACCGGCACCCTGATGCTGTTGTCCGGTGCGGAACGCCCGACCACGATCAATTTTCTGCCCGACACCCATATCGTCATCGTCGGCGCGGATCAGGTCGTCGCGAGCTACGAAGACGGCTGGGACCGGCTCCGCGCCCGCGCCGGCACCAGCGGAGCGCAGGCGATGCCGCGCACCGTCAATTTCGTCACCGGACCGTCGCGCACCGGCGACATCGAGCAGCGCATCCAACTGGGTGCGCACGGACCCCGCCGCCTCCATATCATCCTCGTCGAGGATGAAGGACGCACCGAGGATGCGCAGACCGGCGCAAGCCGCTGAGGAGGACCGGGCCATTTGGCATCGCGCGGTGCGCGATGTCGCGCCGCTTGGCGGGCGCAGCCAACCGCGGCCGAGCCCGCCGCCACTCGGCCCGTTTCCGCCCAACCCGTCCCCGCCGAGTCCGCCGCCACCGTCGGCGCTTTCACCCTCGGCGCCGGCGCGGCCGCACCCGGCGACCCGGCACGCTCCGACCCCGCCGCTCGATCGCTTCGCCGGGATCGATCGGGCCAGCGCCGAACGGCTGAAGCGCGGCTTGCACCCGATCGAGGCGCGGCTCGATCTGCACGGCATGACCCAGAGCGAAGCGCACAATGCGCTTGCTCGCTTCGTGGAGGTGTCGCGCGCCGCGGGGCGGCGCTGCGTGCTGGTGATCACGGGCCGCGGGGCCTTCGGAGGCGGCGTGCTTAAGGGAGCCGTCCCGCGTTGGCTCGATGAACCGACGCTGCGCCGACATTTGCTGGCGAGCGCGCCGGCGCAGCCGCGCAACGGCGGCAGCGGAGCGCTTTATCTGCTGTTGCGCCGGCACCGCGGAGCGGGGTTGTAAACCGCCCTTTAATCCTGACCGGTCAGGATGCGGGGCAGCCATGGCCGATGACGATCTGGCACAGCGCGACCTGTCGCATTTGGCGTTCGACCAGATGAACGCCGCCGAGCGCGCCGAGATGCGGCGCCGCTACGAGGCGTTTCTGCGGGCCTTGGGGCGCCTCGCGCCGGCTCCAGGTCCCGGCCCGAACAAACAGGTTCCACGGCCATGGAACCCGGCGAAAGCGCGACCGCAGAGATAGCGGACATCGGGGCCGGGGCCGAAATTTCGGCTTGCGTTAAGTTTTCCGTAAAGCAGCCGGAGGAAGCTCGGTTAATGGGCCGCAACCCGGAAACCCAGCCAGGACCCCGATGAAGCCGATCGCGCAGCGCCACGCGGAGATTGCGAGCCAGGAAGCCCTTCTCCTCGATTACGCGGAACGGCTGTCGCGCTTTCGGCAGGGCCGGCGTGCAGTGCATCTGCACTTGTCGCAGCTGCAGTCATACAACCGGCGCGAGCATCACCTGCGCATCGCCGTCAAGACCTTTGAATCGATGGTCAGCCTGTTCGAGGGCCAGACGTTTCTGCTTGGCAACGGCGATATCGTGTTCATCGGCAATCAGGCGACCCCGACCGCGATCGAGGAAGCGGTGCTGCGCGTCCGCTACTTGTTCGAGGACGATCCGCTGATCCGGGACGGAGCCGCCGCCGGCCATACCGAGCGCTTCTGCAGCCTGTACGAACTCGGCATCGAATACGACCGTTTCCTGCAGCTCGTGCGCGGGCTTCACGAGGACGAGGTGCGGCGGCAGCACCGGCTGGCGGCGCTGCCCGGCCGGGAGGGGGACGCCAATCTGCGCCCGGTCGACGCGCACCGGATCGGCGAATTGATCGACGCCATCGCTCGCGCCGATCTGAGCAATCTGATGCGGCGTCAATCGGTCTGCATGGTCATGCCGCACACACCGCCGCGGCCGATTTTTCGCGAGCTGTTCATCTCGATCCCCGACCTGCGAGACGCGGTGATGCCGAACCAGGACATCACCGGCGACCGCGGACTGTTTCAGTATCTGACGCGTACTCTCGACCGCCGCATGCTGGCGCTGCTGCGCCGAAACGACGACAGCGCGATCAGCAGCGCGTTCAGCATCAACCTGAACGTGGCCTCGGTGCTGTCGCAGGAATTCCTCGCTTTCGATGCCGATCTGCGCAGCACGGCGCGCGGCACGATCGTGATCGAATTGCAATACGCCGACATCATGGGCGATATCGAAGCGTTCATGTTTGCCCGCGATTTCGTGCGCGGACGCAATTACCGGCTCTGCATCGACGGCGTCAGCGAGTTCATGCTGCCGTTCATCGATCGCGACCGGCTCGGCGTCGAGTTCATCAAGCTGGTGTGGGGTCAACGCATGAAGGATGCGATGGCGGCCGACCGACTGGGCGAATATCGCGATTCCGTCGAACGCTTTGGCCGGCCGCGCACGATCCTGTGCCGCTGCGACGACGAAGAGGCTGTGCGGTTCGGCCAGGCGGTTGGCATCCCGATGTTCCAGGGCCGCGGCATCGAGCGGATGCTGGTCGCCGCCGCGGCGAACCGCCCGGGAGCGGCGAAGCCGGCCGCCTGAAGCGGACCCAGCCAGCCGGTTTCGCTTGCCACGCCGGGACCGGCCACGTATGACGGCCGGCGTCGAGGAGCCTGCGGCGATGGCGCAGCACAGCGATTTTCCAGCGTTAGGCGATCCGCCGAACAAGGCGCGCGTGCTGTGCGTCGGCGATGTCATGCTCGATCATTATGTTTATGGCGAGGTCGAGCGGGTCTCGCCGGAAGCGCCGACCCCGGTGCTTCGGATCGAGCGCGAGACGCACACTCTTGGCGGCGCCGGCAATGTACTGCGCAACCTGTGCGCCCTCGGAGCCGGCGCGTGTTTTGTCTCCGTCGTCGGCAATGATGAACCCGGGCGCGAAATCCAGCGCCTGCTGTCGGCCGAGGACGGCGCCGAAGTGCACGTGCTCGTCCAGCCGCAGCGCGCCACCACGGTCAAGACCCGCTACATCGCGGGCAGCCAGCAGCTGCTGCGCGCCGATCGCGAAAGCGCCTTCCCGCTCGGCCCCTATGTGCGAGACGACCTGCTTCGTCTGGCGCGCGAGCTGGTCACCAGCTATTCCGTCGTGGTTGTCTCCGACTATGCCAAGGGTGTCCTGACCGAAGGGGTCGCGCTCGAGATCATCAAGGCCGCCCACGAGGCGGGGGGGCGGGTGATCGTCGATCCCAAGGGCGGCGATCACATCCGTTATCGCGGCGCCGATCTGCTGAAGCCGAACCGCCGCGAGCTGGCTCATGCCACCGGCATGCCGGTGGCGAGCGATGACGATGTCGTTGCCGCCGCACGCACCTTGATCGAGCGCTGCGGGTTCGGCGCCGTGCTGGTCTCGCTCGGGCGCGACGGGATGATCTATGCCGGCGGCGACGGCAATGTCCGTGTGCAGCGGACCGCGCTGCGCGATGTCTACGACGTGCCGGGCGCCGGCGATACCGTGGTCGCGACGATGGCGGCGGCGATGGCGGCCGGGCTGGCGCCGTTCGAGGCGGTGCCGCTGGCCGGCGCGGCGGCTGCCATCGTCGTCGGCAAGGTCGGGACCGCGGTTGTCTCCCAGTCCGAGCTGGCCGCCTCGCTTCGGGATCAGCGTGCCGCCGCGGAGCCTTTCGACCCGCCGCCCGCGAGCCCTCCTTACGGGTTCGAGGCCGGATAGAGCAACGGTCGGCGCCGTCGCACCCGGGCCGGGCGACAACCGGGCGACAACCGGGGGTCGCGGGCGGCGGAGCCGGACATGGCTGTTCCCCTCGATTTCTTTGCTGCCGGGTTTTGCTATGGTAGCGGCTCTTCCGGTCGAGGAGGTCCCGGTGTTCCCGAAATTGACCGACGAGCAGCGCCAATTCGTGCACACGATTCGCGAGCTTGCCCAGGGCGAGTTCCGCGAGCGGGCGCAGCGTCATATGGACGGCACCTTCCCGTGGGAGAACATGAAGGCGCTTGCCGCGCTTGGCGTGCTCGGCATGGCCGTCCCCGAAGAGTATGGCGGGCTCGGGCTGCCGGTGTTCGACACGGCGCTGGTGCTCGAGGAGATCGCCAAGGCCTGCTATGTGACCGCGATGGCGGTGCTCGGCGAGGTCGGCGTGCAGACCCGCATCATCGCGACCTATGCGCCCGATGCGATCAAGCAGCGCATCCTGCCGGCGGTGTGCAGCGGCGAGTGCATCCTCGCGATCTGCATGACCGAACCGGATGCCGGCACCGATGTCGCGAATTACAAGACCAATGTCGACCGCATCGGCAACCGGCTGCGTCTCAATGGCGTCAAGACGCTGATCAGCCGCGCCGAGGAAGCTGGCATGTTCGTCGTGTTCACCCGCATCGACAAGAAACCGGGGCGCGAGGGTATCGGCTGCGTTCTGGTCGAGAAGGGGACCCCGGGTTTCTCCGTGACCGGCACCTATCACACGATGGGCGGCGAAAACCTGCACGAGATCCGCTTCGAGGATTGCGAGTTGCCGCCGGAAAACCTTGTGCTGGAGGACGGATTCCGGAAGTTGCTGAGCGCGTTCAACACTCAGCGTTGCCTAAATCCCAGCATTTCGCTGGGGCTGGCCGAAGGCGCGCTCGAAGAGGCCGTCAAATACGTCAAGGAGCGGCGCGCGTTTGGCCGCGCCATCGGCGATTTCCAGGGGATGCGCTGGAAGATCGCCGAGATGTACCGCGATGTCGAAGCCGCCCGCAGCGTGCTCTACCGCGCCTGCGCCAGCGCCGACCCGTTTCCCGACCCGCTGCTCGCCGCGGTCGCCAAGATCACCTGCAACGAGATGGCGCTGCGGGTGACCAGCGAGGCGATCCAGGTGCATGGCGGTTATGGCTTCACCGACGAATTTCCGGTGTCGCGCTTCTACCGCGGCGCCCGCTACGGCACCCTCGGCGGCGGCACGACCGAAACCTTGAAGGACCTGATCGGCCGCCGCGTCCTCGCCGGCCTCGACCCGGTCGACGGAATCTTCGGCTTGGGCGCCTTCTGACCCGCCGGAATATCGGCGATTCGTGGTCAAACCGCGGAGCGACCCCGAGACCCGGCCCGCAATGCCGGGCGAATAGCCCTGCGCCGCACTGCTGCGTGGTCCAGGAAAGCCGGTGCCGCTGACTTGGCCGAAGTAGCGCCTATATCATCGGCGCGTGTTTGAACCGTAACCTGGAATGCTGCTCGGCCTGACCGTTCGCGATGTCGTGCTGATCGACCGCCTGAGTTTGACTTTCCGTCCCGGACTATGTGTGTTGACCGGCGAGACGGGGGCCGGAAAGTCGATCCTGCTCGATGCGCTCGGTCTGGCGCTCGGTCGGCGGGCGGAGGCAGGTTTGGTGCGACCGGGAGCAGCGCAGGCCTCGGTCGCGGCCGAATTCGCGGTCGGCCGCAACCATCCGGCGCTCGCCTTGTTGCGCGAGGCCGGCGTCGAAACCGATCTGGCCGGCGCGATCGTGGTGCGACGGGTGCTCAATGCCGACGGGCGCAGCCGCGCCTTTGTCAACGACGAGCCGGCCAGCATCGGGTTGTTGCGTTCGCTGGGCGACAGCCTCGTCGAGATTCAGGGTCAGGGCGAGCAGCGCGGCCTGCTCGACCCGGCCAATCACCGCGATCTGCTCGACGCCTTTGCCGGCGCTGCGATGTCGCCGGCTGCCTTGGCCGAGGCCTGGCATAGCTGGCGCGATGCCCGCATCGCCGAGGAAGCGGCGGAACGGGTGCTGAACGAGAGCCGTGCCGCCGAAGATCTGCTGCGGCATCAGCATGCCGAGATCGAAGCGCTCGCCCCCGAAGCGGAGGAGGAGGACCGTCTGGTCGCCCGCCGCATCCTGCTGCAAAACGCCGAGCGGCTTGGCGAGACCTTGGCCGAAACGATCGGCGAGATCGAAGGGCCGAGCGGCGCGCAATCGGCGCTGGCGCGCGCGGCGCGCCGTCTCGACCGTGCCCGCGACCGCGCTCAAGGCCTGCTCGATGCCGCGATCGCCGCGACCGAACGCGCCGCCACCGAGACCGCCGAGGCCCTGAGTGCGCTGACTGCCGCTGCGCGTGATCTGGAGCTTGACCCGCGCGAATTGGAGCGGGTCGAGGAGCGATTGTTTGCATTGCGGGGGCTGGCCCGCAAACACGGCGTCGGGGTAGGCGATCTGCCGCGGCTGCACGAGCATCTGGCGGCGCAGCTCGCGGCGATCGAGGCCGGCGCCGGCGATTTCGCCGCGCTGGCGCGCGCCGCTTCCGAAGCGCGCGCCGAGTACGTCGGCGCCGCCGAAACGGTGTCGCGCGCCCGCGCCGCGGCAGCACGCCGGCTCGATCTGGCCATCGCCGCCGAACTGGCGCCGCTGCGCCTGGAGAAGGCGCGATTCCGCACGGTGTTGACCGCGTTGCCCGAGGCGGAATGGGGCGAGCATGGCGCCGAGCGCGTGCATTTCGAGGTCGCGACCAACCCCGGCGCCGCGTTCGGCCCGCTGGCGCGCATCGCTTCCGGCGGCGAGCTGTCTCGCTTCATGCTGGCCCTCAAACTGGTGCTGGCCGGAAGCTCCTCGGTGCCGTCGCTGATCTTCGACGAGGTCGATAGCGGCATCGGCGGCGCCGTTGCCGCGGCCGTCGGCGAGCGGCTGCAGCGGCTCGGCGCCAGTCTCCAGGTGCTGGTCGTGACCCATTCGCCGCAGGTCGCCGCGCGCGGGGCGCATCATTGGCGGGTGGCGAAGCGGCAGGCTGGCGGCGCCACGGTGACCGAGGTCGAGGAACTCGATGCGGCTGACCGGCGCGAGGAGATCGCGCGCATGCTGTCGGGCAGCACGGTGACCGCCGAAGCGCGCGCCGCGGCCGCCAGCCTGATCGCCGGGGGCCTAGCGGCCAGCGGGCACGCGTAGGAAACGCCCGGCGCCGACAGAGAATTGCGTCCGGCTCAGCGCAGCAGATCGCGCACCGCTTGAACCACGGTCTCGGGATTTTCGCGCGACAGGAAGTGTCCGGCGATCGGCACAACGCGGCGTTGATAGGCGCCGGTGAAGTGGCGGGCGTGCCCGGCCGAGCCCTCGACCGGTCCCACCCCGTCCGCTTCGCCGTGCAAAACAATCGTCGGTGCCGCGATCGGCGGCAAGGCGGCCAGCTGCCGCTCGAGCGGCTCCAGCGCCGGATCGCCCGGCGCATTGCCGTAGCGGTGGCGATAGGACTGGATCGTCACCTCGACGAAATCGGGGTTTTCGAAGCTCGTGGCGGTGGCCTCGAAGGTCGCATTATCGAAATCCCAATTCGGCGACCATAAATGCCACAGCAGCTTGGCGATGTCGCGCCGGTTCTGCGATAGCCCGATGCGGCCCCGCTCGGTATGGAAGTACCACTGGTACCACAGGCGATGCTCCTGGGCGGCGGAGGCGGGCGCACCAGAGGCGGCGATGTCCTGGATCGCATAGCCGTTGATCGTCACCAAGGCGCGGACCCGCTCGGGCCACAGCGCCGCGGCGATGCAGGCGGCGCGACCGCCCCAGTCATAGCCGACGAGCACGGCATGCGGGATGCCGAGCGCGTCCATGAAGTCGCGTACATCCGCGCCGAGCGCGGCTTGCTGGCCGGAACGCGGCGTCGTCGGGTCCAGGAACCGGGTCGGCCCGAACCCGCGCAGCCACGGCACCAGCACCCGGCAGCCATCCGCCGCCAGCCCCGGCGCCACCCCATCCCAATCATGTGGATCGGACGGCCAGCCATGCAGCAGAATGACCGGGATCCCCTCGGCACGCCCGCTTTCCTGATAGGCGATCTGCAATACCGGTGTGCGGACGGTCTGATTCATCCGATCAACTACATCGGTCGAAAATGGTTGAAGTTCTCGGCGCTCACGCCTCTGTGCATCGCCGCAAGGTACAGATCCAAGTCCGATGTCAGCAACGTACCCGCTGCCTTGCCCATGCTCAACAAAACCGAATCCGTCAGCCCCAGTCGAAGAAAGTCTGGGTGTTGCACGGCATCGCGGCTCGCGATGCTTCTTTCCTCGCCATTATCTATCAATTCTCGAAACAGTCGAAAGATGTGCGTGCGCGCCGGATCAGCTATATACCCGAGCAGGTTCGATGTCTCCGTAAGAGTGTTGGGAGTCAAAAGTACTCGATCCACATCGAAGAGTAATTGCGTGAGCAATATGAAATCGGCTTCGGAATAGGCGCGCAAACGTCTATGTCGTGCGATATATGACCGCGACGCTGTTCCGACAATCAGCAAAAGGAGCAAGTTCGTATCGAGAATGACAGTACCGTTCACGCCACCGTCTCACGATTTCTGACCGATCGAATCTCCTTGGTACGGTCTGAAATACGAACCACCTTATACGATCTGCTCGGATTAAGCTGTTGTCCTACTACCGCAGCCAAGGCATTTGCTCGTGAATCCCAGGGACGAGAAAACCCCAAAGTTACACACCATTCGCCTGCGCTTTCGTCGTATTCCACTTCTTCCAACCCTAAATTGGTGATCCCCTCGGCATTAAATAGATCGAGCACGTACGCTTTCGCGGCCTCGACCGCTTCCTTGACTTGCATTACGCGGTCTCCTGCGGGCTACATGACAGTCCCGACGCTCGGACCCCCGTAGTGATCTACAGCGCTCCGACCGCCTCCTCGGCCGCCGGCACGCGCTTGACCTCGTGCGCCTGCAATCGGGGCAGGACTTCAGCGGCAAAGCGCCGGATCTGTTCCATAAACAGATCATGCGGCAGCGCGCCGCGGTTGATCGCGATCTGCACCTGGTTGGCGCCGGCGGCGTCGGCCGCCGCGATCAGGCGTTCGGCGACCTCGTCGGCGGTGCCGAGCGGCATCGTCTCGGCCTGTTTTTCGAGGTCGGCCATCGTCATGTTGCGGAAATCCTCGCGCAGATTGGCGGCGGCGCGGCGGTTCTCCGGCCTGACATAATCGGTCGACGCACTGCTCGAATAGCCGGTCTCGCGCTGCTTCTCCATTTCGGTGAAGTTGCCGTGGCTGAACAGCGTGCGGTTGAAATAGAGGATGTGCGGCCCGTATTCCTTCAAGGCTTGCGCCTTCGAATCCGCGACATAGGCGGTGACGCCGAGGGACAGATGATCGGGCGTGATGCGGTGGCCGTGGCGCGCCAGGGTGGCCGCGTAATGCCGGATAATGTCGTCGCGCAGGCCCTGATGGCGGCCGAGCCCGGGGGTGATCGGGATGTCGTGGCGGGCGGCGAATTCGATCGATTCCTGGCTGCCGATGACCGGGATCCAGATCGGCGGGTGCGGCTGCTGCACCGGCCGCGGCCACAGCGCGACATCCTTGTAGGACCAGAACCGCCCGTCGTAGGAAAACACCTCCTCGGTCCAGGCGCGGGTGACGATGTCGTAGGCCTCCTCGAAGCGCGCCCTTGACTCGGGCAGGGGCACGTTGTGCACCTGGTACTCGCGCGGGATGCCGCGCGCGAAACCGGAGATCAGCCGCCCGTTTGACAGGCAATCGATCATCGCCAGTTCCTCGGCCAGGCGCAGCGGCGAGTGCAATGGCAGCAGATTGCCATAGATCAGCAGCTTCAAGCGCTTGGTGCGCTGCGCCGCGGCGGCGGCCATCAAATTGGGGCTGTTCATCAGCCCGTAGGGCGAGCAGTGGTGCTCGTTGAACCCGACCCCGTCATAGCCGAGCTGGTCGAGCAATTCCCAGGCTTCGAGATGCTCCTCATAGGTGCGCACCGCGGTCGCGGCATCGAAATGCCGCTTCGGCAACGGATAGGGCAGCTCGGCGCCGCCCTCCTTCAGGTGATCGAGGTTGGCGTCGTAGGCGAGCAGGTCGAAGACGAAGACTTTCATGACGGAACCCCAACTTTCATGGCACGACCTCCGTGGCGGGCATGCGGCGCGTGCGGATGGTGAGAAAGCCCAGCACCGCGATCGCGACCGCCGCGACCAGGGCCATGCCGCAGGCGCTGAGGAAGATCTGCGGCGGCGGCCAGCCCAGCGACAGCAGGAAGCCGCCGATCGCCGGCCCGCCGATGCCGCCGAGCCGCCCGACGCCGAGCGCCCAGCCGACCCCGGTCGTGCGCATGCGCGCCGGGTAGAGCGTCGCGCAGAAGCCGTTGATGCCGAGCATGCTGCCGATCGTCGCGGCGCCGGTGCCGAGGATCGCGATCAGCAGGGCGGGATAGGGCAGGTGGCCGAAGGCGATCCCGGCCACGAACACGACTCCGATGGCCAGGTTCAGCGCGATGATCCGGTCGGAACCGTATCGCCGGATCAGCGGGCCGAGATAGATCGTGCTGAGGCATCCGCCGAGCCCCTGCAGGCTGGCCGCGAACACCGCATCGGCCGGGGCCAGCCCCGACAGGTGCAGGACCTCGGGCATCCAGTAGCTGATCAGGTAGATGTCGAGCAGGTTGGCGAAATAGACGATCCACACCAGGATCGTGCGCGGCGCGTAGCCGTCGGCGAACAGCATCCTGACCGGGTTGCCGACCGCGACATCGACCTGGCGCGGCGCAGTCTCGGCGGCAGCAAGATCGAGGCGGGCCAGCAAGGCGGCGCGGCGCGGCGAGCCGGGCCCGCGCGCCACCAGAAAGCGCGGCGATTCCGGCAACCACAGCATCAGGATCGGCAGCAGGATCAGCGGCACCGCGCCGCCCAGCACGAAAATGCACTGCCAGCCGTAATAGGGCAGCAATTGCGCCACGATCTGGCCGCCGACAAACCCGCCGGCCGGGTTGCCGCAAAACATCATCATGATGACCAGCGCACGGTTGCGCTGCGAGGTGTAATCCGAGGTCAGCGCCACGGTCACCGCCATGATGCAGCCGATGCCGATGCCGGTCAGAAAGCGGTAGAGGGTCAGCTCATCGAGTGAATGCGCAAACACGCTGGCGAGCGAAAACACGCCGATAAAGGCGGTGCCGGCCAGCAGCACCGGCTTGCGGCCGAGCCGGTCGCCGGCCGGACCACAGGCGAGCGCCCCGAACAGGATGCCGACGCTCGACATCACAAAGGTTCGCGAGAATGCCGCCCCGGGCAGGTTCCAGATATGCGACAGAGACGGCACCGCCATGCCGATCGCGTTGATGTCGTAGCCGTCGAGCGCCTGGATCAGCGCGCACAGCAGCACCACCCGGATCTGCAAACCCCCGAGCCGCTGGTTTTCCAGCGCCGCCTCGGTGCTCGACCACGCCGCTTCCGCCATGCTCTCCTCCCGAACCCGCGTCGGGGCCACCCGCGCGTTTCAGCCGTGTTGCATGTCCCGCCACCCGGCGCAAGCGCGGCGAAGCGAGGCGCCGCCTCGGCTTGGTTCACTACTTCCTGTCATGGAACGGCCGTTCAGCTTGTCCTGAGAGGCTGGCTCGAAAATGACTGGAACAGTTGCAAATGCCCTCCTTGCCCGGACTTGGTCTGACCTGGTGCGGGCATCCACGGCACCTCACCGCGTGCAAGGCGCTCTATGACAAGCGTGGATGGCCGCGCCAAGCCGGGACAAGCCCGGCCAAGGGATCTGGACATGGGTCGGATCTCAATCCTGCGCGCAGACCGCACTCCAGCTCGCTGAGACATCTGCATTCATTTCGAGTCGGACTCTGAGGAACGACCGTCCCGCGCCGACCATTCAATTCCGCGCGGTATGTAGGGAGTCTGTCGCGAAGAGAAATTGCTGCAGTCAATACTGCGCTTCGCTGTAGGGCAGGCGCAGGGTGCCGGTCTTTTCCGCGGGCGGCCACAGGATCGGCTCGGTGGCCGGGGTCTTGAACTGGTCGAGGCCGCTGCCTTCGACACCCTGGAACTGCACTTCCAGGGTGCGCGCCTCGGCCCACTCGCCGTTCGGCCCGAAGGCGATGTCGCCGGCGACGGTCTTGAACGTATGACTGCGCAGGTAGTCGGCGAGCTTGTCCTGGTCGAGGCTCTGGGTGGCCTCGATCGCCTGCTGCAACACCTCCATGCGGGCATAGGCGAAGGGCGGCAGGTAATAGCCGAGCAGGTCGATCTGCTCCGCCGGAGACTTCTCCTGATATTGCGCCAGGAAGGTCTTGGCCTCGGGCGAGGCGAAATGGGTCCAGGGCAGCCAGAAATCGTAATTGACGATACCGTTCATCAGCGGCCCGAGCTGGGTCTTGAAGGTTGTCGTCTGGGTCCCCACCATGCCGCCGCCGAACAATTGCGCCTTGAGCCCGATTTCGCGCACCGCGCGAACCATCCCGACCGTGTCGGGCGGATATGAACAAACCAGCACCAGATCGGCGTTGGCGGCGCCGATCGCGCGCGCGATCGGGGTGTAGTCGATCGTCGCCGGCGGGTAGGCATGGTCGTAGACGATCTGGTACCCGGCCTCTTTGATCAGCGCGCGGGCGCCATCCATCGCGTTTTTCGAGAATTCGGCGTCGGCGCCGGCAATCGCGATCGTCTTGGGCTTCGTCGCCAGGGTTTCGGCGACTCGGAAGAAACCCTCGGTGAAGCTTTCCTTGGGGTGGGGGCCGCCCGCCGGGATCATCGAAAAGTAGCGGTCATAGTGAAACTCGCTGTTCACATCGAGCGCGAACAGCGACAGGTTGATCAGATGGCGCTGGATGACCAGCGGCATCGCCGGCGCGACCATGTTGGTGCCGGACCCGCCGAGCAGGAAATCGACCTTATCGACATCGAGCAGCTTGGTGATGATGCCGGGAACCTGGGCCGGGTTGCTCTGGTCGTCGTAGTAGACGAATTTGACCTCGCGGCCGAGCAGCCCGCCCTTGGCATTGACCTGGGCCTGCCAGATCTGCATCGCGAGCAGCGCCGCCTTGCCATTGGCGGCGATGCCGCCGGTCAGCGACATGTCGAAGCCGATCGTCAGCGGCTCGGCCGCCCGCGGCTCGGTCGGCTGGGCAAGCAGCACCGCTGCGGCCGCGGCCAAAGCGGCGCCGATGCGTTTGCCGGCGAAGCGCGCGGTATAGCGCATGCGATTCCCTCCCTGAGCTATTTCAGGCACCTGTCCGATGCCGATGGCCGGCGCACTCTAGGGAAAGCGGTCAGCCGCATCAATCCGGGCGCCCGGCCGAACGCGCCTGCACCATGGATGGGGCCCGCCCTACCCCCGGCCACCCTGCCGGGACGATTGCAATTTCGCTGCGAGGAGCCGAGCCTCTCTGTCAGACCCGCTTACGGAGCCCGCCGATGACTCCCCGTCCGCCCGCCGAGATCGGCATGCCGCTCGACGAGATCGACACCCCGGCGCTGGTGATCGATCTCGACGCGTTCGAACGCAATCTCCGGCGTTTGCCGGAGCGCGTCAAAAACAGCACGGTGCGGCTGCGGCCGCATGCCAAGACCCACAAATGCCCGGTCATCGCATTGCAGCAGGTCGAACTCGGCGCGGTCGGCGTGTGCGTTCAGAAGGTCAGCGAGGCCGAGGCGATGGTCTATGGCGGGGTGCGCGACGTGCTCGTCACCAACGAGATTGTCGGGCGCCGGAAATTGCGCCGGCTGATGGCGCTGGCGGGTCTGGCGCGCATCGGCGTCTGCGCCGACGACCCGGCCCAGGTGGAGGCGCTCGACGAGGCTGCCGGCGAGGCCGGGATCACGCTGCCGGTGCATGTCGAGGTCGATATGGGCGGGCGCCGCTGCGGCGTCCTGCCCGGCGAGCCGGCGCTCGCATTGGCGCGGCGGGTCGCCGAATCGCGCCATCTCAGCTTTGCCGGGTTGCAGGCCTATCACGGCTCGGCGCAGCATCTGCGCGGCTGGGACGAGCGCCGCCAGGCGATCGCCGGGGCGGTCGAGAAGGCGGCCGCCACACGCGACCTCCTGCAGAGCCAGGGCATCTCCTGCCCCAACGTGACCGGCGCCGGCACCGGCACCTTCGAGTTCGAGGCCGGCAGCGGGGTCTACACCGAGTTGCAGTGCGGCTCCTATGTGTTCATGGACGCCGATTACGGCCGCAACCTCGACCACGACGGCGCTCCGACCCGCGCCTTCGAGCCGAGCCTCTTCGTGTGGGCGACGGTGATGAGCCGGCCGACCGACGACCGCGCGATCGTCGATGCCGGCCTCAAGGCGCTGGCGATGGATTCGGGGCCGCCTGGGGTGTGGGAGGAACCCGCCGCCACCTACGACCGCGCCTCCGACGAGCACGGCAGGCTGCTGATTTCGGGCGCCACCAACCGGCTGCGGCTCGGCGACAAGATCCGCCTCGTGCCGGGCCATTGCGACCCGACCGTCAACCTCTACGACTGGTATGTCTGCATTCGCGGCGACAGGGTCGAGGCCGTGTGGCCGATCACCGCCCGCGGCGCACTGTATTAGCTTCGATGGTGCCTCAGTTGCGCATCAGGTTCTGCACTCGCTCGGTCGCCGCGGCTACGTTCCCTCTCCCCGCCGGCGGGGAGAGGGACAGGGTGAGGGGCAGGGAGAGAAACAGGGTGAGGGGCGATGCCGAGTTCATGCCGCAGTGCTTCGAGAACGCCTTCGATATTCTGCAATACGTCATTGTTCCAGTATCGGATGAGCCGGTAGCCAGTGGCCGCGAGCGTCGCATCTCGCTTGTTGTCGGCGACGCGTTCGGCATGCTGACCGCCGTCGAGTTCAACGATGAGCCGACGCTCGCGACAGACGAAATCGCCGTAATACGGACCGAGCGGCTGCTGGCGGATGAATTTCAAGCCGCCGAGGCGGCGGTCGCGCAGCCGTTGCCACAGCGCCCATTCCGCCCGGGTCATCCCCCGGCGCAGCGAACGGGCGCGATTGGTGCGGGATGGGTCTGCGCCGCGCATTTCCGGTCCGAGATCCCCCTCACCCTGCCCCTCTCCCCGCCAGCGGGGAGAGGGAACGCGTTGCACCGATTTTATCCTGCCTAAGCAACTTTTTTGTTCCACGAAGTAAGGGGAGGAAACCGAATGACCCGCTGGCCTTTCGCCGCGCTCGCGGCGGCATTTGCATGCGGTGCCGCGCCGGCGTTGGCCGATCTCGCGGTCACCGCCAATGACAGCCACAGCGTGAACGTCAACGGTGCCGTGACCGCGGCGAAGAACCCGAAGCCCGACACCGTCTCGGTCATCGATGTCGGGCAATACCCGCCAAAGGTGGTCGCCACGGTCGAGGCCCCGACCAGCGTCGTCGGCGCCCCGACCTCGATCTGGATCTCGCCGGACGAAAGCTGGGTCATCGTCACCGCGGCGACCAAGATCGACCCGGCCGACCCGGACAAGATCGTCGATGACGACCGGGTCTCAGTCATCGATCTGAAGGCCTCGCCGCCCAAGGTGGTGCAGCAGGTCGCGGCCGGCGCCGGCGCCAACGAGATTTCGGTGTCGCCGGACGGCACCCTCGCGCTGGTCACTAACCGCGCCGAAGGCACGCTGTCGGTGTTCACCGTCGCCGACAAGCGTCTGACCGCGGTCGGCAAGGTCGATCTCGGCAACCCGAAGAGCATGCCGAGCTCGGTTAAATTCCTTCACGGCGGCAAGACCGCGCTGGTCAGCCGCTACGGCGACAACCAGGTCGGGGTGCTGCACCTCGACGGCACCAAGGTGACGGTCGACGAGCGCAAGATCGTCACCGGGGTGAGTCCCTATACGCTCGACATCAACGGCGACGGCACCCTCGCGGCGGTCGCCAATATGGGCGGCGGCGGCAATGGCGATATCGATGTGGTCAGCCTGATCGACCTGACCCAGAACCCGCTGCGCGCAGTCGAGGCCTATGCTCCGGGGATCTCGCCGGAAGGGCTCAAATTCTCGCCTGACGGCAAGTTCCTCGCCGCGGCCTGCATCGAGGGCTCGACCCGGCCGGGCAATTCGCCCTTCTACCACGACCATGGCCGGCTGGTATTGCTCGCGGTCGAAGGCAAGAAGCTGCGGCCGGTGGCGGAGGCGCCGATCGGCCGCTGGTCGCAGGGCATCGCCTTTTCGCGCGACGGCAAGACCGCTTTGGTCGGCAGCATGATCGACCGCGGCCTCGACGTGTTCCGCTGGGAAGACGGCAAGCTGACCGCCGGTGCGGTGCTGGGCGTCGATTCCGGCCCGGCCGCGATCCGCACCAGCTGGCCCTGATGGCGGGACGCCTGTTGCCGCGCGCTCGCCGCCGATGCCGAGCCTGCCCCGGCAGCGACCGATTCGCTGAGACGCGGGACGCGGTGCGGCCGGGCGGTCGAGCAAACTCGATCAGGAATCGACAGGAGGTCTGCCGGCTATTGCCGGCAGACCTCCTGTCACAGGCGGAACTCAGTGCGTCTGGTTCAGGACCAGATGGCCGGTGTTGTACATGTCCTGCACCACCTGCTGGTCGCCCGCAGCGGTGTTGGTGTTGGCAACTCCGAAGGCGCCGAACAGGTTGTCGTTCTTCAGGACCACCGCGACCTGGGTGAAGTTGCCGCTGCCGCTCTTGTCGAACCACACATCGGTGTCCTGACCATTGGCGGCGAGCGAGACGTTGACCCAATTCGACGCATCGGCGGCCGTCCCGGCGAATGACCGGGACACGCCGGCGTAGCCGGATGTGCTCATCTCGCTGAAATTCAGGTCGTCGCCCTGCCCGGTATTGAACCCGTACGCGGTCTCGCCGAAGTTCGAGACGCCCTTGCTGTTGCTGGGCTGATTGCGCCAATAGAGCTCGTCGTTGCCGTTGCCGAGATTGGCGACATCGGTACCCTGGCCGTCGACCAGCCCGGTGGCGCCGGCCTCGCCCCAGATGATCCGGTCGCCGGCGGAGCCGTCGTAATAGGTCGTCTGGCCGAGGCCGCCCTTCAGCTCATTGAAGTTTGCGTTGCTGCCGGTCAGCACGTTGCCGTTCAGCTGCGCTCCCTTGACCTGCTCCATGCCGGTGTAGGTGTCGGTCCACAACAGGTTGCCGCTCGCGTCATAGCCTTGCCCGCTGCCGGTATTGTAGTTGACGCTGACACGGCAGGCGAGGCCGGAATAGTTCACGCAGTTGCCGGCGCCCGCGAACAACTGGGCGGCGCTTCCGGTGCTGCCGACATAATGGTTGCCGCCGTCATATCCCGCTCCGGCGCTGAACGTGTCGGTGCCGAGCCCGCCGTTCAGCGTCGTGCCGGCTGCGGTGGCACCGACGGTCAGGATGATCCCGTTGGAACACGCGCCGCCGGTCGAGGCCGAGCTGTTCGCGGTCGCGCTGTTGCCGATCGTGATCGTGTCGTTGCTGCCGGTCGTGGAGATCGTGTTGCTGCCGCCGGCGTTGAGGGTTATCGCCTCGTTCGAGCCGGCAAACGTCATCGCGTCGGAGCTGCCGGCATTGACGACGCCGGTTGCCGTGGCGGTGACGTTTCCGGTGAAGCCGGTAAGCGTGGTGGTGCAGCCGATCGTGACCGTATCGGAGTTGCCGAGCGACAGGCCGTAATTCAGCGCGATCGTATCGTTGTTGTGGCCGGAAATCGTGTCTCCGAAAGTTACGTTGCCGGCAAAACCGTTCGCCTCGGTGCGCGAATCGTTGATCGTCAGCGAGTCGCTGTCGTGCATCGTTATGGTGTTGCCGCCGCCGGCGATCGTCGCGGTCCCGTTGTCGTGCATCGTAATGCCGTTGCCGCCGCCGGCGATCGTCAGCGCGGCGTGATCGTGCACCGAAACGGAGTTTGCACCGCCGGACAGATTGACCGTGTCGTTGTCGCCGCCGATGATCGTGTCGGAGCCCGAGCCGGTGACGGTGACGCCATTGGCGACATTCAGACCGGCGATCCCGACGCCCAGCGACAGCGTCGGAGCCGCGGGGGCCGGAGCAGCGGGTGTCGGAGGGGTGGGTGGGGTCGGGGGCGTCGGCATGCGCATCTCCTCTTCAATGTGCGTCGGGGTTCGGCCCTTGCCGGGCGATTGGTCCCTGCGGTTCGCGTGGGGGAGAATCTGGCTGCCTCTGATTACTCAATTCTTAAATCGGCTGATTTGCGGCGGCCCTTAACTATGATTGCAGAAAGATCGCGACAATTCCGAATAGGGTTTTCTGAAATTAAGCATCCTAGAGCAAAGAAGAGCGGATTATCGAGCAGTTGAGGGATGGCCGATCAGGCGAGGGCCCATATCCAAGGTGATTTTGTTCTGCAGCAAACCAGATGACGACTCCCTATCTACGCGACCGAACGTGAGACCTGATACGCCTCAAACGCCTGACGACGGGTCGGCAAAGCCGAACAGAAGGCCGATCAAGCTCGCCCGCACCCGGTTCGGCAATGGACCGCCGCTGGTGGCCGTCCACGGCAGCGGCACCGACGGCACCCGCTGGGCGCCGGTGCTGGCGGGTTTCGCCAGCCGGTTCACGGTGCATGCGGTCGACCGCCGCGGCCATGGCAAGAGCCCCGACCGCGCGGATTACCGGATCGAGGACGAGTTCGACGACCTCGTCGCCGTGCTCGACGAGGTCGGCGGCGAGCCCGCGACCGTCGTCGCCCATTCCTACGGCGCGCTGTGCGCGCTCGGCGCCGCCTGTCGCGGCCCGGCCATCGCCCGGCTCGTCCTGTACGAGCCGCCGCTGCCGGCCTCTCCCGGCGCCTATTACCCGCCGGGACTGATCGAGGCGATGCGGGCGGCCATAGAACGAGGCGATCCCGACGCCGCCGCGACCGCGTTTGCCACAACGGTTCTCGGCATGTCCGCAGCAGAACTCGGGCGACGGCGGCGCCTCGGCCTGTGGGCCGGGATGGCGGCCGGCGCGGCCATTATCCTGCGCGAGTTGGAAAGCGTCGCGCGCCTGGAAATGCAGGCATATCGTTTCGCCGCCTGCGGTCGGCCGACATTGCTGCTGGTCGGCGCCGACAGCCCGGCCGAATATCATGCGACCGGGGCCGCCTTGGCGGCGGCGCTGCCTTGCAGCCGCATCCGCTTGCTCGATGGCCAGGGACACAGGGCGATCGACGCGGCGCCGGAGCTGTTCGTCGCGACGGTGCTCGACTTTGTCGCCGCCACGCCTGCGGCTCAGCCGAAGTGAAGCCCGGCCAGTTCGCGCCGCTTCAGCACCGCCGGACCGCTTTCGCCGCCGGAAGCGCGGACCAGATTCCCCGAGCGCGTCGTCATCGACGCCGCCGACCACATCAGCTCCTTCTCCGATTGCGAGAAGAAGTCGAAATAGGCGGCTGCGGCGGCATGCTCATCGCCTTCGATGACCGGTAACGCCATGGTCCGGGCCAGCTCGTAGCGCCCGCGCATCTGATGCGCAAACAGCTTGCGGCTCGTCTCTGCCATCGCAGTGCGCCGCAGCGAGCGGTCGATCGTCCAGGCGGCGAGATGTCCGGAATAGAGCGCCATGACGATACCGATCGAAAAGATCGGATCGATGAACCCGGCGGCGTCCCCGATGACCAGCACGCCGGGGCCGGCGACGGTGCCGGACAGATAGGAGAAATCGCGCAGCACCCGCACGCCGCCATTGACGAGGCGGGCATCCGCAATCAGCCGGCCGAGATGCGGAGTCGCCCGGCACGTCGCAAGAAAGTAATCGTCCAGGCAGCCATGAGCTGCCGCTGCCCTTCGGTAATCCTCGACCGGAACGACGATCCCGATGCTGGTGACCCGTCGCATCGGAATGTGCCACGACCAGCCCCAGCCGCCGAGCCGGGTCACGAAAGTCATCGGCGGATGGCTGTGGAGCTCCGCGAAGGGACGCACGATGCCGCCGGCGCTGACATAGTGCGAACCCTCGAAATAGCCCCACAGCGCGACAAAGCGGAAATCGGGGTCGAGCCGCCGGCAGCCGAGTCGGCGGGCGACGAAAGCGGCCTGGCCGGTGGCGTCGACGAGGTACCGGGTGCGATGAGGCTGTCTGCCGTCCTCGCCGACCAGCGTCACCGCGGTCGCGCTATCGCCGGCTGACGTGAAATCCTCGGCGCGCACCCCTTCGCAGGCGCGCACGCCGGCGCGCTCGGCATTGCGCAGCAACAGGTCATCGAGATCGGCGCGCTCGACATGCAGGCCGGGGCGGTCATAAGCAAAGTCGCGGAACGCGATCTGGGTGATTTCGTCGCCCCACGCGACAACGCCGCCCGCCTTCTTGACGAAGCGGCGCATGACCTCCTCGCCGACCCCAAGCAGGTCGAAATATTTCCAGGCTCCGGGCAACACGCTTTCGCCGACCGTCTCGCGCGGGTGGCGGGCCTTGTCGACGAGGACGACATCGTAACCCCGCCGGGCCAGCATCGTTGCGGCAAAGCTCCCCGCCGGTCCGCCGCCGACCACGAGCACGTCCGACCGTTCCGGAACCGGCACGCTAACCATCGGCGGCCGGTTCGCGCAGGCGGCGGATCAGCGACAGGATCGCGGCCGGGCTGCGGAAATTCTCCGGCACGAATTCCTCGAGCGGCAGCGTCAGCGCGAATGTCTCCTCCAGAAACGAGACGAGTTCGAGCAGCGCGATCGAATCGAGCAAGCCGTCCTCGATCAGCCCGGTGTCCTTCGTGATCGCGACACCGGCGAGGTTGCCCGGAAGTTTCCGCAACCAGTGGAAGAGGATCTGGCAATCGGGTGATGAGGTCACTTGTCAGCCGATCGCGGAAGAATTGCAGGAGGAGAGCAGGACAGCGCGGTCGCATTTGCCGTTCGCCATGCGCGGCAGCTCCGCGAGCCAGCTGAACCGGTCCGGCTGGTAACAAGCCGGCAAGCGCTGCGCCACGAAATGCCTGATATCCGCATCGGGCACGGTTTCGCGTCGCGGCACCAGGAAGGCGGCCAGCCGGCGGCCGGTCTCGCCGGGAAGCGCCAGCGCCGCCGCCTCGCCGACCGCCGGGTGGGCGTTCAGCACCGCCTCCAGCGCCAGCAACTCGATGCGATGGCCACGCACCTTGACCTGGTGGTCGCGGCGGCCGACGAACATGATCGCGCCGTCACCGCGCTGCCAGCCGTAATCACCGGTACGATAGGACCGGTCCCGCCCCGGCAGCCGGGAGGCGCGGGTCATCTCGGGACGGCGCCAGTACCCGCTCATGACCGCCGGACCCTCGACGCAGATCTCGCCGACTTCGCCCGGTGCAACCTCGCCCAGCCGCGCATCGCGCAGGCTGACGGTCAGATGCTCGCAGGGTCTCCCGATCGGCAGGTTCTCGGTGTCCGAGGCCGGCGGACCGGGGAGCCGGTAATAGGCGCAAACATTGGTTTCCGTCGGACCGTAAAGGTTGACGTATTCCGGTTGCGGCAGGTCGGCCATCAGGCGGCGCAGCACCGGGGCCGGAAACACCTCGCCGGCAAAAAGCACCAGGCGCAAGGATCGGACGCCATGCAGCGCACGCCGCTGCTGCAGTTGCGCCAGCGCCGTCGGCACCGAATACCAGACCGTGATGGCCGCCGCGTCGATCCAGGCGCGGACCTGGCCCGGAAAGCGCGCCGCGTCCTCGTCCAGCAGATGCACCGTGGCGTGGCGGGCCAGGCCGCAGAACAGGTCGAAGATCGACAGGTCGAAATGAAACGGCGCATGGCTCGCGAGTCGGTCGCCGGGGGAGATGTCGAACGCGGCCGCGGCCCAATCGACGAAACTCGCGATGCTGCCGTGGCTCAGCATGATGCCTTTCGGCTCGCCTGTAGAACCAGAGGTGTAGAGGATGCCGGCGAGGCTTTCGCACCCCGGCCGGACCCGCTGATGCGCCGCCGCATCACTGACCTCAAGACCGCCGGCGGCAAGCGTGGCTGTCGGAAAACGGCGCTCCGGCGGTCGCTCGGCATTCAGCGCGCGCGCAATCTCCGGCGTCGCGATGACGATGGCCGGGTCGAGATCGTCCAGTGTCGCGCGCAACCGCGACGTCGGTTGGCGCGGATTGAGCGGCACGTAGGCCGCGCCGACCGCCAGAACGGCCAGGATCAATTCGACGGCGGCAATGCTCTTCGGCAGCACCAGCGCAACCCGGGCCCCCGGCTCGACGCCAGCGCGGCGCAGGAGGTCGGCAAAAACGGTTACGGCATGGCGCAGCTCGCCATAGCTGACCTCCTCGCGGCCGGCCTGCAAGGCGATGCTTTTGCTGGCCGGGCCGGTTTCGAGAACCGCCCGGACCAGCGGCGGCGCTTCCGGCGGCTGTGTCACAGCCCCTCCCCGGCGCTCGGCAGATGGCGGACCAGCAGCTCCAGCTGCATTTCGGTCGTCCCGGAGGCGAGCAGCCCGCCCAGCGTATCGCTCAGCGCGGCGGTGGGGTTGCCGATCTCGCTGCGCCAGCCCGTCCCGGCCATCACCCTGAAGCTGTCTTGGGCCGCGCCGACGACCGCTTCGCTGACCGCGACTTTGGCCATTGCGGCCGCGGCGTGATCGTCATGCCCCTGATCGATCAGCCAGGCGGCGCGGTAAAGCAGCAGCCGGGCGGCATCCAGCGAGACTTTCATCCGCGCCAGCCGGTGCGACAGCGCCTGATGACGCAGCAGCGGGCCGCCGCCATCATGTCGCGACGCCAGGAAGTCGCGGCAGACGGCGAGGTCGCGTTCGGCGGCACCGAGAAAACCGGCCAGCAGACACGACCGCTCCCACTGCATTGCAGTGGCAAAGACGCGAAGACCAGCGCCGGGCCTGCCGAGCACGGCGTCCGCCGGGACGAAGCAGCGGTCGAGCGTCACGGCGCCAATCGGCGCTCCCGGCAGCCCGGACACCGCCGTGGAGCATACCGATAGACCGTCGCTGCCGGCCGGAACCAGGAAGGCGGTCAGTCCCATCGGACCGGGCTGTCCGGCAAGGCGGGCGAGAACGATGAACAGATCAGCGGCGGGGGCGTTGGCGACCAGCGTCTTCTCGCCGCTAATCCGATAGCCCCCCGGCACCGGCGCTGCCTCGGATGCGATGTGCTCGAAGCTCGAACCCCCGGGCACCTCGGTCACCGCGAAAGCCCCGACGGCGCTGCCGTCGCGCAGCGGCATGTCCCACTCCGCCTTCTGCGATTCGGTTGCATACGCGGCCAGCGGCGCAAGCACCCCGAACAGATGGGCGCCCATTGCGAACAGCAGGCTGCGATCGGCGCCGCCGCGACCCAGCGCTTCGAACACCGCCGCGCTGTCGAGGGCGCCGCCGCCCCGCTTGCCTTCCGATTGTGACGGCATGGCGAAGCGGAATACGCCGAATTGTGCCGCCTGATGCCACCCGGTGCGGTCCAGGCCGGCGCCGCCGCGACGCATCCCCAGAGCCTCTTCCGCAAAGCATCGGGCGGCGGCGATGCGCTGCCGCATCGCGGGCGACCAATCGAACTGCATGCTACCGGCGATCCACCCGCGGCGTCCGTCCTATCCCGATGCCCGGACGAGGCCGATCTGCGGAGGACGCTTGGCGCCATCAAGGGTACGACCCCGCGTCTCCGGGCCGAAGCGCCCGACCAGCCCCCCGGCGAGGAGTAACGGCAACGCCAGGATCAGGGCAGCGGGGCCGAGCGCCGGCACAACGGCGCTCATGCTCGCGAGTTGCGCCGCGACGCCGCCGATCTTGCTGCAGCCGGCGACCCAGCCCGTCCCGCGGCCGCGGATCTCCAACGGATAATTCTCGGCCGCATAGGGCAGCAGTACCGCGATTATGCCGTTGCTGCCGATCATCAGCAATGTCACGAACACCAGCAGCTTGTCGGCCAGCGCGGGCGATCCCGCCTGCATCAGCCACAGGCCGGCGAGGCCCATCGCCGACAGCGCCAGCATCGTGACCAGCGTCCACTTTGTGCTCCAGCGCGCATACACGGCGGCAATTACCGCCGCGGTCGGAAGCGCGAGCAGCGAGGATTGCGCCAGCAGCACGTCGGAACCGGCAACCGTAAAACCCGCGGTGCGCAAATCTGCCGGCAGCCACAGCAGCAGCCCGAAATTGATCAACCCCCAGCCCATCGCGGCGGCGTTAAGGGCCATCGTCGTCGCCGCAAAAGGCGCCCGAAACAATCCGCTGGCCGCGGTGTCGCCGGTGGCTGCGGCAACCCTTTTCGCCGACCATTGGCGCAGCAGCGGCATCGCGTTGAACCGCTGCAGGATATGCCAGGCCTCCGCCTCGCGGCCGTGCAGCAGCAAAAAGCGCGGCGATTCCGGGATGAACTGGTTGAGAACGATCAGCAGAAGCCCGGTCGGCAGGCCGAGAAACCACATGATGCGCCAGCCGAAATATGGCTCGAGCAGGCTTGCGAGGCCGCTCGCCGCGAGGTAGCCGCCGGCGGTGCCAAGTCCGCCCAGCAGCACCAGCAGCCAGCCGCGATGGCGCGCCGGAACCATCTCCGCCATCAACGTGAACGTGATCGGCAGCATGCCGCCGGCCGCGATCCCCATCATGAAGCACATTGCCACGTTGCCGGCGAAAGACGGCATCGCGCCGCAGATCGAGGTGCCGACGAACATGATCGCGCCCAACAGGATCGCCGCGCGCCGGCCGAGCCTGTCGGCAATCCCGCCCCACAGAAACGAGCCCAGCGAGGTGCCGATCAGCGCCACCAGCGGCAGGATCGCGATCGCCGAACGCGACAGGCCGTATTCGGCCAGCATTCCCGGGATCACAAATCCGAGAGTGGCCGGCTTCATCACGTCGATGATCAGCGCGAAGCTCAGCGTGCCGACCAGCCCCCAATGCGCAGCGGTCAGCCGGTCGGCGGCCGGATCGGTCGCCGGCTCAGGCCCGGGGAGAGGTGTCGGCACCGCCAAGGAGGGCTGCGCCTGCGGCGGCAGCAGCCCGTAGGCCGCCGCGATAGTGCCGGCGAGGATCAGCGCCATGCCGACGAGCATGGCCGAATCCATTCCCATCCCGCACAGCCGGAAGCCCGTCGACGCCGCGAGAAAATAATCCGGAAGGTGCAGCCCGACCCCGACCGCGACGGCGGTTGCGCCCGCCCAGAAAGCGCAGGCACGGGCGCGAGGCCGGCCGGCCATAGCAGCAAGATTCACGTGCTTCTCCGATTGTTTGCATGGCGTACAGGCCGCCGCGGACGCGGCTGCTAGCCCGATGGCCAAATTCACGCCGCCGGTTGGCCGGTGCGGGCCAGCGCCTGCTCGGCCATCGCCACCAGCCTCGGCCGATCGACCTTGCCGTTGCCGGTCCTCGGCAATTGCGCCAGGCAGAACAGCTGGTCCGGAAACCGCTCGGGCGGAATCCGGCAGCGGCAGTGTTGGGTCAATTCCCGCGCCTGCAGTCCGGCGTCGGCGACCGCGAACACGATGACGCGCCGGTCTGGGCCGCCGCCCGGTTCGGCCGCGCCGACGACCGCCGCTTCGCGGATCGCAGGGTGGGCGAGATAGACCTCTTCCAGATCGGGCGGGTAGATCTCGACCCCGCGGCGCCGTATCACGTCGCCAAGCCGTCCCTTAAGCCTCAGATATCCATCATCGAAAGCGCCGAGGTCGCCCGGGTAGTACCAGCCCTGGCGGAAGCCGTCGCCGCCCGCGGTCTCCCCCGGGGTCTCTCGATAAAAGCCCTTCGAGATGCCGGGGCCGCGAACGCGAATATGGCCGGTCCGCCCGGGCGGAACCCGCCCGCCTTCATGGTCGACGATCTCGATCTCGACATCCTCGACCGGGCGGCCGGTGCTGTCGCCATGCGCCTCGATGTCGAGCGGGGCCAGCGACGACAGAAAGCCGGAAGCGGCGCTGCCGTACACCTCATAGCAATTCGGCGAGAGCCGGTCGCGGGCGGCGCGCTTCTCTGCCGCAAAGAACGGCGCGGCACCGATGAACAGGGCCCGCAGCCTCGGGAACATGACACCTTCCCCGGGCGCCCGCGCGAGAAATTCCCGCGCCACCGGCGGCGTGAGCATCATCGCCGCATCATCCCATTCGTTGATCGCGGCCGCGAGGCGGTCCGGCTGATGGGCGCCGGTCATCAGCACCACCGGGCCGCCGGCGAACAGATGGTTGGCGAGGAAAAAGAAAAAGGCCGAGAACGCCATGCCGCCGACGACCAACAGATGCGGCGGGTTTTCCGGAGAAAGCAGGAACGGAAACAGCTTGCGCGCCGTGTTGTAGCGCGCCTGCCATTGCCGGCGTGTTGTGACGATGCCCTTCGGGAGGCCGGTGCTGCCCGAGGTGAGGCTGAGATAGAAGTCCTCGTCGGGGGTCCCTGCCGCGCGCCGATCGGCGCATCCAATCGGCAGCGTCCCCCGCCAGCCGGCATCGATCTCATGCACCAGCAGCCCGTCCGGAGGCGTCGCGCCGGGCGGCCTCACCCCGGCCGCGACGAATGCACGCCGGACGCCGAAATGGAGCATGATCGGCATCGTGCCCTCGCCATCCTGCGGCATCGGCAGCTCGAGCGGCACGGCGCCGACCCGGATCAAGGCTAGCGACAGGACGACGTGATCGATCGTCCCGGGCATGACCACGCCGACGACTTCGCGCGGCGCGACGCCGAGATCGCGGATATGGGCCGCGGCGGCCGCGACCAGCGGGGCAAATGCCCCGTAGCTTACGCGTTCCGCGCCCTCGATCAGCGCGACGGCATCGGGGCGCTGCCGGGCGTGAAAAAAGACTGCCTCGGAAATGTCGGTCCAACCGGTCTCGGGCGTAGACGCCATCCGGAACACCTCGTTGTTGCTGAGCCCGGCGAGTGCCGAACCCGCCGAGGCGCGAAGCGAGCGCAACGCTCGCTCCGCCTTGTCGGCGAGATCCGCATCGTCGAACGAGATGCTGCCGGAGCGGGAGTTAAGGTTTGGTAAGTGCGGCCGACCAGCCGTTTGAGGCGTGCGCGCGGGCCCGTTCTGGTCGAGCCGCCGAGGCCGAGACCGCGGGCGGCCGACTGCGAAGCTGTCGCCATGGCCGACGATCGGGCGCCGGGCGGAGCGCCCCGCACGCTCGATCGAGTGCGGTGCCGGCGCGCCGCGCCGCGGCGCCACCCGGCCGGGTTACCAGGCCGTGTCGAGGATCTCGCGGATCACCGCAGGGCCGTCGATCTTGCGCGGGTTGGTGTGAATCCAGCGGTCGTGCATCGAATTGGCGGCGATCAGGTCGAGCTGCCCGGGCTCGACCCCGACATCGCGCAGCCGGGTCGGCAGGCCGAGACCCGCGATCAGTCGCGCGACCAGCTCGGCGGCGGGTATGTCCGGATGCCCGAGCGCCTCGCTGACCCGCGCCTGACGCGCGGCGTTGACCGGAAGGTTGAAGCCCAGCACATGCGGCAGCATCACGCAGGAGGTGTAGCCGTGCGGCACATGCGCGGTGCCGCCGAGCACATGGCCGATGCCGTGGCTGGCGCCTTTCGGCACCCCGGTCTGCGAGCCGACCATCGACATCCAGGCGCCGAGCTGGCAATCGAGCCGCGCCTCTATGTCCATCGGATCGGCCTTGACCGCCGGCAGCCCGCGCGCCAGCAGCCGCAACGCCTCGAAGCTGGCGGCCTCCGACATCGGCTGGCATTGCGGCGAGCAGATGTCCTCGACCGCGTGATCGACGGCGCGGATGCCGGTCGACAGGAACAGCCACTGCGGCGTGTGCAGGGTGGCGCGCGGGTCGAGCACGACGGTGCGCGGCGTCATCAGCGGATGGCTGAAGCTTTCCTTGACGCTGCGAACCGTGTCGGTGCAACCGGCCGAGGCGGTGTATTCGCCGGCTGATAGCGTCGTCGGGATATCGATCGAGCGGACCGGCGGCGGCTTGAGCTCGGGCCGCACCACGCGGCCGTCGGAGCCGACCCGGGTGCGGCAGTTATCGAGCTGCGACGGCTCGGTCACATCATTGCCGAGGCACAGCCCGACCATCTTGGCGGCATCGGTCACCGAGCCGCCGCCGAGCGTGACCAGCAGGTCGGCGCCGGCCTCGCGCGCCTGGTTCGCCGCGGCGACGCAATCGCTGCGCGGGGTGTGCGCCCCGATCTTGGCATTGACCCCGGCAAGGCGGTTGCCGAGCGCGCGGCGCACCTCCTCGACCATCCCGGTCTCGCGCGCCAAGGTGCCGCTTGCCAGCAGAAAGACGGCATGGGCGCCGGCCTTTTCGACCTCCTCGGCCAGCACCTCGGCGAAGGGCCAGCCGAACACGATGCTGTCCATCTGCGGAAAGCGATAGGCGCCGCTCTGCATTTTTCCCCCCGGTAACAAGGCCCGATGCTGCCTCGTCGGGCGCACCCCGCAAAGTAAACGCCCCTCTCCCCGATCGGGAAGAGGGGCGCCGCCCTTTACATGGTAGACGCCCGGAGGGGGCTACATCGTCTGCTGCTGCTGGCGCTCGGCGCGGCGGCGGGCGATGGTCGGGGCTTTCGGCGCGGTCAGCGGGTTGCCGGTGCGGCCGCTCGGCCCGACCGAGTCGGGCAGGCTCCAGACCCACTGATCAGCGCCGGTCGTGTAGCCGCGGTTGCTCTGCGCCGGGTTGCGATTGACCAGGTTCAGATGCCGCAGATAGAGCGGATGCGTCATGCTGCGCACCTCGTGCTCGATCGTGAATAGCACCTTGCCGGTATCGAGGTCGATGATGTCCTCGAAGCGGTACTGGCAGCGGTCGCTTTCCTCGGTAATCAGATCGTGCTTGGCGAGTTTGTCGTGCGGGCCCGAAAAGTCGCGGACATAGACCTGGATATGATGCCCGTCGAATTCAGGCAGCGGCCGGTCTGTCTCCTTGAACAGCAGGCATTGGTTGGTGCCGACCGAGACCCGCGCGGTCTTGCCGCCGCCATTGCCTTCAAGCCGCGCCGGCGCCTCGAGAATGTGGCGATAGAAGCGGGCGATGCCTTCGGCGGCGCCGACCGGCACGTCGAACTCGACATAGGGGATGCCGAGATTGATCTTGCCGAACTGCTCGATATCGGGCGTGTGCAGGCGGAACTTGTTGCCCCACGGGCAGTGGGCCTCGACATGGTCGTTGTGCTCGGCGAAGCAGAACTTGGTGTCCTTGAGCTTGTCCTTGACGCTCTGCAGGCGGTTGAGCAGCGCTTCGCGGTCGGGCGTCACGACCCCGATCGTGCCGCGCACGACCAGCGGTTCGCCGCTCGGCAAATGGAACTGGCTCTTGCCGACATTGACCCACATGTTGTTGGTGCCCGGGAACAGATACGGGTCGCGCGTGAAGCCGAGCCCCATCAGGTAGAATTCGCTCGCCAGCCCCTGGTCGGGAATCTCGACATTGACGTGCTCGAGGCCGGTGATGTTGCCGAGGTTTTCGGCGGCGCGGTCGAACTGGTTTTCCATTGCTTCCTCCAGGATTTCTCGACAGCCCTGAGCCGGATGGGCGCGCTGGCGGCGTCGGCTGCATGCGCCGCCATCAGAACAGTTTTTCAAACCTCTCGTCCACCGGGACGCGATAGCCGTCGGCGAGGCGATTGGTCTCCGCCGCCATCGCGATCACCGCCATCAATTCCCCGAACATCTCCGCGCTCATGCCCTGCCGCTTGGCCGCGGCGCCGTGCGAGGCGGTGCAGTAGGCGCAACCGTTGGCGATGCTGACGGCAAGATAAAGCATCTCCTTGGTCAGCGGGTCGAGCGCCCCCGGCATCATCACCGATTTGAGGCTTTCCCAGGTGCGGCGCAAGGTCGGCGGGTCGTGCGCCAGCGCCTTCCAGAAATTGTTGATCCAGTCGGTATTGCGGGTGGCGCGGATATCGTCGTAGACGGCGCGCACCTCCGGGCCGGCCTCGTCGTATTCGATCAGAGGCACCATGGCCATCGCCTCCTCCCGCCCACGCACACCTTGTCAAGGGCGGGTCGGCATCGTAAGTCAGCAGGCATTCCCACTCAATCCGCCGGGGTACCCGAGATGGGCTTCAAAGTAGCGGTGGTCGGCGCCACCGGCAATGTCGGTCGCGAGATGCTGGGCATCCTCGCCGAGCGCGAATTCCCGGCCGACCAGGTCGTGGCGCTCGCCTCGTCGCGCTCGATCGGCCGCGAGGTCTCGTTCGGCGAGGACGACATCCTCAAGGTGCAGGATCTCGACACGTTCGATTTCCGCGGCACCGATATCGTGCTGTCGTCGCCCGGGGCCAAGGTCTCGGCCGTGTTCGCGCCGCGCGCCGCCAAGGCCGGCGCCGTCGTCATCGACAACACCTCGCACTGGCGCATGGACCCGGACGTGCCATTGGTGGTGCCGGAGGTCAATCCGCAGGCGATCGCGCAGTATCAGAAGCGGCACATCATCGCCAACCCGAACTGCTCGACGATGCAGATGGTCGTGGCGTTGAAGCCGCTGCACGATCTGGCGCGCATCAAGCGGGTGGTGGTGGCGACCTACCAGTCGGTATCCGGCGCCGGGCGGGCGGCGATGGATGAATTGTTCAACCAGACCCGCTCGGTCTACGTCAACGACCCGATGAAGCGCGAGCAGTTCACCAAGCAGATCGCGTTCAACGTGATCCCGCATATCGACGTCTTCATGGAAGACGGTTCGACCAAGGAAGAGTGGAAGATGGTGGTCGAGACCCGCAAAATCCTCGACCCCGACATCGCCGTCACCGCGACCTGCGTGCGCGTGCCGGTGTTCATCGGCCATGCCGAGGCGGTCAATGTCGAGTTCGCCCGGCCGATCACCGAGGAGGCGGCGCGCCGCGCGCTGCGCGAGATGCCCGGGCTGACCGTGATCGACCACCGCCAGGATGAAGGCTATGTGACCCCGGCCGAGGCCGCCGGCGATGACGAGGTTTATGTCAGCCGCATCCGCCGCGATCCGACCGTGCCCAACGGGCTGAACCTGTGGGTGGTGTCCGACAATCTGCGCAAGGGCGCCGCGCTCAACGCCGTGCAAATCGCCGAATTGCTGGCCGACAAACATCTTGGCGGTCGCCGCTCCGGGCATTCCAACATCGAGCCGCTGCGCCGCAAGGAGACGACGCACTGACCGCCGGACAGCCCTATTCGCGATGCGTCTGCGGCGTGTCGTGACACCTCTACCCTACCGCCATTGAGCCCCGGCGCACCCGTTAGTAACCCCTCTTCCCCCGCAAACGGGGGGAGAGGGAAGGGTGAGGGGGGCGCCGGCCGCAGGCTCCGGCGCTTGCCGAACCATGTCGGCTTACCTCGCGCCCAACCGCCTGATCCTTGTTTCTGTTCCGCCGTGCGCCGCCGGCCCCGCTCACCCCGACTCTCTTCCCCCGACCGACCCTCTCCCCCCGCCCAGGGGGAGGGGGAGAGGGAGAAGGAAGGCGGGCGGCGATGAACGACGCTTCGACCGAGGCAGCACCGGGCCCGACAGAGACAAGGGCCGACCCGGGCCATCCCGCCGAAACAGACCCGACCGCCGGTGTCATTGTGCCCGTCGGGGCGGGGCAGCGGCCGGCGTTGCAGGGCGGCGATTTCTTTCTCGGGCGGCCGATCGCGCCCTTGACCCGGCGGCGGCTCGACAGCTTCCGCGCCAACCGCCGCGGATTCTGGTCGTTGTGGATCTTTCTGGCGCTGTTCATCGCGAGCCTGTTCGCCGAGTTCCTCGCCAACGATCGGCCGATCCTGATTCGTTACGAAAGCGCGTGGTACGTCCCGGTCTTCACGGATTACCCCGAAACCGCGTTCGGCGGCGAGTTTCCGAGCGCGGCCGATTACCACGACCCGGCGGTCGCAAACCTGATCGAGGCCAAGGGCTGGATGCTGTGGCCGCCGATTCCGTTCAGCTATCGCACGATCACCGACGTCCCCGGCCCCTACCCGTCGGCGCCGTCGCGGGTCAACTGGCTCGGTACCGACGATGAGGGCCGCGACGTGCTCGCCCGGCTGATCTACGGCTTTCGCATCTCGGTTTTGTTCGGGCTGGCGCTGACCCTCTTGTCCTCGGTGATCGGGGTCGTCGCCGGAGCGGTGCAGGGCTATTTCGGCGGCCTCGTCGATCTCGGCTTCCAGCGCTTCATCGAGATCTGGTCGGGTCTGCCGATGCTGTATCTGCTGCTGATCCTGGCCAGCTTTGTCGAGCCCAATTTCTGGTGGCTGCTGGGATTGATGCTGCTGTTCTCGTGGACCGGGCTCGTCGATGTCGTGCGCGCCGAGTTCCTGCGCGCGCGCAATTTCGATTATGTCCGCGCCGCGCGCGCGCTCGGCGTGTCCGACCTGACGATTATTCGCCGCCATGTCCTGCCGAACGCGACGGTGGCGACGATCACCTTTCTGCCGTTCATCCTGAACGGCTCGATCACGACGCTGACCTCGCTCGATTTCCTCGGCTTCGGGCTGCCGCCGGGTTCTCCGTCGCTCGGCGAATTGCTGGCGCAGGGCAAGGCCAACCTGCAGGCGCCGTGGCTCGGCATCACCTCCTTCGCGGTGCTGGCCTTGATGTTGAGCCTTCTAATCTTTGTCGGCGAAGCCGTCCGCGACGCCTTCGACCCGCGCAAGACGACGCTGTGAGCCTGTCCGTCAGGCCGCGTACTCTTGTTGCACGCCGGCTGCGGCGGAAGCCACTGAGGTGGATCAGCGGCTGTGGCGTGCGCTGCGCCAAATGCCGGATACGCGCCGCTTCCGCCGACAGCACCCAATCGCCCCTGCATCGCCGATTTCGCCTGCCCGCGGCTGGGCTCGTTATCGAACCCGACGGCGGCCAGCTCCGGCTGAGGTACTTGCCTTCAGGAGGGATGGAGTGTGCGAGAATTCCCTCTCCCCCTTAGAGGGCGGAGAGGGGCCACCCGGCGGTTGCGTGTCGCGGCCCAACGATTCTCGGTGCTAACCCCGGGTGAAGACGAAAGCACGCAACGGTTCGTAGGGCGCCATCAATGGGTTGCCGCAAACCGGGGGCCATGCGTCCGGAGGCGCGGTGACCTCGAAATGCCGGGGAAAACCGAGTTCCTGCATCGAATAAATCAGCAGCGAATCCGAAACCGCGACGCCCGCATCGAAGCCCCACGGAAACGGCCGCTCCGAAAACTGGTGCAGCATCGGGTAGCGCACCGTCATCGCATCGTCGCGCGGGAAGGCCGACCACAGGAACACGGCGTGGCGGGCTCGTTCGGCGATATAGCGCAGCAGGTGCAGCGGCTCGGGCACGTGAATCACGAACGCCATGCACGAGACGATGTCGAACACATCGTCGATCGGCGGCACAAAGGCGTATTGCGTCGGCTGGTAGAGGCTCTGCCGGAAACCCGCCCGGGCTCCGGTCAACCCGTTCAGGAGCGCAACGGCGGCACTGAAATCGGCGCCATCGACACCCATTGCCGTCATCCCGCGCAGCGAGGCGAGCACCGGGAAATAACCGGTGTTGCAGCACAGGTCGAGATAGCTGCCGCCCGGGCACAGCTCGACAATCGTCTCAACAAAGCACTGGTACAGGCGGTCGAGCTTTTCGGAAGCAGCCACCGCATGATGCCACCTCGCGGGAGGATCGCGCGCTGCGTCGAACACCATCTGCAGGCGATCGAGCGGTGCGAGGGCGGTCCCGTACAGCCAGAAATGGGCGACCCCGGTGACGATCGCATCGCTGATCCGGAAGGGCTGGTAGTTCAACAGCGCGCTTGCCTCGGCGATCTGGGCCTCGGTCAACCCATAGGGCCGCAAGTCCATTCGCCGCTCCTCGTTATTCGCCGGGATTGCCGAGCCCGGATTCCGGCATCCGCTTACCCTCTGGGCCGTGCAGGCGCGCGACGCGTCCACCTAAGAACCGTCTGCCGGCAGCCATTTCGCGCCGGCCCGGACCAGCGGGTTGACCTCGCGCGCGTATTCGTCATCGACGGTGTATTCGTAGCAGCGGATGCGGTCGGCCTCGGGATGGGCGGCGCCGATCGCGGCCAAAGCCTCGGCCAATGTAGCGAAATCGCCGCTAAATTGCAGCCGGCTGTTCCACACGCCGCGCGACGCCCGGGTCAGCCGCCCCAGGCTCGGCGCGTCGGTCTCCGGCACCCGGTCGATATAGGCGGTGATCTCGATCGCCACGCCGTCATCGGCGCGCGTCTCGTCGCGGGTGATCTCGACCCGATAGGTCTCGTAAGCCATTAGGGAGCTCGCACCATCACGCCCGCGGCCTGGCGCGAAGCCGCTGCGAGTTGCCGGTCGAAGCTGACGAATGCCTCGCAATGTCGGGTACGCGCGAGATGCAGCGCATCGGCGAAGTCGATGCCGGCGGTCGTCCACTCCATAGCCAGAGCGATCGTGGCCGGGTCCTCGACAGTGACGCGGGGCAGACCGAGGAAAGCACGTAATGCTTTCTCTATCCGGCTTGGGGCGAACCGATACACGCTACGCAAAACCCATTCCGTCTCGAGCAGAACGGTTGCGCAAAGATAAACCTCTTCATCCCGGATCAGCACCGCCGCGCGGGCGAATTGCTCCTCGTCGTCGCGCGTCAAAAACCGCACGATAATGTTAGTATCGACCGCGAGCATGACGGCGCTTTGCCTCGGCTTCTATGCCGGCCTTCATCTCTTCAATGGTTTTTGCCGGCCCGGTATAGGCGAGCATCCCCGCGACTTCAGCATGCCTTGTTGGCGCAAATGCCGGAGCCGCCCTCAGCAGGACGCCGTCAGGAGTTTCTTCCACGATCAGGCGCGTCCCGGCCGTCCATTTCCGCCGCTCCCGCACCGTCTTGGGCAGAATGACTTGCCCTTTGGTCGAAACCGTCGTCCTGAGTTCCTCTCCGCTTTCCATTCACATTTCCTAGGTAAGACGATAGTAAGATACGCGCTTTATTCACTGCTGCAAGGCAGCTAAGCCAGCTCAGTTCTCTGATTGCGAGCTGAAACGGAAAGGTCTGCCCACAATGGAAGCGCCGCCCCTTGCGGAGCGGCCCTTTCGGGGATGGCCGGGACAAGCCCGGCCATGACGAAACTGGCGGCTCTCAGCGGCGGCGGGCGCGGTGAATCAGCGCGTTCGCCGGCAGCCGGGGGTCGGCCACCTTTCGGGCGCTCGCGACGCCGCCGACCGGGAGCTTGTTTGCGTCAATCAGGCCGAGCTGGGCCAGCACCGAGGCCTGGTCCCAATAAATGTGCTCATGCGCGAGCTTGCCATCGCGAAATCGTACAATGACAACTAAGGCCACCTCGACAGGCCGACCGGTCGGGGCAATGCCCGGCAGCATCCAGTCCATTTCGATAGTGTGCGTGAACCTGAGGACCATCTCATCGACGAGCTGATCGCTGCCCATTGTTCGCGAGATCGGGATCATCTCCAGATCGGGAGGCATCTTCGGAATGAAGTGCGTCGAATAAAACTGCCGCAGCTCCTCCTTCCCGGAACCGCCCGTCAGGACCGGCACGTGGTCGACATAAGCGTCCTCGACCATCGTGTCGAGCGTGTCGCCGGTGCTGCGCGTGGCGAACTCGTGCCGGACATGCTCCTCCCAAAGCCGCGGCAAATCGCAACTCCGGGCGGGCTCGCTCATCGCCTTCCTCCTTGCTGGCGCAGGGCGGACCGAACATTCCGCCCTCCCACCATGCTAGCCCGGCACCACCGCACCCCTCAAGGCGAGCCGCTTCGCGGCGGCTCACTGCTGCAAGGTCGCTAAGCCAGCTCAGTTCTCTGATTGCGAGCTGAAACGGAAAGTGTGCCATCAATGGAAGGGCCGCTCCCGGTGGAGCGGCCCTGTTTCCCCTGACCCGGCCCTCTCCCCGCATGCCGGGAGAGGGCGTCGCCGGATTACGAGTGCCAGCGGAAGGCCTGCTGCTTGCGCTGCGAGCCCTGGCTCAGCTTGATGTTGACGAGCCCTGGGCCGGGGTGGCGCATCAGCTGGTTGAGCGCGTCGCGCACGTCCCGCGGGTCTTCAACATAAGCGCCGAAGCCGCCGAAGGCTTCCATCATCTTGTCGTAGCGGGCGCCGTAGATCAGCGTGTTCGGCCGCATCTCGAGCATCGGGTTTTCCGGAATTTCCGGCATGCCGGGGCCGATGCCGCCATTGTTGAGCACGACGATCTTGGCCGGCATGCCATAGCGGCACAGGGTTTCCATCTCCATGCCGGAGAAGCCGATCGCCGAGTCGCCCGAGACGTGCACGACCGGCCGGTCGGGATGCACGACGCAAGAGGCGACGACGAGCCCGAGCCCGACCCCCATCGTGCCGTAGGTGCCGGCATTCAGGTAGGAGCGCGGGTTTTCGAGCGGCATCTGCGTGCCGCCGATATCCATCGTCGTCGCGCCTTCGCTGCACAGCACGACATTCTTCGGCAGCCAATCGCGGATGTCCTTGAACAGCCGGTAATAGCCGCCCGGGGCCGAGTCGTCATTGACCTGCGGCGCGATCATCTCGGCATTTTCCTTGGCCTTGGCGGTCAGCGCCTGGCGCCACGGCGAGCCTTCGGGGTGGAACCACTGACGGCCCTGCAATGCCTGGTTCAGCTGCGCCATGATCGCCTTGCCGTCGCCGAGCAGCGGCACTTCGGCCGGCTTGTTCTGGTGCAATGCCTCGGCCTCGATGTCGAGCTGGATGACCTTGACGTCCGGGTTGTAGCGCGGCGGCAGGCCGAAATGCAGGATCCAGTTGAAGCGCGCCCCCATCAAAAACACGACATCGGCCTGCTGCAGGGCGAGCGTGCGGGCGGCGCCGGCCGACAGCGGGTGGTCGTCGGGCATGATGCCCTTGCCCTTCGGCGTCCGCACAAACGGGATCTGGGTGCGCTCGATGAATTTGCGGACCTCGTCCTCGGCGCGCGCCGAGGCCATGCCCTGGCCGATCAGCGCGAGCGGCCGTTGCGCCGATTGCAACACGTCGAGGGCGCGCTCGATATATTCCGGCATCGCCATCGTGCGCGGCGGGTCCGGGCATTTCTGCACCTTTACCACTTTTTCTTCGTCGCACGCGCCGGTGATCAGATCATCGGCGATGTCGAGATAGCTCGCGCCGGGGCGGCCGTAGATCGATTGGCGCACCGCCATCTCGACGTAGAACGGGATGCGGTTGACGTGTTCGATCGCGTGCGCCCATTTCGAAACCGGGGTCGCACACAGCACCTGGCGTTCCTCCTGGAACGATCCCATGCCGTTGCGGTGGGTCTCCGAGGCGCCGCCGATCAGGATCATCGGCCAGCAATTCTGCTGGGCGTTGGCGAGACCGGCCATGCCGTGGATGACGCCCGGACCGGTGACGACGATGCACGAGCCGGGGCGGCCGGTCAGAAAGCCTACCGCGCCGGCGGCATAGGACGCCGCCTGCTCGTTGCGCATGCCGATATAGGGAAGGCCCACCTTCTGCGCCGCTTCCGCGATCGGGCCGACGGGGAAGCCGACGACGCCGAACATGTACTCCACGCCCTGTTCCTTGAGGCTTTTCGCCAGAAGGTCGGCGCCCTTGATTTCAGCCATGTCTCTCTCCCGTCAGGATGTGACGGGCCGCGGCCGATCGGGGTGATGCGGCGGGGCCCGGCTTGGAAGGCTCTTCGGCCGGAAGATTACGCATTTATTCCGCAGGGGGAAATAAATCCGATCCGCCGCCGGTAATCTCGCTGGAGGCGGGAGACGGCTACCACGTATGCTGGACCGCACATCGCGCCGCGGTGGCGGTCATGGGACCGTTATCGATGCGGCGCCGCAGGAGGAGAGGCCAATGCCGGAAAACGGGCAACACGTCATTGAGCTGGATCGCAAGCGCATGCGCGCGATGGCCGAAAAGGATGTCGCGGCGCTGAACGAGCTGATCTCCGACGATCTCGTCTATACCCATTCCTCGGCCCGGCTCGACACCAAGCAGAGCCTGATCGGGGCGATGCAATCCGGCGCCACGGTCTACACCGCGGTCGAACCCTCGGACGTGAAAGCCCAGGATTTTGGGGATGCGGTGGTGCTGACCGGCGTCGCCCGCATCAGCGTCAATTCCGGCGGCCGCCCCAACAGCTTCGGCGTCCGCTTTACCGATGTCTACGCCAACAAGGGCGGCCGCTGGCAGATGGTGGCGTGGCAATCGACCCGCCTACCGGACTAGCCGCGCACGACGCGGCCGGGCGGCGCTTGCCGCGGCAGCGGGTGAACTGACAAGCTTGCCCCGGCAATAGCGGGGCGACATCGGGGGATATCGGGAGGATCGGCGATGATCGAGGGATTGCTGCCCCAGGCGGAACGCATCGCGGCCAGGCTCAAGGCCCGCGGCGAGACCATCGGCATCGCCGAATCCTCGACCGCCGGAGTGCTGTCGGCGGTCTTGCTGGCGGTGCCCGGCGCGTCGGCCTATTTCATGGGCGGCGCGGTCGTCTATACCCGCAAGTCGCGCGCCGAATTGCTGCGCGTCGCCGATGACGAGCTGACCGGCATCACGCCCTCGACCGAGGCCTATGCGCTGCTGTTCGCGCGCAAGATCCGCGAGCGCCTCGGCACCCATTGGACCTTGGGCGAGACCGGCACCGCCGGCCCGACCGGCAGCCGTTACGGCCACGCCGCCGGACATTCCTGCATCGCCGTGATCGGACCCTCGGGTGAGCACGCGATCACCGTCGAAACCGGCATCAGCGACCGCCTCGCCAACATGCGCACCTTCTCGGTCGCGGCCCTCGATCTGCTCGAAAAAACCCTCGGCTGATGCAGATGCGGCGGGGGCGCTGCGACGCCCGAATTCCGCTATAGTATAGGTGCCGCCGCGAGGCGGCTTTGACGGCGGAGCACGGTATGGACGGCGGCGATACGAGGGCCGGAGCTGCCGGTTTTCTCGACGATTTTCGCGCGCGCGGGGCGGCGATCGCCGATGCCTGCACCCGCTGCGGCGACTGCTTCCGCGCCTGTCCGATGACCGAGCCGGCCGGCATCGCCGCCGCCGATCCGGCAGCGACCGCGGGGTCGATCGTCGATCTGATCACCGGCGGTCCGGGCAGTGCGGAGGCGGTGCGCTGGGCCGAGGTGTGCAGCGGCAGCGGCTACTGCATCCCGGCCTGCCGGCACGGCATCAACCCGCGTTTCATGGTCCAGCTGGCGCGCGGCTTTGCACGAGCCGGGCGCGGCGCGGCGCCGTTGCCGACCCGCTGGCGCTCCGGCTTCTCGACGATGAGCCGCGGCGTGCGGGTATTGTCGCGGCTGCAATTGCCGCCCGCGGCGCTGGCGCGCTTTGCACCGGCGCGCGGGCAACGCGAAACCCCGCCCGATGTCGTGTTCTACACGGGCTGCAACGTGCTGAAGACGCCGCATATCGCGCTGCTGTGCCTCGACATCCTCGATCTGCTCGGGATCGATTACGAGGTCATGGGCGGCGTCGGGCAATGCTGTGGTGTCTACCAGTTCCGCGAAGGCGATTTCGTCGCCAACAGCAAAGTCGCCAACGCGACGATCGAGGGGCTGGCCTCGGCCGGCACCGCGACGGTGCTGTCGTGGTGCCCGAGCTGCCAGATCCAGATCGGCGAGGTGTCGCTGCCCAATTACGCCGCGCGCTTCGGGCACAAGCCGTTCGATCTGAACCCGTTCCTGGTGTTCCTCGCCGAACGCGCCGACGCTTTGGCCGGTCTGATGCAGCGACGCGTCGAGAAGCGGGTGGCCCTGCACGAGCGCCCGGTATTGCCGGCGGTGCAGCAGGCCGTGCGCCGGCTGCTGTCGATTGTACCCGGGATCGAACTCGTCGAAATCGACGTGCCGCGGGTCGGGACCCAGGCCAACAGCCTCGCCGCATTGCCCGAGTTCAAGCGTGAGCTGGTGTCGCGCGAGCTGGCCGCGGCG
>Ga0213875_10000206_pt1 | contig 60326 bp, 48 predicted proteins | sample BarmaccomBMRX_R8_FD_160105 | JGI IMG/M metagenome (GOLD analysis project Ga0213875, IMG submission 160105) | Root-associated microbial communities from Barbacenia macrantha in rupestrian grasslands, the National Park of Serra do Cipo, Brazil - RX_R8 | ecosystem: Host-associated > Plants > Roots...
ATTTCAGTCCACATGTTGTTGCTCCCGGTTTGTTAGCCAACAACACGGAACCACAACTCACTGAAATCACCCAATTCATTTCCGGTCAGGCTCTGAGGAGGCCGCCGAGCGGCCGTCTCGAAGGACGCATAGCCGTTTGTCCAGGCAGCCGTTTGCCCCTGGGCCCCCGCTTTTGCGGGGGCGACGGAAGTTCTGGAGATAGGACATGATCACCAAATTCGACAGCCTGTTTGCCGGACACGTCGATCTCGATGATGTCGGTTACGGCGGCGTCCCGGTCAACGACCGCCGCTACCCGAACGAGCACCTGGCGAGCGTGTTCGACAAGGCGCAGTCGATGGCCGAGCTGATGGACCGGCTCGGCTACGACACCTTCTGGATGGCCGAGCACCACTTCCAGCACGAAGGCTACGAGTGCATCCCCAACGTGCTGATGATGGCGGTGCACCTGGCGCATGTGACCGAGCGCCTGCGCATCGGCTGCGGCTTCAACATCGCGCCGATGTGGCATCCGCTGCGTCTTGCGGAGGATTTCGCCACAGCCGACATCCTGACCAAGGGTCGCACCGTGTTCGGCGTCGGCCGCGGCTATCACACCCGCGAGGTCGAGACCTTCGGCTCGCCCTTGCTCGACCAGCCCGCCAACCGCGAACTGTTCGAAGAGCAGGTCGACATCATCTTCAAGGCCTTCAACGAGGAGTCGTTCTCGCACAAGGGCAAGCACTACACCCTGCCGCCGGAGGTGCCGTATCGCGGCTATCAGCTGAAAGAGCTGACCCTGGTGCCGCGGCCGCTGAAGCGCCCGGTCGAATGTTGGCAGCCGATCCAGGGCGGCTCGCAGCGCGCGCTCGATTTCATGGCCAAGCACGGCATCAAAGGACTGGTCGGCGGTGGCTCCGCGGAGGGCGGCGCGATGCACAACGTCGTGCTGGCGTGGCAAGAGGCGCATGCCCGGCTCGGCCAGCACCTCGAACTCGGCGAGCGGATGTGCTTCGGGTTTCACTTCTACATAGCCGACAGCCGCGAGCAGGGCATCCGTGAGGCCGCCCGGTATTACGAAGAGAACATGAAAATGTTCGGCGAATTGCGGCTGGTGCGCGCTCTCAGCGACGAGCAGATCGAGATCATGCGCGACCCGAAGCGGGCGCCGAGCGCCAAGCTGCCGCGGGTCGAGGATGCCATCAAGGCCGGCGGCTTCCTGAGCGGGTCGCCGGCCGAGATCGTCGAGCACCTGAAGAAGCTGGAGAAGAACTATCCCGGGCTCGACCGGGTGTCGGTCAGCCTGTCGGTCGGCGTGCCGAAGGCGGTATGCCTCGAACAGCTCGAACGCTTCGCCACCGAGGTGATGCCGGCCTTCGCACCGGCGCAAACGCGCCAGCTCGAACCGGCGAAATAGCACGTGATCCGCTTCATCGTCGCCCCCGCGAAAGCGGGGGCCCCGAGCCTGCCCCGGACGTGATCCGGGGGCAGCCGCTGCGTTGCTGCCCCTGAGGGCTATGGCATTTGAACTGGTTCCGTCACCCCCGCGAAGGCGGGGGTCCATTTCGAGGCCGGGTTCCGCGGTCCAAGATGGATTCCCGCCTTCGCGGGAATGACGGGAGGGGCGATGCGTGGCCAAATGCGATCAGCCTGCGTTCCCCATGGAATCCCGCTTTGGCGGGAATGACGATTCGACTTGAACGAACCGAAAGCTAACGCCGCGGCGACCGGCGCCGGGCGGATTCCTAATCGCGAGGGAACCCGGCGGGATGGGGGCGCCTATAGGCCCGAGCCCTTGGCCGGGACCGGGCATCGCCGCAATAATTTCGACGTCGTACGCCTGGCCGCGGCAGTCTCGGTCGTCTTCTCGCATTCCTTCCTGATCGCCGAAGGCAGTGAGGCAAATGAGCCTTTCGTTCGGCTCACCGGCAATCAATGCGTGCTGGGCCTGGTCGGCGTGTTTGTTTTTTTCATTATCAGCGGCTATCTCGTCACCGACAGCTGGTGCCGCCACCCGGCGTCGGTCGGTTTCGCGCTCCGGCGCGGGCTGCGCATCTTCCCCGGACTGCTGGCGAACGGGCTGGTCTGCGCCTTCGTGCTCGGACCCTGGGCGACCACCCTGCCGCTCGGCACCTATCTGGCGAGCCCCGAAACCCGCGGCTTTCTGCTCAAGATCGCGACGCTTTACCCCGGGCCGTTGCAGCTGCCCGGCGTGCTGTTCGCCGACAATTCGGTCGGGCTCTTGGTCAACGGCTCGCTGTGGACCCTGCGCTACGAAGCCATGATGTACGCGATGGTCCTGCTGCTGGGCCTCGCGGGATTGCTGCGGTCGTCCCGCACCGGGCTGTGGTGCTCGGTAATGCTGGCCGGCATCGGAATAGCCGCGGTGTATTTCGAGAAATACCTCGGGCCGTTCGGCGATTTCGGCGAATGGGCCTGGCTGGTCGGGTTTTTCGCGTCGGGCATGTGCCTTTATTTTCTGCGCAACCGGCTCGTCCTCGACGGACGGATCGCATTGCTGGCGCTTCTCGCTCTGGTGCTGTTCACCTGGCTCGGGCGGTTGATCATGTTGTTCCCGCTGGCCGGAGCCTTTCTGGTGATCTGGTTTGCCCGGCGCTACGACCGCGCGCTCGATTATTCGCGCTTCACCGGCGATCTGTCCTACGGGATCTACATCTATGGCTGGCCCGCGGAAGAGGGGGTCATGTACGCCTCGGGCGACACCGCGGCATGGTGGCAGATCTTTCTGTTCGGGTTGGGAGTCACCGTGGCCTTGGCCTGGCTGTCCTGGCACCTGGTCGAAAAGCGCGCCCTGCGCTGGGGCCGCCGGATCACCGCCGCTGGCTCTGCCGCACCGGTCGCCGCGCGGCCGCTCGCCCCGGCCGAGGACTGACCGGCATCGCGCCGTCTTTTCGCTGCGGCATTCGCATTCGACACGCACGGGCACGCGGCGCTAGGCTTGTCTCAACGCTACCCGAGGAGCCGAACCATGTCCTACGATCTGCTGATCAAGAACGGCACTGTCGTCGATGGTACGGGAGCCCCGCCGCGCCATGCCGATGTCGCGGTAAAGGGCGGCAAGATCGCCGAGATCGGTCATATCAACGAGGGCGCCGCAAAAACCATCGACGCCGCCGATTGCGTCGTCGCACCCGGCTTCATCGACCCGCACACCCATTACGACGCGCAGATCTGCTGGGACCCGGCGATCACGCCGTCGTGCTGGCACGGCGTCACCTCGGTGGTGATGGGCAATTGCGGCGTCGGCATCGCGCCGTGCCGGCCCGAAGCGCGCGAGATCGCGATGCGCGACCTCGTCAATGTCGAGGGCATCCCGTTCGAGGTGCTCGACCGCGGCATCACCTGGGACTGGCAGACCTTTCCCGAATTCCTCGACGCCGCCGAGCGCCGCGGCCCGGCGTTGAACCTGGCGTTTCTCGCGCCGCTGACGCCGTTCCGCCATTGGGTCATGGGTGAGGACTCGATGGAACGCGCCGCCACCGCCGACGAGACGGCGCGGATCAAGACACTGGTGCGCGAAGCGGTCGATGCCGGCGCGTTCGGCTTCTCGACGACGACCCTCAACCAGCATATGGGGTTCAAGGCGCGCCCGCTGGCCTGCCGCAATGCCAGCCGCGACGAGTTGAAAGCCTATGCCAACGCGCTGAAGGAGGCCGGCAAGGGCGCCATCGAGATTGCGCTGACCCAGAAGGTCTCGGTCATGGCCGAGGACGAACGCGACCTGCTCGCCTTCTTGCTCGAAGAGAGCGGCCGGCCGGTGACGTTTCTGGCGTTGTTCCAGCGCGACGACATCCCCGAGGCCTGTCCCGATACCCGGCGCCAGGCGAAGGCGCTGCCGGGCGCGGTGCCGCAGACCTCGCCGCTCGCGCTGACCCGCGAAATCAACATGCGCAACCCGTTCTCCTTCGCGGCGTTCCCGTCCTGGGCCCGGGTGTTCGCCGACAAATCGAAAGCGGCGCAGCGCGCCGTCTACGCCGATCCCGCCTTCCGCCACGCCTTTCGCGAGGAATTGAAGAGCGCCACCGGGTTCAGCGGCGATTGGCGCCGCATCACCGTGCACGAGGCGCACAAGCCGGAACTGAAGCGGCTCGAAGGACGCACCGTCGCCGACATCGGCAAAGAGCGGGGCAGGGACGGGCTCGACACCTTCCTCGATCTCGCCCTCGAAGACGATCTCGACATCGAATTCGTGCTGGCGCAGTTCAACACCGACATCCGTCGGGTGACCGAGAATCTGGTCGATCCCGGGGTACTGATTGCCCTGGGCGATGCCGGTGCGCATGTCGATATGCTGTGCGACGCCGGCTACCCGACCTATCTGCTCGGCACCTGGGTGCGCGAGCGCCAGATCATGCCGATCGAGGCTGCTATCCAGCGCCTGACCGCGCAGCCGGCCGATTTGTTCGGCATCAAGGACCGCGGGCGTCTGCAGCCGGGCTTGGCTGCCGATGTCGCGATTTTCGACCCGGCGGCGATCGGCTCGGCGAGCCGCGGCGAGCGCCGCTTCGACCTGCCCGGCGGCGCGAAGCGCATGGTCATGCCGTCGCGCGGTGTCGAGTACACGATCGTCAACGGCGATGTGGTCTACGCCGACGGCAAGGTTACCGGTGCGGCGCCGGGGCGTGTGCTGCGCTCCTAGTGGTTAGGCGCCGACGGTTGAGTCCCGCTTTCAGCGCTGTCATTGCGGGGCGCTGCGCGGCGGCGAGCCCGGAACCCATGAAGACCGGCCTCTGGAATATGGGTTCCGGGCTCTCGGCTTGGCCGAGCCCCGGAATTACGGCCTAAACAACCGTCAGAGTCGCACCGATAGCGCGCTAAGTGTCTCCCTCTCCCCACCGGGGGGAGGGGGTCGGGGTGAGGGGGCAACGGCTCGGCTGTGAGCTCCGAAAATCGCGATTTCTTTGGCTTGGACCGGGCTCGGCGGCGGCACCCGCTCACCCTGACCTCTCCCCCGCGTGCGCGGGGAGAGGGTAAAAGTACGCTCGACCCGTCTTTGACGAAGCACTGAACTTTGCTTAGCTCTGAGCGGCCCTCACTCGACGCGATTTTCGGCGATGCCTCGCTCGGAGGCACATACGGGTGAGCACGGAGGAGGCACGAGTGGATTTCGCCATTGCCATTCCGACAGCCGCCGATTCGTGGCAAGTCGCAGTTCGCGCCGAGGAGCTGGGGTTCGCCAGCGCCTGGTTCTATGACACTCAAATGCTGAGCGCCGATTGCTTCGTCGCAATGGGAGCCGCGGCGGTCAAGACTACGCACATTCGGCTCGGTACCGGCGTGCTCGTGCCCTCGAACCGCATCGCCCCGGTCACCGCGAATGCATTGGCAACACTCAACAAGCTGGCGCCCGGGCGGATCGATTTCGGCATCGGCACCGGCTTCACCGCGCGGCGCACGATGGGGCTCGGCGCGATCCGGCTGGCTGCGATGGAGGAATACATTCGCGTCGTTACCGCATTGCTCGACGAAGAAACGGTGGAGACCGAGATTGAGGGGCGCCGGCGCAAGGTCAGATTTCTCAACCCCGAATTCGGGCTGATCGATACGCGCCACCCGATCGGGCTGCACATTTCGGCTTACGGCCCGCGCAGCCGGGCGCTCACTGCCAAATGGCAGGCCGGCTGGCTCAATTTCGTCGGCGACGGGGCCAGCGCCGCGACCGCGATCGAGGACATGCGCCAGCACTGGACGAAGGCCGGTCACGACACCGAAGATTTGTCCGCCACCGCCTTCGCGCTCGGCTGCGTGCTCGAAGATGACGAGCCGGCGGATTCGCCGCGCGCCCTGGCGCAGGCCGGGCCGCGCGCCGCAGTGCTGCTGCACCGAGCCGCCGACGAGGCGCTCGCCGGTTTGCCCAACACCAGCACGATCCCGGCGGAAGTGGCCGACGCCGTCGGCGGTTATGTCGAGCTGGCGCGCGGCTTTGCGCCGGAAGATGCCCGCTATCTGGAAAACCATCGCGGCCATCTGATGTTCGTGAAGCCCGAAGAGCGCCCGTTCGTGACCGCCGAACTGATCCGGCGGACCACCTTCACCGCAACCGAGGACGTACTGATTGAGCGGCTCGACGCGCTGGCCCGCGCCGGCTACACGCAATTTGCGATCCAGCTCGTGCCGGGTCAGGAGCAGGCCATCGACGGCTGGGCCCGCATCATGCGCATCCTCGGCTGAGACGCCGGGACCGGCAAACCGGAAACAGCCGGCGCCGTCGCAATGGCCATCCTGTTCTGCTCCGATCCGGCAGCCGCCTCGCGCTGGCGCGGCGAGCTGATCCCCGTATTGCCCGGCCGCGACATCCGCTTTTGGCCCGAGATCGGCGACCCGAGCGAGGTCGAGTACGCGATCGTGTGGCATCCGGAGCGCGGTCTGCTCGCGTCGCTGCCGAACCTCAAGCTGATCCTGTCGCTCGGGGCCGGGGTCGATCATATCCTGGCCGACCCGGACTGGCCGCGCCGCGTGCCGATCGTGCGGCTGGTCGATCCGCACATGACCGATGCGATGAGCGAGTACGTCGCGCTGCAGGTACTGCGGCTGCATCGCCAGGACCTGGATTACCAGGCGCAGCAGCGGCAGCGGGTCTGGCACGAGCGCGCCCAGAAGAACGCCGCCGAGCGGCGGGTTGGAATCCTGGGCTTCGGCGCCCTCGGCCGGGCCGCCGCCGCCACGCTGAAGGCGCTCGGCTTCGATGTGGCGGCGTGGAGCCGGCGCGAGCAGGCCGGGTCCGGCGTCGCGACCTATGCCGGGAGCGGCGGTTTTGCGGCGATCCTGGGGCGCAGCGAAATCCTCGTCTGCCTGCTGCCGCTGACCCCGGAAACCGAGGGCATCCTGAACGCGACCGCCTTCGCGCAGTTACCCTCCGGCGCCGCCCTCGTCAACGCCGGCCGCGGCGGTCATCTCGTCGAGGCGGACCTGCTCGCCGCCCTCGATTCCGGACAGCTCTCGGCGGCCGTGCTCGACGTGTTCCGTGAGGAGCCGCTGCCGCCTTCACACCCGTTCTGGCATCACCCCCGGATCATCGTCACCCCGCACGCCGCGGCCGCAACTCATGCGCCGACCGCGGCCGCGATCCTTTGCGACAGCATCCGGCGTTTCGAGCAGGGCCTGCCTGTGCCGAACCTGATCGATCCCGTTTCCGGATATTGAGCATGCGTCGGCTTCTCGCGTTCGTATTCTTGTTTTTGCTGATGTCGGGAGCCGCCCTGTGCGGTCTCGTCGGCGATGCGCGCGCCGACGAGAGACGCATCCCGCTCGATCACCCTTTCGCGCTGGTCGATGCCGAAGGCCATTCCGTGACCAGCAACGGTTTTCCGGGCCGATGGCTGCTGATCTATTTCGGCTATACCCACTGCGCCGACCAGTGCCCGACCGCGCTCAGCACTATCGTCGAGGCGCTTGACGAACTCGGGCCGGCCGCCGCGCAGGTGCAGCCGCTGTTCGTCACGGTCGATCCGGAGCGCGACCGCGGCCCGATGCTGCGCAGCTTCACGGCCGCCTTCGACGCGCGGATCATTGGACTGACCGGCTCGTCCGAGCAGATTGCCGATGCCGCCGGCATGCTCGGCATCGAATACAATAAGGTTTTCGCCGGCAGCGACGATTACGTGATCGACCACAGCACCACTTTGTCGGTCGTGGGGCCCGACCGCAAAACCGCAATCACCTTCGCGATGGCCGAGCCCTATCAGATCACCGCCAAGCTGTTCGAGCTGTTGCAGCAAGGCGGGGTGGCGCTGGGCGCCGTCAACAACCTCGGCGCTTACCGCTGATCCGGGTGCTGTTCCGAAGTTCGGCGTTCGACCAGCAGGGTCGGCGCGAAGGTCTGAACCGCTTCCCCGTGCTGGTTGGAGGTCGTGACCCGGACCTTGACGAGACCGTACGCCGGGCGCGAGCGCGACGGGCGCAATTCGAGGATTTCGGTCTCGACCCCCAGTTGGTCGCCTGGGCGGACCGGTTGCAGCCATTGCAGGTCACCGCCGCCGCCGACGATGCCGCCCGATGGTCGAAACGGGCCGGCCACCAACAGCCGCATTGTCAAGGCCGCGGTATGCCAGCCGCTCGCGGCAAGACCGCCGAGCGGCGATTTGCGCCCGGCTTCCTCGTCGAGATGAAAAGGCTGCGGATCGAAATCGCGGGCGAACGCGATGATTTCGGCGGCTTCGACCCGCAAGGTGCCCGAGCGAAATTTCTGCCCGACCGTGAGTTCCTCGAAAAATAGTGCACTCACTGCAGCCCTTTTCCCCTTTCTCCGAATCGCCGGAACCAGGCGCCAGACCAGACTGCCGCCGAGAGGGTCGCACCATAGGCCACCAGAGCGCCGCTCAAAGCTGCGAAAACCCAGGCGACCGAGCCGGTGAGGCGCAAGGCGAGCCAGCCGCCGCACACCGCGATCAGCAGCCGCAACAGGCCGGCCGACAACGGCCAGAACAGCCGGCCGGCGCCCTGCGAGGCGAAGTACAGCGACAATCCCAGGCCGAAGAACCCGTAAGCCGGCCCGACGCTGCGCAGATAGGCAGCCCCGGTAACAAGCATGCGCGGATCGTCGCCGAACAGCCGCAGCCAGACTTCCGGCCAGATTGCCGCGACCACCCCGATCGTTTCGGTCATCGCGAAAGCCAGTCCGCTGCCGATCACCGCGATCCGCAAGGCGCGGCGCCGCTGGCCGGCGCCGATGTTGGTGCCGACCAATGCCACCAGGGGAGCGCCGAGACCGAATACCAGCGGCACGAGCAGATATTCGAGCCGGCCGCCGGTGCCGTAGCCGGCAATCGCGTCGGGTCCGGCAGCGGCGCCGACCAATGCCGTCGTCAACGCAACGGTCAATGTCGTCTGCAAGGTGCTGACCGAGCCAACCGCGCCGACCCGCAGGATGTCGGCGAACAATGCCCATCGCGGCCGTGCCCAGCCCAGCCCTATCACCGCCCGGCCGGAGCAGAGGTAGACACCGAGCGCCGCGGCGGTCAGTGTCGCCGTGACGATGACCGCAAGGCCGGCGCCGGCCATGCCGAGGGCGGGGAACGGGCCGAGCCCAAAGATCAGGCATGGCGACAACGGCACCAGCAGCACGACCCCGCCGCAGACCGCGACGGAGGGCACCAGCATGTTGCCGGTGCCGCGGATGACGCTCGCCAGCGCATTCATCAGCCAGACGATCCAGGTGCCGGCGAAGACCACGTTGGAATAGCGCAGCGCGGCAGCGAGCGAGCCCTGCTCTCCGCCGAGGGCGCGGTACAGCGACGGGCCGAACAGCAGCACCAGGCCGGAACAGGCGAAGCCGATCGCGAGATTGATGATGATCGCATGCAACACCAGCGCATTGGCGTCGCCGCGCCGCCCGGCGCCGAGCGCGCGCGAAATCGCCGACGAGATGCCTCCGCCCATCGCTCCCGCCGACAGCATCTGCATCATCATGAAGCCCGGGAAGACCAGCGCCATGCCGGTCAGCGCGTCGGTGCCTAGCCGCGACACCCACCAGGTCTCGATCAGTCCGGTCGAGGCCTGCGCCAGCATGACGAGGATGTTCGGCCAGGCCAGCCGAAGCAATGTGCGGACGATCGGCGCCTCCAGCAGCAGCCGGGTCCGCGGATCGCGCGCCGGCTCGGTTACGGCCGCCGCCGGTATGGCGGCATCGAGGTCGCCGGTCAGATTGCCTGCCGCGAGCGCGACCGACGGCGCGGCCAGGGCGGGGCCGGTCGCAATCCGATCCCGGAAGCCGGCGACCTCCCCGCGACTGGTCTGATCGAGCAGCATTGCCCGGCTCCTATTTCGGCATTGGCAAAAGGTGTAACTGCGCCTAAATAAGGCGCATATGCACTCTTGTCCAGAGGGGACGAATGCCGGAACCGGAAACAAGGCAATCCGACTGCAATTGCCAGGCGATTCGGCAAGCGGCGCGGCACGTGACGCAGCTTTATGATCAGCTGCTGGCGCCGGCCGGGTTGCGCGCGACGCAATTCGGCATCCTTGCCCGACTGCACCGCAGCGGTCCGATGTCGATCAACCGGCTCGCTGCCGCGCTGGTCATGGACCGCACGACGCTTGGCCGCAACATCCTGCCGCTCGAGCGCGATGGCCTGGTCGAGATCGGAGCCGGCGTGGCCGACCGCCGGCGGCGCGAAATTCGCCTGACCGACGCCGGTGTGCAACGGCTCGAAGCCGCGCGGCAGGGCTGGGCGGTGGCGCAGGCCCGGTTTGAAGCGGTGTTCGGCGCCGAACGCGCCGCCGCTCTCCGCGATCTGCTGCGCGCCGTGGTGGGCAGCGATTTCGCAACGAGGGCCGAAACCGAGTTTTCTGACCGGGATCATCGCCCGGAGTGATTGGCCTCAGTGGCCAAAGAAGGGGCCTGCCGGAGTTTGCGGCCCGGGCCCGGCCGGCTGATGCCGGGTGATGCCGGGCGGGTACGCCCGCGGCGATCTGCTCCGTGCCCGGGCTAATGCTGGCGCGGTTTGCCGGCTGCCGCTCCGGGCCGGGACTACCCGGGCTCAAACCGCGACGGCCCCCCGCGACACGCTCCGACCGCAGCAAGTGGGTTGGCGGTAACGGGATTGTGCCCGTATGGTTGCAACCGTCCCGCCGACCGGACCCAGCCCCCGGATTACCGGATGATCCGCTGCGGCTGCGCCCGCTTCGGCCGTGATCGATACGATGTGACAAGAGGCGCATCGAGCAACTGCAAGCCTGTCGACAAAACACGGGGAGCCTTCAATGCCGATTATTCCGGAGGTGATGGAGCACCTCGACGAGCTGACCCGCTGGCGCCGCGATCTTCATGCCCATCCCGAACTCGGCTTCGAGGAGTCGCGCACCTCCGACATCGTCGCCGCCAAGCTCGCCGAATTCGGCTGCGAGGTGCATCGCGGGCTGGCCAAGACCGGCGTTGTCGGCACGCTGCGCCGCGGCAATTCGCTGCGCGCGATCGGGCTGCGGGCCGATATGGACGCGCTGCCGATGCAGGAGCGCAACGATTTCGCGCACCGCTCGCGCCATGATGGAAAGATGCATGGCTGCGGCCATGACGGGCACACGACGATGCTGCTCGGCGCCGCCCAGTACCTGGCGCGCACCCGCAATTTCGACGGCACCGTGCATTTCATCTTCCAGCCCGCCGAGGAAGGCCAGGGCGGCGGCCGCGTCATGGTCGAGGAGGGGCTGTTCGAGCAATTCCCCTGCGATGCTGTATTCGCGATGCACAACCGGCCGGGGGTCCCGGTCGGCAGCATGGCGACGCGGCCGGGGGCGCTGCTTGCCGCCTCCGACCGCTTCGACATCGTCATCAAGGCCAAGGGCACCCATGCCGCCTATCCGCATCTCGGCATCGACCCCTTCGTGATCGGGGCGCATGTCACGCTGGCCTTGCAGGCGATCCCGAGCCGCAACGTGGACCCGGTCGATTCGGCGGTGATCAGCATCGGGTTCATGCGCGGCGGCTCGGCCTACAATGTGATCCCCGACGAATTGCACATCGGCGGTACCGTCCGCACCCTGCGCGCCGAGGTGCGCGACCTGGTCGAGCATCGGCTCGCCGAGGTCGCGAGCGGGGCCGCCGCGCTGCACGGCGCCGCGGCCGAGGTCTCGTATCGTCGCGGCTATCCCACAACCGTCAATCATGCCGCCGAGACCGATTTCGCCTGCGACGTTGCCGCCGAGATCTGCGGCGAGGCGGCGGTCGTGCGCAATGCCCGGCCCGGGATGGGAGGCGAGGATTTCTCGTACATGCTGCTGGCGCGGCCGGGCGCGATGCTGTGGCTCGGGAATGGCGACGGCGAGGGCGGTTGCTTCCTGCACAACCCGCATTACGATTTCAACGACCGCGCCTTGCCTTACGGGGTCAGCTTCTTCGCCCGTCTGGCCGAGCGCTTTCTCGCCAGGGCGGCGGAATAGGCGTCGGACCGCAGGGAGCCGCCTCATGCAGATCAGCGTCGTGACCTTTCTGCGTCCGGGATCGGAGCCGACCGGGCGTTCGCTCGACCGCATCGTCGATTATGCCCGGCAAGTGGAGGGGAAGGATTTCCGCGGGCTTTGGGTTACCGATTCGTTCGGCAGGGGACGTCCAACGCTGGATCCGCTGGTCGCGCTCGGCGCGCTCGCGGCTGTGACGCGGAAGGTTGAGCTGGGGACCTGCGTATTGCAGATCCCGGTGCGTCATCCGGTTGAGCTGGCGCACCGCATCCAGAGCCTACAGGCGCTGTCGGGCGGCCGGCTGCAGCTCGGCGTGGGTAGCGGCTCGACGCAGGCCGATTTCGACCTGGTCGGCGCCGACTACACGCAGCGTTTCAAGATGCTGATGAGCTCGCTCGACATCATGCGCCGGGCCTGGCGCGGCGAGCGGCTGGAAGGCGGCGCGCTGACGCCGTGGCCGGGCACCGAGGGCGGGCCGCCGGTCATGCTCGGCGCCTGGCGCAACATGCGCTGGATCACCTACGCCGCCGAGCAGTGCGCCGGCTGGATCGCCTCGGGCCTTTACGGCAGCTGGGAGGACCTCGAAGACGGCATGCGCCGCTACCGCGAGGCCGGCGGCAAGCGCGCCATTCTCGCCAACGTCATCGTCGATCTGGTCGGACGGCCGGAGACCGCTTCGCGCGGCCTGCCGGCGACGATCACGCTGACCGGCAGCGAAGACGAGGTGCGGCAGCGGCTGCGGCGATTGCGCGACATCGGCTTCGATGATGTGCTGTGCGTGTCACCGGCCGAGGCGTTGGAAGACATCGAGCGGGTGCGCGACCTGGCCTGAGGTTCGGAGCCGGCCGCGGGGTTCCGGCTGATCAGGCGGCGTCGCGCTCCTGTTGCGCCCGGCCAAAGGCGCGCACGGCGGCGACCAGTGCCTCGACATCGCGGGCTTCGGTGCGGTGATTGACCAGGGCGGCGCGGATCGCGAGCCTACCGCCGATCGTGGTCGTGGAGGGCGCGACGATCCCCGCTTCGTGCAGATCGGCGACGATCTCGGCATTGACGTTGTCGGGATTGGCGCAGCGATAGCGGAAACACACAATATTCAGCGACACCGGCGCCAGCAGTTCGAGATCCGGCGCTGCTTCGACCAGTCGAGCCAAGTGCTGCGCCAAAGCGCAGCTTTTTGCGATCGCGGCGCCGAGCGCGTCCGTGCCGTAGACCTTCAGCGTGAACCAGGTCTTCAGCGCGCGGAAGCCGCGCGACAGGTCGGGGCCGAAATCGCATGGCCAGGGCGAGCCGCCGGCCAGGCCGCGCGTGTCGCGGCGCAGATAAGCCGCGGGAGCGGCAAAGGCGCGGCGATGCGCTTCGCCGTCGCGCACCAGCACGAAGCCGGCGTCATAGGGCACCTGGCCCCATTTATGGAAATCGAAGGCCAGCGAATCGGCCCGTTCAATACCGGCCAACCGCGGCCGCAGCTCCGGAACCAGCATCCCCAGCGCTCCGAAGGCGCCATCAACGTGAAACCACAGCTGCTCGCGCGCCACCAGATCCGCGAGCGCGGCCAAATCGTCGATCGCGCCGGTATCGACCGTGCCGGCCGTGCCGACCACCAGAAACGGAATTAGCCCGAGGGCGCGATCCTCGGCGATCATGCGCGCCAGCGCCGCGACCTCGATGCGGTAATCGGCGCCGGTCGGCACCAGACGCAGGGCGCCGCTGCCGTGGCCGGCCATCTCCATGGCCTGCACGATGCAGCCATGCGCCGCGGCCGAAGTATAGGCCGCGAGCCGGCGCGGGTCGGCGGCAATCCCGGCCTGCCGCGCCTCGGGTCCGAGCCGCGCGGTGCGGGCCACCAGCACCGCGATGAAATTGGCCAGCGAGGTGCCCGTCACAAACAGGCCGCTGGCCGTCTCCGGAAACCCGAACAGTTCGCGCATCCAGGCGGTGATCTGGCGCTCGACCTCGATCGGCGCATGGTCGCGCCCGCCGCAATTGGCGTTGATCCCCGCCGCGAGCATCTCGGCCAGCAGACCCGCGACGGTACCGCCGCCATGCACCCACCCCATGAAGCCGGGGTGAACATTGCCGGTGGCGTAAGGGAGGATGTCGCGCAGAAACTCGTCATGCACGCCGGTCAGCGGCGCCGGCCGGCGCGGCAGCGGCGCCCGGAAACGGCCGCGCAGCTCCCGCGGCAAGGGCTGCCATACCGGCCGCTCGCGGATGCCTTCGACATAATCGAGGATGTCGTCGAGCATTTCGTGCGCCGCTTCCCGCGTCTCCGGCCAATTCGAGGGGTCGAGATTTTGCGGCGGGAGAAATCCGTGGCGCTTCACGTGGACAAGGTTCCGTATGGGCGAGGTGCGGGCATGTGCTTACGATCCCCGAAGACGGTTAACAACGGCTCAACCCAATCGGTCCTGCGCCGCCCGCCACTGCGCTATTAGGCGTGATGACGGGCTCCCATCCCTTGCCGCCCCGCATTCCGGAAATTCCGGGGGCTGAGCCGTGCGCCGCGCATAGCAGTGGCCGCAGACCTGCGCAAAACGCGGCTAGGAAGCCGGCTCCCCCCTGCGTTAAAGTCGCGCAGCTGGGCCGCCGGTTTCGGGCGCGCTGTCGAGCATGCGAAGTGTCGCATCGGAACGGAGGATTACCGGATGCAGTACAGACGAATATCGGCCGATTGCCATCTCGACATGATTTGGCTGCCGCCGGATCTGTTCACCTCGGAGGCGCCGCGCGCTCTGAAAGACCAGATGCCCTACGTCGCCGACCAGGCGGACGGCACCAAGCGGTGGGTCGATAATAACGGCGCCGATTACGGCATGGCCGGCGGCGTTGGCGCGTCCGGTACCCCGTACATCCCGGGCAAGCAGCTGCGCGTCGACAAGATGCACGAAGCCGGGCTCTATGACGATTTCAAGAATGCCGGCAAACGCCGCCCCGGCGACCCGCACCTGCGCGTCAAGGAGCTCGATCGCGACGGCGTCGATGCCGAGGTGATTTATGGCATTCTCGCCGCCTGCGCGAAAATGAAGGACCGCGAAGCGGCCAACGAGATGCTGCGCATCTACAACGACTTCATGAACAATTTCTGCAGCTACTACCCGCAGCGCGAGATCGGGCTGGCCTGCCTGCCGTACAGCGACATCAACGCCGCCGCCGCCGAGGTGCACCGCGTCGCCAAGCTCGGCATGAAGGGCGTCGAGCTGTCGTGCTCATGGCACATGACGCCGATGTGGCACCCGATGTGGGATCCGCTGTGGCAGGCGATCAACGAGACGCAGCTGCCATTGCATTTCCACACCTTCCCGTCGGTCGATCCGGAACTGCGCAAGCAATATCAGGGCGACACATTGCGGGCGATGACCTATAGCGGGCTGTGCCTGTTCCAGCTGACGCTGGGCAACATCCTGACCGCGCTGATGGGGGCGGCGGTGTTCGAGCGCTTCCCGAACATCCGCGTCGTGTTCGGCGAGAGCGGCATCGGCTGGATCCCCTACGTGCTCGACCGCATGGATTTCGAGTACAAGGACCAGTACCAGGACCTCAAGCTCAAGATGCTGCCGACCGAGTACTGGCGGCGCCAGTGCAAGGCGACCTTCCAGTACGACCGCGTCGGCACCAAGCTGATCGAGGAGATGGGCGTCGAGACCCTGATGTGGGGCTCCGACTACCCGCATCCGGACGGTGTGTGGCCGGAATCCAAGAAGTACATCGAGGACCAGTTCAGCCATCTTCCGGCCGACATCACCTACAAGATGACCTGCGAGAACGCGGGCAAGTTCTATGGCCTGATCAACTAAAGCATGATCGGTTCAAGTTGACGCGTCATTCCCGCGCAAGCGGGAATCCAGGAGTAAGCGCAGGTTGCGTTAGCCTCTGGGTTCCCGCTTTCGCGGGGGCGACGAAGAAGTGTTTCTAGTGTCCTGCTTCTGAAATTCGCATCATCATAGATGAGCGGGTCATTCCGAGGAGCGGAAGCGACGAAGCAATCTCGATCCGTAAGAGCCTCAATCGGCACGAGATTGCTTCGCCCTGCTCGCAATGACAGCCTTGTAATTTATCTGACGAACCTCGGGTTCGGGACACTCGCAGAGAAGATCACGCTTTGGCCGAATCGAGAGGGCGCCTCTGTGGCGCCCGCCTCGATACAAGCACTGAACATGGGGCCGGCCCAGCGCCGGCCCCTTTCGGCTTCGCCCTGGGAGAGCTTCGGCCGCCGGCAATCGCCAGGCGGGCGCAGGCGAGGTCAATGATGCGGAGCGGGAGGAATCGGGTGGAACGCACGATTGAGCAGCGCACGATGCGCAAGGTGTATTGGCGACTGCTGCCGTTCACCGGCTTGTTGTACCTGATCTGCTATATCGACCGGGTCAATGTCGGCTTTGCGGCGCTGACAATGCGGCAGGACCTGGGGTTGACCCAGGCCGCCTTCGGCCTCGGCGCCGGGACCGCCTTTTTCATCGGCTATTTCATTCTCGAAGTCCCAAGCAACGTGGCGTTGCACAAGCTCGGCGCGCGGCTGTGGATCGCCCGCATCATGATCAGCTGGGGGCTGATTTCGGGCGCCACCGCCTTTGTGGTCGGCGAATGGAGCTTCTACACCGTCCGCCTGCTGCTCGGGCTGGCCGAGGCCGGCTTCTTCCCCGGCATGATCCTCTATTTCACCTACTGGTTCCCGCCGGTGCACCGCGGCCGTATCATCGCCGGGTTCATGACCGCGATCCCGATTTCGATCGCGCTCGGCGCCCCGATCTCGACCAGCCTGTTGGAACTCAACGGCGTCCTCGGCCTCGCGGGCTGGAAATGGCTGTATCTGCTCGAAGCGGCGCCTGCCGTGATCCTCGGCATCGCCTGCCTGTTCTTTCTGACCGACCGGCCGGCCAACGCGACCTGGCTTGCGCCCGACGAACGCGACTGGCTGGAGGGGGAGTTGCAGCGCGAGCGCCGCGAGGTCGAAGGCGTGCGCGCTTATTCCATGTGGCAGTCGCTGTACAACCCGCGGGTCATCGCATTGGCGCTGATCTATTTCGGCATCGCCGCCGCCAGCGTCGGGCTGGTCATGTTCCTGGCGCAGATCGTCAAGGAGCTCGGGCTGTCGAATTTCGCCACCGGTTTTGCCGCCTCGATCCCGTATGTCGTCGGCACTATCGGCATGATCGTCTGCGGCTACATCACGGACCGCATGCGCGAGCGCCGCTGGAACTGCTTTTTCGCCTGCATGCTGGCGACGATCGGGCTGCTCCTCGCCGGGCTGACCCACGGCAGTTGGTGGTCGATAGCGGCGTTGTCGCTCGCGACGATCGGGTTCTACGGCATGAAACCCTCGTTCTGGCCGATGCCTTCCTTGTTCCTGACCGGCACCGCCGCGGCCGCCGGCATCGCCTGGATCAACGCGCTCGGCAACCTCGCCGGCACGATCACGCCATTCATCGTCGGCTGGATCAAGGACACCACCGGCAGCTTTGCCGGCGGTCTCTACGCGCTGGCGGGGTTCGCGCTGCTGGCGGCGATCGTCACGCTGATCGGGGTCCCCGAGCGACGCCGTGGCCAGACGGTGCCCGCGGGTCTTGGAACCCCGGCGGAGTAACCTCTTCCATCGGGCTGAGCGCATCCGCACATAAGGCTTGCTCGCGCGTTGAGACCGGAGAGAAGCGGATGGCGCAAATCGAACCCCGGCATCTGGTCGGCTCCTGGCGGCGTTTCGGACCGATTGGGCCGGCTTACCAGGTCATCGCGATCGGCGACGCGATCGCCGATGGCGCCGACCGGATTGTCAAGATCCGCCTCGCCGAGACCGGCGAGCAAATCGAATACACGTTGAACCGTGTCATCGATGACGAGGTACTGGCAGACGGTGCATCGTCCAACGGTGCATCGTCCAACGGTGCATCGCCAGATGGCGCACGTTATGTTCGCGATAGCCTTTGATCTCGTTGTGCGAATACGCTTGCGCATCATCCGAGGGGAGTGACGCAGGCCTATGCCGATATCCGGACCGTCTTGGGAGAGTTCGGCTTCGAGTGGCGTCAGGGTAGTCTGTACACGACCAACCGGGACGATTTGGCGAACCTGTTCGCGGCCATAATGGCGTTGAAAGGGCTTCCCTGGTTTCCTCTGTCAGTGCGGGACATCCGCGCGTTCAAGGTCGAGCATTGGTCCGACTTCACGCCTCTGGTGAAAAGCTGAATTCCGTCTTGCCGTCGATTGATGAACGCGGCCGCGGCCGCATCGCTTATGGCGGCAGGGCGCTCTATGGCGCGCGGGTCGGAATCTTGATGCTGGAAACGCGGTTTCCGCGCATCCCCGGCGATACCGGTAACGCGCTGACCTGGCCGTTCCCGGTATTGTACAAGGTCGTGCCCGGCGCCTCGCCGCACCGGGTGGTTTGCGAGCGCTCGGCCGGATTGCTCGACGCCTTCCTCGACGCCGCGGCCGAGCTGGTGCGGCTCGGCGCCGACGGCATCACCACGACCTGCGGGTTCCTGTCGCCGTTCCAGCGCGGCATCGCGGCCCATATCGGGGTCCCGGTCGCGACCTCGAGCCTGATGCAGATCCCGCTGATCGAGCGCATCCTGCCGCCCGGCAAGCGTGTCGGGGTACTGACGATCAGCGCCGCCAATCTCGGGCATGAATACCTGGTCGCCGCGGGCGCCGGTCCCGACACGCCAGTCGTCGGCGTCGATCCTGCCGGCGAGTTCTCGCGCGTAATCCTCAACGACGAGGAGCGGCTCGACGCCGCGGCGGCGGAACGCGACATCCTCAATGCCGGCGATGCGCTCGTCGCCGCCCATCGCGATACCGGCGCCGTGCTGCTCGAATGCACCAACATGGTGCCCTATGCCCGAGCCCTGTCCACCCGACTGCGCCTGCCGGTCTTCAGTATCTACAGCTTCGTGACCTGGTTCCAGTCCGGGCTGCTGCCGCGCGACTTCGGCGCCCCGGGCAGTGGACGCCAACACGGCACGATAGGTGCAAACTCCCCCAAGTGACGGTCCGGCCGTGAGCTGGGCCGCACGGTAACGCATCGGCCGCGAGTTTCGCCAGGTCCCGACACAGGAGAAAGATATGCCCGAGGACGTGACCTCCGCGACGACGGAGCTGCACTGGCTGACCATCGCCGAAATGGCGCGCCTGTTCGCGAGCCGCCAATTGTCGCCGGTCGAACTCGCCGACGCGCTGATCGCCCGCATCGAGGCACTCGATCCCCAGATCAACGCGTTTCTGCTGCCGACATTCGACCAAGCGCGCGACCAGGCGCGGGCCGCCGAGCGGGAGATCATGGCGGGCGCCTATCGCGGCCCGCTGCACGGGGTGCCGTTCGGGCTGAAGGACATTTACTGCACCGCCGGCGTGCGCACGACGAGCCACTCGCGGATCTGCGCCGAATATGTCCCGACCGAAGATGCCACGACTGTCGCGCGGCTTTACCAAGCCGGGGCGGTGCTGCTCGGCAAACTGGCGACCCATGAATTTGCCCATGGCGGACCGTCGTTCGACTTGCCCTGGCCGCCGGCACGCAACCCGTGGAACCGCGAGCATTTCACCGGCGGCTCGTCGAGCGGGTCGGGCGCGGCCATCGCGGCCGGATTCGTGCCCGGCGCGATGGGGTCTGATACCGGCGGATCGATCCGGGGCCCGGCCGCGCTGTGCGGCGTCGTCGGCCTCAAACCCACTTACGGGTTGGTCAGCCGGGCCGGTGTCTACGCCAATTCCTTTACCTTCGATCATGCCGGCCCGATGGCCTGGACCGTCGAAGACTGCGCGATCATGCTGCAAGCTCTCGCCGGTTACGACCCCAAGGACCCGGCCAGCGCCGACCGCGAGATACCCGATTACCGCAGCGCATTGACCGGCGACCTCAAGGGACTGCGGATCGGCGTGTTGCGCCATCTGTACGAGCATGATTTGGCGGTCGCGCCCGAGGTGCATGCCGCGCTGGAGGAGGCCTACGCGGTGTTCCGCTCGCTTGGGGCGAGGGTCGAAGAGGCGCGGATCCGGCCCGCTTTTGACTACTACGCGGTCAAGATCACGATTGCTGAGAGCGAGCAATACGCCATTCACGAGGAGGAATTGCGCGAACGTCCGGGCGATTTCGGCGCCGACTTCCTCGGCCGGGCCTTGCCCGCCATCCTCTATAACAGTTCGGATTACGTGCAGGCGCAACGCGAACGGCGCCTGATGCTGTCGGAAATGGCACCGATCTACGCCAAATACGATGTGCTGCTGGCGCCGACCGCCTCCGGACCCGCCCCGCGGCTCGATGCCTGGCGCACGATCAGCTTCTGGCAGCACGCCTCGCTGACGACGCCGTTCAATGTCACCGGCGGCCCGGCGCTGGCGCAATGCATGGGGTTCACGGCCGCCGGTCTGCCATTGTCATTGCAGATCGTCGGCCGGCCGTTCGATGAAATAACGGTCTTCAGAGCCGCGCATGCCTACGAGAAGGCGACCGGGTGGCGCAACCGGCGGCCGCTTCTCGAACCCGGCACCGGCTACTCCGCGGCACTGCCGCCGAGGCCTGAGCCGGAAAGAGTCAGCGATCCCGCGCTCCGCGATATTGTTGTGGCGGCGTGCCGGCGATCCGAACTGTCGCTCGGCGAGGACCAGATCGCGATGATCTGCGCTGCCGCGCCCTATGTCGCCGCGATGACCCGCTGGCTGCGGCGTCCGCGCGATTTTCGCGAGGAACCGGCCAATATCTTCAAATTTGCCGAGTGACTCGGGCCGCATCAGCGAAATCCGCTGCGAACGACGACGGGCGTGATGAGGCTTCGTTCCGGCGCGGCGGCGGTTGCCATTGCGACGCCGCGCCGCTTTCTTGTTGCATCAGCGGAACTGACGAATGCGATCCAGGCTGATACCCGCAATTGGCCATCTGCAAGATTTGCCGAGAGCGTTGCCCTTGATGAACTCAAGGAACGCTGCGCTCTGCCTCCCTGACCCAAAGTCCACCGTCGCGAAAAACCCACGCGTCGGACGGGCAATGGCCTGCATTGGCTTTCCTTACAATTTGTCCCGCCCTCCGATACGCGAACCCCGAGCGTCCGCGGGTCAACAGCGCCAATCGGGCTTTAGCGCGCGAAAATCCTCGTGGGTCAATCCACGGAGGTATGCCAGCTGATCGGGGTCCGTCACATAGCGAGTTCGCACCCGGTCCCACTGCGGGTCGCCGTCGCCAAGGCCATAAGGCAACAGAAGGTCCTTCGGCAGGTTTTTCATATCGCCATCGCTGCCATGGAGAAGATGGATGATGGGCAGCGACGTGACCGGGTCTTTTCCGATGCCGGCTTGCAGCACGCACGCATTCTGAAGCGAAGGCGACAGCGACGGAAGCGTGTCGTCCGCATTCAAACTTGGAACGATAATCGCCTGTTTCCCCGACTGCGCTATGGCCGTCAGCAACTATGGCATCGCATTCGGCAATCCCAAGATGACGAAGGCGTCGAAATATTGGACCACAGCGTTCACCAGCGCGGGATCAACGACAAAGCTGCAGAAATGAGCCATGTCCTCATAACCTGGCCGATCCGAACCCAGCTTCAATTCTCTGCGCGGCAGCCGTCCAAGCTTCGCCGATAGAAAGTCCTTCAATGCCGCGACAAAATCGGTCCGCATCGGCTCAATCGACCGGCCCGACAAATCGTAATATTCCCAATCTTCCGTCAGGAACGCAAGCAGGGGGTGGCTGCAAACGCGGAACAACGGGATGCCAAAATAACGCACAATATTAGTGAACGCTTGCTGGCGCTGCTCTTTTGTTACCGCGCTTCCGAGCATGAGCCGCCCGACCGGCAATTGATGGTGCTGCTGGGCAAACCTTTGATACCTGAAGCACAGCAAATCGGCCACAGCCGTACGTTTGAAGCGCCGATCGAGGATCGGAAAGGAACAATCCTGAAGACCAATCTCATTGCCGCAATCGAACAGCAGGACGCTGGCTTGGTCGAGTCGGTCGAGCACCGACAAGTAGCTGCGGTAGGCGGGTGACGGGTTCCGCGGCATGAAATAGTCGCGGAAGACAATGTCCTGCCAGAGGAAATAAGCGGGAGGCAGACAGATCCGCTCAAACGAAACTTGAATTCCGAGATGGCGGCTGATGTCCAGAAGATCCTCTGGGGTCGGGCTGAACGCGTGGGCTGAACCATCCATGCAAGAGACCAGGGTGATCCCCCGGTGCTCCGCCACGGTGGCCGCACCGCGTGATGGTGGGACTCTGGTAGCAAACTCGTCCAAGCTTTTCGAGATATCGAAGACCAATCCGTGTTCGTCGGCTAAAAGCCGTGCCAGCACCAACCCGAGCGAGTCGAGGGCTTCGCCCAGCGGCACCTTGCGATCAGCAAATGGAAAGAAAGTTGCTAAAGCGTCCTCCAGTGGCGGGGTCCGTTCGAGCGCTTTTGAGCGCTCGGCCCGCCCGTCCTGCCAGCGACGGAAATCGGCTGTCGTTGCTTTGCGATTGATCTTTCCCGAAGACGTCTTGGTGATAAAACCGGTTGGTACGAAGTAAAGCTCAAAAATCTCCGTGGGCAGCCTCTTGGCAAGACGTGCCTGGAGATCCGCTAACGCAGCCTCGTCGAGAAAATCTTCGCGCTCGATCAAAATGACGAGCTTTTCCGTGCGGAGATATTCGTCGCGCAGCGCTAGCGATGCGGCGCGGCCCCGGCAGGTTGGATCGACCTCGTTCACGATGAAATCGAAGTCGCTCAGGAAGAATTTTTGCCCCGCTTGAAGCAGAATATCGTGAACGCGCCCCGCGATGAACAACTCGCCTCGATCGAGAATCCCCATGTCGCCGGTCGGGTAGAATCCCTCCTCGTCGACAATGGTTTCGCCCGAGAGGTAACTCCTCAACGAGACCGGGCTGCGGACGAAAATCTGGCCGTCGACGACCTTGACATCGGTGCCGGGCAGCGGTCGGCCGCAACTGACCAATTCGGCGCCGTTATGCGTCGTCGTGGCGATCCCCTCGCTTTGGCTTACGGCAAACACGTTTTCCGCCATCGCGTAGCAGGCGCGCATCTTAGCAAGGGGCGTGCGCGTCGCAGCGGCGAACCGCTCGAGCGTCTCTTTGTAGACAGGCTCGGAGCTGGAAATCCACAACCTCATGCTATCGAGGGCGTGAGGACCGCGGGGTATCCTGCTCATGACTTCGAAGCCGAAATTCGGCATATAGCAAATTGTGCTGCGCTGCTCCCGGATTGCCTTGAACAAGAGCTCGCGCTCTTGCACCCAGACGATGGGATCGATCATCACCATCGGAACGCCAAGCAGCAGAGGCATCGCGAATGCGGCGATGAATCCCATGTCGTGATAGAGCGGCAACCATGAGACAACGCAATCAGCAGGCGTCATCTGCATGATTTGGTTGTAGGCACAAACGTGCGTTTTCAGCTGCTCCCAGGTAAATCCTATGGGTTTGCGGTTCCCCGTGGTTCCCGATGACATTTGCAGCACGGGGTTGCCGGCGATTACGCAACACTCCTTCTCGGTAATCGGCGGCTCCCCGGAAAAACAATGAATAACGGCACCCTCAATATCGCCGATATCGATCGCAGAATCATGTACGATAATACTAAGATCGGCGGCGCCTACCGCATCGACCAGGCTGCGCGACCAGTATTCGCGGCTCATTTTACGCGTTGGGTATTGCAGGATAAGCGGCGTTAGCCCCGCAGCGACAGCGGCAAGCCAGTAGAGGACAAGTTCGGGCGAACTCGGAAACATCAAGCCGATCCGGCCGCCCAGCGGCGCGATTTGGCGGAGCTGGGCGCGACGGGCTGCGATGGACCGGCCAGCCTTGCGCAGCTCCAACGTGCTGCACCCGCAGCCCGCTACGTAAAAAGTTATATCCGGCAGGTCCGCTACATTTACGGGGCTGCTCAATCCCGCTCTCTCCGTCGCGCCAATGCCGCTGTTCTGGACGACATATACATAGATTAAAATGCCCTATAATAGTCAACCAGGCTATGCTAAATTTTTGTGTCGATAACGGGTCAGTTGTCCGGCTTTCGTAGTGCGTGAGTTTGTCTGCCAAGTTTGCTTCGTGTTCTGGAGGGAGCGATGCGGCTGGCCAGCACGTTACGAGAGGTTTTTGTGTTCGGTTTGAAGAGGGCGCTGAGAAGTCGGGAAGCACCGAGCCGCCCGTGTTCATGATCCCCGGCAGCGGCGGCAGCTTGCTGCAGCTTGGCCCCCTCGCCGCCGCACCCGATGCCGTATACGCAGTCAAGCCACGCGGCATAAGGTTGGCGGGAGCGTTGCCCTGGATGAAATAAAGGAAAGCTGCGCTCTGCCTCCCTGACCCAAAGCGTTAACGGACGCGGCCGGATTATAAGTCAGTGCCGTCTTGAGCTGAATTTTAAGTGTTTGCAACGACGCTCCATCAGAATCTCTGGCGCGGAATCCAGCGCACCGCGTTATCTTGGACGACAGCAATCGTCGCGTGCGGCATTGGTAAATCTGACGACTGAAACGGCCATATCCGGCTGTGGCGATCCCGGCGAAGGAAGCGAGCCGGGGCCGATGAGTCCTTGCACCGCGCAGGATGCAACCATGCGAATGTTTCGCACGGTTCGCGCCGGCCGGTCATGGGTGCGGGCGCTCGAATTGACGATCGCGGCGCCGCCGCGACATGCCGCATGCGTGTTGATGAAGCCGGGAAGCACCGAGCCGCCCGTGTTCATGATCCCCGGCAGCACCGGCAGCGTATTGCAGCTTGGCCCCCTCGCCGCCGCGCTGCCGAGCCCGATGCCGTTTTACGCCGTCAAGCCACGCGGCGTCGCGGAGGGTGAGACCCCGTGTCGGCGTATCGAGGAGATGGCGGAATACAGTATCGGCGTGATGCGGGCGCAGCAGCCTGCCGGCCCGTACCTGCTGGTCGGGTATTCGGTCGGCGGGCTGGTCGCGCTGGAAATGGCTCGGCAGCTTACCGCCGCCGGCGAGGACGTTCCGCTTGTTGTGCTGCTCGACACCTACCCGAGCAGACAGATCTGGCCGTTGCGATGTCATCTGGAGATTTTCGTCCGAGAGACGGGCGCGGCCATGGCCTCGCTCAGGCGACAGGCGCGATCGCAGATCATACGCGAACTCGGTCGTCGAATTCGGGGCCTCTCGACCTACTTGGCCGCCAGCGGCGTCAAAATTCTGGCGCCCCCTCCGATCGTCATCGAGGGCTGCAACGCCGCGGCGCGCCGGCTCCACTTGGCGTCGGTTAAAGCCGGGGACGCCTATCGCCCGTCGCGCTATTCCGGCAGGGTCGTTTTTGTGCAGCCAGAGGAAATTCCAAAGCTGACCCCGCGGGTGCCGGCGCAGGTATGGGGCAAGTTCCTGACCGATCTAGAGATTTGCCGGGTGCCGGGGTCGCACCTCGCCATGCTTGAAACCTATGCGGCAACCGTCGCAAGCGAAATCAGCAGATGCCTGGCGCGGGCGTTGCCGATGTGGCTCCCCGGCGCCGCGCCTCGCGACGCGTTCGCCGGCGCCGAACGCGTCATGGAACCGCGATGATGTCGGTAAGAGCCATCGTCCTGTCTCAGTTCGAGTCGGTTGCCCGGGAGCAGGGCAAAGTATTGACCGCCTTGACCGACGGCACGCTGCTGCTGGAATCGGGGCTCGATTCCCTGTGTTTTGCGATCATTGTGGCGCGGCTCGAGGATGCTCTGGGCGTCGATCCCTTCGAGACCGCGACCGACGAGAAATTTCCGGTGACGATCGGAGACTTCGTCGAATTTTACCAAAATGCCGCACGGTGACGAATCGCTGCGGAGCTTGATCGCCCGCGCAAGGCATTTGCCCGAGCGGTCTCTGCATGGGATCGATCACAGCATCGCGTGGGACGCACTGGAGCACGGGTCGAGCCTCGATTGCGGCGTCGCGGCACTGGCGGGCTGCGCCGCGCTCGTCTTAACGACGGACCAGCTCACTTCCGGCCTGGCAATGATCGAGCTCGACGGAGTCGCGCGGCGGCTGGTCCTATGCCCGCCCGATCTGCCTGCCGATCACCTTCCCCTGATCGTTCAGGCTGCGGACATCGATGTCATCGTATCGGACACGACCGCGGCAACAGGGGTCATCCCCGAACGGATCCGATGGGTCCGCTGCGGCGCGCACATCGCCGCCGCCCCGCTGGGGCGGGATCGGGGTCGTCGGACCGAATGGGTTCTGTTGACATCAGGCACAACCGGGCTGCCGAAGCTGGTCGTTCACACGCTGGCGAGCCTGATCGGGGCCATCAAGCCGGGCGGCAATGCCCCGGCCGCTCCTAGGGTTTGGAGCACCTTCTACGACCTGCGCCGGTACGGCGGTCTGCAGATCTTCCTGCGGGCGGCGCTGGGCGGCGCTTCGCTGGTTCTGTCCAGCGCGCGCGAGGGCACGGCAGACTTCCTCGCCCGCGCCGGCGATCATGCCGTCACGCATATATCGGGCACGCCGTCGCATTGGCGGCGGGCTCTGATGAGTTCATCAGCCGGTCGGATCGCGCCGCAATACGTTCGGCTTTCCGGTGAAATCGCCGACCAGGCCATCCTCGACGATCTCGCGGGATTTTACCCCAGCGCGCGCGTCGGGCACGCTTTCGCTTCGACCGAAGCCGGGGTCGCGTTCGAGGTCGATGACGGCCTCGCCGGCTTTCCCGCGAGCCTGATCGGGCGCCAGGGCGCCGAGGTCGAGATGAAGATCGCGGATGGCTCGCTGCGCATCCGATCGGCCCGGACCGCGCGCGGCTATCTTGGCGGCGGAGGCGACAGCTTGCGCGACGCGGACGGCTTCATCGATACCGGCGACATGGTCGAGCGGCGCGATGACCGGTACTATTTCATCGGCCGGCGCGGCGGGATCATCAATGTCGGCGGCTTGAAATTTTATCCGGAGGAGGTCGAGGCGGTAATCAACCGCCATCCCGCCGTCCGGATGTCGCTGGTCAAGGCGCGCAAAAATCCCTTTACCGGTCAGGTCGTCGTCGCCGATGTGGTGATCCGGCCGAACCTGACCGGGGATCCCGCCGCTGTTCCCAGCCCGGCGCTGCAGGGCGAGATCATCGCGGTCTGCCGCCGCGATTTGCCCCAGCACAAGGTTCCCGCCGCGATCAGGTTCGTTCCCTCGCTGGAGATTGCCGCGCCCGGCAAACTGGTGCGTCGAGGTGAATAACGTCATTGTCACCGGCGCGAGCGGAGGCTTGGGCGCCCCGATCGCTTGCACGCTTCGCGATGCCGGCTTCCGCGTCATCGCGGTCTCGCGTACCGAAAGCGAGGCGCTGTCCGCCGCAGCCCGAGAGGTTTCCGAAGGTCGGGAAGGCGCGCTCCATTTCGTGCCCTTCGATTTGGCGGAACCAGCCGAGATCCCCGATTTGGTATCGCGAATACGGAAGGAATTCGGGCCGCTGTTCGGACTAGTCAACAATGCCGGCCTGGGTACCAGCGGGGTCCTTGCGACGATGCGCGACAGAGAGATCGAGCGTCTGGTCCGCCTCAACACGATATCCCCGATCGTCCTTACCAAATACGCGGTTCGGTCGATGATGGCCCATGGCGGCGGCCGCATCGTCAATGTCGCTTCGATCGCCGGGTTTACCGGATATAGCGGGCTTTCGGTTTACAGCGCGACAAAGGCTTCGCTGATCGGGTTTACCCGATCGCTCGCGCGCGAGGTCGGCCGTCTCGGCATCAACGTCAACGCGGTGGCGCCCGGGTTTGTCGATACCGCGATGACGCGCAGCCTCGACGAGGGTCAGCGCGATCGCATCGCCCGCCGCAGCGCCCTGCACCGCCTCGCCGATGCCGAAGATGTCGCCAACGCGGTTGCGTTCCTGATGAGCGCCAAGGCGCGCAACATCACCGGCACGGTGCTGACCGTGGACGCGGGCAATACCGCCTGACGATTGGTTCCGGCGAGGCGATCCGGCTCACAGCCGGATCTCGCCGGCTTCGATGCGTCGGTGGAGTGCCGCGTCGATCGGAACGAAGGCGCCCCCGGCCCGGTCGTCGAAGTAGATCGGGTCCGCGGTGACATCCGGGTCATAGCCGTCGCGCGCAAGCTGCCGCTTGTTGTGCTTGAAAGTCGCCGTCACATCGATCGCGGCGCACACCCGCACGAACAGCGGCCGCGCGTTTTCGGCGAGATGGACGGCGAGATGCCGCCGCAATACCGCGAGATCGAAACCTGAGCCGGTCACGATCGCCGCCATGCCGGCACGGCCATCCGTACCGGGGACCGACACGCCGTACACAACCGCTTCGCGGACTCCGGGGCAGGCCATGATTGCCTCGGCGACCTGGGCAGTCGAGACGTTCTCGCCTTTCCAGCGGAACGTGTCACCGACGCGATCGACAAAATAGAAAAAGCCGCGCGCATCCTTTCGCATCAGGTCGCCGGAGCGAAACCAGAAATCTCCCGTGACGAACACGTTCCGCAGCACCTTCTGCGCCGACGCTTCCGGATCGGTATAGCCTTCGAACGGATTCCCGGCGTTCGACCCATCGTCGGGAATTTTGCCGATCGCCTCGCCGATTTCGTCGATGCCGCAGCGGATGCACCGCCCGTCCTCGTCCCGTATCGGCTCGCCGGCCGTGACATCGAATCTGACCAGCGCCACCGGAAAGCGATGCGCCAGAAACGGCGGAATGCGGCCGACGGAACCGGGCTCGTCCTCGCAGTTGTAGAGCGAAAAATTGGCCTCGGTGGCCGCATAAAATTCGAGGTTTTGCGGAATGCGGAAACGCTGCCGGAATTCGTTCCAGATATCGGGTCGCAGCCCGTTGCCGCAGCTTAGCCTGAGGCGATGCGCATTCTCGCGCGGGTGCGGCGGACTGTTGACAAGGTAGCGGCACAATTCGCCGATATACTGGAACACGGTGCAACCGGACTCCGCGACATCGTCCCAGAATCGGCTTGTCGAGAACCGCTCGCGCACCACCACCGAACCGCCGCTGACCAGCATCGCTCCAGTGGCCACGACGCCGCCGACGCTGTGATACATCGGCAGGCAGTTGTACATCCTGTCGCTTGCGCGGGCGTCCATCATGCCGGCGAACCACCGGCTCCATTGCAGCAGCCGCAAGTGACTGACATTGGCCGCCTTGGGCAGGCCGGTCGTGCCGGATGTGTAGATGCAAAGCGCCCTGTCCGCCACGACAGGGGTCGGCTCCTCGACGCTCCCCGGGCCGCCATCCACGGGCTCTCCGATCTCCTCATCTATCCGCGCATGGTTGGGGTGATCTTGGCCGTGAACCCAGACCGACAGCTTCGGGCAGAGACGCGGCAGCAGCCCGTCCACGGCCTCGACCAACCCGGATCCGACGATCAAGTGGCTTGGCCGCACGGTCTCGATCGCATGCCGCAACGCCTCTCCGACGAGGCCGGTATTCACCAGCGCCGCGACCCCGCAAACCCGCGTGATCCCCAGCCAGATGGCAAGATATTCCGGGCAATTCCGCATCAGCAGGCAGACGACATCGCCGCGGCCAATCCGCTGCCGCAATGCCCAGCGGGCATAATGTCGGGTTCTGACCGTCAGTCCGCGATACGTCAGAGAGGTCGACTGACCGACCAATGCGATTCTTGCGGGAGATGCTTCCGCGATCCGTTCGATGACGACCGGCAAGGTGACGGTCGGATTGCTGGCGATCGGCGCAGTCAGCCATAGGGCGCGAAGCCATGCGTCGCGTGCCCGGTTGCCGGTCGGAGTAAACTGGTCCGACACTTACCATCTCCAGCCCGCCCTCGACGCGGACGAATGAGGTGCACCCCCGGGCCAGTTAATCCGTCCCGTCGCGGCGAGAAGTCAGGACCGTTTCTACCCTCGACCGATCGGTTGTTGAAGCGAAAGGCGGCGGCGTTTATCGTCGCGCGCAGCTCATACCGAGCCCGGGAGGAGATCATGTTCAAGGGATCGCTCGTCGCGCTGATCACGCCTTTCCGGGACGGCAAGGTCGATGAAGCCGCGTTCCAGGAATTCGTCGCCTGGCAGATCGGGCAGGGGACACACGGGCTGGTGCCGTGCGGCACCACCGGCGAGTCGCCGACCCTTCACGATGACGAGCATCGCCGAGTGATCGCGCTATGCGTCGAGGTTGCAAAGAGCCGCGCGCCGGTCATCGCCGGCACCGGCACCAACTCGACCGAGCACACCATAGCGCTGACCCGGGCGGCCAAGGCCGCCGGCGCCGACGCGGCGCTGATCGTCTGCCCCTATTACAACAAGCCGACCCAGGAGGGCTTGTACCACCATTTCAAGGCGGTGCACGACGCGGTCGACCTGCCGATCATCATCTACAACATTCCGGGCCGTTCGGTCGTCGATATGAGCAACGCGACGATGGCGCGGCTTGCCAAACTGCCGAATGTGATCGGGGTCAAGGACGCCACCAACGATCTGGCCCGGCCGCTCAAAATGCGGATCGAGATCGGCGCCGAGTTCGCATTGCTGTCAGGCGAGGATGCGACCGCAGTCGCGTATCTGGCGCAGGGCGGCGACGGGTGCATCTCAGTCACGGCCAATGTCGCGCCCGCGCTGCTGTCCGAAATGCATACGGCGTGGCAGCGCGGTGATGTTGCGACGGTGCGCCATATCAACGAGCGGCTGATCGCGCTCCACGATGCGCTATTTGCCGAAACCAGCCCGGCGCCGGTCAAATACGCCGCCGCGCTGCTCGGCAAATGTACGGCCGACGTCCGCCAGCCATTGTGGGCAACCGGCCCCGAGACGCAGGAGAAGGTACAGCGCGCGATGCGCAGCGCCGGCCTCCTCAACTGATCCGGATCCACCGGAAGCGACCTGAGCTATGCGGGCGGGCGATCGCTATGCGGCGCAGAACCGGCGGGCGCGGCACGACTACCTGATCGAGGAGAAGCTCGAAGCGGGCGTCGTCTTGCAGGGCACCGAGGTCAAGGTGTTACGGCAGGGCGGCGCCAGCATCGCCGAGGCCTATGCCGACGAGACCGGCGGTGAATTGTTCCTGGTCAACGCGAACATCCCGGAATACGCCGCCTCGGCGCATTTCAACCACCAGCCGCGCCGGCCGCGCAAATTGCTGCTGCACCGCAAGGAGATGAACCGGCTGCTCGGGGCGATCCGGCGCGAGGGGGTCACCGTCGTCCCCTTGTCGATCTATTTCAACGAGCGCGGCCGGGCGAAGGTCGAACTTGGCCTCGCCCGCGGCAAGCGCAAGGCGGACAAGCGCCAGGCCGAACGCGATCGCGATTGGCAGCGCAGCCGCGCCCGCCTGATGCGCGCCCATCACGACTGACGCGCCGCTCGGGGAGGCGTCCCGCGGGCCGGGATCGCACCGGCTCGAGCCTCACCTCGCCGCCTCGGCAAGGATCACATCCGCGGCTTTCTCGGCGATCATATATACCGCCGCGGCGATGAAGAACCCCGGGATGCGAGGGAAGGCGGAGGCGTCCACCACCCGCAGCCCTTGCGCACCATATACCCTGAAGTCCGCGTCGATGACGCCGCCGGCGTGGCGCGGTCCGATCGCGCAGCTGCATGCGGCATGATGGCCCCAGGCATGGTCGCGCACGAATGCCGCGAGGTCCTCGTCGGCTTGCGCCGCCTCGCCCGGCAGCTCCTCAACCATGATCGCGCCGGACTGCTTCAGCGGTTCGGTAAGCCGGCGCACGAAGCGGATCGCCTCGACCAGGGTCTGCAAATCCGACCCGGCGTCATCGCTGCCTTCCTCGAAATAGCGGAACTCGATCGCCGGCGGATCGCGCGGGTCGCCGGAACGCAGTGTGACCTCGCCGGCGCGGTTTCGGGTATGCGCCTTCAACACCGACCAGGTCAGATAATCGTGATGCGCCGCGATGTCGCGCGAATAGCCCGGGACGTAACCGGCGAAGCGGGCCAGCAGCGCCATGTAGAACAGGTCGGGAGACGGCAATGACGCGGCCGAGCGCTCGGCGACGGCCATCACCCCGCCATTCGAGGTATACATGCCGGTGCGGGCCTGCGCCCATTCCTCGAAGAGCGGATCGCCGGGTGCAAAACGCGCCCCGGCCAGCGCCTGCCAGGGCCTCGCCATGCGGTGCACGATCCCGACCTCGTAACGGTCCTGCAGATTGCGCCCGACGCCAGGCAGATCGATCCTGGCGGGCACTCCGTGGCGGGCCAGCTCGGCCTTCGCGCCGATTCCCGACAGCATCAGCAATTGCGGCGTATTGAAGGCACCGCCGGCGAGGATCACTTCGCGTGCGGCTCGCACCTGACGGCGTTCGCCGAGGCCGCCGCTGGGCTCGGCATCGGCGCGGTACAGCCGCTCCCCCTTCAGATATTCGACGCCGCAGGCGCGGTTTGCGTCGTCGATGATCACGCGCGTCGCCAGCGCATGCAGCTCGATGCGCAGCCGGTCGGGATGGCGCGCGGCGACATCGAGCAGCCGCTCGCGCGCGCCGGTACGGGCGTGTCCACTGGTCGCCAGCGGCGTGTAGCACAGGCCCACCACCCCGGCATCCCAGCGCCGGTCGTTGGGGTCGAGAACATCGTCGATCTGCCACCACAGCTTCTCGGCAAGCCCGGTTCGCCCGAGCATCTCGAAGGCGCGGATCGCGATTCTCGGGGTGACCGGCGCCAGCCCGAGCCGGACCAGTGCGGCGTTCAGCGGCGACAGCCCGAGCAGGCGCGCGACATGCCGGGGCATCGCGCCGAGCGCCTTTGTCGTGCGCACAATGGTTTCAAGCAGCTGCGGATCCTGGAAGGCCGATTGCGGCAAGGCGCGCTCGCTGCGCAGCCAGCCGCTCCAGCCATGACCGCTCGGGTTGATACCGAGCCGACCGAGCCCGCGCCACAGGCCCGCGCGGTGATGACAATTCTCCAGACGTCGGAAATAGCCTTGCATGTGAGCCGCACGCCAGGACGGGTCGCCGGTCAATTCGGCGATCCCGTCCCAATCGCTGTCGTGCGGGCGCAACAGGATCATCGCATTGTGGGCGGTGCAGCCGCCGAGGGTGCCGGCCCGCGGGTACAGCACTCCATTCTTCTCCGGCACGTATTTCGGATCTCGCCGCTGCCGCGCGTCATCGCGGTAATGGCGCACGAAGAAATCCCAGCGCATTGCCGGGTTTTCGGTGGCGAAGGGATGAAACGCCGGCACGTCGTAATCCGCCGGCATACGCGGCGTCCCGGTGCCGCGGGCATCGCCGCCGGCTTCGAGCACGAGGACCGACATTCCCGCCTCGGCGAGGCGAGCGGCGAGCGTGCCGCCGCCCGCCCCGGAGCCGACGATCACATAGTCGCAATCCGCCTGCGCCCGGGACGGCACGGGTAGCTTCGGCTCAGAACGTCTTCAGGAATTCGATCAGCGCGCGCTTGTCGTCGTCGCTGAGCGCCGCTTCCTGCTGCACCATGCCGGTCCCGAAATAATGCCCGCGATTGACCACGAAATCGGGGCATTTGCTGAGCTGCAGCAGCGTCGGCGCGGCATTGGCGAATTTCGCGCGCAGCTGCTCGTCGGTGGCGTCCGCCGGCATCGAAGCGAGGTCGAGCTTGAGCTGAACGAGCAGCTTGGCAACCTCCACAAGATGCTCGATCTGGGTCAGGGGGTCGTCGCTTTCCGGCAAGGGGCGCAGATTGGCGAGCAGGTTAACCGGCACGCCAGCCGGGATCGGCCCGATCGTGATGCCGCCATCGGCGTCGAACAGCCAGGGCAGCAGATCATGCGCCGGTCCCGACAGAGAGCGCAGCGAGGCGGGCACAAAACCGGCGGGGATGCGGATGAAGCTGCGCGCCGTGGTGCGGTCGATCACCCCCGGCACCTTGTCGCCGAGCACGGCATCCTTGGCGCGCTTTTCCGGCCACAGCAGCTGCTCGATCGACGCCTGGAATACGCGCATGCGGCCATCGACCGAGGGGTCCTGTTCGAACGGGCCGACACTGTTGTTGAGCAGGAACGGAGCGGTCGACCAGATGCTGACCAAGGTCGGCGGCCGGGTGTAGCCGCGGCCGCCGGCCGGCATCTGATACGGATGCGGAGCGCCGGTGAACGGGTCATGCACCGTGACCGTGCCGACCGACGGCAGGCTCTTGTAGGAATGCGACGAGAAATTATCCCAGATGTTGCCGGCGATCGCGTTGGTCGCGAGCGGGCTGCAGGCATTGGTCTGCAACAATGTCACGGGCACTCGCACATCGGTGGACAGATAATTGTCGTCGAGAAAATCAGGCGCGGCCACGATTGCGCGCATCTGCTGCTTGTAGTCGTCGGTCTTGGTCCATTCCCAATACTTGTTCCAGCAATCGAGATAGCCCGGCCCGGCGCAGCCGGCCGGGTCGAGCCCGGCGACGGGTTTCGGCGCCTTGCTCGAATGGCAGCGGGCGCAGGTTTCGGCGAACACCGTCTTGCCGCGATCGAGCACCGTCGCATCGGCATTCAGGTATTTCCCCCCGCCCGGGGCGTCTTTCAGCCGATGCGGTTGTGCCGCCTTGAGGAAGAAGAGCGCCATGTCCGGGGTGCCCGCCTCGGTCGCCTGCCAAAAGCTGGAGTTGCGCTCCGCGGTCGCGATCTCGATCGGCGATATCGGCTTGCCGCCGACCACCGGGTTGAAATGCAGCAGCCATTCCTCGCTGAACAGGCCGATATTCAGATAAACCCGGTTCAGCGCGCCGAGGGCGCCGACCGAATCCGAGCCGTCCTTCAGGATATGCGGCGTCAAAACCACGTTTGGCTTGTTGAAGAATTGCCCCGGCAGGCCGCTGTCGGGATAATCGTTGAACTGCTTGTTGTTCAGTTCGCCGCCGGCCAGGGTCTCGCGCCCCCACCGTTGCGCGTCCCCGAGCCGCGCCCCTAGATTATAGATCGGGTTCATGGTGCGCGGGTTGTTGATGTTGTCGGTGGAGACCAGCGATGTATCCATCGCCCCGGGCCGGTAGGTGTGTACCAGCTGGAACATGAAGTTGTCCGGGCGTGCGTTGTACACGAACAAGCGGTCGACCCACATATACTGGGCGCCGACGCTCGAACTGAGATCGGACCATTGCGGGCTGGCCGGATCGGCGGGTGGATGGGTCGGGCTCGGGCCGACATGGCAGAAACCGCACGACATCCCGATCCGGTACGGCCGCACCAGCTTGCGGTCGTTGTAATAGTCGGGATCGTTGAAGTACTTGGCCGCGTCCCAGCGCGCCGCGGCAGCCGCATCGAATTCGGGATTGGGAAACAGCCGCAGCCCGACGATGCCGCTGCCATAGCCATAAAGCGAGCCGACCGGGACAGTATCGCCGCGCGCGCCGATCTTGATCCCGGGATAATTGGCCTCGTTCTCGAACGGGTCGGGCGGGCAGTCCGCGCGCCGCACATCGAGCATCAGCCCGAATCGCTGCGGGTCGCCCTGCTTCGGTGAATCGAAGCAGGGCTCGTTGATCAGGCCAAGCCAGCTCCAGCGCAGGCTGCGATCCACGGGCTTGTTCGGGTCGTAGGCGACGATCTTCAACAGGTCGAAGGCGCCGAAGGTCGAAGCGGTCATGCCATCCCAGAACCGGTCGTCGCCGCCGGTCCACACGATCCACATATTGCGGCCTTTGATCTCGGCCGCGGAGAGCGGCACGCCGCCATCCATATCGTGGAAATAATCCTCGCCCGGCATCGGCAGCGATGCCGCGTCGCGGCCGGCGCGACGCGCCTCGTCGAGCACCTGCCCGGGTTGCGCCGCGGCCGCAACATTTCCCAGCAGCATCGCGCCGCATAAGAACGCGGCGGTCGCCAGCATCCCTCGTCGCGCCATCGCAGCCCCCTGTTTGCGGCACGCGGATACGAAACCGCATCGTCCCGACAAAGGCAATCGCCCCGGCGACCGGCGTCGGGACGCAGGAACATTTGCTTCCCGCTCGGGTTCACGCTCGGGACCCGCGATGCGCAGTTGCGGCGCCCATCGTGATCGGCAACCGGTAATCGACCTCACATGCCTGTCGACTGGATCCAGCGCGCGGTGGCGGCGCCCTACTTCGTAACCGAGCGCGGCCGGGCGTGGACGCCGATCGGTCAAAATGACGCTTTCACCTGGCCAGAACTCAACGCGCTTCGCGGTCGTCGCGACCTGGCTGCGGTCGAGCGGCATCTTCGTTACCTGAAGGCGAGCGGGGTTTCCTGCCTGCGTCTGATGCTCGAATACTGCCACTTCGACGATGCTTATTTCGAAACCGCTATCGGCGTCTTCGAGCCGAAGCTGGTCCAGCTATGGGACGATCTTTTCAGTTTGTGCGAAACAGTCGGTTTGCGTTTGTTGCTGACCCCGTTGGATACGTTTTTCACCTGGAACCGGTGGGATCGCCACCCCTACAACCGCGCCAATGGCGGGCCGTGCGCCTCGCGCGAGGAATTGCTGAGCTGTCCGCGCACCCGCGACGCGGTCAAGGCCCGGCTGGCCTTCGCGACCGAGCGATGGGGCGGCAGCGGCGTGTTGTTTGCCTGGGATTTGTGGAACGAGATGCACCCGGCACAGGGGCGGAACAGCCCGAACTGCTTTGCCGAATTCATCGACGATGTCGCGCCTTTCATGCGCAGCCTCGAAACACGGCTGCACGGCCGGGCGCATCTGCAATGCGTATCGGTGTTCGGGCCGGAGCTCGGCTGGAAGCCGTGGCTCAACCAGCCGATCTTCCGCCACCCGGCGCTCGATTTCGCCTGCAGCCATCTCTATGAGCAAGGCACGATCGATGATCCGCGCGACACCGTCGCCGCCGCGATCAGTACCGGCCGGCTGGTCCGCGAAGCCATTGCCGAGATCACCGATGATCGCCCCTTTTTCGATTCCGAACACGGACCGATCCACACCTTCAAGGACCATTACTGGACACTGCCGGAAGCGTTCGACGACGAATACTTCCGCCATATGCAATGGGCCCACTTCGCCTCCGGAGGTGCCGGCGGCGGCATGCGCTGGCCCAACCGCAAACCCCATATGCTGACCGCGGGCATGCGCCGAGCGCAAAAGGCGCTCTGCGGGTTTCTGCCGTTGATCCGGTGGGAAAGCTTTCGACGTCGCAACCTGAACCAGGAGATCGCGACCGGCGACCCGAATATCGCGGCGTTCGGCTGCGGCGATGCCAAGCAGGCCGTCATCTGGTTGTTGCGCCGCGCGCCTCTGGCGCTGGACGGCCGCGTCGATGCGACGGTCGAAACCCCGGTTATCGTCCGGGTTCCGGGCCTGTCGCCCGGCTCTTACGCGGTCACCGCCTGGGATACGGGCGCGGGCCGGGTGGTCCGAGAAATGCGGGTATCGGTCGCGGCCGACGGCGAGGTCCTGACCTTGCCGGGGCTGGCAATCAGAGCGGATCTGGCGCTGGCGATCCGCGCCCATTGACCAGGCCTCCGCCGCTCTCCCGAGCGGGAACGAAGCGGAGATCGGCGGGTTCGCTCGGCATGGCTCCCGGCCCGACAGCCAACCCCAACCCGGCCGCCTTGGACCGGCCGCAGGCATCGTCCGGCAGCGCCCATGGGGCGGCGGCGGCTCCGGCAACTCGAGCGACGGCCGCGCCGGGATCGGGCGGCCCGTTGCTGGCCGGCATTGGGGTGATTGCCGCGGCGGCGGTCGTGGCCGGCGCTGTTGCCCGGCGCTCGACCGGCCCCGCCGACAAGACCCTTGCGGCGGCTTCAACCGCCGTGCTCGCCGCGACCCCGCGGCGCCGTTTCTATACCGGAGGCGATCTCGACCGCGCGGTCACGATCGAGGATCTGCGGGCGATGGCGCATCGCCGGCTGCCTCGCTTTGCACTGGAATATCTCGAGGGCGGCGCCGAGGACGAAGCGGCGCTGGCGCATAACGTCGCCGCTTTCGCCGAGTGGCGGTTCCGCCACCGTTCGCTGGTCGATGTGTCGCATTGCGACCTCTCGACCGGCCTCTTCGGACGCCCGATGGCGATGCCGGTGGCGATCGCGCCGACCGGCCTCAATGCCCTGTTCTGGCCGCATGCCGATCTGCATCTGGCGGAGGCGGCGGCCGAAATGGGCGTGCCTTTCGCCCAAAGCACGATGTCGAACGAGGCGATGGCGCGCGTCGCCCGCGTGCCGGGATTGCGCTACTGGTGGCAGCTTTACGTGTTCGGACGGCCGCAGGTGCGCGAGACGCTGATGCGGCGCGCGTTGGATGCGGGATGCGAGGCCCTGATCCTGACCGTTGATGCCCAGATCTACGGCAACCGCGAATGGCATGCGCGCACCCAGTCGGACGCGAAGACCTTGACGTGGAGCAGCAAACTCGACGCGTTGCGGCATCCGCGCTGGCTCGCTTCCGGGCTCCTGCGCCACGGCCTGCCGCGATTTGAGAATGTCATCGACTTTGTGCCCAGGGACCGGCGCCGCTTTTTCGACAGCGCCCATTGGATCCGGTCTCAGATGGATCGCGCCCTGTCGTGGGACATGGCTGCCGGCATCCGCGAGCGTTGGCCGCGCAAGCTGATCATCAAGGGTTTGCTTGACGTGGCGGATGTCGTCCGGGCGGCTGAAATCGGGGCCGACGGCGTCGTATTGTCGAACCATGGCGGGCGGCAGCTCGATTGGGCGGCGGCGCCGCTCGAGGTGCTGCCGCCGGCGCGCGAGGCGGTCGGTGACCGGATCGCGATCCTGGTCGATGGCGGCATCCGCCGCGGCACCGACGTCATCAAGGCGGTGGCGCTCGGCGCCGATGCGGTGATGTGCGGACGCGCGGCCCTGTACGGAGTCGCCGCCGCCGGCCGGGCCGGAGCCAGGCGGGCGCTCGAGATCCTGCGCAGCGAACTCGACCGCGACCTTGGCCTGCTCGGAGTGCCCGCAATCGCCGGCCTCAACCCTGCCCTGCTCGCCCGCGCCGGCCGATAGGATCTGACCCCCGGACCGTTTTTACTGCTGTGGATTTCCGGCGCGCTTGGTGCCGATCGCGGACCACGACATCTGGTTGACCCAGGCCAGGCTCACGTCATCCAGCCCGCAGCCGCGCATTAGCTGCTCGACGGTTGCGCGGGGCCAGTAATGGGCGATTCGCGGCAGCATCTGGTCGAACACGATCGAGCGCAGCTGCCGGAAACCCAGGCGGCGCAGCAGGCGGAAATAGTCGATCGGGCGGATTCCGAGCCGCAACCCGGCCCACAGCAGCGCCGCCGGGTATAGTGACAAATGATGAACCAGCCCGATCGGCAACCGGCTGAACAATGCCCGGCGCAACGGATCGAAGAAGCGGCAGACCCATTCGTTGTTTTCGAGGCCATAGACCCAGATCAACACACGGCCGCCGGGCTTCGCCGCCTTTGCCATTTGCGCCAGGGCGGCGGCGGGATCGGCCAGGTGATGGATGACGCCGATCGAGAACACGATGTCGAAGCGATCGACATAGTCGATCTGATAGGCGCTCATCGCGCGTACGGTCGCGTTCGGGAACGGGTCCAGGGTCCGGCGTGCCGAGGCCAGCGAGCCGGCGTCGACATCAATCGCCACCCCGGCATCGGCGCCGTAGCACAACGGCCAATAGCTGTTGCGCCCCATGCCGCAGCCGACATCGAGAAACGCCTTGCCGGCCCAATCCTCGGGCGATAACAGCGCGGTCCAGCGCCGAAACTGCTCCTCGTATTCGGGGCGCATCTCGGCATAGGTCCGCCACTCGTAGCCGAAGCGCTCCGGCGAACCCGACGCGGTTTCCGGCGGCGCGACGGCCGTCACTTCAGGCTGCCTCGCGCGTCCCGAACACGGGCGCCACGACCTGCTTCAGCGACAGGGCGGCCCACAGCGCCAGGCGCCGATCGGCCTTGCCGCAGCGATGCTCGTGTGACCAGCGCTCGAACACGCCGTCCCTGATTCCGGGAACGGAAGGAAATCCTTCCGGCGGCAGCGATCGCAGCCAGGTCGCCAGCGGGATGCCGAAACCTTTTTTCGGCCGCATCAGGATCGAGCGCGGCAGAAGGCCCGCGACCGCCTTTTTCAGCAGATATTTGCTGCGATTGCCGCGCAGCTTGAACCGGTGGGGGAGGCGCCGGCAGAAATCCACGAGGTCGTTGTCGAGAAACACTGCCCGCGATTCGAGCGAGGCCATCATGCCCGCCCGATCGACCTTGGCCAGGATGTCGTCCTGCAAATAGAAGCGGGTGTAGAATTCGAGGCTGCGGTCGAGATGGGCCTTCCCGGGCTCGCCGCTTTGCCACACCTCGATCGCCTCGCTGTACAGCTCCTCAACCGAAACCGGGGCTTCCAGCAATTCGGGCATCAGATCGGGCGGCACCGGCGCCATCCACACCGGATGCCACAGCGCGGGGCGGTGCGAGAGGCCGGTCAGCAGCCGACGAAGCTTGTCGTCGAGGCTCATGTTACGGCCCGAGAGCGGCAGCAAATCGGCGAGCCGCCGCGCGCCGCGATGCAGGCCATCCGGCACCAGCCGCGCGTAAAGCCGCGCCGGCGCCAACGCGCGAAACGGGTCGTAGCCGGCGAACAACTCGTCGCCGCCGTCGCCCGACAGCGCCACGGTGACCTGTTCCCGGGTGAACGCGCTGAGCAGATAGGTCGGCAGGATCGAGGGGTCGGCCATCGGCTCGTCAAGCCGCCCGAGCACGCTCGCCATCATCGTCCGCGCCATGTCGAGATCGAGCCGCCGCTCGGCGTGTTCGCTGCCGATCGCGCCCGCAACCTCGCGGGCGAAAGCGGATTCATCGAAGGAGGGTTCGGCAAACCCAATCGTGAAGGTCTTCAACCGGTCCGCCGGCACGGTTTGCGCCGCAAAAGCGAGGACCGTGCTCGAATCGATCCCGCCGCTGAGAAAGATTCCGAGCGGGACATCGGCGATCAGCCGCCGCGCGACCGCCTGTGACAATAGGTGCCTGAGTTCCTCGACCAGCGCCGCCTCGGGCCGATCGCCGAGCGCCTCGTCGGGTTCGATTTCGAAGCGCCAATAGGGCTCAACCGCGAGGGCGCCGGTGGCGATGTCGAAGCTGAGCCGATGACCGCCCGGCAGTTTGCGGCAGCCCTCGTACAAGGCATGCGGAGCCGGGATGTAGCCGTAGGCAAACAGCTTCCGCAGGGCCGCAAGGTTGGGACGGGTATTGATACCCGGATGGCGCGCCAGCCCGCTCAGCTCGCTGGCGAAGGCGAACAGATTCGGCTGTTGCGCGAAGTAAAGCGGCTTCTCGCCAAACCGGTCGCGCGCCAGAAACAGCCTCCCGCGAGTCCGGTCCAGAATCGCGAAGGCGAACATGCCGTTGAGCCGCTCGGGCAGCGCCTTGCCCCATTCCTCATAGCCGTGCACGAGCACTTCGGTGTCGGAATGGTCGGTGCGGAAGACATGGCCCCGGCGTTCGAGCTCCCGCCGCAGTTCGAGATGATTATAGATCTCGCCGTTGTAGACGACCCCGATCTGCCCGTCTTCGTTCCACATCGGCTGCCGTCCGCCGGCGAGATCGAGGATCGCGAGCCGGCGATGGCCGAGAAAGACCGGCCATTTGTCGTCGACGAACAACGCCTGCCCGTCCGGCCCGCGATGGGCAAGGGCATTGGTCATTGCCAGCAGAACGGAACGGTCGCCCTGTCCGACGAAACCGGCGATGCCGCACATCAGGCTGGCGGGTCGAAGTTGATGACCCCGCGCACGATGTAAGCCGCGCGCCCCTGCGACTCGAAATAGATACGCACCAGCATCTCGGCCAGGAAGCCCATCAGGATGCTGATGATTCCAACCAGAAAGGTCAACGCCGCAACCAGCGGCAGAGGTGTCAGGATCATCGACAGCCCGGTGAACAGCTTCAAATAGAACATGTACGCCGCCGCTATCACCGAGGTAGCGAGCGACAACATGCCGAAACCGCCGAACAGATAGATCGGCTTTACCAGGTAGCGGTCGAGAAAGCGCACGACCGCCAGATCGAGCAGCACCTTGATGACGCGCTCAAGACCGTATTTCGATCGGCCGCATTGGCGCGCATAGTGCCGCACCGGCATCTCGACGATGCGCGCCCCCATCCAGCTCGCATAGATCGGGATGAAGCGGTGCATTTCTCCGTAAAGCCGTGCTCCGGCCAGGATGTCGCGGCGGTAGGCCTTCAGGGTGCAGCCATAATCCTTGAGCCGCACCCCCGAGATGCGCGAGATGAGCCGGTTCGCGACGCGGCTGGCGAAGCTGCGGCCGGCCGCGTCCTTGCGCTCTTTCCGCCAACCCGATACGACGTCATAGCCCTCGTCGAGCTTGGCCAGCAGCATCGGGATGTCGGCGGGATCGTTCTGCAGGTCGGCGTCGATCGTGACGATGATCGCGCCGACGCTGAAATCGATGCCGGCCATGATGGCGGCGGTCTGTCCGTAGTTGCGGCGCAGATCGATGACGCGCAGCTCGGGAAAACGCGCCGCCTCGACCGTCAGCTCGCGCAGCGAGCCGTCGCGGCTGCCGTCGTTGACGGCGATGATCTCGAACGAAAGACCGGCGCCCCGCAGCGCGTCGACGATATGCTCGCAAAGCAGCGAGATATTGCCTTCCTCATTGAAAATCGGCACCACGACCGAGACCGCCGGCTCGGAGATCATCTCCGCAGCGGGAGCCGGCGCGCCGACTTTCAGTTGATGCAAGCTCGCAGCCATGGATCATTTCGCCGAGTGCTGGTGAAAGAATCTGTGCAGCACCGCCGCGCCCATACCGCTCCCGGCTGCAGGCGACGGCTTGCGGCCGCCAGACCGCGAAAGAACCGGGTATGACCTCCTGGCCGGGTCGGTGCGCATGGGTTCGGGCGCTGCGGCTTTTACAGGTCTGCGAATGACAATCGAAAGAGATGAAGAAGGTCTAAACCGGAGGTCAGGTTCGGCCCGCTTCCGAAAATGAGCAGTGGGTTGCGGTCGAACCGCCGCGGCGCGCGTGACCCTTCTGGCTCGGACCCGTATCAGGGAGTAAGCGGGATGCGTAATCCGCCCGGTCAAACATAGCGAGGGCAGGATGAGAATCGATAGCAGCCGACGGGCCTTTCTGGCCGGACTTGGAGCAACCGCCGCCGCTGGTGCCCTGACCCCGCGAGCGAGCGCAAACGAGGCCTCGACCGAACCGGCTTATCGCAGCGCGACCGATCTGGTGCGGGCGCTGGCCGCGCGGCAGATCTCGGCGCGCGAATTGCTGGATGCGGCGATCGCCCGTGTCGAGGCGCTCGACTCGAAATTCAACGCCGTCGTGGTGCGCGACTTCGAACGGGCACGGACGGCGGCCGATGCCGCCGACGCCGCGCTCGGCCGCGGCGAGCGCCTGCCGCTGCTCGGAGTTCCGATGACGGTCAAGGAGCAGTTCCATGTCGCCGGCCTGCCGACCAGCTGGGGCTACCCTCGGTACCAGAATTGGCGGCCCGAAACCGACTCGCTCGCGGTTCAGCGGCTGAAGGCCGCCGGAGCGCTTGTGATCGGCAAGACCAATGTGCCAATGGGCCTGACCGACTGGCAAAGCTTCAATCCGGTGTACGGCACGACCAACAATCCGTGGGACCCGACCCGCACCCCCGGCGGCTCCTCGGGCGGAGCCGCCGCGGCGCTCGCCGCCGGGTTCGTGCCGCTCGAGCTCGGCTCGGACATCGGCGGCTCATTGCGGGCGCCGGCGCATTTCTGCGGCGTGTTCTCGCACAAGCCGAGCCTCGACCTGGTGCCGCTGCGCGGCTCGGGATATCCCGAAGCGCCGGCGATCCCGACGCGGGGCGACATGTCGGTGATCGGGCCGATGGCGCGCAGTGCCGCCGATCTCGCGCTCGAACTGTCGGTCTTGGCCGGGCCTGACGAGCTGTCCGACGGGATCGGCTACAAGCTCGCGCTACCGGCGCCGCGGCACCAGCAGCTGAGCGAGTATCGCGTGCTCGTCCTCGACAAGCACCCGCTGTGCCCGACTTCAGCCGGGATCGCCGCGGCGATCGACGGCCTGGCCGATCGCCTCGCGAAGCTCGGTTGCGTGATCCAGCGCGCGAACCCGAAGATGCCGGATCTCGCCCGCACGACGCGCATCTATGCCGAGCTGCTGTTGGCAGATCTCTCGGCGGATATGGCGGCCGATGACCGCGTTCGTGCCGAGGCCGCCGCTCACCTGCTGTCGCCGGAAGATCAGAGTCTCGAAGCCTATCGGCTCCGCGGCGTAGCGGTTCTGCACCCGGAGTGGGTGCGCTCGAGCCACATCCGCGCGGGGCTGCGGGCGCGTTGGTATGAGTTGTTCGAAGAGATCGATGTCGTGCTGTGCCCGCCGATGCCGACCGTCGCCTTCCCGCACGATCATACCCCGCAGCACAGCCGCCGGATCGACATCGACGGCAAAAAGATTCCCTATGACGACCAGATCGCCTGGGCCGGCATCGCGACGCTGACGGGCCTGCCCGCGACAACCGCCCCGATCGGCCGTACGGATGGCGGTCTGCCGATCGGCGTGCAAATCGTCGGCGGCTATCTGCAGGACCGGACGACGATCGCCTTTGCCGGGCATATCGAGCACGAATTCGGCGGCTTCACCCCTCCTCCGGGGCTGTGACGGCGGGAATGGCCTGAAGCGCGGCCTCACTCACGGCGGATCGAACGCCGACACCTCGGGGCGGGGCCGCCAGCGGTTATGTCCAAGACCGGCGCGCTCGGCGACATCCGCAATACGCCACAGCAGCAAGCTGCGGCGCGCCAATGCCGGGCCGCTCAGCAGGTCGAGGGGCGTCCAGGGCAGGAACGGGCTGCGCCGGCCATAAGCCCAGATCTCGACCCGCAGCGAGCGGCCTTGGCTCGGGCCGCGCGCGTGAAAGCCGAAGGTGTCGGCCACGACCAGCGTGTTGGCCGGCACCGCGAAGGCGCGCGGCGGCGGCAGCCCTAGCTCCTTGAGCTCTTCGGCCGCGATGCGGAACGATCCCTCGCGGATCTCGGCAATCCCGGATTCGCGCGCGGCGAGGCTCATCCGCCGCTCCCAGGCGAGCCGCTGCGGCGTCAGGCGGTGCGATCCCGGCACGTACGTGAAGGGCCCCGCCTCGGCTCCGACATCGCTCAGGAACAGCCACGCTTTGACGGTCGGGTGGAAGGTGTCGGCGTGCAGCGCGGTCTGCGGATCGTCGGGGCCGTCGCAGGCATGGCGCCACAGGCTCTGCACCCAAACCACCGGTTCGGCGTCGCGCGCCCCGACATAGCGGATCAGGCCGCGCCATTGCGGCAAGGCCAGCAGCGCGCGCAGGGCGGGCATCGCCGTCAGCGCACCCGGGTCGAGCGCGACCTTGCGCATCAAGGTATCGCCCTCGGAACACTCGCGCAAAGCTCCGCAATAGGCCGCGACCTGAGCCCGCAACGCGGTAAACTCGGCTGCCGGCAGAAAGTTGGGCCGCATCACAAAACCGTCGCGCTCGAAATCGCTGCGGTCGGAAGGCGTGATCAGCGAAGCCAGCCGCCGCCGGCGAGCCGCCGCCAGCCGATGAGCCAGCCGCACCCGGGTCTCGTGCAGGCCCCAGGCGTTGAGCCGGCGGCTGCCGATCACGAGGTTGCGCTCGAAGGATTTCGCCCCGGTCAGCAGCTGTGCCGCCCACAGCGGTGCCAGCGCGGCACGGCGCACCGCGGTCAGCATGGCCGCGCGGCCCCGATCTCACTCGGCCGCCGGGGCGCTATCGGCCGCTTGTCGCGCCTCACGCTCACACCGTCTCGCCCAGGCTTTTCGCCACCATTTCGTACGTATTCCGGCTCAGCTCCGGTATCGCCAGCACGCGTTCCAGCGCGGCCCGCATCAACTCCTGGCGCGCCGCATCGTATCGCCGCCACTGGCCGAGCGGCTGCACGATGCGGGCGGCCGTGGTCGGGTTCAGCGGATCGAGCGTGATGACCTCCTCGGCCAGGAAGGCGTAGCCGGCGCCGTCGGCGCGGTGGAAATGAAGCCGGTTGGCCTCGCTGAAAGTGCTGACCAGGGCGCGCAACCGGTTCGGGTTGTTGCGCGTGAAGGCGGCATGCCGGGTCAGCTCCCGAACCCGCTCGACGGTATGCGGCAAGGACGACCGCGCCTGCAGGGCGAACCATTTGTCGATCACCAGGTCGTCTTCGGCCCAGCGCCGGTAAAATTCGGCAAGCGCCTCCTCGCGCTGGGGGCAGTCGATGTCGACCAGAACCGCCAGAGCAGCGAGTACGTCGGTCATGTTGGCCCGGGCGTCGAATTGCGCCTCGGCCAGCGCCGCCCCGCGGTTCGGATTTTGCGCGGCGATATAGGCAAGACAGCAATTGCGCAATGCCCGGTGCCCGATCGCGCGGGCATCGATCCGATACGGCCCGGCGTCGGCGAGGCGATCGTAGATGGCAGCGAACACGTCGCCCAATGCTTCGCCGAGCGCGGCGCGGGTGCTTTCGCGCGCCGCATGAATAGCATCGACATCGACGGTTGCGAGCTGGTCGGCGAGAAAGGCCTCGCTCGGCAATATGAGCGTCTCGGCGGCGAAGGCCGGGTCGCGGTCCGCCTCCGCCAGCGACTGCCGCATCGCCGCGACCAGATCGCGATCGAGCGGCGGTGGCGGGTTGCCGCCCCGGATCGCGGCGATATGGTCGAGCAGCACCACCGTTGCGACCTGCTGGCCGGCATCCCAACGGGCTACCGGGTCGGCATCGTGCACCGCCAGGAATTTGAGCCGGTGGAGCGGGACATCGGTCAATTTGACCGGCGCCGAGAAGCCGCGCAGCAGCGACGGTACCGGCGGCGCCGTCACATCGGCAAATCGAAAGCTTTGTTGCGCCTTCGCTACCGGGAGCACGCGGGTGCCGAGCCGGGCCGCCGCCTCGCCGTCGAGGCGGGTCGAGAGTTCGTCACCGTTAGGACCGAGCAGACCAATCGCCAGCGGGATCAGCATCGGCGACTTCTCGTGCTGGCCCGGGGTCGGCGGCACGCGCTGCGCCACGGTAAGTTCGTAGCGGCGCGTCTCGGGCTCGTAATGGTCTTCGACACGCAGCTCCGGGGTGCCGGCCTGCCGGTACCACGGCACGAACCGGCTGAGATCGACGCCGCCCCCCGCTTCCATCGCCGCGACGAAATCCTCGATTGTCGCGGCATGATTGTCGTGCCGCGCGATGTAGATGTCCATGCCGCGGCGGAAGCCTTCGGCGCCGATCAAAGTGTGGATCATGCGCACCAGCTCGGCACCCTTGTTATAGACCGTCGCGGTATAGAAATTGTCGATCCGCAGATAGCTTTGCGGCTGCACCGGATGCGCCAGCGGTCCGGCATCCTCGGGGAATTGCGCAGCGCGCAATGCCCTGACATTGCCGATCCGGCACACCGCCGCGCTGCCCTGATCCGCCGAGAACAGCTGGTCGCGGAAGACGGTCAACCCTTCCTTAAGCGACAATTGGAACCAGTCGCGGCAGGTCACGCGGTTGCCGGTCCAATTGTGGAAGTATTCGTGGGCAATAACTGCTTCGATATTCTGGTAGTCGGTGTCGGTCGCGGTCTCGGGGCGGGCGAGCACGTATTTGGTATTGAATACGTTGAGCCCCTTGTTCTCCATCGCTCCCATGTTGAAGTCGCCGACCGCGACGATGTTGAACACGTCCAGATCGTATTCGAGGCCGAACACATCCTCGTCCCAGCGCATCGCCTTTTTCAGCGAGGCCATCGCGTGGGCGCACTTGTCCTCGTCGCCGCGCCGCACCCAGATCGCCAGCGGCGCGACCTTGCCGGAGCGGGTCGTAAACGCGTCTTCAACGGCGATCAGATCACCGGCGACCAGCGCGAACAGGTAGGACGGCTTCGGGTGCGGGTCGATCCATTTCGCCCAGTGCCGGCCGTCCGCGAGACCGCCCTGACCGGCCGGGTTGCCATTGGATAACAGCACCGGGAAGCGCGTGCGATCGGCGATCAGAGTCACCGTATAGCGCGCCATCACGTCCGGGCGATCGATGAAGTAGGTGATCCGGCGGAAGCCCTCGGGCTCGCACTGGGTGCAGAAATTGCCGCCGGACAAATAGAGCCCCGACAACGCGGTGTTGCGATCGGGGGCGATGCGGGTCTCGATATCGAGAACGAAAGCTTCCGGCACCTCCGGCAGCAACAGGCCGCCCTGCGGGGTTGGCTGATACTGCCCAGCGCCGAGCGGGGTCCCGTCGAGCACCAATGACACGAGTTCCAGCGCCTCTCCGTCGAGATGCAGCGGCGCTTGTCGATCACGGCTTTGCGGGTTGCGCCGAACGGAGAGCCGTGAGACGACGCGGGTTGCGCTCTCGCCGAGTTCGAATGTCAGATCGACGGTATCGATGGTGAAATCGGGTGGCCGGTAATCGGCCAACCGAACCGGCTGCGGCGCCGCATCATCGTGCGAGATGTCGAGCATAGGTCTTCACCGGAATCGGCCGCAAAAGCAAGTCTGCGGGCAGCGACTATATCGTCAGCCGCGGCGCTTGTCCCTCTGCCCAACGGCCGGGTAGCGTTTCGGTTTGAGCGGATATTTGCTGGATTGACGCTGGTGCGTCCCCCGCTTTCGCGAGGGCAGGCTCTTCGAGACCTGCCCTGAGGTGGCTCCTCAGAGTCCGACTCGAAATGAATCGAGCAGCTTCAACACCCTTGGCCGGACTTGGTCCGGGCACCCACGGCACCTCGCCACGCGCAAGTCGCACCGCGACAAGCGCATACGGGTCGGATCTCCATCTTGCGCAGAAACCGCACTTCAACTTGCCGAGACATTTACCCGATGACTGCCCCCACCGCTCCCCATCGGCCGGCAGGACAGACGAAAGCGTAAATGGCGTCGAAGGAACCGGATCACTTTGGTTGCAATCCTTCATCCTTGCCATCAGCTGGGATTTGCCTCGCGCTCGACAAGCCAAGTAGTTGCAGCAATTTTTTTTACCTGGGTTGGGTCTCTAACCTGATGCGAGCGTTCACGAATGGGAAAGGCCGCAGGTGCGGGAGGCCAGGGTTTATGTTCGTAGCCTGCCGGGAATGCGCGCTGCGCGTGAAGCGGCCGTTTCGCCAGTTCTCGGAGAGCGAACTAGATTTCATCGCCGGTTTGAAACGGGATCACATCGTCGTCGCGCCGGGCGCCGAGGTGGTTCGCCAAGGCGAGGTCGGCGGTCCTATCTACACGCTGTTCGAAGGCTGGGCGGTACGCTACCGCCAGTTCCCGGATCATGGCCGGCAAATCTTCGACATCCTGCTCCCCGGAGACACAATCGGCTTGCCCGCGGCTCTGCTCGGCACGGTCGAGCACTCCGTCCAGGCCCTCACCCCGGCGACGATGTGCGTGCTGCACCCCGGCAACATGGCCGAGCTGTTCCATAATCATCCCGCATTGGCGCTCAGCCTGCTGCGTACGCGCATGGAGGAAGAGCAGCGCGCCGATCTGCGGCTCGCCCTGCTTGGGCGGCTCAAGGCGGCGCAGCGCATCGCCTATCTGATGCTTGAAACCTTCGACCGCCTGCGCCAGCGCGACATGGTCGACGGCCCGTCCAGCTGTCCGTTCCCGCTGCAGCGCCGTCACCTCGCCGATGCCGCCGGGCTGTCGCGCGTGCATGTCGCGCGCACTCTCGACGAGCTGCGCCGCGCCCGGCTGGCCGATCTCCAGAATGGCGTCCTGGTGCTGTTCGACCGTGCCCGGCTCGTCGACTTCGCCCGCTATGCGCCGTCGCGGGCCGTGGCAGGCCGTTCCATCCTGTAAGCTCCGGTCCAAGGCGCGCGGCTCGGCGGCGGGCCGTTTCTGCTGTATAGATTCGCCCGGGAACTCCGCCGTGTAGGCGGCGATAGCCGCAGCGAACAAGGGGCGGTCAGTCGATAATGCCAGCCGGGGGCCACTCATGAGAAGCCAGGTCCGAGTGCGCCAGATCAGGCGCGTTCTTTGCGTTTTTCCGCGCTATGCCCCGTCTTTCGGCACCTTCCAGCATGCCTACGGATTGATGCACGGAGTGCGCGCCTTCATGCCGCCACAGGGCATTCTGCTGGTTGCGGCCTATTTCCCAGAGGCATGGGAGGTCCGTTTCGTCGACGAAAACATCGCGCCCGCGCCCGAGGAGGACATCGCCTGGGCGGATGTCTTGCTGGTTAGCGGCATGCATGTCCAGAAGGACGCGATCAACGCCGTCGCGCGCCGCGCGCGCGCGCTCGGCAAGACTACCGTGCTGGGCGGTCCGTCGGTCTCGGCGGCGCCCGAGCAATACCCGGATTTCGACTACCTCCATTTGGGCGAGATCGGCGACGCTACCGACGACCTGATTCGGGCCCTTGATGCAGACGCCAGCCCGCCTCCCGCACAGCGTCGCTTCGTGACCGCAGAACGTCTGCCGTTGGCGGATTTTCCGATCCCCGCCTATCGCCTGATCGACGGCAGCCGGTATTTCCTCGGCAGCATCCAGTTTTCGAGCGGCTGCCCTTATCGCTGCGAATTCTGCGACATCCCGGCGCTTTACGGCCGCCAGCCGCGGCTGAAGACGCCGGAGCAGGTGGTCGCCGAGCTCGATGCGCTGGTCGCGGCCGGCATCCAGGGTTCGATCTACTTCGTCGACGACAATTTTATCGGCAACAAGAGGGCGACGCGCAATCTGTTGCCTCATCTGATCGATTGGCAGAAGCGGCGCGGCTACCCGCTGCAGCTATCCTGCGAGGCGACCCTCAACATCGCCAAATCACCGGACATTTTGGCGATGATGCGGGAAGCCTATTTCTGCACCGTGTTTTGCGGCATCGAAACGCCCGAACTCGGCGCGCTCGGCGCGATGCAGAAATCGCACAATTCGGTGATGCCGCTCCTGGAGGCCCTGGAGACAATCAACAGTTTCGGGATCGAGGTGGTTTCCGGGATCATTCTCGGCCTCGACACCGATACCGCGGCGACCGCAGGCCACCTTGCCGAATTCATCGACCGCTCGCGCATCCCGGTGCTGACGATCAACCTGTTACAGGCCTTGCCGAAGACCCCGCTGTGGGAACGCTTGGAGCGCGATGGACGGCTGATCGAAGACCCCCAACGCGAATCGAACGTCGCATTCGCCCGGCCCTACGCGGAGGTGCTCGAGGACTGGCACCGCTCGATCCGCCACGCCTATACGCCTGAAGCAATCTACAGCCGCTTCGCCTGGCACGGCGAGCACACCTATCCGAACCGGATCACCCCTCCGCTGAGCCGCGCCCGGGTCAACCTGCCCAATCTGCGGCGCGGCCTGATCATCCTGGCGAAGCTGTTCCTGCGCATCGGAGTGCAGAGCGACTATCGCCCGGTCTTCTGGCGCATGGCGATCGAGGCGTTGCGCCGCGGCCGGATCGAGGAGCTGATCCAGGTGGCGCTGATTTCGCACCACATGATCACCTTTGCCCGCGAATGCGCCGAGGGCCGCCAGAATGCCGCCTTTTTTGCACAGCGCTCAAAAGCCGCGCCGGACATGGCGACCGCGCTGCCCGGTTGACGCGGGCCTTACCCGTTCGGATCCGCCGGGGCGCGTCTTTTTTCGGTACGTTACCGGACGGAGTAATTGGGCGGATTGGGGTAGCCCGCGGCGGCGCAGCTCTGCCAGGCGTAGGGCACGAAGGAGTAATGGCTGCCGGCGCAGGTGGACTGGCAGGATTGCGGGCTGGGCTGGCACATCGCCTGGATTACCGTGAAATTGTCGATGCACTGGCACCATCCCGCAAACGGGACCGTGGCGGAAGGAGCCGGCGCCGTCGGCGCGCCGCGCCGCGTCCGCGTTTGCGCCTCGGCCGAGTGCGTCCCCGATGACAGGAGCGCAACGAGAGCAGCCGCAAACAGGGCAACCGCCGGTGTGCCGGGCATGGGGCTGGTTCCTTTCAACTTCCCGGCGCGATGGTATGAGCCGCTCCCTGCTCTGGCAAGCGGTCGGGAGGCGCGGCGGTTCTACTCCGCCGCGTTCTTGCCGGCGTAGCGGCGCACCCGCAGATCGGCCTGCTCCTTGTGGCCCCAGAAGCGCTCGATGGCGCACAGCCGGCTGCAATAGTCGCCGATCATCGCGCTCGCCTCGGGCGTGCGGATTTCCTGGTAGGTGCAGGTCTTCAGGAACTTGCCGACCCACAGCCCGCCGGTGTAGCGGGCCGCGCCCTTGGTCGGCAATGTGTGGTTCGTGCCGATGACCTTGTCGCCGTAGGAGACATTGGTCTGCGGCCCGAGAAACAGCGCGCCGTAATTCTTGAGCCGGTCGAGCCACCATCGCGGCTCCCGGGTCAGCACCTCGACATGCTCGGCGGCGATACGGTCGGCCTCTACCGCCATCTCGTGATCGTCGGCGCACAGGATGACCTCGCCGAAATCGCGCCACGCTACGGCGGCGATGTCGGCGGTGCGCAACACCGTCAGCTGCCGTTCGACCTCGGCAATGGTTTCGCGCGCGAGGCGTTCCGAGGTGGTCAGCAGGATTGCCGGCGAGGTCGGGCCGTGCTCGGCTTGCCCCAACAGGTCGGTGGCGCACATCTCGGCGTCGGCGCTGTCGTCGGCGATGACCAGGATCTCGGTCGGTCCGGCGAACAGATCGATGCCGACCCGGCCGTAAAGCTGGCGCTTGGCCTCGGCGACATAGGCGTTGCCCGGCCCGACCAGCATGTCGGCGGGCTGGAAGCTCTCGGTGCCGAGCGCCATCGCCGCGACCGCCTGCACCCCGCCGAGCACATGGATCTCGTCGGCGCCACCGAGATGCATCGCCGCGATCGTCTCCGGATGCGGGCCGCCCTGGTTCGGCGGCGTGCAGGCGGTGATGTGCCCGACCCCGGCGACCCGCGCGGTGACGATGCTCATATGCGCCGACGCCACCATCGGGTAGCGCCCGCCCGGCACATAACACCCGACCCGCGCGACCGGGATATGGCGATGGCCGAGGACGACGCCCGGCAGGGTCTCGGCCTCGACATCCTTCAGCGATTGGCGCTGGATCTGCGCGAAGTTGCGGATCTGCTGCTGCGCGAATTTTATGTCCTCGATCGTCTGCGGCGGGACCTGGGCGACCAGCTCGCGGATCTCGCCGTCGGACAGGCGAAAGCTCGGCGGCGACCATTTGTCGAAGCGCTCGCTGAGTTCGCGCACCGCGGCATCGCCGCGCCTGCCGATGTCGGTAATGATGCCCTCGACGGTGGCGCGCACCCTGGAGTCGGCCTCGTCCTGCGTCCCCGCCAGCGCGGCGGTCTTGAGGTGGCGCGGCATCCTTCCCTCCTGCCTGTTCAGCCTGTTATGCGCGCAATTTAAAGGGCAACAGGCAAGATGGTGGTGACCTGCTGTACCTCCCCTTAAGGCCTGTCGTCGCCAATCCACTCCCCTGATTCACACTGCCATCCCGCATGCGGGATAGGCCAGCCCACAATCACGGCTTCCCGCGACCAGGCCCCCATATCCGAAATTGCCACCAATTATGGCGGCGGTGGCCATATGTTGATTGCCTCCGAGGTGTTAGCTGCCGGTTGACCTTGCGCCTGTTGTAACCGGGTCAGTCGTTCCTGGCGCTCCTGCTGTCGGATGAAGCGGTCTTGCGCCAATGGTGTCGGGAGATAAACTCGATTGAGGTCATCCGTTCTGATGTCGTCCGCTAAACCGAGATCTGCGGCCATGGCCGCGAGCAAGGCCCTGATGCGATCCTGTTGCGCGTGTATCGGCGGAAGTGGCTGCTGAGCAAGTGTATGAAGCAGTGCCGCCCACGCTTCGCGCACGGGTCGGCAATCATTGAACACAACATCGATGACATTGAGGGCGCGCACAGCTTCTTCCGTCCAAATCGCCGAGCGTTCTTGCATCAGGGTCGTAAAGACATGCAATTTCTGTCGTCGGCGCTCTTCGTTTATCTGCGTATCACGGCGCAGCTGCTCTGCGAGCCTCGCCGCCGTCATGGGCGCACGCCAACTCGCCAGCGCTGCGAACCCTGTCGCTACGGCGCTTAGGGCTGCAGCGATGATGCCATAGATGTCAGGCGACAGTTTCTCTGATCCTGACGAACTTCGCGTTGATCGGACCTCGCCCGAAATCGAGCCGCACAAAATCGCGTTTATAGAAATCACTCGGAAGAATGAATTCCTGATGCGTTATGTCACCTGCCGGGCCAGAATTGCCCCCTTGAATGAAGCGGACATTTGGCGGTGATTTAACTTGGAGCGTCACGCGGAACGCATTGTCCTCGGCTGCCGTGTACTCGCCATCGAATACCGTACCGGTCGCATCAGCACCCACGATGCGTCCGTGGGTGCATTCAATCAATGCGAAACCTTGACCCGCGGTAGCCGTCAAATACGCGGCGTAGAAACCATCAATGGGGGTGGGCATCACAGCTCCCCTACGTCAAAACCCTTGGCGCAAGCTATCCTACATCTTGCGGGTGAAACGGTCACTGTGGAACGTGCGCAGCCGCGTACCGGGCACGGCAGTTTTCCGCACCAAACGGCATTTCGGAGTGCGGCAAGGACCTGGAGCGCCGCGGGTTATCGCGATGAGAAGCGCCAGCGCAAAAACGATGCGGCTCACGACGGCGCCAGCTCTTCGAGACTTTTCTGGTTGCCTTCCATCACCGGATGGGTCGCGACGATCACCGCATTGAGCGCGTAAGGAAGGGCGAGCAGCGCGATATAGCGGCTGAAGCCGATGCCGGCGAGCGCCATCGGCACCATGAAGATGTTGGCTGAGATCGCGAGCCGGCACATGCCATTGCAGATCCCTTGCGAGCGGCCACGCAGATGTGTCGGGAACAACTCGCTCGACCAGATCCAGCCGAGGATGGCATTGCCCGACCACCCGGAAAGGCTCATCCCGTAAAACGCGCCGACCAGCGCAACAGCGCTGGTTTCGCCGAAGCGCGACTGGATCAGCGCGCAGATCACGAAGCACGCCGTCGACAAATAGCACAGCTTGCGCCGGCCGATCCGATCGACCAAGGTCGAGCTGATCATCACGCCGATTGTCGCGGTGAACCAGATCGAGGCGCTAAAGAACATCGTGGCGCTGGTACCGACCGCGCCGACCGTCTTGATGACCAGCGGTGCGCCAATGGTTGCGATCGAACCGGCAAAGCAATTGCCGGTGAACCACAGCGCGACCCAGAACACGCGGTTGCGGTAAGGCGGGCGCAGCAGCTCGGCGTAGGAGCCTCGCCGCCGTACCGGGGCCAGCATCTCGGTCCTCGCATCGATCCCGAACGCGGCAAATGCCTGGCGCGCCTCCTCGACCCGGCCGCGGGCCAAGAGCCAGCGCGGGCTCTCCGGCAGCCCCTGGCGTCCGAGCAGGATCAGCATGGCCGGGACCGCCGCCAGGCCGAGCATCCAGCGCCACGCCGCATCTCCGAATACCGCGAGCAGCGGCAGCGCAATCAACGTCGAGGTCATCGCGCCGACGGTCCACATGATGTTGAGCAGCGATCCCAGCATCGCTCCCCGGCGTCGGCGCGGCGCGATTTCGGCGAGATAGGCGGTCGAGGTCGGAATGTCCATGCCGACACCTACCCCGACCAGAAAGCGGACGACGAACAGCTGCCAGGTGGTCGTCACGAACGCCGAGGCGATCGCGAACACGACGAAGAAGAGCAGGTTGACGATGAAGATCGCGCGGCGGCCGAGCCGATCCGACAGATCGCCGAACACGAGAAGACCGATCATCGCGCCGAGAAACGCCGCGGCGCCCAACAGACCGACATCCTGCGGCGACAGGTTGAATTGCGGCCGGATCAGGACCAGGGCGGCGCCCATGACCAGGAGGTCGTAGCCGTCGATGAATTCGCCGCAGGCGACGAGGATCGCGGCGTAACGCTGCCGCCCCGAGAGCGGGCGTTCATCGAGATCGGCAACGGCGGTGATTGGAGCTGCTGACACTCGCCCTTTCCCCAGTCCCTCTCCCTATCGATCCCCCGACATTCGCTGGTTGCCGGTGATTTCAAGGCCAGAATCGTACATTCGATCGGCGGGCAGCCGAAGACCGCCTCATCTTCCGAAGATTCGCGCGCGTTAAGCCGCTTCCTCCATGCCGGCGCGGATCTCCGCCGAAACGTCGATTTCGCGCCGGCTAAGCCGGGTCGGTGTGAGGGGATGGGTCGGTCCCGTCGGCGGCGCGCTCGAGGGCGGCGAGGTCGAGGCGTTTCATCTGCATCATCGCCTCAAAGGCGCGGCGCGCGCGGGTGCGATCGGCACCGCCGAGCAGCCGGATCAGCGGGCGCGGCGCGATTTGCCACGACACGCCGAAGCGGTCTTTCACCCAGCCGCACTGCTCGGCCTCGGGCACCGCCGACAGACCATCGGCGAAGCGGTCGGCCTCGGCCTGGGTCTCCACCGGGATCTGGAACGAGATCGCTTCGTTGAAGCGGAATTGCGGTCCGCCATTGAGGGCGGCAAAGGCTTGCCCCATCAAGGTGAACTCGACCAGCAGCACGTTGCCGGCGCTGCCCGCGGGATAGTCGCCGGGAGCGCGGTGGACGGCATCGACATGACTGTCGGGGAACAGCGAAGCATAGAATCGGGCGGCCTCTTCGGCGTTGCCGTCGAACCACAGGCACGGGGTTATGCCGGACATCGGATTTCCTCCCAAAGACGGCGCCCGAACGGGCCCGATTCGGCCCGCGGGTTACCACGCCGTCCAGCCGCCATCGACCAGCAATGACGAGCCGGTGACGAGGGCGGCGGCGGGGGAACACAGGAACAGGACCGCGTTCGCCACTTCCTCGACGGTGCCGAGCCGGCCGATCGGCAGGTGCCCGAGCACTTGGCGGCGGAAGGCGGGGTCGTCGAAGAACGGCCGGGTCAGCGGCGTCTCGATAAAGGTCGGGGCGATCGACACGACGCGCACGCCCTTGGGCGCCAGTTCGACCGCCATCGCCTTGGTCAGGCCTTCGACCGCGTGCTTGGTCATCACATAGACGGTGCGGTTCATCTCCGAACCGACATGGCCCATCTGCGACGACATGTTGACGATCACGCCGCCGCCCGGTGTCGAGGCGCCGCCCGCGGTCATCAGCCGCGCCGCCAGCTGCGCCACCCGGAACAGGGCGCGGACATTGAGGTCGAGGAGGCGGTCGAGAGTGTCTTCATCGACCTCGAGAAACGGCTGCGGCCGGTTGATGCCGGCATTGTTGACCAGGATGTCGAGCCGGCCGAGCCCGGCAAAGGCGGCGCGCACCTGTTCCGGCCGGGTCACGTCGAAGGGCAGCGTGCGCGCCCGGCCGCCCTGCGCGGCAATCTCGGCCGCCACGGCGTCGAGCTCGGCCGCGGTGCGGCTCGCCAGCAACATTTCGGCGCCGGCGCCGGCCAATGCCAGCGCGATCGCGCGGCCCAGCCCACGCCCGGCGCCGGTCACCAGCGCGGTCTTGCCGTCGAGCCTGAAGGCGGCGCCCGAAGAGGGAAAGAGTTGCGCGCTCATGTCGGTGTCGAGGGCCGGACGCGGGGTCGCTCCAGGGCTGTCCTGATCCGGCGCGGACGGGCGGCGTCCCGCAAACGGCGCTCCCTGCTTGACGGCCGGCGCTCTCAGGTGGGGAATAATGGATGCCGGCTTTCGCCGGAATCACAAGCGGAAAATCGGGAACGCGGAAGGTTGTCCACCGGTTTCGCCGCTCGCCCCCATTGCCGCGCGACCGCGCCGCTTATTGCGGCTTCTGATCGGCGCTCATGAAGACCGGGCGGCGGCCGATCCACATCACGACGGCATCGGCCGGCATCGTCGGGTCGGACAGCAGCGGCGCCACGACATGCGCCGTGGTCAGCGCGCTGCGCAACAACAGGGCTTTGGCCGGCGGCTGGTCCCTGCTGCGCACCAGCAGCGCGACCCCGCGGACATCGTCGAGAGCCTTCGGCGCGCTGCGCTTGATCTGCTGCCCCTGGATCTGCCAGCCTACCATCAGCAAGGGCTGCGCCAGGGCCCTGGCATATTCGGCGCTGTCATCGACCTGCGAGTGCGCCGCGATGCCGATTTCCTGCACCGGCTTGCCGAGCAGCGCCTGAATGATCGCCTGGCGCTGGGCGTCATCGACGGTGCGCGGCTTGCCGTCTTCGGGCACCCGCTCGATCTCGTCGAGTTTGGCGATGACCGCCTGCGGATCGAGCCGGTTCTGCAGGATCTGGCTCAGCAGGTCGGCGAGCTGATCGCCGTATCCCTCGGTCACGCCGCTGCAGTTGATTGTGACCGTGCCCTGGCCTTGCGACACGATCAGGTCCGAAGCCAGCGCACAGCCCGGCGGAGGCGCCGGCTGAGTTTCCTGCGCCTGCGCGGCGGAGGCCAGCGCCAGCCAGCCGAACAGCATCGCCAGCCGCTTCATTGCCCGCTCCGACCTGGTCTCGGGGAAAACCGGAGCCTAGGCGGACGATCCTTAACAATTGCTGTTCAAATCGAACGGTTCGCGAGCCCGCGTCGCGTTACGATGGGACGGTCGGTTTTTGCAGCAGCGCGTGCGCCTCGTTGCGCACCCGGCCGATGATCTTGCGGCCGAAAAACCGCAACAGCATCGGCAGATGAATCTCGATGCGCACGCTGTCTTCAAAGACTTCGATCACACCGGTGACAGTCTGGCGCATCGCTGCGACGTTAAAATTCAGCCGGTAGCCGTCCCAGCGATAATCCAGGCCCTCGGTGAACGGCGCGAGCTGGGTGCGGATCTGGCCGAGCCCGCGCTCCAGCCGTTGCTTGGCCCGGTCCCGGCCGAGCCGATGCGAGATCGAGACGGTCAAAGGCTCGGGCATGGCGTTCTCGCTTGAAATCGCATCTCACGGCAAACGCACCGCGCGTTGCGATCGCTCCGCCTCCATATCACGGCCGACCGGCCGCCTGGCTCGCGCCGTCGCGGCACAGAACCGGCCGCAACGCCGGGGCCAGGAACGCCGCGATGCGGGCCGAGCCGGCCGGGGCGGTATGCACGGCGTCGTAGTAGTCCTCGGGCGCGAAATCGATCCGGCCAGCCAGATCGATGCAGGTCTCGCAGGTGTCATGGCAGAAATCCAGCGTGGTCTCGTTGATCGCCATGACCAGAGCGGTGTCGCGGGCGCCATCGGAACCGGCGATCTGCTGCCACTGTCCGTCCACCACGCGGCCATCGCGGCGCTGCTGCGTGATGTAGATCGGGCGCGCTCCGAAATCGCGGATCAACCGGGTCAACCGAGTCAGGCGCGCGCGATAGGCCGGCAGCTTGCCGGCAAGCTCCGCCGCGAAGTCGGGCGGCAGCGCCGTCTCTTGCCATACGGCATCGCCGGACACCCGCACCCCCCCGTGCTGCAGATGGCCGCGCCGCGCCTGCCACCACCCGCGCGCTGCGACATACAGCCGACGCACCGCGCTGCGCGCCGCGACGTAATGCGCGAGGCGGCGCAACGGATTGGTGTATTTCTGCGAATCGGCGTTCGACACGGCGCGGGGATCGACTTCGGCGTCATTGACCCCGAGCAGGACCAGCATGAAGCGCGGCTTCAGCCCGGGCACCCGGTCGAACCAGCCGTCGAAGCTGGCAATATTCGCGACGGTCGAATAGCCGTCGATCCCGGCATTGGCGATCGCGACCGCGCAGCCGGATTCGCGCAGCGCGCGCTGCAGCCGCGCCGTCCAGGTATCCGCTTCATCGACGAAGCGTTCGTTGGTCGTGCTGCCGCCGATCGCCAGCACGTCGATCGCGGCCGGATCGGCAGGGGCGCCGCGGAACCCATACCGATCCCGCCGATAGGTGATCGTCGTGCCGGCAGGATAAAGCGGGCTCGCCTCGACATCGAGGGTGTTGGGCCGCACGTTGAGCAGGCTGATCGTGCCGTCGCCGGCGAGCCAGTCGCCGAAATACAGCTCGATCGGGATCAGCAGCAGAACCAGCACGATCAGGTTGAGCGCGACGATCTTGGCCGCGCGGCACAGGCGGCGCAGCGGTCCGGAACGCGCGCGCCCAATCGCGGCCGGGACGGGCCGGGTCAGCTCAGACGGCATCGGCGCCGTAGTAGAGCGTGACGGTGTGCCTGGCTTCGGCGAAAAACAGCCAGCGTTCGACGACGAGGCCCAATGCCGCCGACAATACCGCGAGCGCGGCCGCGGCGATGCCCCAGAGGCCCGGCCGGAACAGCGCGACGAGGGTGGCAACGAACGGCGTCACAAACGCTGTTAGGCGTGCGATCCAGCGCAGCCGGGCAGCGTGCTTGCGGGCGATGCGAAACGCCATTTCCTGCAACAGGTAGTTATCCTCGGTATGCGGCGGCTCGAGCAGGCGCACCTTGCCGCGCCGGCCGAGCGCGGTTGCGGTCTCGACCGTGCTCGCCGATGCCGTGCGGTCGATAAAGCGCCAGTAGCGCTTCTTGCTGGCCCACGCTGCCGCAATCGCGATCAGGCTGAACAGAGCCGCGCGCCACGGGTCGGGTTCCCAGAAGCGCAGCAGCAGATCCAGCAGCAGATACCCCGCCATCAGCCCGAGGGCGAAATAGTTCGGTACGACCCAGCGGTTGTGCCATTGCCGGATCGGCTTCAGCGAGGCGTAGATCATCCCGGTGCAATAGATCGTGCCTGCCGCCAGGGCCGCCGCAACCACGCCGCACAGCCCGAACACGCCCTGGGTCGCGCCAAAGAAAACCCAGCCGATCCCGAAGACCACGGCCGGCAGCGCGGTCGCGAGCGACAGCACGCCTTCGCGCGACAGCCATGACGAACGCCA
>Ga0213875_10000207_pt1 | contig 60208 bp, 60 predicted proteins | sample BarmaccomBMRX_R8_FD_160105 | JGI IMG/M metagenome (GOLD analysis project Ga0213875, IMG submission 160105) | Root-associated microbial communities from Barbacenia macrantha in rupestrian grasslands, the National Park of Serra do Cipo, Brazil - RX_R8 | ecosystem: Host-associated > Plants > Roots...
TGTAGCCGCGCTGGATCTGGTCGACGAGCTCTTCGTTTGCGGGACCGCGCCGCGCCCACCGCTCCAACACCCGCTCCCACGAGATCTCCCCGCCGTCGAAATCCCACCGCTTCTCGTCCTCGTCGAACTCGCACGGGAACGGCGCGTCGATCACCCAGCTCTCGCTGTCATCGTCGTAGTGAGCCGGAACATCGATCTCGTGCTGTTCGCAGAGCGGCACCGCCGTCGACAGCCACGTCTGACGCAACTCGTCGTTGGTCGACCCCTTCATGCCGTAGGCGATCTGGTCGCCATGGCGCTTCATCGAGTCTGGCAGACCGAACCACTCGAGCGTCATCATGAACATCCAGTCGACCGCGGCCTGCAACTCCTTCTTCTGCTCGGGGTCCCCGGCCATCGTGGCCATCCAGCGCTCGCCATGGCGCAGATGAAAGTTCTCCTCGCGCTCGACCTTGACCAGCGCGCGCTTCCACGGGCCGTAGCTCGAGTTCTCGAAGATGTCGTCGAGCAGGCAGAATCCGGCGCGGTCGTAGAAGCCGTTGGCCACCACCATCTCCGCCCACGTGTCAAGCGGGACGTCAAACGCGTACGGATGCCGAAAGTCCTTCGGATCTCGCTCGTAGACGAGTTCTTCCACGTCGACCCCGAGGTCGCGCAGCAGTCGGTAGGCGATGTGGGCATGACCCAATTCGTCCTGCGCGATGCCTGCGACGGAGATGTAGGAGTTGATCTTCGGAGCGTTGCGCGCCGCCCGCATGTATGCCGGCGCGGAGATCAGCTCCGTGTCACCGGACACCACCAGAGTCCGCTTCAGCCCCTCGATGTACTTATCGGTCGCGTACTCGGGACCCTCGATCAATTTGCCCTCGCGGATCCTTTCGAGCAGTTCTTCCTCGGTCATTCTCCGCCTCCTCTACGTTTGACAATCTGACGAACTCTCGGCACCATTCTGTCACATCTCGGCCCGAGTCGAGACGGCGTGGCTCTCGGTAATATTTTGATACGGTGTCGCCGGTGGCGGAGACGCAGCTGTGGATCTGCGAGCTGTGCGGGTATGTCTATGATCCCGCCGAGGGCGACGCGGACGGGGGCGTGAAGCCCGGAATGGCGTTCGAGGACATTCCCGACGGTTGGAGCTGCCCGGTGTGCGGCGCGAGCAAGGATGACTTCTCGCCTCAGGACGACGCGTAGTAGGTGATCTCCGAGCCGCGTCACTTCGCCGCGCTCGCCGCGCGGCTGCGCTGGGATGCTGACGGCATCGACCTGTCCGCTGACCGTCGGGCGTGGGGCACGCTGGAACAGGGGCGTCGCCGGCGGCTGACCGTCCTGCTCGCCGGCTTCTGCGTCGCCGAGTACCAGGTCGCCGAAGAGCTGACGCCGTTCGAGCCCGCGGCCCGCGACCCGGCGACGGCGGCGGTCTTCGCCGCGCAACGCGCCGACGAGCGTCGACACGCTCGCCTGTTCGATCGCGTCGCCATGGTGATCCTCGGCGCCCCCGGCGCCGATGCCCGCTCGCGACGGCAGTTCGTCCGGGCGCTTGCTCCCGCGCCCCTGCTGGACCTGTTCGAGCACGAGCTTGCGCGCGCGGCCTCGGCCCTGGCGGTCGACCCCTCGTGCCTGGCCGACAGCATCTCGCTTTATCACCTGATCCTCGAGGGGGTGGTGCTGACCGCCGGTGAGCTCGCCCTTCTCTCGGAGCTGGAGGACGGCAGCTTGCCGCACCTGCGCCAGGCCATCGAGCTCGTCGAGCGCGACGAACGCTGGCACGTCGGGTTCGGCCTGCGATGCATGCTCGACCTCCGCCCGGCGCCTGCGACGGTGCGAAGGCTTCTGCGCGCGGGCGAGCTCGCGCTCCAGGCGTGGGGGGCGGTCATCGCGCCCGGGATTCGATCGCGCGTGCTGGCCCAGCATCGCCGTCGGCTGGTAGCCGTTGGCTTGCTGCCCGCGATGCGAGGTCATGATGTCGGCGGTCGCGCCGCCTGACCGGCGAGAGCCTCCGGGTCGACCGTCTGGCCGAACAGCTGCCGTCCCCGCTCCAGCTCGTCCGGACGCCCGGCGATCAGGACGGCGGCGACTCGTCCGCCGTCCAGGTACCAGGCGCTGAAATCGCCCTCCTCGAGCGAGCCGCTCGTGACGACCTGGTCCCATTCGCGGGCGGGCCCGATGTATTCGTAGGAGAGCCAGTCGTGCAGGTCGGAGAAGAAGTACGGAATCTCCTCGTCGGGCAATTCGGCGCCGCTCATCGCCGCCGCGGCACGTCGCCCGTGGGCCGCCGCCACCTCCCAGTGCTCGACACGCAGGCGCCCCGCCGGGTGGATCCTCGAATCAAACTCGGCGACGTCGCCGGCCGCGAAGATGCCGGGAGCGGAGGTCTGAAGGCGAGTGTCGACCTGGATGCCACCCGAGTCACCGAGCTTCAGTCCCGCGCCCCGCGCCAGTTGCACGTCCGGCGTCACCCCCGCGCCCACGACGATGGTCTGGGCGGCAAGCTCGAGCCCGGCCTTGGTGCGCACACCGCTCACGCGCTCATCGTCGCCGGTGATCTCTTCGACCTCCTGTCCCCCGTGGATCGTGACCCCCTTGGCTTCGAGTAGACCCTGGACCGCCCGCCCCACCTCGGACCCGAAGGTCCGCTGCAGCACGACGTCCTCCTGCATCACGATCGTGCACCGCTTTCCGAGGGCGGTGAGCGTCGCCGCGACCTCGGTGCCGATGTACGAGCCGCCGACCAGGACGATGTCCTCGGCATGCTCGACATCGCGGCGGATCCCGTCCGCATTGCCGAGCGCGCGCAGGTAGTGGATCCCGCTGCGCTGTCCGCCCTCGACGCGCAACCGCCGGACCATCGCTCCGGTCGCGATCAGCGCCGAACCGAACCTCACGGTCTGCTTATCCGACAGTGATGCGCGATGTTCATCCGCGGCCAGCTTGAGAACGCTGGTCTTAGGCAGAAGCGTGATGCCGTTCTCGTCCCACCAGTCTGGCGGACACAGCCAGACTGCCTCCCGGGACGTGTCACCCGCCAGGTACCCCTTCGAGCAGGCCGTCCGGTCGTAGGGCGGGTCGGGCTCGCGCGACACGACCATGATCGAGCTGTCGCCGCCGAGCTCGCGCAGCTCTCGCGCGCACGCGTAACCGGCGTGCCCGCCGCCGACGATCAGAAAATCAACCTCGCGGTCGGCCACGGCGGGCTACGTCTTCCCAAAGACGGGCTCGCGCTTCTCGATGAACGCGCTCAGCCCCTCCCGGGCATCCCGCGAGCGGAACAGCCCGGCGACGAGCTCGCGCTCGCGTGCCAGCCCGTCCTCGAGTGAAACCTCAACCCCGCCCACCGCCGCTTGTTTGATCGCTCCGATCGCCTCGGCCGCTCCGCCGGCCAGGACCTCGGCGTACCCGCGGGTCATCGCCTCCGCGTCGGATGCCGGCAGCAAGCGATCGAGAATCCCGAGGACGTGCGCCTGACCGGGGGTGATCCGTCGGCCCGTGATCATGAGATCCAGGGCCCGACTCAACCCGATGAGGCGCGGGAGGCGCTGTGTCCCTCCATTACCCGGGAGCAGGCCGAGCGTGACCTCAGGGGTGCCGAGCCCGTATGACCCGCGGGCGCCGAAGCGGAGGTCGCAGGCCAAGGCCATTTCGAGCCCACCGCCCAGGGCATGTCCCTGGATCAATGCGATGAAGATCTTGGGAATCGAGGCGATCCGGCCGAGCGCCCGATGCGCGAGCTCGATCATCGCCATGCTGTCCGCCGCGTCCTGCTCGGCGAACGTCTTGACGTCGGCCCCGGCCGAGAAGAACTTCGGACTCGACGAGCGCATGATGATGACCTTGCCGCGCTCGTCATCGGCCGCGGTGACGATCGCGTCGCCGAGCTGCTCCATGAACTCTCGGTCGTAGGAGTTCGCCGGTGGGTTGTCAAGCGTGATGAACCCGATCTGCTCTTCGGAGTGGTAGCCAACCATTGTCGCTCCCCTCTACAGCCCGCCGACGACTACGGACTTGTCCTCGAAGTAATAGTCCATGGCCTCGATGCCATGCTCCTTGCCGTACCCGCTCTGCTTCACGCCTCCAAAGGGCAGTTCGTCGTAGCCGAAGTGGTTCTGGTTGACCCAGGTCATGCCGGCCTCGAGTTCCTGGGCGATCCGGTTGATGATCCGGACATCGTGCGTCCACACCGAGGATCCGAGCCCATAGGGCGTGTCGTTGCCCCGCTCGATCGCCTCGTCCAAGGAGCTCACCCGCCACACCGGCAGCACGGGACCGAATACCTCTTCCGTCGCGACGCGTGAGTCCTGCGGAGGATTCTGCACGACCGTTGGGGTGAGGAAGAAGCCGCTCTCCGGCGTGTCAGGGGGCTCGCCCCCGTAGAGCAGCTCACCGCCTCCGTCCAGCGCGTCCTGAAGCTGTGCCATGACCACGGAACGCTGCCGCTCAGTGGTCAGCGGCCCGATGCGGATCTTGGGCTTCTCGGGCTTCTCCCACCCGACGCCCGGCTCGTAGCGCTTCACGCCGTCAAGCAGCGCGCTCATGAAGTCGTCATAGACCTCATCGAAGACAAACAGCCGCTTGCCGGCCAGACACCCCTGCCCCGCGTTCCAGAAGCGAGCGATCAGGGCGGTCTTGACGGCGCCCTTCAGATCGGCATCGGGACAGATGATGACCGGGTCAGAGCCGCCGAGCTCCAGCGTCACGCGCTTCATCTCCGGCGCGGCCAGCTCCATGATCCTCTTCCCGGTCGCACTCGAGCCGGTGAACGCGATCCGGCGCACCAGCGGATGGGTGATCAGCGCCTCACCCGTCTGTGCTCCACCGGTCACCACGTTCACGACGCCCGGCGGGATCTCCGCCTCGGTCAGCAGCTCGGCGAGTCGCAGCATCGTGAGCGGGGCATCCTCGGAGGGTTTGAGGACGATCGTGTTCCCAGCGGCGAGAGCGGGACCGAGCTTCGTGCCGGTGAGCGTCAGCGGGAAGTTAGACGGCACAATCCCGACGCACACGCCGACGGGCCGTCGAACGACCATGCCGTAGCTGCGTCCCAGAGTCGACGGGAGTGGCTGGTAGACGCCTTGCACCTTGGTGGCGAGATCGGCGTAGTACTCGAGGCCGTGCACGAAGTGCTGGACCTCGCCCGCGGCCTCCATCGTCGGCTTGCCCTGCTCCTGGGTGAGCATCTCGCCCAGCTGTTCACGGTTGGCTCTGACGAGTTGAGCGAAGGACCGCAGCTTCGCTGCCCGCTCCTCAGCGTCGACGGTCCGCCATTGCTCGAACGCTCCCGCGGCGGCCTGCACCGCCCGATCGACATCGTCGGCTCCAGCGCTCGGCACCGACTCGAGCCGCTCCTCGGTCGCCGGGTTGAGGACCGTGATCTCCTCGCCAGAGCGCGCCGCCTGGCGCTCGCCCGCGATTAGCATCTCGACCATTCTCGCTCCTTTCTCACTCGGGCCATACCCATAGGTATGCTTTTGAAACTTAGTCTGGACCGACAATACGGCAAACGCTATGGTCGCGGCAGGCGCCTTACGGAGCGATGCTGCGATCGCCAGGGATCGCGAGCGAGCCTGTCAGGCCGATGAGGCCGGCCTTTGCAGCCGCGTAGTTGCCTGGCCGAAGTTGCGCAACGCTGCTCGGAAGGCAACGATGACGATCGCGCCAACGTCGGGTATGCGCGGATGAAGAGCCTGCCAGCCGTGCGGGCGCGACCAGATCGACACGAACGACGGTCGCGAATTGCTCGTCGGTCATTCGCGTACGCGCGCGTCACGGTTGACGCCCGCGTTATTGACGAGCACCCGAGGAGCCCATCCTCGCTCATCGAGGGCAACGCACAGAGCATCCGGCGCGTCGTCAGGACGCGAGGTCGAGCGCCACGGACTCGGCACCGGTCGACTTCGCGACCGGCTCGAGGCTCTCCTCATCGATGTCGATCAGCAGCAGGGCATCGAGATCCCGGCCGAGTGATCCAGGTTCGCGTCTGCACCAGAGTCACCAATTGGCCCGACTGCACGGTTCCACCTCGTGGTCGTTCACCCCAACGCGTTGGACGACCACACCCCGATCGTCCTTCGTCGTCGCCCGCAACTCGGTGATCGTTGTCACTGCCTCGATGGTGTCGCCATTGCGCGCCGGAGCCAGGAACCGCCACGCGCGGATCTCAAGCAGACCACGCAGCGTGCGACTGAATAGACCCATCTGCTGCCGAAGACCAGTTGCGATCGCCAGCACCAGGGCGCCTACGCGCCGCGTGACGATGGCGTCCTGGGGCCCCAGAGCCGCAGCCAACCGGCCGGGAGTCCATGCGCCCCCGATCCCGGACGGCGCGTACCGCTGGGCCGGTCAAAGACCCGATCGTCCGCTACTGAGCACCGATAGCTGGTGGAGATGTTCGGGTTGCCCGCGCCGCTGTACACGGCGGTGAGCGGATAGGCGCAGAGGATCCGCGACTCGGTCACGACGTTGGTCTGTGGATCGACCTTCTGGGCGAGGATCGACAGCGGAGCCTGTCCGTGCTCGACCCAGTTGACCACGTCAGGAAGCGGCATCGTCGGCGCCGGGTACTGGTAAGGAGTTCCGGGCGCCGGGCCGGCGGCGCTTGCGCAATGTTGTGCTCCCGGGGCGAGAAACAGGCGCGCGAAGGTTCCGGTCCGGCGAGGTCCGCCCATCGCGGCCTGCACCCGCTGGTAGTAGTTGATCGTCCCCTGCGGGAAGATCAGCTGATCGGCGAGGCCGTGCCAGATGATGATCTTCCCGCCGCGGTCCCTGAACTGGCTCAGATCCGGATCATCGGTCGCGATCGTGCTGGAGAACTCGGCCTGCGATTGCACGAAGAGCTGGTCGAACCCGGCGTAGGTCAGCGTGTGCCAATCCCAGTTGGGATTCCGCTGCACCCAGGTGCCAAGCCACGCAACGGCAATCGGAAACGGGACTCCGCTCGTCGTCCCGTCGGCGGCGGTCGAAGTCGCGGCCAGCCCGTCGAAGCTTGCGCCCGGTTCGAGGCCATACCAGAGCTTCTTGCCCGACGTGGAGGTGGGTCCCGCCCAGATCTTCTCGACGACTGCAGCGTCAGTCGGTGTGATCGTGCCGCACGGTGTCGCGAGCCCGATCAGGTCAGCCGGGTTCCAATGGCAGTCGCCGGGGTCCTGGATGACCCCGTCGGTTCCGCCGCACGCGCGCGTCACCGCGTCGTTGAATGCTGCTTCCTTACAGGGCGCGAGGAAATCCTTGCTCTGGAGCATCACGAGCTCCGGCCAGATCTCGGCCGGGATGAACCTCGTCCAGTTGATGGCGGGCGCGGCCGAGACGATCCCGTTGTAGTCCGTCGGGAAGCGCTGTGCTTCCATCAGCCCCTCGCGCCCGCCGGTGGAGCATCCGTTGAAGTAGGCGTAGCGGGCGCCTGAGCCGTAGTAGTCCCCAGTGACCGCCTTCCCGTCGACGGTCATGGCATGGATGCCGTTGAAGGCGAAGTCGTCGATGAGCGCGGTGTTCAGGGAGGCGTCCTTGTTCAGCGCAAAGCTCCCGGTGGGGTCAGAGCTGCCGCAGTCGGTCGCAGCGGTCGCGTAGCCGTCCGCGACGCCGTTGGCCAGCTCCGAGTAGAGCGGCCCGCAGAGGAAGCCGGCCCCGCCGACTCCCTGGAAGCGCCCGTTCCAGCTGTCGGGCAGCCACAGGACGATGTGCATGGGATTACCGGCGGAGTCAGCCTGCGTCAGGTTCACGGCGCAGATGCTCGGCAGGCCCGTCAACGGCGGCGAGGGCGGCCCCGGCGGGGTGAACGTCCCGCTGAGCGGTGTCGCGCTGTCCACCGTGGCGCCGACGATCTTGACCGCGGCGGCGACCGCGGACGTCTCGCACGTGAGGTGGGCCGCGGTGCCGCGCGGTTGCGGCGCGCGGGCCGACGTGCGGGCTCCCGAGGACGCAGCGACCAGCAGCGTCACACCGTAGGCGACGAGGGCGCCACAGATGAGTCCCTGCCAGACCAGCCGCAGCGATCCGGTCCGCGAGCCGGAGGGCCGCCGACACCGCCATGGAAACATCACGAAGTCCTCCTCCTCGGTTCCCTCTGCACGCGAAATCATAGAACAGCCCGCGAACGGTCGTCAAGCAGATGTGTGATCTCGCACGCGGTTCTCTTCGCCGGCGCTGGCGCAGGCCGACGTCGTCGTGGCAGCGCTCCAGCTCACCGATCCACTCAGCCTCAGCGGCCGTGGTCCCGGCCGTGCCGTCATCGATCTCGGCCTGGCGGACCCACTTGCGCAGCGTCTCGGCCGTGATCTCGAACTTCTCAGCCATCGAACTGCTCGCCGCCCACTGCATCTCATAGTCCTGCCCGTTCTCAGCAGCATCCTGAGGCCAGCTTACGAACCTCACGCGGATACGGCCTGCGATTTCCCATCGGTCAACCTCCTCAAGGGGATCTCACCGCGGCTTGGTGGCATACGGATCTCCGCGCTCGGGGATGGCGTTCCGTCGTTGAAGGTCCGCAGCACCTATCAGGACGAGGCCGGAGTGACTAGTCCGTGCCGGCTTGCTGGCGACATCCGGCAGTCGAGGGCAGACGATCGCTCTGATCGCGTTCGCCGCGTCGAGCTTATGCTCGCGTCGGCGACCGAGCCGGGACTACGCGCGCGAGGTTGAGGACCCGTCCCGATCCGATGTTGGTTCCCGGTTGAGCTTTCCGAACCCCTGCCGCGACAGTCCCATCTCCTCTTGGGGCTGACCAAGCGCGCGATAACCTCGCGCAGGCGGACAGTCTGTCATCCGACCTTGAAGATCTTCGCTGCCGCTCTTGCGCTGCCGCCGCCGGCATTTACACCCCAGACGACGAACGCGTACTGGCCGCGCTCGAGGGGGTTGGCGTACGTCTTCGTTGAGCTGCACGCGGCGCGGTACTTGACCTTCTTGTTGTAGATCAACTCACACTCGTAGTGCGTCGCGTGCTTCGCCCCGTACGTAAACGAGGCCGTCCGCTTGTGCTGGTTGATCTTCGTCGTGGTGATCTTGGCAGGGCCCGGCGGTGCGCAGTTATCGGCGAGGATCGCTTGACTGCCGGTTTGACCGCACATATTGACGGTGACGTTGATGCTGCTCAACGGGGTCGGATCGCTCAGGTTCTGGGTCGTGTCGATGACATATGACTGCTGAACTCCGGGACCAAACCCGCCGAAGAAATTCGGGCAGCTGAAGGACTGCTCGACCGCCTCCGTGGAGTTACATGGGGTCCCGTGTGCGAAAAAGTCGATGAGCGCGCCCGGGTTGGCGTCGCCGACTTCCTCGTCGACGTTGATGATGCCGTGAGACGACGATGCTTCGGCGGTGTTGAACCTGCCGGCCACCGTCGTGATCTCGTCTCCGGTGTCATTGGACGACGGAAACGAGACCGTGAGTATGTATTCCGCGCCACCTTCTCCGTTGCTTCCCTGAGAGTCCAGAGTCGCGTTGACCTTGGGCCCGGTCGCGCTCGGGGAGGCATTGTTGATCGTGAGCGGAGGCAGCGACAGAGCGGCGGCCGGAGCGGCGCTCACGGCGAGCACCGCCAGAGTCCCCAGCACGATCGCGGCTCCAAGCAGCCACGAGATTCCCAACCGGTCCTTCGGGCGCACGACGACCATTGCATCCCCCTTGTGAGAAACAGCCCTAACCAGAAAAGCAGCATATCGAGATCTTGGGGTGATCGCCTGCGTCCATGACCGGCGTGATGGACGGGTAGGTTCAAATCCCCCAGCGAACGAGCGGCCGCGGAATCAACATCTAGGTCTGCAGGTCGAGGATCGCGTCGGCCAGCCAGGCCACGTCGGGATCGCCGATCGGCCGCACCACGAACTTCGACAGCCCGGCGTCGACATAGCCCTCGATCAACGCCCGCAGCCCGTCCCGGCCGACGCCGAGCGCGCTCTCGGGCGCAACCCCGGGGCGCCGGGCGGCGAGCGCGCGCAGCTGCGCGGCTGACGGCGGCGCGGGGGTATAGGGGATGCTCATCCCGAAGTGCTCGGGGTCGACCTCCCGTCCCGCCTCGGCCGCCGCCGCCTGGATCCGCGCGCGGGCGGCGGCCGCCTCGGCGGGCGTGAGGAACGCGCCGAGCCAGCCGTCGGCGATCCGGCCGGCGAGGCGCAGCGACCCGGCGCGCCGGCCCCCGAGCCACACCTCGAGGGGATCCTGGACCGGTCGGGTCGGCGGCTCGCCGTCCTGCCAGTATGCGCGCGCGTCGGCGAGCACGTGCTCAAGCAGCGCGCGGCGATCGCCCCCGTTGAGGCCGAGCGCCTCGCCCTCGCCGGGCTGGTGCAGGCCAGTGACGAAGATCAGCAGCAGCCGGCCGCCGGTCAGCTGATCGAGCTGGGCCAGCGTCCGCGCCAGCACGAACGGGCTGCGTCCAAACGGCACGACGTTGGCGCCGAGGTGCAACGTGTCGGTGCGCGCCGCGAGCGTGGCCAGCGCGAGCAGCGGGTCGAGCGCCGGGCCGACCGGCAGGTCCGAAAGCCAGATCCCGTCGAACCCGGCGCGCTCGAGCTCGCCCGCGAACGCGATCAGGCGCTCTGCGGACAGCAGTCCGGGCGGCGGGCTGACGGCGATGCGCACCTTCATCGTGGCCATAGCATGGCAGCCGCTAATGGAAACGCTGAGCGGACATGCGGGACGTCCCTTGGGCCGGTGGCGAGGGCGCGGTGACGGCTGCTCCGCGGCCGATCGTTCGCGTCCTTGCAGGGTGCGAGTCATGATCGGGCACAAGACGTTTCGGCTGACACGGGGGGCCGGTAGCGCCACTCGCCTCGGGTGCCGCCGTTCGGGCCCCGGGCAATGCGCGGCCGGCGCGGCTCGGCGCCCGTCGGGGGTGATGAGAGCTGCCGCGTGTCGTATCTGGCTCTCACTGCCGCGATTGCCTCGCTGGACTTCCTGGCCACTCTCAGCGACCGCCACCGCGCACGCTTCGAGCGCCTGCGCCGACCCGCCCACCCGGACCGATGACCGGCGGCCGCCGCCTGCCCGCCCCGGCCCGTGCAACCGCCCTCGGTGGCGTAGCGGTCATGGTCGTCGAGCCGCCGCCTTCTAGGAACGAAGCGTGCGGCTGGGCGGCTGCCCGTCGACCACCCGGTAGGCGCCGGCGAACCGGCCCGGTTTGGCAAACCCCCACCGCCGCCCAACCGCGCCCAGCGTGACTCCATCGCTGCCGTCGGCGGCCTGCAACTCCCGGTGCGCGGCCTCCAGCCGCACCCGGCGCAGGTAGGCCATCGGCGTGGCGCATACTCACGTAAACGCCGGCGGGCTCAAGCGGTCGGTGCACCACCTCGAGCGCAGAGAAGCGCTCGCAGGTGCAGCGGCGGGAGCGCGTGGCGCACGGTCGCTCAGCAGGTGCTCGATGGCGCCGAGATGCCGGCCCCCTCGCCCGGAGCGTCGACGACGCCGCCGCTCGTCTGGCGCACGACGGCCCCGAGGTGAACCACGAACCACAGGCCTCGCCAGGAGATGAGCGAGGCGATGCCGAACGACCGCACCGCGCCGCCGACGCGGTACACGACCCGCGCGTTGGGCACCTCGTAGTAGCCGACCCGATTCGCGCACACCCCCGGCGGGACCCAATGCGCGAAGGCCGACGGCACCGAAACGGTCAGCGCACGCGCGCCGGAACGCGGACCCAGCAGCGCGTGCGCAGCCCGCACGTCGAGATCGAGTTCGCCGACCAGCCGTGTCTCCCAGTCCTCTCGCGGGTCGGGGATCGCCTTTACCTGCGCGTAGGCATCGGCCGGGAAGAAGGCGGGCAGCGCGAGAGCAGGACGGTCGTCGCGGACCGCCGCCCAGAGAGCCCGCATCTCGGCCCGGAAGATCCGGGAGTGCGCGGAGGGCAGGACCATCGTCTGAGGTCGGCGCCCGACGTCGGGGATCCTCACCGGCACCGGTCGCAGCTGCCGGCGCCGCCGAGCCGCGCTGCGCGACGACCGCGCCGACGGGCTCCTCGACGACCGAGCGCCAGACGACCCGGTCGCCGCGGAGCCAGCCGCGTCACCATGGGTAACCCCACCTCCCGTCCCGCCTGAGGTGCCGCAGCCGGAGAGCGCCAACGCGGCGGCGATGATGGCCAGGGCGATCAGGCGGACGCGGCGCGGCATCGCCCCGAAGACTGCCAGGCCACACAGCTGCGCGCACGGGCCGCGCTGGACCCGCCAGGACCGCCCAAGCGACTCCCCGCCGAGGCGTCCAATCTCCTGTGTGCCCGCGAATCAGCCGCCGGTGGGATGCTCGATCGGCAGGTCCTGGATGCGAACGCGGTCCGGTTCGATCAGCGACACGATCGCCGACCGCACCGGGAAGTCGGCACCGACGTAGCGATTGCTCATGCGGTCCATGATCGCGATCGCCTCCGGGCCCTCGAGCTCGTCGACGACTCGGCCGCGGATGATGACCGACCGGTACGGGTTGTGCTCGTCGCAGACTGAGATGCCGACGCGACCGTCGCGCCGCAGGTTCCTGATCTTCAGGTTCTCCTGGGTGGAGAAGATCGCCAGCCGGTCACCCTCCACCGAGATCCACACCGGCGAGACCTGTGGTGAGCCATCCGCCATCAGCGTCGCGACGTGCGCCATGTTGCGCGCCTGCAGCAGTTCACGCGCCTCCTCAGACAGCTCAGTCATCCTGGCCAGCGTAGACGAGCAGTCCTCGGACTCGCTGCCGCTGCACTTCGACTTCCACGGGCGGGTGATCGGGATCGAGGTCAGCGGCGCGGTCGGCTCGGTGCTCCCGCCGGCGCTGATCAAGGATCGGGGGCTACGACCATTCCGGCGGCGTCTGGGCGCACCTGAACGTTTTTGGCTTCACGTAGCGCGGATACCTCGCGCGGCGTCCGCGCCGACGGGCAAACCCCTACGAGCCCATCGGAGCCGGTTCGGGAACGCCTTTCGTTCATCCGTCCAGGGCTTGGTGAAGCCCAGCGACGCCCATCGCAGCGGACCGATTAAAGGACAGATGGCGTCCCGGTTCCCATCGAGGCTCCCTCGGCACCCGAGGCCGAGGCGGCCGGCCCGGCGGCGCTCGCGGCGGGCTACGCGGACGGGACCGTCTTGCCGAGAGTTCGTTCGCACAGTGGCCGACACCCGCTCGTTTCTGACCCGATCCGTCGACGGCGCCTCATACGGGAATAGGGAGCCGAGGTGACGATGCCGACTCGTATCCGTACCGCCCGCGGCGCCCCTCGAGACGGAGCGCTCGTCGAGCGTTCGGAGGAGGTCAGCTGGATCGAGGCGACGTTGGACGGCGCTCAGAGCGGTGAGGGCGCCTCGATCCTCATCGAAGCCGCCCCGGGAATCGGCAAGAGCCGGCTCGTGGAGCACGCCTGCGACTTGGCGCGCGCAGCTGGCGTGCGCATCCTCAGGGCGAGAGGCAGCGAGCTGGAGAGCTCGTTCGCCTTCGGCATCGTTCGTCAGCTGCTCGAACGGCCACTCGACGCGCTCGATGTCGCTGACCGAGACGGCATCCTCAGCGGCGCCGCCGGGTCGGCCGCTCCTCTGGTCGCCGAGCGGCGCCGTCGTCCGCGGCCCGGGAGCGAGAGGCCGGAGGCCAGCGGGCTGCATGGCCTGTACTGGCTGACCGCGAACCTGACCAAGGAATGCCCATTGCTGCTCTGTGTCGACGACGCGCATTGGGCCGACGAGCCGTCGCTGCGCTGGCTGAGCTACCTTGCTCACCGGCTCGCCGATCTCCCCGTCTGCATGATCGTCGCCAGTCGCCGCGTGCGCGGAGGACCAACCCGTGAGCTGCTGCGCGCGCTCGAGCGAGCCTCGGCGACGTCCGTCATCGCGCTGAACGCGCTCTCGCTCGAGGGCACCCATGAGGTCATCGCCGACCTGCTGCGCTTGACGCCCGACAATGCCTTCGTCACCGCTTGCCACACCGCCACCGCGGGGAGCCCGCTCCTGCTGGTCGAGCTGGTGCGAAGCCTGGAGTCAGCGGCGCTGGAGCCGAACGCGGGAAATGTCCAGCGCCTGTTCTCCTCCGGGCCGGCGAGCTTGACGCGAGCGGCTTTGGCGAGGCTTCGGGGGTTGCCCGAGGGCGCCGTGGAGCTCACGCGGGCGGTGGCCATCCTCGAGCGCAGCTCGGTGCGAAACGCGGCCACTCTTGCCGACGTCGAGCACGAAGATGCCGAGCGTGCCGCCCAATCCCTGGTCGACGTCGGCGTACTCGCCGACGGGCTGCCGCTCGAGTTCGTACACCCCGTCATCCGCTCCTGCGTGTATGCCGACATCTCCGTTCCGGCCCGCGCCTCGGCTCATCTTCGGGCGGCCCAGCTGCTGGCAGCCGACGGCGCAGACGACGAACGGGTGGCGAGCCACCTGCTCCACGCCGAGCCGAGCGGTGCGACGTGGGTTCTCGACACGCTGCGGCACGCGAGCGCCACGGTCTGGGCGCGCGGCGCCTCCGACATCGCCGTCCGCTACCTGCGCCGGGCGCTGGCGGAGTTCCCGCTGGGCGAGCGGCCGGCATCGGTCCTCTTCGAGCTCGGGCGCGCCGAGGTACGAGCCGGCGACGTCGATGCCGCGATCGAGCACTTCGGTGGGGCCGTGACGCTTGCCGAGAATCCCGTCGCACGGGCACGGGCGTCGCTGGACTTCGGAGCCGCTCTGATCATGGCCGCCAAGCCGGTGCAGGCCGCAGAGAGGTTGCGTGACGCCCTCGGGGCCCTAGGCCCGGAGGATCGGGAGTGGGGCCTCCGGCTTCAGGCGCAACTGGATGTGGCGGCTTGGACCAGCGCCGCGGCTCGGGACATCGCCGCCGCCGCACGCCCGGCTCGGTTCAAGCCTGCGCTGGAGGCGCCGACCGGAGCCGCGGATCGCACGGCGACGGCCGTCGCGGCGGTGAGCGCCGCTCTCGACACTCACGGCTTGCACCGAGCAGCCGAGCTGGCCCGGGTGGCGCACGGCGACGGACTGCTCTTGGAGGAACTGAACGCCGATGATCCTGTGCTCGCGCTCCCGGCGGTCGCGCTGCTGTATGCCGAGCGGCTGGCGTGGGCCGGCGAGGTCCTCTCCCAGTTGCTGGCCACCGTGTCCCGCCATGGCTCCCGGCGCGGCGCAGCCATGGGCAGCGCATGGCGCGGCATGGCCAGCCTTCGAGCCGGTCGCCCCGGCGACGCGGAAATCGACTCCCGTGAGGTACTGGAGAGCGAGGTGCCCGCGGGGCTCGGCACCGGCCACTGCACCATGGTGGCGCTTGCCGTGCTGATCGAGGCGCTCGTCGACTTGGGCCGGGTCACGGAGGCGGAGGAGCTCGCCAGTCGGTTCGAGATCGCTGGCGGACGACCCCAGGGACTGTTCGGCGCCCATCTCGCGTTCGCGCTCGGGCGGCTGCGCGAGGCCCAGACCCGATGGCCCGAGGCCGAGGCACGGCTACGGGAATGCGCGGCCCTGCACGGCGCGTGGGGAGTCAGCGCACCGGCCGCGCTGCCGTGGCGTGGGCGCCTTGCGATGATCGTCGCCGCGGCCGGCCGGGAGTCGGAGGCCCGCGGCTTGGCCTCTTCGGCCCTCGCGCACGCCCGTGACGGCGATTCTCTGCTCGATCTCGGTGTCGCGCTGCGAGCCGCCGGCAGCCTTGCGGAGAGCCCGGATCACCGGATCGCGCTGCTGCGCGAGGCCGTCAGCACCCTGAGGGAGACCGAGGCTCGACTCGAGATCGCTCATGCCCTGGCCGATCTGGGCTCTGCGCTGCGGCGGGCCGGGCTTCGTCGGGAGGCGAGGCCCGAGCTCTCGCTGGCTCATGAGCAGGCGCGGACACTGGGCGCCATTCCGCTCGCCGACCGTGTTCGCTCAGAGCTCGTCGTGCTCGGCGCCAAACCGCGCCGCGGCCCGAAGGCTGACCGCGACGAGCTCACGGCCGCCGAGATTCGCGTCGCCCAGCTGACCGCCGAGGGCGCCACCAACCGGCGTGTGGCCGACGAGCTCTTCATCACCGCCAAGACGGTCGAGTACCACCTCACGAGCGTTTACCGGAAGCTGAACATCTCGTCGCGTCACGAGCTTGCAGCGGCCGTGGATCGTCGGCTCGTGCCCCCCCCGAACGCTTCCTGACCCCACCCCCCGGGACTCCCGGGGGGCGACCGGAAGGATCACAACTGGGGGGCGTCCCAGACGCGAAGACCGTGCCTGCCTGGCTTCATGCGAGCCGTGGCGGACAACACGCATATCGCAGTCCTTCTCACCCTCGACTCCGGCGCGGAGCCGATCCAGGGCGAGATTGCCGTCGACGGCCAGGGCCAGGGCGGCTTTCACGGTTGGCTCGAGCTCAACGATCGACTCGAGCAGGCGCTCCGCGCCTCGGTCTCACGGGGGCATTCCCGGGACCGGGGTGGCGAGGACCGCGCTGCGACGCAGTGTCTCCACGGAACTCAAACCGCAAGGAGGCACCAACAATGAGTACCCGGGCACAGAAGCCTCACGTCGATGTGACGGTCCCCGCCGACGTCGATGTTGCGCCGGCCGTCAAGAGCGAGCTCCCCCAGCCGCACGCACAGAGGTGGCGCTCCGGAATGCGCTCCTCTCGCATCGCGGGCTGCGCGGTTGCGTGCATAGCCGTGATGGCTATGTCCTCGACCGCCGACGCCGGCACGACACTGGCTGCGAAACCGTACATGGGCTGGACGACGTATTACGGCATCGGCGGCCAGTTCAACGAGCACACCATCCTGTCCGTCGCGACGAGGCTACGGTCGGACGGCTTGCAGGCGGCCGGCTATGACACCGTCTGGCTGGACTGGGGTTGGGCGGGTGCCCGCCGTCGCCACGGCCAGATCGTGGTCAACCCATACCAATGGCCGCACGGCATGGCGTGGCTCACGAGCACGCTGCACGCCGAGGGCTTTGACGTCGGCATCTACACCGACGCCGGCAAGAGCGGCTGCAACGGCAACGGCGTCGGCTCGCTGGGCCACTATCAGCAAGACATGGACCAGTTCGCCGCGTGGGGCTTCGACGCCGTGAAGGTCGACTTCTGCGGAGCCGTCCAGCAGGGCGTGAGCGTCGTGCCTCGCAGCGATGCGTTCCATGCCGATGCTGCCAGCTCGACGCGCTCGGGATGCGCGGACATGGCTGCCGGCGACACGCGAGCACTTCCCGGTACAGCACATCGCACAGGGGAGCAGTTGGACCCCGAGACGCAGTATCGCGAGGTCGCTCAGGCGATTGGCCATACGAACCGGCCAATGCTGCTGGCGGTCGCAAACCTGTGGCAGCCGAGCGAGGTTGCGCCGGGTTACCCGACCATGCAACGCAGCGCCTTTGACAACTACCGCTGGGCGCCACAGTTCGCGACGTCGTGGCGCACGGACACGGACATCGGCTTCCCCGGCTGCATCAAGTGGCCGTGGGTCCTCCGCAACCTCGCGGCGGACAACGCTCATCCAACCGTCGCAGGTCCGGGGCATTGGAACGACCCTGATGCACTCGCTGCGGGCGTGGGCCTGACGCATGCGCAAGCACGATCGCAGTTGACGATGTGGTCGATGCTGGCAGCCCCGCTGATGCTGGGAGGCAACCCGCTGACGATGAGCGCGCGCACGGTGAGGATGCTGGAGAATCCACGGATCATCGCCGTCGATCAGGACGGACGCGGTGTGCAGGGCCGTGAGGTTGCGCCCCACGTGTGGGTGAAGCCGCTCGAGCATGGCGAAGCGATTGCATTCTTCAACGCAGGCAACCGGCCCCTGACCCTGGCATGGCGCGTCTCGGGACGCGCATGCAATGTGTGGACCGGCACGTGCCGACCGGTGCGCAAGATGCTGCGCGCCCGCGTGCCAGGGTCAACCGCCGAGGCGTGGGTGGTGACCGGCTGACCAGGATTGCCGAGAACGTCACACGTCAGCGTGAGCGCTAGATCAAGCGGAATCCGGGTCTCTTGCTCGCCTGACGGCGGCTCACGGCTCCGCCGAGTGATCCCTGAAGTGCCCCAACCCCCTCGTTTGTCGCTGCTCCGGGGCCGACAACCCAGCGCTCTCAGCGGTGGGAACGGACGGTGAGATGATCTCGAGAGAGGCGGGATCGACGAGCCAGCCGTCTTTGTCGGCGCGCAACAGGCCCTGGTCGATCAGGCCGCGCAACCCCAGGGTCACGGTGGGACGGCGCGCGCCGATCATCTGCGCGATCGTTTCGTGGGTGAGCGGCAGGTCGATCCACACGCCGTCACTACGCACGATTCCTCGACGGTCGGCGATCGACCACAGCAGCGCCAGTAGCCGGTCCTCGACACGCGGGAGCTGGCTGATCGCCTGCTGCAGTAGGGCGTATTGCGACTGCTGCCCTGCGCGTTGCAGGAGTGCGCTCAAAAGGTGCGGCCAGTGCTGGGCGATGACCAGCAACCGATCGTCGAGGATTGCGATCTGCGCGGTCTCGAGTACCGCCCATCCCCAACTGGCCGCTACCGAGTCAGCGTCGGCGCCGTCGGTGAGCACGAGCTCTCGAGGCGTGAGCAGCCGTATGCATGCCCGGCCGGCGATCGTGACTTCGGTGGTCAGCACGCCGCTGAGCACCAGGAAGCCGCGGATCTCGCCGTGGACCGCCGCGTTGTCGCGCAACCGTTCGAGCTTCCAGTGCCCCGGGTCGAGCGTGACGGTTGCCAGGATCGCATGACGCTGGGCCTGCGCCAACTGATCGCCGGTCAGCCGGCTGCCGAGCTCGGGGGCGGCTTCCAACAGCCGGACGCCATTCAGCGCACCGACTCTCGATGTCATGTCGTTGACCTGGTCAATTGGACCGAGGCCGTCGTGATGTTCCTCATCTACCGTCAGGACGGCGGATGACGTCGATGGGTGCTGGCTGGGTTCATGCATCGCGTCTTGCCTCTCAAGATCGGTTTGACCGCCGACGGAGAGCGCGTGAGACGCCGAGGAACGCGTAGTCAACCGGACGCCATCGACGAGCCCACGGGAACCGACGACGATTGAGGCTGACTGCTTAGCCGGACCCGATTCTACCTTCAGGCCGTCGGACGTGGCTCGGCGTCTGGCCCGAAACAGCTCAAGGTCGGTCGTTGGGCTCATTTTGAGATCCCGAGTGCCAGCTGTCAGTCGTGTTTATCCCTGATTTCGTCGGGTAGCGAGCCGACGGGCTAAGCAGCCAGTCCTGCCTCAGAGCCGGCGAATCGCGGCTTGGCCAACGGCTGATGGCGGCGTTGGTCCTGTGATCGATGCGCTCGGGGATGTCCTGATGACCAACCTCGGTGGAGGATCGACATGCCCTTCCAATCGCGTTCGCGTCCGACCGGTCGTCGGTGCCCCTGCTATCGCTCGATGGACGTAGCGCGGTCCCCGTGGGTGGTTGAAGGGGTCGAGCGGGCGCATGGCTGACGGGTCCGGGCCCCGCGGCAACCGGATCATCGACGCGCTGCCCGACAGCGAGCGCGCGCGACTGGGCGCGGTGCTCGAGCCTATGCGTCTGGAGCTCAAAGAGCAGCTGCAGGTTCCCGGCGCGCGGATCGACTCGGTGTACTTTGCGCTCGATGCCGTGAACTCGCTGCTGAACCTCGTCGAGAACTCCGGCGGGGTGGAGGTGGCCACCGTCGGCAATGAGGGACTGGTCGGGCTGCCGGTCGCCTGGGGGGTCAGCTATGCGAATCCCCGCGATCTGGTCCAGGTCCAGGTGCCCGGCGAGGCGCTGCGCATGGACGCCGACGTGTTCGCCGCCGAAATCGCCGCGCAGGGCCCGCTGGCATCCGTGGTGCAGCGCTATACCCAGGCGTTCTTCGCTCAGATCACCCAGCAGGTCGCCTGCAACGGGCTGCACTCCATTCAGGAGCGCTGTGCTCGATGGCTGCTGCTGACCCACGATCGCGTCGGCAGCGACGAATTCCCGCTCACCCAGGAGTTTCTGGCCCAGATGCTCGGCGTGCGGCGCCCGACGGTGACCACCACGGCCGGGATCCTGTCGCAGGCCGGCTTTATCCACTACCGCCGCGGCCGGCTGAAGATCACCGACCGCGAAGGGCTGGAGAGCGCCTCCTGCGAGTGCTATGGCGTGGTGCGCGGGGTCTTCGACCGGCTGCTGCTCTGAATGCGCCCACGGCCACCTCAGATGCTCTGTACGGTTGCTGACATAGCGCGCTACGATTCATGGCGGTTGAGCACACAGCCGCCCGCGATCCCGTCGCGCGGATGCCTTCTACGGCTTCGGCAGCGATGTGTCTCTGGACTCCGGGGCCGCGGGCGCCGTCGACTCCCGCGTTCAGGTGACCGCACATCAGCCCGCCCGTCAGCGCCGCCACCCGGCGATCCATCCGGTGTACCTCGACCGTGTTCAGGAGCGGCCGTGAGCGACGGTCAGTACGCCGATCAGCCCGCCGGGCCGCTGCACCCCGAGTTGGCCGGCCTGCTGCTCTCAGAGCAGACCGTCTCCGAGTTGTTGGCGATGATCGTCGGCCTCGCGATCTCAACGATCGAGGACGTCGACGGCTCGAGCATCTCGTTGATGAGCCCGAACGGCCGCCTGGAGACCACCAGCGCCAGCTCTCAGGAGATCCGCCTCGTCGACACGACCCAGTATCAGGACGAGCAGGGACCGTGCGTGGAGGCGATCAAGACCGGCCGCGAGGTCGTCGTCGCCCTGCCCATCGGCCAGTGGCCGCGCTTCTCTGACCGCGCCCAGCAGGCCGGGATGCGTTCGGTGCACTCGTTTCCTCTCCGGGTCCGTGATCGGGTCACGGGAGCGCTCAACTTGTACTCCACCAGCGTGACGTCGATCGAGCCTCGCACCGACGCGGCCCGCAGCCTTGCTCACCAAGCCGCGACGGTCCTGGCCAACGCTGCGGCGCTGGCCACCGCCGAGATGACCAACGAGCAACTACAGCAGGCTCTGGCAACCCGCGATCTCATCGGCCAGGCGAAGGGCATCCTCATGGGGCGCGAGAACATCGATGCCGACGCTGCGTTTGATCTTCTGCGCCGGCTATCCCAGCGGAGCGGCCGCAAGCTGAAGGACATCGCCGCCGAGGTGGCCGCTCATCCTTCAGATCCGAAAGCCCGATGACGAATGGCCCTGCGCGCGACCCCCGTCGAAGCGGCCCGCAGCATGCTCGAACTCTCACTCGATGAGCTCTGGGTCGATTACTTCACGCTCGGCGGGTCGCTGCTGCCCGCCGAGATCCAAGCCTTCCTCGCCGGCGAACACCCGCTCGGCGACCACGACCACGACCTTCTCGTCCAAGCCCTCAACGAACGCTTCCTCGACCACGACGGGGACCATCCCCTCGACTACGCCGACGAACTGATCGACGGCCACAGGCCCGGGTAGACCCGAAGGTCGATACCAGCGCCCACGGGCACACCCGAGCGCTCGGCCGCGAAAGTCATACCATCCACTTTCAGGGTGGATGACAGACAAGCCCAGTTCCTGATCATGCTCGGCGACACATGCTTCTCGGCTTCGCTCGCTGAGCTCACCATCGAGGTGCTGACGGCTGACGGGGCGCGGCTGATCGGCGTCCCGATACCAGAACGACATCACGATGCCATCTGGGCCGCCGATGACCTCGGGAGCGCCGAAGTCTCGATCGATGAGAAGACGATCGCGCTGGAGTCGATCATCACCTACGTCGTGTACGCCCCGACGCTCAACGGCTAAGCCGGGGCCGACGGCACCCAGCCTGATCCGTCGCTCACGTCTCCTCCTGCTGCAGACTCGAGGTCCACCCCGACGGTTCCGGCGACGATCTCGACATCTGGGTCGAGCGCTCGCTCGTGCGTCGCGGCTACGGCTCGCGCGTGCCCGCTGCGGGCCACGTGCGCGGCTGCGTCGCCTCCTACGCTCCCCGCGACCGCGACCGCGACCGCGACCGCGTGCGCCGGGCGACCGACGACCTCGCTGCGCGCCTCAAGCGCGACGCCGTGCGCTACCAGGGCAACTGGTTTCCGCACCGCCTGCGCTCCGCGATCGAGGACGGGGTGTTCTTCGTGGGCGACGCGGCGGGTCACTGCCTCGCACGCTCGGGCGAGGGGATCCGCCCGGCGCTGTACTGCGCCTGCTCGGCCACCAGCGTCTGATCGACTCGAGCGTTGGCTGGTATCTCGATCAGGCCCATCCGTCTGCCGCTACACGCGGATGAACGGTCGGGTCTGGCTGCAGACACGGGGCGGCGAAGGGCGCCAGCTATCGGATGTGGGGCGCGTGGTCCGAGGACGGGGCGCGGCCATCTGCTACCGGGGTGCTGCGGGGCTCGCCGGTGGCCCGAGATCGACCGTGAGGTAGGCGACGACCATGTCGCAGAGCATTCGGCGGTAGTGATCCCCGCGTGCCGGGCTGGTCAGGTCGCGTCCGAAGAGCTGTCCGAACGTGTGGTGGTTGGCGATTCTGAAGACGCAGAAGGCGCTGATCATCATGTGCAGATCGATGGCGTCGACGGGGCGCACGAAGATCTCGGCCGCGCGGCCGCGGTCGAGGATTTGGCTGATGAGCTCGATGACGGGACTGTTGAGTCGGGCGAACGCGGCTGAGCTGCGGAGGTGCTTGGCGCCGTGGATGTTCTCGATGCTGACGAGGCGCGCGAAGTCGGGGTTCGCTTGGTGGTAGTCGAAGGTCAGCTCGGCGAGGCGGCGGATGGCGGCGATCGGGTCGAGGTTGGCGACGTCGATGCTTTGCTCCGCGCGTCGGATGCCGGCATAGGCGCGCTCGAGCACGGCGATGAACAGCTGCTCCTTGCTCTCGTAGTAGTAGTAGATCATCCGTTTCGTCGTACGCGTCGACGCGGCGATCCGGTCGACCCGGGCCCCCGCGTACCCGCGCGCAGCGAACTCCCGTGCCGCAACGGCAAGGATGTCACTCCGGGTCTGCTCGGGGTCGCGTTGGCGACTGTGTTCTGAGTCCTGAGCGAGCCTCGACAGGGCGGTCGGCCTCCGGATCGGGAGCAGCCAATCGTACGGCGAGGTTTCAGATCGGCGTGAGCCGGCTAATTAACTATCTAGTACGTTCAAGCGAATGCGTTCACGCACATCCGACATCGCGATCACGGTCGGCCTGATCGGTGCCGACATCGGCCCCTCGCTCAGCCCGGCATTGCACGAGCACGAAGCCCACCGTCTCGGGATCCCCTACGCCTACGAGCGGATCGACGTCGCCGAGCTCGGCGTTGGCGAGGGTCGCGTCGGCGAGCTGGTGCGCGCCGCGCGCCGGCTCGGGTTCCGGGGGCTGAACGTCACCCACCCTTGCAAGCGCGCAGTCACCGCCGACCTCACGGACCTTTCCGGCGACGCCATCAAGCTCGGAGCCGTCAACACGATCGTGTTCACCGACGGTCGCGCGATCGGTCACAACACCGACTGGCCGGGGTTCGAGCGCAGCTTCGAACGGGGTCTGCCCGACGTGGCCAGGCGCCGCGCGGTCCTGATCGGCGCCGGGGGGGCGGGCGCGGCGGTGGCGCACGCGGCGCTGTCGCTCGGCATAGAGCACCTGTCGGTCCATGATCGGCGTCCGCAGGCGGCCCGAGATCTCGTCGCTGCCCTGCAGCGGAGCTTCGGCGGCGATCGCGCGACGGTCTGTGAGGACGTTGCCGACGGCTGTCGACGTGCGGACGGGCTCATCCACGCCACCCCGACCGGGATGGTGACTCACCCCGGACTGCCGGTGGATGCCGCGGTGCTGCGCGAGGACTTGTGGGTCGCCGAGATCGTGTACCGCCCGCTGGAGACCGAGCTGCTGCGCAGCGCCCGCCGAGCCGGCTGCCGCACACTCGACGGCGGCGGGATGGCGGTCATCCAAGCCGCGCTGTCCTTCGAGCTGTTCACCGGGGTGAGCCCGGATCTCGACCGCATGCTCGCGCATTTCGCGGCCCTGTCGGCTCCTGAGGCCAGCTGAGCGTGCGTCACTGCATCGCCACCGTCTGTCTGAGCGGCCCGCTCGAGGACAAGCTCGCCGCTGCTGCCGGCGCCGGCTTCGGCGGCGTCGAGATCTTCGAGCCCGACCTCATCGGATCGCCGCTGTCGCCCGCGGCGGTCGCCGCCCGTGCCCGCGAGCTCGGCCTCGAGATCGCGCTCTACCAGCCATTCCGTGACTTCGAGGCCGTGCCCGAGGAGCGGCTGCGGCGCAATCTGCGGCGCGCCGAGGCCAAGTTCGAGGTGATGCACGAGCTTGACGTCTCGACGATGCTCGTGTGCTCGAGCGTCGATCCGGAGGCGGTCGATGACGACGCCCTCGCCTCCGAGCAACTCGCCCGCCTTGCCGACGCCGCTGAGCGTCATGGCTTCCGGATCGCCTACGAGGCCCTCGCGTGGGGCCGGCACGTCAACGAGTACGACCATGCCTGGCGCATCGTGCAGGCGGCCGATCACCCCGCGCTCGGGTTGTGCCTGGACAGCTTTCACGTGCTCTCGCGTCGCACGTCGTTGTCCACCATCGACGCCATCGACGCGGAGAAGCTGTTCTTCCTCCAGCTCGCCGATGCTCCCCGCCTCGGCATGGATGTCCTGCAGTGGAGCCGCCACTACCGGTGCTTCCCGGGGCAGGGCGTGTTCCCGCTCGCCGACTTCACACGCCGCGTGCTCGACCGCGGCTACTCCGGCCCGCTGTCGCTCGAGGTCTTCAACGACGTCTTCCGTCAGGCCGACCCCGACCGCATGGCCACCGACGCCCGACGGTCGCTGCTCGTCCTCGAGGAGGAGATCGACGGCTTGCGCAGTTCAATGCCACCGGCGGCCCGGCTGCTCGGCTACGCGTTCGTCGAGCTCGGGGTCGGGCCCGCGTCGGCCGCCGACACGCAGGGGCAGCTCCACGCGCTCGGGTTCGCGCAGGTCGCTGCGCACCGCAGCAAGCCGGTGGCGCTGTGGCAGCAGAACGACGTGCGCCTGCTGCTCAACGCGGGCGCCGCGCCCGGAGCCGGCATCGCGGCAATCGCCGTCGAGAGCGCCGATCCCGGCGCTTGTGCCCGGCGGGCGCAGGCCCTGCTGGCTCCGGTGCTCGACCGCTCCCGGGGCCCTGGCGAAGCCGACCTCGCCGCCGTCGGGGCTCCCGACGGCACCTCGGTGTTCTTCTGCACCACCGCCTCACGGTGGCCGTCGGACACCTGGCTGTCCGATTTCGAGCCGGTGCTCGCGACCGGCGGCGTCAAGCCCACCGGTATCCGCGGTATCGACCACATCGCCCTGGCCCAGCCGTTTGACGCCTTCGACGAGGCCGCGCTGTTCTACCGCTCGGTGCTCGGACTCTCGCCGCTGGACAGCGTCGAGCTGGCCGCGCCCGCCGGTCTCGTGCGCAGCCGGGCGGTCGTCAACGACACCGGTGAGGTGCGCCTCGTGCTCAACGTCCCGCTTCTCGGCGACAGCGCGGGCGAACAGCTTCGCCTGCAGCACATCGCGCTGTCCTGCGAGGACATCTTCGCCACCGCGCGAGCCATGCAAGCGCGCGGCCTGCGCCCGCTTGCGGTTCCGGCCAACTACTACGACGACCTCGAGGCGCGCCACGCGCTCGATCCGTCGCTGAGCGCGAGCCTGCGTGAGCTCGACCTGCTGCTCGAGCGGACCGACTGCGGCGACTTCCTGCACCTGTACACGGCCACGATCGATGGCCGGGTGTTCTTCGAGGTCGTGCAGCGACCGCCCGGCTACACGGGATATGGCGCGGCCAACGCGCCGGTTCGCATGGCCGCCCAGCGCGCGGCCGCGCCGGATCGGCCGCTGGCGGCAACCAACGGGAGGAGAGAATGACCGACGCACCATCAGACCAGCCGATGCTCGTCAAGACGCCCCGCAAAGCGGCCCTCGCCGCCTGGATCGGCAGCGTCCTTGAGTACTACGACTTCTTCATCTACGGCACCGCGGCGGCGCTGGTCTTCGGAAAGGTGTTCTTCCCCGACACCAGCCCGGCGGCCGGGACGCTGCTGTCGTTCGCGACCTACGGGGTGGCCTACGTGGCGCGGCCGGTCGGCGCGCTGTTCATGGGCCATCTCGGCGATCGCTACGGCCGCAAGCGCGTGCTCGTGCTGACGGTGCTCCTGATGGGCACCGCGACGTTCCTCGTCGGGTGCCTGCCAACCTACGCCGACATCGGCCTGTGGGCGCCGGCCCTGCTCGTCGCGCTGCGGCTGCTGCAGGGTCTCGCCGCGTCCGGCGAGCAGGCCGGAGCCAACTCGCTGAGCCTCGAGCACGCGCCCGAGGAGCGTCGGGCGTTCCACACGAGCTTCACCCTCGTGGGCACGCAGGCGGGTCTGGTCGTCGCGACCGCACTGTGGTTGCCGATCGGTGGCCTGCCCGAGCATGAGCTGCTCAGCTGGGGCTGGCGAATCCCATTCTGGCTCAGCGCGATCGTCACCGCCGCCGGGCTGCTGATCCGCCGTTCACTGCAGGATGCGCCGGTCTTCCAGGACACCGCCGACGAGGGCCTGCTGCCGGTTCCGCTCGCGGGGCTGGTGCGCGAGCACTGGGCCGATCTGCTGCGCGTGGCCTGCGGCGGGCTGGCCTCGACGGTGAGCACCATCTTCACCGTCTACGCGCTGGCGTTCGCCACCGGGACCGCCGGCTTGGATGACACGACCATGCTCTGGGCCTCGATCGTGGCCAACGTCGTGGCGCTCGGCGCCATCCCGCTGTGGGCGTCGTTGGCCGATCGCGTCGGCCGGCGGTCCGTGTTCATCTTCGGCGCGCTCGGCAGCGGCGCGCTGATGTTCGCCTACCTCGGCGCGATCGCCAGCCGGGAGTACGTGCTGATCTTCGGGGCCGCGATCCTCATGTCGGGCGTCGTCTACAGCGCGCAGAACGGGGTCTGGCCGTCGCTGTACGCCGAGATGTTTCCGACCCGCGTCCGGCTGTCGGGCGTGGCGATCGGCACGCAGATCGGCTTCGCGCTCGGCGGGCTCGCGCCGACGGTCGCCGACGCGATCGCCGGCAAGGGCATCTCCGGATGGGTGCCGGTCGCCGCGCTGACGCTCGCCACGAGCGTCGTGGCGGCGGTTGCGATCGCCACCGCGCGCGAGACCGCTCGCGAAACGCTGCAGGTCATCGACGGCCGGCGCGAGGTCACGCCCGCGCCCGGGGCTGCTGCCGCGGCCCCGTTGAGCGTCGGCGCAGCAGGGCGCCGCCGTTGAAGGAGAGAAGCCGGACGGCTGCTTCCCTCCTTCGGGGCGGGTGATGATCGTCGGAGAGCTCAGCGCTGAGCTCACGGCGCTACTCCGCCGGCGTGCAGTCGATGAAGGCATGAACCGGCCTCGCTGACGGCCGCCGCGGATCCCTTGGCCATGACGTGCAGGTGTGAGTGCCACACCGCGTAGGTGCCACTGCCCAGGAAGCTGCGGGCCGGGCTCCCTCCGCCGCCGGCTTCGCGAGAGCGAGGCCGGGCTGGCGCGCCACGACACCGGCGATCGGATCTGCTGTAGGTTTTCGCGCAGCGACGGTCGCCGCCAGCGGCCGAGAGGAGTCGACCATGCCGTATCCGCGGGCCTTTTCCCACATCGCCGTGGCCGTCACGGATCTCGAACGCGCGATCGACTTCTATACGGGGGTGTTTGGCTGCTATCACCTCATGGGGCCGGTGGAGCTCGATGAACAGGCGGACGCCGAGACTCCGATCGGGCGCATCCTGACGGCGAGCTACGGCTCGGGTTGGCACAGCCTCCGCGTCGCCCGTCTGGCGATGTCCGACTCGGTGGGGATCGAGCTTCAGCAGTTCGCCAATGCTGAGCTCGCGCAGGAGCCGCCGGGCTACCGCACGACCGGCGTCTCGCACTTCAGCGTGCAGGATCCGGACATCGAGGGCTTGGCGCAGAGGATCGTCGAGCACGGAGGCAGCCAGCGCACGCCGGTGCAGGACTTCTATCCGGGGGAGAAGCCGTTCAGGCTGGTCTATTGCCAGGACCCCTTCGGCAACATCATCGAGATCGACACCCACAGCTTCGAGACGACCTATTCCCCAGTGTCGTATCCGTGACAGCCTCGTCGCGATCAGGAGGGGGGAGCCACCATGGCGAAGTCAAAGAACGAGAGCGAGCCGTCCTCGGCTCCCTTCCGGCTGGATGACACGGTCGTGCTCGTCACCGGCGCCGCTCGGGAGAGGGGCATAGGTCGCGCCATCGCCACCGCCTGCGCGAGCGCCGGGGCGACCGTCGTGCTCGCCGACGTGGATGAGGCGGGCGTGCACGCCAAGCCGCCGCGCGCGAGCTCGGGCCCTACGGGATCACCAGCAACGCGATCGCCCCCGGCCTCGTGGACACCGGCCTGCTGGCCCGCAGCAGCAGTCAGGAGATGGAGGAGCAGGCGATCAAGATGGTGGAGGCGTCGCTACCACTGCGCCGGGCCGCCACTCCGCAGGATGTCGCCCACGCAGCCGTCTATCTGGCCTCGGACGCAGCCGCGTACGTGACCGGCATGGTGATCGACGTCAACGGCGGCGCCTACTTCGCCTGAGTGACTACCCAACTCGACCAAAAGGACGCTGTGATGGATGATGCGATGCGCGCGCTGGACTGGCAGCCGGATGCCTTTCGTCTGGACGGCAGCACCGCCCTCGTGACCGGGGCCGGCGGCGGGCTGGGACGCGGCTTCAGCCTCGCGCTGGCTCGCGCGGGAGCGGACGTCGTCCCCATTGATGTCGACGAAACCCGCGTACAAGCGGTCGCCGACGAGGTACTGGAGCTCGGTCGCCGCGCCTGGCCCACCGTGTGCGACGTCACCGACTCCCGTCAGGTGCTCGATGCCGTCGGCTCGGCTGAGCGCGTCGACATCCTCGTCAACGCCGCCGGAACGAACGTGACCCAGCCGTTTCTGGACGTCTCCGAGGAGAACCTCGACATGATGCTCGCGCTCAACGTCAAGGGCTACTTCCTGGTCGCTCAGGCGGCGGCCCGGCGCATGGTCAGCGACGGCGGCGGCGCGATCGTCAACGTCACCTCGCAGACGGGTCACATCGGCGCACCGACGCGAACGGTCTACTGCGCGACGAAGCATGCCGTCGAGGGCATGACCAAGGCGATGGCGGTCGAGCTGGCGCCGCTCGGGGTGCGGGTGAACGCCCTCGCTCCGACGTTCATCCACACCCCGTTGACCAAGCCCATGTTCGAGGACGAGGAGTTCCTCGCCGACACTCTCGGCCGCATACCGCTGGGCCGCATCGGGCGCATCGAGGAGGTGATGGGCGCCGTGGTCTTTCTCGCTTCGCCCGCGGCGGCGCTGATCACCGGGGCGAGCCTGCTCGTCGACGGCGGCTGGACCGCGCAGTAGCGCCGGAGCTCACGCTGCCTTGGCCGAGGCGGGCAACCGGCTGCGGGCGCCGGGCGCCAGCGAGAGTTCGGCAGCGTGCAGCCCGTCGTCGAACGTCGCCGTCGGGAACGTGTCCCACAGCCTGGACTCGTGGAACGGGACGATGCGGGTCACCTCCTCCACCGCACGGTACATCTCGTCCATGCACAGCATGCACTTCTCCATGCTGCCGAAGGCGAGGCCGACCGGCGTGAAGCGACCGTCGGCCTGCTCCCCGAGCAGGTTCTCATAGACGTAGACGTTGTCGCCCGCCATGAGCCATCGGCCATCGTGAGCGTTGTCGATCGTCACGTACTGTGAGCCGATCGTGTGCGTCTCGAAGGCCGCCGTCAGGTGGACGCCCGGCAGGATCTCGGCGTCGCCGTCGACGAGGGTCAACTTGCCATCCTTGCCCCGCTGCGCCAGCGAGAGCATGAGGTCGGGATCGCAGGCCGTGGACAGCCATTGCAGACGGTCGGCCAGACCCTGGACCCATTGGTAGTGCGTAACCTCACGCGCCTGCATGATCACATGGGCGTTGGGGAAGAAGTCGACGCCGCCGGCATGGTCGAAGTGGTTGTGGGTGATGATCGCGGTATCGACGCCGTCCGGGTCAAACCCGAGCCGGCCCAGCACTTCAGCGGGCGGTTTCCAGTCCGAGACGCCGAACGTGTCGGCCAGGACCCGGCCGTACGCCGACGAGTCAAAGCCGGTGTCGACGACGACGAGGTGACCTTCACCCTCCAGCACTCCGTAGCAGTAGGGAAGCACCAGGTGACCCTCGTTGTGGGCCCCGTAGAGCACCCCTCCGATCGGGTACTCCAGGACGTGTGAGTACTCGACGATGTAGATCGAGTAGTTGCTCACCTTTGGCCTCCTTTCGCGTGCGCGGGCGCGGCCCCGCACGGCCGGTACTCGCAGTCCAATACCTCCCACACCGACAGACGGAGGGCTCGTTGGCTGACACGCGCCTCGGCGAGTCGCGCCGCCGAGCCATGGTCGGACAGGAGGACCGCGAGCGCGCTGGCGGCCCGCTCGCACGCGTCCAGCGGCTGGCGTAGCGCGTCGCCATGCTCGGCCGCCGCTCGCGCGGCCTGCACCCGCAGCTCCTCGGCGCGCCGCGCCAGCGCGGGGTCAGGGGCGCCGAGCACGAGCCCCGCGCCGGCGGCGAGACCGAGCGCCTTGCAGCGCATGTACAGCGACCGCAACGCAGTCACCCCGTCGGCGTCGCGACCGTCCTGACTCAAGCCGCCACGCACCCCGATGCTGGGCCCGCGGGTGCGACGGTCATCGCTGGCTGTCGTCATACCGTCCTCCGTTCTGCACAGCCGTCACATCGTTCCCGGCGACGGACACGGCAAGACTACAGCACCCCTCAAGTGAGGATAATGTGACTCTCCTCGCTGCGCAGGCGCGGCTTGCGCTCGAGGCCACGATGCCGGCAGCACGAGCCCAGATCGCCTCATCGCCATCTACGAGCTCGCCTCCTATCTTGATCCCGAGGCCGCCGCGGAGACACTTGCCGGCGAGCAGTCCGCAGGTACGTTCACGAGGGTCGCAGGCGAGACCGACGAGCTGCGGCGCGAGCACGGGGCGATCGTCGTCTCCGTGGAGCGCTCACGACCATGCTCGCCGGGAACCTGTTCGAACTGCGTGAACTGGCCGGCGTGAAGCTGATGGACTTCGAGGTGCCGCCGGCTCTGGGCGCGGCCTACGCGGGGCCGCAAGGACGACGAGCTGTACTGCGATCCGCCGTACGCGCCGCTACGTGATCGCGTCCCGGCGGTCCTCGAGGAGATCGAGCGCGCTCGCGCTCCGAACTGACCGCCCGCCAGATCGCTGCCGCAGCGGCGCATGGTTGGGCCGAGGTTCCGATCGATCTGTCGCAGCTTCGCACGCAACCGCTCGGCCGCCGAGCGCGAGACCGAGCGGGTGACCGAGGCGGCGCTGCGCGCCCTGCAACGGGCGCCCGGTGCGATCGTGCACACCGCGCCCGGTGGCCCGTCTCCAGACTCGGTGCCGGCCGCGGACGAGCTGGGCGCCGCCCTCGGGCAGGTGATCGTCGGCTGTCGCTCGCGGGTCGATCGAGCCATCATCGCCGGCGGCGACACCGCGGGGTACGCGACCCGGGCACTGGGGGCGGAGTCGATCGAGGCCATCGGCCCGATCGGGGGCGCGCTGCTGTGCCGGGTCGTGTCCGGCGAGGAGGCGGTGCTCGCTCTCGAGCTGGTGCTCAAGGGGGGCCAGGTCGGCGATGAGGGTCTGTTCGAGGCGATCCGCACGGGCGGTCGTCGAGACGCCTGACGAACTCAGAGTTTCCGCAAGGCAACTGTCCCCACGCGCGTCCGAACGCCAGGCCATCGACGCCGACGTCGGAGTTCACCTGCACGAACGGCTGTGCGGTGCGCGTGACCGCGGGAGATCACCTGCACGAACGGCTGTGCGGTGCGCGTGACCGCTTCTGCCAGCGGTGCGGGGAGGCGAACGTCGGCGTCGTCGCGGAGCGCTTGCAGATGGCGATCCGGGACGCCGCCCGGGGGAATGGACGCGCTCAGCCGGTTGCCGTCGCGGTCGACCAGGACGGTGTCGTGCCGCGCCTCGTCCAGGTTGCGATACCACGCCCAGTTGCACAGCGGCGGCCTGTCGGTCGCCGTCTGCGCTGAGGGGATCGGATAGGCGAGCAGATGTTCCCCATCTCCGCGCTTGGCAGAGACGCAGTAGGTGATCGCCTCCTGCAGCGCCTCCCGCGATGCAGCGGACAGCTCCTCCTCGCCCGTCGGCGTGCTCGACCCGGCCGGTCGTGAACGTCACCGTCGCCTGGTCGGCGTCCTGGTCGAAGGCAACCGCCTCGTGGGCGACGTGATAGCGGTCAGAGCCGAGCAACATCAGCAGTGGGTGTGCACGACGATCCCTGCACCGCGGCCCTCGAGCGTGTCCGGCGTCCGCTCGAACACATCGACGTCGCACCCGATGTCGCGCAACGCCAGCGGCGCCGTCAGGCCGACGAGCGAGCCGCCGACGATGATGACGCGAGGGCCGTCGGTCGTGAGCTCAGGCGTCGGCTTGGCGTCGGTTGGCGCTCGTGTGGCCGAGGTGGAGGTGTTCGGTGTGGAAGATCGCTTCGTCGAGCAGCGCGGCGACGTGGTCGTCGTAGAGCGCGTAGATGACCTGTCGTCCGGCGCGCTCGCCGGCGACGAGCCCGAGGTGGCGAAGGGTCCGCAGTTGGTGTGAGACCGCGGAGGGTTCCATCTGCACCGCGGCAGCGAGGTCGCTGACGGCGGCGGGTCCTTCGCGGAGGTGAGCGAGGATCCGCAGGCGGCTGGGGGTGGCGAGCGCCTGCATGGTGTCGGCGATCTGCCGGGCGGCACCCGCCGTCAGCGGGCTGCGGGTGCTGCTGCCCTGGACCCCGTGGCTCATCGTCGCGTCACCGGTAGTCTGAACATCCGCTCATGTCTTCTGATAGTCCTGTACTGTCGGTGGGGCGGGGATGCCTCGCCTGCGCGCGCGGCGGCCGCGCGTTCGCTGAACGCTACCGGCAGTTCCTGCTTGAGCCGGGCACGCTGGTCACGCTGGCAAGCGCCGTCCTGCTGGTCGCGGCGATCGTCCAGCACCCGCGGGGGGCGATCAGCTCAGCCCACGGCGACGGGGGCACGGCGCCGTATATCGCCGCGGCGGTGATCGCCTCGGTCTACATCTGGTTCTCGGCGATCCAGGGGGTCCGCGAGCGCGACTTCACCGCCGACATCCCGGTGTCGATCGCGACCGCGGCGGCGATCGCGGCGGGCCTGTACTCCGCGGCCGCGGTCGTCGCGGTCCTCCTGCTCGTCGGCGGGCTGCTCGAGGAGTTCGTTGCCGCCCGCGCGGGCAGGGCGCTGGATGCGCTTGAGAGCCTGCTGCCCGAGCTGGTCACCGTTCGCCGCGGACCGCGCGATGAGCAGGTGGCGCTCGATCAGGTCCTCGTCGGCGATCGCGTGCTCGTGCGCCCCGGCGAGCGAATCGCCGTCGACGGCACGGTCACCAACGGGCACGCGGCGGTCGACCAGGCCGCGATCACCGGCGAGAGCATCCCGGTTGACAAAGCGCCCGGCGACCCCGTGTTCGCCGGCACGCTGGCCACGGTGGGTGCCCTGGAGATCCGGGCCACCCTCGTCGGTGCACAGACCACGCTGGGTCAGATCCGCCGGATGGTCGCCGACGCCGAGCAGCAGAAGGCGCCGGTGCAGCGCGTGCTGGACCGCTGGGCCAAGCTCTACACCCCGGTCGCGATCGTGCTGGCCGCGATCCTGTGGGCCGCGACGGGCAGCATCAGTTCCGCGATCACGATGCTGATCGTCTTCTGCCCCTGCGTCATGGTCCTGGCAACCCCCACCGCACTGGTCGCCTCGATCGGCAACGCCGCCCTGAACGGCAGCCTCGTCAAACGGGGGGCCACGATCGAGGCCATGGCCAGCGTCGACACCGTCCTGTTTGACAAGACCGGCACGTTGACCACCGGACGCCCCAGCCTGGCTGCGATCGAGCCGCTCGACGGGCTCACCGAGACCGATGTGCTGGCGCTGGCCGCGTCCGCCGAGAAGTTCTCAGAGCATCCGATCGCCCACGCCGTCGTCCGCGCCGCCACCGACCGCACGATCGCCGTCACGGATCCCGACTGGTTCCAGGCGCTCCCGGGGCTGGGCGTCCGCGCCCACACCCTCGGGCACGAGCTGCTGATCGGCCGCCCCTCCCTCCTGGCCGAGCACGGACTCGACATCTCCGATCGCGGTGACGAGCACGGAGGCCTGACCACGATCACACTCGCCGTCGACGGTCAGCCCGCCGCGCGGATCGCCTTCCACGACGAGCCGCGCCCCGAGGCCGCCGCCACGATCGCTGCCCTGCGCGCGGTCGGCATCGGCACCGCGCTGATCACCGGCGATCAGACGGCGGTCGCCCAGCGCGTCGCCGGCCAGCTGGGGATCGACGACGTCCAGGCCGAGGTCCTGCCCCGGGACAAGGCCAGCGCCGTGCGCGACCGACAGGACCGGGGACAGCGAGTCGCGTTCGTCGGCGACGGGGTCAACGACGGCCCCGCCCTCGCCCGCGCCGATGTCGGCGTCGCGATGGGCATCTCCGGCACCGACCTGGCACTCGAGACCGCCCAGGTCGCGCTGCTCTCAGACGACCTGTCAAAGCTTGTGCATCTGCTCGGCCTCGCCCACCAGGCGATGCGCGCCATCCGCCAGAACCTCATCTTCTCACTCGGCGTCCTGGTGATCGCCGTCGCGCTCACGATCGCGCAGATCCTTCACCCCGTCACCGGCGCGCTGCTGCACGAGCTCTCCTCCATCCCCGTGATCGCCAACTCGGCGCGCCTCATACGCCGCCACCCGGCCTGACGCGCGCACCGTCGACGGGACTCAGGCGTCGCCGCGGACGGAAGCTGAGCGACCCTCGCCGCCGGCAAGGCGGTATTCCCGTTGAATACCTCGGACGGCCCGCCAGCCCCAATCGCCGTCGCACCCGACCACCCAGTGACGGTCCATCCGCGCATCAGGCTGATCCTCGACGCGATCGCGCCAGCGTGCGACCCCGTGATGATGGGAACGGGCATCGTGTCGATCGGACTGCTGCTCGACGGGCGCAGCACTCTCTCGGCGATCATGCTCGTCCTCGCCGCGGGGGTCTGGGTCGCGCTCGTGGGGCTGCTGCTCGTGCGGGCCGTCGGCGACCGTACACGGCTTCTCTCCGACCTCCGACGCCCGGCTGCGCTCGGTTCGAGCGCCGCCGCCGCGGTGCTCGGGACGCGGCTGGCCCTGCTCGGCTGGGTGGCGCCCGCCATCGCGCTGCTCGTCGTCGCGGTCGGCCTGTGGCTCGTGCTCGCGCCGCGGGTCCTCGCCGCCTGGGAGGTGCCGACGGTCGGCGGCTCGTTCCTGCTGGCGGTGGCCGCGGAGGCGCTCGCGCTGCTCGGCTCAACCGTCGCGCTCGCGCAGCACGCGAGCTGGCTCGCCGTCGCCATGCTCGTGCCGTTCGCCGTCGGCCTCGCCTGCTACGCGTTCGTGCTCAGCCGCTTCGGCGTCCGAGAGCTCGCGGTCGGCGGCGGCGATCACTGGGTGAGCGGCGGCGCGCTCGCGATCTCGGCGGCCGCCGCCGGACACCTCGCGCTCGCCGCGCACGACACCGGTGCGCTCGGTGGCGCGGTCGGCGCACTGAAGGTGGTCGCGCTCGTGCTGTGGTGCCTGGCGGTGGCATGGCTGCCCGCGCTCCTCATCGCCGAGGTGCTCCATCCGCGGCCCGGCTATTCGCTGCAGCGCTGGTCGACGGTCTTCCCGGTCGGCATGTACGCGGTGTGCAGCTTCATCGTGGGCTCGGTCGTCGGGATCCCGGCGATCACCGACTTCGCCCAGGTCTGGGTGTGGGTGGGGCTCGCGGCATGGCTCGTCGTGTTCGCGGGGATGATCAGGCGGGCGCCGGGACTCCTGCGCGGCAGCCCCGAGCCCGGACCGACGGACGCGTGAGGCCGTTCGCGAGGAGGATCAGGTTCCCCGTGGCCGACACGAACTCGTGAGGGGGTGGCCGCCGAAAGCCCCCGCCGAGCCGGCTTATTGACGGCCACCCCCCGGGCTCAGCGCTCGCCGGCGAGCTCCAGCGTGGCGGCGACATCACGCAATCCACTCGCCTACAGTCCCGCCGATGCCCGAGCCCGCGCGACGGCGGACGTTCTCGTGGACCTCGCCCGCGGACGCGTGGCCGGCCGACGGCACGCTCAGCGGGCTCGAGGTGCTGCGCCGGGCGGTCAACGGCTCGCTGCCCGCCCCACCGATGGCCGAGCTGATGGGCATGAGCATGGTCGAGGTGCAGGAGGGCCGGGCGGTGTTCGCGCTGCACCCCGCCGAGTGGATGTACAACCCGTCCGGCAGCGTGCACGGCGGGGTGGCGGCGACGCTGCTGGACTCGTGCATGGGCTGCGCGGTGCATTCGACGCTGGCGGCGGGCGTCGGTTACACGACGACCGATCTGCACGTTCGCTACACGCGGGCGATGCGGACCGACACCGGACGGGTGCTCGCCGAGGGCACGGCCGTGCACGTCGGGCGGCGGATGGCGACCGCGGAGGGGCGCCTGATCGTCGAGGCGAGCGGCGAATTGCTCGCGCACGCCTCCACGGGGTGCATCATCCTCGGGTAGTGCCGCGCTTCTCCGAGCTCGCCGCCGCCCCGGACGCCACGCTGGACATGCTCGCCCTCGCGCTCGCCGCCGAGTTCCACGAGGTCGACGCCGACGGCGCAATCGCCGAGCTCGACGCGCTCGGGACAGAGCTGCGCCGGACGGCGGACGACACCGACCGCACGCCCGAGGCGATCGCGGGGGCGTGCACGCGGACGCTCGGCGTGGTCCACGGCTTCCTTGGAGATCGCGCGACCTACGACCACCCCGACAACTCGATGCTCGACCGCGTGCTGACCCGGCGCCGCGGGCTGCCGATCCTGCTCTCGGTCGTCTACGTCGAGGTGGCGCGCCGGGCGGGGATCCGGCTTGCCCCGGTCGGCCTGCCCGGGCACTTCGTCGTCGCCCACTTCGGGACTGCGTCCCCCGTCGTGCTCGATCCGTTCGCCGGCGGAGGGCGGATCACCCCGGAGGTGGCGCCGGCCCTGATGCGGCCGTGGACCGCGCACGAGGTGACGATGCGGATCCTCAACAACCTCGTGGCGACCTACGACCGCCGCGGCGATCTCGGCGCCGCGATCCGGGCGGCCGCGATGCGCCTGGCGCTGCCGAGCGGCATCGACGCGCACGAGCGCCTGGCGACCGAGCTGCGCGCCCAACAGGCGCGCCTGAACTGACTGAGCCGAGCGATAGGAGGCAACGGTGGCACGAAGCGTGGTGGTGCTGGGAGCGCGCAATCTCGGCGGGGCGATCGTCGATCACTTCGTCGAGCGGGGCTGGAACGCGGCGGCGATCGCGCGCAGCGCCGAGACGGTCGAGTCGGTCCGCGGCCGCGGGGCGATGGGCATCCAGGCCGACGCGTCGGACCCGGCGGCGCTGCGCGAGGCGCTCGCCGCCGCCCGGGGGCAGCTCGGATCGCTGCACGCCGTCGTCAACGCCGCGTCGGCCGCCCGGCCGCCGGCCCAGGGCCCGTTCGGCGGCGGCAACCTCGCCGACGCCGACCTCGACGCGTTCCGAGGGTGGACGGCGGCGGTCGCCGAGCAGGCGTTCGTGTTCCTGTCGGCCGGCGCGGAGGCGCTCGCTCCGGATGGCGGCGCGCTCGTGCAGATCACCGGCGGCTCGTCCCGGCGGGCGATGCCCGGCAAGGGGCTGTGGGCGGCGGGGGCCTTCGCCACCCGGGCGCTCGTCCAGGCCGCGGCCCAGGAGCTGCGCGAGGACGGGATCCACGTCGCGCTGCTCGTCGTCGACGCGACGATCGAGTCGCGCAAGACCGAGCGCCTCACGCGCGAGCAGCCGCGCGACGCGCTCGCCGACCAGGCGCTCGTCGCCTCCGCGGTCGGCTTCCTCGTCGATCAGCAGCCCCGCGCGCTGACCCACGAGCTGACGGTGACGCCGGCCGGCGATCGCTGGGTTCCCTGAGCGGCCGAGAGGGAATACTCGGGCCGTGATCTCGCGCAACGTGCTCGGCGGCCGGCTCGAGGGGTGCGGGATCGACCCGGTCACGGGCTTCTATCGCGACGGCTGCTGCAACACCGGGCCCGAGGACATCGGCAGCCACACGATCTGCGCGGTCGTCACGCGGGAGTTCCTCGAGCACCAGCGGTCGATCGGCAACGACCTGATGACGCCGATGCCGGCCTACCGCTTCCCGGGACTGAAGCCCGGCGATCGCTGGTGCGTCACCGCGCGCAACTGGCTGCTCGCCCACCAGGCCGGAGCCGCCGCGTTCGTCGTGCTCGCCTCGACCAACCGGGCCGCGCTCGAGGTCGTCCCGCTCGAGGTCCTGCGCCAGCACGCGGTCGACGTGCCCGAGGATCCCGGCGCGCTGGCGACGTGACCCCCGCCGCGCTGCGATCACCTACCCTCCCCGGCCGATGGCCACGATCGTCGAACTCGATGGGATCGCGCCGCGGATCGCCGACGACGCCTTCCTCGCGCCGACCGCGGTCGTGATCGGCGACGTGCGCATCGCGCCGCGCGCCAACGTCTGGTACGGAGCGGTGCTGCGCGGCGACGCCTCCCACATCGAGATCGGCCCCGAGTGCTCGGTCCAGGACAACACGGTGATCCACTGCGCGCACGAGCTGCCCACCGTGGTCGGGGCGCGCGTCGTCGTCGGCCACGCGGCGATGCTCGAGGGCTGCGTCGTCGAGGACGACGCGGTGATCGGGATGGGGGCGATCGTCCTCCAGCGCGCGCACGTCGGCGCGCGGGCGATGGTCGCCGCCGGGGCGGTCGTCTCCGAGCGCTCAGAGCTCGAGCCCGCGACGCTGTACGCCGGCGTACCCGCCCGGCGCAAGAAGCGACTGTCGGGGTCGGCGCTGCGGTGGACCGAGACGGCCGCCGACGAGTATCAGCGGTACTCAGAGCGTCATCGCCACCGCAGCCGCGTGCACCCGTCCTGACCGCGCCCGCGTGGAGGCGTTCCCCTACGACGCGGCCGAGCTGCCGCAGCTGGCGATCCCCGTCGCGCAGACGCTCGAGGGGTTCCTCGACCTCCGCTGGATCGCGCTCGACGACGAGCACGCCGAGGTGCGCTTCGCGGTGCGCGACGCCCTGCGCCAGCCGCTCGGGCTGCTCCACGGCGGCGTCTACTCCGCGGTCGCCGAGACGATCGCCTCGGTGGCCACGGTGCGGGCGGTGTGGCCCGACGGGTTCACCGCGTCGGGGCTGCGCAACTCGGCGCAGTTCCTGCGCCCGGTGACCGACGGCTCGGTGCGCGTCAGCGCCCGGTGCCGCCACCGCGACGACCGCGAGTGGCTGTGGAGCCACGAGTTCCACGACGACCGCCAGCGCCTGTGCGCGATCGTCGACGTGACGATCGCCGTGCGCCGGCCCCGCTGACCCCGGCTAGTCCTCCCAGCCCAGCGAGCGCTCGACCGCCCGATTCCACTGCGCGTAGCGAGCCTCGCGCTCGGCCTCGTCCATCTCCGGCTCCCAGCGCTTGTCCTCGGCCCAGCGCTCGCGCAGCTCCTCCTGATCAGACCAGAAGCCGACCGCGAGCCCCGCCGCATAGGCGGCGCCGAGCGCGGTCGTCTCGGTGACCGCGGGACGGATGACCGGGACGCCGAGCACGTCGGCCTGGAACTGCATCAGCAGCTCGTTGGCGGTCATGCCGCCGTCGACGCGCAGATCGGTGAACGGCACGTCGGCGACCGCGTTGGCGGCGTCGACGACCTCGCGGGTCTGCCACGCGGTCGCCTCCAGCGCCGCCCGGGCGATGTGGCCCTGGTTGGCGAAGGCGGTCAGCCCGACGATCACCCCGCGGGCGTCGTCGCGCCAGCGGGGAGCGAACAGGCCCGAGAACGCGGGCACGAAGTACACGCCGCCGTTGTCGTCGACGCTGCGCGCCAGCTCCTCGACGGCGGGCGCGTCGGGGATGATCTTCAGCCGGTCGCGCAACCACTGGATGAGCGCTCCGGTGACTGCGATCGACCCCTCCAGGACGTAGGTGGCGGGTCGGTCGCCGAGCTTGTAGCCCGGGCTGGTCAGCAGCGACTCGGTGTGGACGATCTCCTCGCCGGTGTTGACGAGCAGGAACGACCCGGTGCCGTAGGTGTTCTTGGCGTCGCCCGGGTCAAAGCAGGTCTGGCCGAACAGCGCCGCCTGCTGATCGCCGAGGATCCCCGAGATCGGCACGCCACCGATCGCGGTCCCCTGAGCCTCACCGTAGTCCTCCGAGCTCGAGCGGATCTCGGGCAGCATCGAGCGCGGGATGCCCATCAGCTCGAGGCTCGGCTCGTGCCAGTCGAGCGTCTCGAGGTTCATCAGCATCGTGCGGCTCGCGTTGGTCACGTCGGTGACGTGGATGCCGCCGCCGGTGCCGCCGGTGAGGTTCCACAGCACCCACGTGTCCATGTTCCCGAACATCAGCTCGCCGTTGTCGGCGCGTTCCTGGGCGCCGTCGACGTTGTCGAGCAGCCAGCGGATCTTCGGCCCCGAGAAGTAGGTCGACAGCGGCAGGCCGACCGCGTCGCGCAGCCGGTCGACGCCCCGGTCGCCGGCGAGCTCGCGCACGAGCGGCGCCGTGCGCGTGTCCTGCCAGACGAGCGCGTGGTGGATCGGCTCGCCGGTGGCCCGATCCCAGACGACGGTCGTCTCGCGCTGGTTGGTGATCCCGACCGCCTTGACATCGCTCGCCTCGGCGGGCGAGGAGGCGAGCGCGCCGTTGATGACCTCGCGCGTCCGCGTCCAGATCTCGGCCGCGTCGTGCTCGACCCAGCCCGCCTGCGGAGTGATCTGCTCGTGCTCGCGCTGGTCGACGAACACGATCTGGCCGTCGCGGTCGAACAGGATGAAGCGCGAGCTCGTGGTGCCCTGGTCGATGGCTCCGATGTAGTCAGGCATTGGCTCCTCCTCCGGGTTCGTCGAGTACGTCGGCCGCCTCCTCCACGACCTCGGGGTCGGGCGTCGCGCCGCGGGCGATCAGCACGTTGCGGATGCCGAGGTCGTAGATGAGCCCACCGACGAGCGCGCCCACCAACGGCCCGATGATCGGGATCCAGAAGTACGTGTTGACGTTGCCGTAGTCCCCCGGCATGGCGAGCGATTTCCAGCCGGCGATCCACGCCCACAACCGGGGTCCGAAGTCGCGCGCGGGATTGATCGCGTAGCCGGCGTTGGCTCCGTAGGACAGACCGATCGCCACGACGATGAAGCCGACGATCAGCGGCGCCAGGTTGCTCTTCACCGGCGCGTTGAACTCGTCGGTGATCGCGAAGATGAAGCCGACGAGGAACGCCGTGCCGATCACCTGGTCGAAGAACGGCCCGATCCAGGAGTGGAAGTACGGCGCCGGGAACGTGGCGAAGATCGAGTAGGTCCCGAGCGACTTGGGGTCGCCCCTGACGATGTGCATCGAGTGGTTGAGGCTGTCGATCGCTGCGCGATAGTTGAAGTAGACGATCGCCGCACCCACGAACGCGCCGAGCACTTGGGCGAGGCAATAGGACGGGACCTTGCGCCACGGAAAGCCGCGTCGCGCGGCCTGCGCGAGCGTCACCGCGGGATTCAGATGCGCGCCGCTGATGCCGCCGGCCACCCAGACCGCGAACGCGACGGCGAACCCCCAGCCCCAGGCGATCAGCAGCCAGTCCGCCTGGGCGGCGAACGCCTCCTTGCCGCGCCCGGACTGGTTCAGCGCCGCCACCACCATCGCCACGACGCCGTCGCCGAACGCGATGATGATCATCGTGCCGAGGAACTCGGCCACCAGCTCGCCAAGGGTTGACCGCTGCCAGCGCCACCGCCGGCCGTTCGCCGTCGCCATGTCTCCTCCCTCTGTGGAGGTCGATTATTATCATGCCGAGCTAGCCTGGAGGGATGTCCCTCACGACCGCGGATCCGGCCCGGCTCGGACCCGAGCAGCGCGCGGCGTCGGTGGCGCGACTGCGGCGTGAAACGTTCGACGTGCTCGTCATCGGCGGGGGCTCCACGGGGACCGGGGCCGCGCTCGACGCCGCCACGCGGGGGCTGTCGGTGGGTCTCGTCGAGGCACGCGATTTCGCTTCGGGGACGTCGAGTCGCTCCTCGAAGCTGATCCACGGCGGGCTGCGCTACCTCGAGCAGATGGAGTTCCACCTCGTGCGCGAGGCCCTGCGCGAGCGCAGCCTCCTGCTCAACGTCATCGCCCCCCACCTCGTGCGTCCGGTCGCGTTCCTGTATCCGCTCGAGCATCGGGTGTGGGAGCGGATCTACGTCGGCTCGGGGATGCTGCTCTACGACGAGCTCGGCGGGCACCGCGGCATGCGCCGCCACCGCCACCTCACCAAGCGCCAGGCGCTGAAGCTCGCCCCCGCGCTGTCGCCCAAGGCTCTCGTCGGCGCCCTGCAGTACGACGACTGCCAGGTCGACGACGCGCGCCACACGCTCGCGGTCGCGCGGACCGCGGCGCGGTTCGGCGCCGCGGTGGCCAACTCGATGTCGGTCGTCGGCTTCCGGCGCGAGGGCGGCCGGGTCGCCGCCGCGACCGTCCGCGACCACGTCTCCGGGGAGCAGTTCGACATCCGCGCCCAGGTGGTCATCAACGCCACCGGCGTGTGGACCGATGAGCTCCAGCACCTCGTCGGCGAGCGCGGCAAGTTCCACGTCACCGCCTCGAAGGGCATCCACCTCGTCGTGCCGCGCGACCGCCTCCAGCTCGACACCGGTCTCATCCTGCGCACCGAGCGCAGCGTGCTGTTCGTCATCCCGTGGGGTCGCCACTGGCTGATCGGCACCACCGACACCGAGTGGAAGCTCGACAAGGCCCACCCCGCGGCGAGCCGCGCCGACATCGACTACGTGCTCGCCCACCTCAACGCGGTGCTCGAGCAGCCGCTCGGCCACGAGGACGTCCAGGGGGTCTACGCCGGGCTGCGGCCGTTGCTGTCGGGCGAGTCCGAGGGCACCTCGAAGCTGAGCCGCGAGCACGCGGTCTCCTCCCCGACGCCGGGATTGGTCGCGGTCGCCGGCGGCAAGTACACGACCTACCGCGTCATGGGCCGGGACGCGGTCGACGCCGCCGTGCACAGCCTCGACGCCAAGGTCGCGCCCTCGGCGACCGACACGACGCCGCTCATCGGGGCCGACGGCTACCACGCGCTGTGGAACGGACGGCACCGGCTCGCCGCCGAGTCCAACCTGCACGTGGCGCGGATCGAGCACCTCCTGCACCGGCACGGCTCGTGCATCCACGAGCTGCTCGAGCTGATCGCCGCGCGCCCCGAGCTCGCCGAGCCGCTGCCCGAGGCCGACGACTACCTCGCCGTCGAGGCGCGGTACGCCGCCTCCCACGAGGGCGCGCTGCACGTCGACGACGTGCTCGCCCGGCGCACGCGCATCTCGATCGAGAGCTGGGACCGCGGCGTGGCCGCCGCCCGTCCGGTCGCGATGCTGATGGCCGAGGTGCTCGGCTGGAGCGAGGACGTCGTCGCCCGCGAGGTCGAGCTCTACGCGGCCCGGGTGGCCGCCGAGCGCGACTCGCAGCGCCAGGCGGACGACCGGACGGCCGACGCGGCGCGCCTGACGGCGCCCGACGCGCTCGCCGGCGCTCAGGGCGAAGGCGCGAGCCGGGCAGGCCACTGATCGAGGAGCGGATGGACCCGGCCGAGCGCCGGACCGCCCGCCTGCGGCTGCGCCGACCGCGCCTGCCGGACATCCCGGGCCTGGTGGCGTTGCACCTCGACCCTCGGGTCAACGAGCACCGGCCGGGCGGGCCGCCGAGCACGTGGGAGTCCGAGCAGATCGTCCAGGGCTTCCTCGAGGCATGGGAGCGCGAGGGAATCGGCTACTGGCTGCTCGAGCGCAACGGGGCGGTGATCGGCGTCGCCGGGGTGGTCCCGTTCTGGCTCGCCGACCAGGAGCTGTGGAACCTCTACTTTCGCCTGTCGCCCGCGGCCTGGGGCCAGGGGCTCGCCGGCGAGGCAGCCCGCGAGGCGCTCGCCGTGGCGGCCCGGCTTGCGCCCGGGCGTCCGGTCGTCGTCCAGACCCGGCCCGACAACGTGCGCGCGATCGGGGTGGCGCGGGGCCTGGCGATGAAGCGCCGCCCCGACCTCGATCACGACGGGTTCGTCGTGTTCGCCACCTGAGCCCGGTGGGCTCTGCCCAAAGCGCGGATGGCGCGCCGGCATGACGCCGAGGTTAACCGCCGATCGCCGGCGCGAGCTCTCCGATGGCGTCGAGATCTCGCCGCGCAGGGGCAGCCGCGCGATCGGCACGTTCGTCAGTGACCACGCTCAGGAAGGTCGCCACGATGCCTGGGTCGAACTGACCGCCGGCATTGGCCAGCAGCTCCGCCCGCGCGACGTCGTAGGAAAGCGCCTTGCGGTACGACCGGTCCGTCCGCATGGCGTTCCACGAGTCGCAGCAGGCGATGATCCGGGCCTCCAATGGAATGGCGTCGGCGACGAGGCCGTCGGGATACCCACCGCCGTCCCACCGCTCGTGGTGCGAGCGCACGATCAGCCCCACGCTGCGCATGAAGCCGCCGATGCGGTCGAGCATCTTCTGACCTTCGACGGTATGGGTCTCGATGATCCTCCACTCCTCGGGATCGAGCTTTCCCGGCTTGTTGATGATCTCCTTGGGGATCGCGATCTTGCCCACATCGTGCAGCAGCGCTCCGAACTCGAGGTTGCGCCGCCGCTCGGCGTCCAGACCGAGGGCGTCACCCAGGCTGAGCGCGAGCCGGACCACGCTCTTGCAATGCTCGCCGGTGTAGCCGTCGTCGGCCTCGACCACGTCACCGAGCACGAGCGCTGTCCCGCGGTAGGCCACGTTGAGCTCGAGCAGGCTCTCGATCCGCGCACGGCGCTCGCGGGCGAACGTGGCCAGGAGGGCGAGCAGGGGCAGGGGCGCCAACGCGACGATGGCGGTCTTGTGGATATCTTCGGCCACGACCAGGGCCATCGCCGACAGCCCGGCGTCGATCCCGTAGACCCAGGTCTCGCGAAGCTGGGCGGAGAGACCGACATCGCGGTCGAGCCGGAACCGAAGGGCCGAGACAGCGAAGTCGGTCAGGAACTGGGCGACCAAAGCGATGGTCAGCAAACCGGCCCCAGCCAGTCGCGGCTGGGTGCCCGAAGCCGCGAACACCATTGCCGGACCGAGCGCGAACCACGAATTGGCCACGGCGAGCAGCACGCGGCTCGGGCGCGTCCTGCGGCGGATCACCTCGGGCAGCGCCGCGAGCATCAAGGCGCCCACGGTGGCCAGCGGAACGATGGCCACAGGGATGGCAAAGAGCAGAGGGACAAAGGCCAGCTGCGTCGCGACGGTGAAGCCCAGTGGCGTCGCGAAGCGCACGCGCATGGCGAGCACCAGAACGAGCAGGCACATCACCGCGGGGAGCGGAGAGAACGTATGCGGCGGAGCGAGCCACCACACCCCTGCCGCCGCGGCAACGAACGCCATCGCGAATCCGGTCTCCAGCCGCCGCTCGCGCTTGGGCATGCGCGAGCCCGCCCGGCGGAGCGTCTCCGCGAGCAGCTCCTGCTCTTCGAAGCTCGGCTTCAGCGCCATCTTCAGGCCTCTATCGGAACGCGACCCCCTGACCGTTAGGCCTGGTCGAGGCGGGTGATCCAACGTTGGTCCAGATTCGTGGCCACCGGACGTCCGTTTCCCGTTCGCGGCCGACAACCAGAGCACAAACCTCACTGAAAAGGGCAAACCCGGCGCGAGCCGGGGACGCAAAGCTAGAGGTCTCGCAAGGCGCGAGATAGCTCGGTTGCCGATGGACACCAAGGAAGGTGCACCGATGACGCAGTACCTTTTCAGCCGTCGCTCGCGGGTCCTGAGCCTGTCGGGCCTGCTTGCCGTGCTCGTGGCCGGCGTGGCCGCAAGTCCGGCGCTGGCCGCTTCTGCGGCTCCTCCGGCGCCGTCCGCTCCCGCGGCGACACCGGCCCCCCTGCCGCCGGCCCCTCCGGTGCCGGCGAAGTCGAGCGGGGTCACGTCCGTGGACACCTCGGCGTGCACGGATCCCAGCCTGAGCCAGCCGTTCGCCTCAAGCAAGGACGCCAACTGGTACACGCTGGTGCCCGGTCAGTCACCCGATCAGTTCGACGGGGATGGCTGGACGCTGAGCGGCGGTGCGAAGATCGTCACCACGCAGCTCCAGGACGGTCAGACCGGCACGGTGCTCGATCTGCCCAGCGGCTCGTCCGCGGTCAGCCCGAACATCTGCGTGACCTCGGCGTATCCGACCGCACGCACGGACGTCCGCGACGTGAGCGGAGCCGAAGGGATCCAGTTCTACGTCTCCTACGAGGGGACCAACACGTGGGACAACCCCCAGAACACGGGTCAGGTCCACGGTCAGCAGAGTGATTGGACCCTGTCGGATCCAATCAATCTGCATCCGAGCAACGACACCGGATGGCAGATCGTGCGCTTCGGGTTCGTGGCCGGCGGGAAGAACAGCGAGTTCCAGCTCTACGACTTCTACGTCGATCCCCGGATGAAGGGTTAGCAGCCCCCGAGCCGGAAGTCATCCGTCGCATCTTCGGTCCGGCTGCCCGCCGCGGGTGGGCTGCCGGACCGCGTTCTCCGAGTCCCGCACTCAGGAGATCCCGCGGGCGACGCACAGCCGCTGCAGCTGCTCCATCGCGTCCGCGGTCCGGGTCGGCAGCGCCTCCAGGGCGGCCGCGGCGGACCGCAGGTCACGGATCGTCACCGCCCGGGCCTCGAGCGCAAAGCGCCCGAGCCAGCGCACCGCCGCGCGCTCGTAGCGGGCGGGATCGCCGTCGCGCAGCACCAGGCAGATGCGCAGGGCGTCGTCGAGCGCGATCTGGGGCAGCTCGCGCGCGGCGCCGAGGACCAGCAGCTCGTTGCCGGTCTCCAACGCGCGACGGAACCGTGCGTAGGGGCTGCCCTCGCTCGACATCGAACACATGTTCGCATGCGGGTCAAGCGCGGCGCCCGCCCGCGACGGCGGCCCCTACCGCGGCGGGTCAAGGGCGTCGCTCAGAGCAGCCAGAGCCCGACGCGATAGCCGGCGGGATGGATGCTGCGACGGGCCGCCGACTGGCGATAGACGTGCAGCCGATGGTGGGCGTTGCGCGGCTCGCGCAGGGAGCCGAGGGCACAGTGCGCCGCAATCAGGGCGCGGCGGGCGCCGGTCAGCGTCATGTGCTGCAGCTGGGGCACCACGCACTGCAGGCGCGGCAGCGCGACGCCCGCCCCGGCGACGAAGCCCGGGGTGACCGGGTAGGCGCTCAGACCGACGTCGGCGACCCCGACCGCGGAGGAGCTCGCGCCGGAGCGGATCCGCGTCCCCGCCGCGAAGCGCCAGAAGCTGCGCGACGGAAGCCCCTCGACGATGGTGCCGTCGGCGGGAGCGGTGGCGACGTGGGCGAGCGGGTTCGAGGAGTTGGCGATGTCCCACTGGTCGATGACGGTGTAGTCGGGCGGGGTGCCGAGGGCCGACCACGTGGAGCCGGCGGCGATCGCCGCCCCGCCCGCGAATCGATAGTCCTGCTCGGCGGTGCTCTGTACGAAGGTGCCGTTGGCCGGGTACTGGCGCAATTCCGCCCATTGCTGGGGGGTCAGCACGGTCACCGGCTGCGGCCCGCCGAACGCCAACCACGACGTGACCGGCAGCGGCGCGTCGCCGGCGACGCGGTAGACGGTCGGCGAGCCCTGCTCGGACACGAAGGTGCCGTTGGGCACGACCTGGATCGGTGCCGGGGTGAAGACGGCGCCCGAGCTCCCGGCGGTGTCCCCGTCGAGGTCGTTGCTGTCGATGTTCAGCGTCACCCCGCCGTAGCGCTCGTTGTGCCCGCCGCGGTACTGATGGATCCGCTGGTGGTTGGCCCAGTCGTCCGCGGGGACGTAGGGATCGCTCGTCGTCGCCCGCCCGTTCCAGTCGCCGATCCAGATGTCGTCGGGCTCGAGGTACCCGGTTCCCTGTTGCTTGACGAGATCGGTGACCGCCGAGGCGGCGCTGCTGTACACGCCCGCGCGATAGCCCGCCGCGTGCAGGGCGCTCGTCCATCCCGTGAGGAAGGCGAGCACCGCCGCGGTGTGCGACGACGACTGGTCGTACTGCTCCATGTCGTCATAGATCGGGTTGCCCGGCGGGACGCCGAGCGCCTGCGCGTGGTCGATCGCGTCCTGGGCCGCCGCGGCCCCCTCCGCGCCCGCGGTCGCCGAGCTGATCCGGGCGCAGCTGCCGGCGCACGCCCCCACCCCCTGATCGCCGACGTAGGTGGGGATCAGCCGCCATCCGGCGGCGACCTGGGCCGCCACCCAGGAGGGGGTGAGGTTCGGCTGGGCGCAGGCGGAGTTGATCCCGCCGATGTAGACGCCGACCGCCCGATAGGGCGACTGCGACCAGGCGGCCATCGTCGCCGCCGACGGCGCGGCGCAGGCGTCGAAGCCCGGGCCGGTGAAGATCGCGTCGGCCGCGCGTCCGACCGGGTGGGTGAGGCGCGGACGGGCATCGGGAGACGCGGTCGGTGCGGCGATCGGACGCCGGCCGAGGATGCGAGCGATGAGCCCGGGGTGGTGCAGCCACGTCACGGTGGCCCGCAGGCCGAAGGGCAGCGGCGCGACGCCGAGCGATCCGCCGCTCGAGGCCATCGCGGTCACCCCGCCGGCGTGAGCGGGGCCCGAGATGAGGACCGCCTCGGTGCGGCCCACCGCGTGCGCGGGGCAGCGCTGGACGTCGCTCGGCGTCCCGAGGTAGACCGCGTGGCGATCGAAGCGCACGCAGGTCTCAGAGCGCGGGCCGAGCCGATAGACGGGCCAGCCGGCGGGCACGTTCAACCGCACGCCGCGATAGCTCACCACCCGCGCCCCGGCCGTCCCCGCCATCGCCCCGAGCAGCACCGCACATCCTCCCAAGGCCACCAGCAAGGTGAGGAACGTGCTGCAAAGACGAGGTTTAGGGTGCTCCGCTGAACCCCTTCGCGTCACCGCGGGCCAGTGTAAACACGATCGGTGATCGTGGGCGGTGCAGCGTCCGAGAGGGTCAGAATGTCGACGATGGCAGGCACCACCGCATGGATCCTCGGCGATCAGCTGTCGCTCGCGAACCCGGCGCTCGAGGGAGCCGACCGGGTGCTCCTCGTCCAGAGCACCGCCTCGCTGCGCGCCCGCCGCTACCACCGCCAGAAGCTGCAGCTCGTGCTGGTGGCGATGCGCCATTTCGCCGACGATCTGCGCGAGCGCGGGGTCGCCGTCGACCTCGTCCACGCCGACTCGCTCGTCGCCGGCCTGCAGCGCCACCGCGAGCGCCGGCGTCCCGAGCGCGTGCGCCTGCTGCGTCCCTCGAGCGCGGACGGGGCGCGGCGACTGGCGCGCCTACCCGGCGTCGAGATCGCGCCCGGGAGCCTGTTCCTCTCCGATCTGGAGGACTTCGGCCGCTGGGCGGATGGCCGGCGACGGCTCGTGATGGAGCACTTCTACCGCCGCCAGCGCCGGCGCCTGCACCTGCTGATGGACGGCAACGAGCCGGTCGGCGGGCGCTGGAACTTCGACGCCGAGAACCGCCGGCCGCCACCGGCCGAGGTCGCCCCGCCTCCCCCCTACCGCCCCCGCGAGTCCGACCACGACCGAGCGGTGCGCGGCGAGCTTGACCGTCTCGGCGTGCAGACCTGGGGGCAGGACGGCCCCCGGCTGTGGCCGGCCGACCGCGCGCAGGCGCGCCGGGCGCTGCGGCGCTTCGTCGATGACGCGCTGCCGACGTTCGGGCCCTACCAGGACGCGTTGGTCTCCGGGCAGCGCACGCTGTGGCACTCGCTGCTGTCCTCGTCGCTGAACCTCGGGCTGGTGTCGCCGCTGGAGTGCGCCCAGGCCGCCGAGGCCGCCTACCGCGAGGGGCGGGCGCCGTTGGCCAGCGCCGAGGGGTTCATCCGCCAGGTGATCGGCTGGCGTGAGTACGTGTGGTGCCTGTACTGGTACCGCGAGTCCGAGTGGGGCGACGCCAACGCGCTGGGCGCGCACGGGCCGCTGCCGGGCGTGCTCGAGCACGGCGAGACCGAGATGCGCTGCCTGCGCGACGCGGTCGGCGGGCTGCGCGCCACCGCGTACGCGCACCACATCGAGCGACTGATGCTGTTCGGCAACCTGCTGCTGCTCTGCGGGACCGAGCCCGGCGCGGCGCTCGACTGGTTCCAGCGCGCGTTCATCGACGGCTACCCGTGGGTGATGGCGCCCAACGTGCTCGGCATGGCGACGTGGGCCGACGGCGGTCGCATGATGACCAAGCCCTACGCCGCCAGCGGTCGCTACATCGAGCGCATGTCCGACCACTGCGACGGCTGCCGCTACGACCCGGGCGAGCGCTCCGGCGAGACCGCGTGCCCGTTCACCACGCTGTACTGGGACTTCCTCTCGCGCAACCGGACGACGCTCGCGGCCAACCGGCGGATGGCACCGGTGCTCGGCAACCTCGACCGCATCGACGAGACCGAGCGGCGGCGGATCCGCGAGCAGGCCCGCGACCTGCGAGAGCGCTTCGACGCCTGAGCCGCCCGCCGGCGCCGGTCAGCGGGGGCCGTGTCGCCCCGCCAGCCGCGCGGGCCGTCGGGGGCGCGGGTCGGGTCTTCCCGCCTGGGCCGCCGATAGGGTGCGACGCAGCGGTGATTCGCTCTCGGTTGCTGATGACGCTCGTGGCGGTCCTCGGGGTCGCCCTGATCGCGATGGCGATCGCTCGGACCTTCAACAGCCGCCCCCCCATCCCGGTCGCCGACCACACCCCCGTCGAGACCGGCCAGCCGGCGACGATCGCGCTGCGGACCACCTTCGGCGCGCGCACTCACGGCGAGCTCTCGGCGGTCGAGCTCGACCTCGCTCGCGGATTTCACTTCGACCGTCGCGCCGCCGCGACGTGCACCGTGGCGCTGGCGCGGCTCGGCGACTGCCCGGTCACGAGCACGATCGGGAGCGGCGACGGGACGATCGTCGTCGACGGCACCTACCTGCCGCGGAGCGCCGATCCCGTCGACGCCACGCTCTACCTCGCGCCGCCCCAGCACCGCACCGACCTCGCGGGCGTCCTGCTCGACCTCTACGAGGTGCAGTCCAAGCTGCACGTCACGCTGCGCGGGCGGGTGGCCGCGCTCGCCCGCGGGCCCTATGGCCTCGCGCTGCGCTTCTCGCGGACGCAGAGCGAGCTGCCGCATGGCTACGACCTCAGCCTGCTGGCGCTCGACGCGGTCATCGGCGCCCATCGCACCGTCGGCCACACGACCTACGACCTGCTCACCGACTCGAGCTCGTGCAGCGGCCCGGGGTGGGCGATCCAGCTGCTGATCGACTCCGCCGGCCAGCTCCAGGTCTACCGCGGCAACGCGTCCTGCCAGCCGTGACGGGCCCCTCGGAGCGGCACCACCCCTCGACTTAGGGTCCACGACTGAGTAAGTGGCGGAATCCGGCGAGTGGCTGGGCGTGTCTGGCGTCGCGCGCGAGCCCCGATCGTATTGGTGATACGTGAGGGCGAGCGCGCGGCGTCAGGCAGCCGGACGACTCGGGCGGCGCCCGCATCCAGCGAGGCCGGATGCCGAGCGGGCGTCGCCCGAGCAGACGCCGCCGGAGCCGTCAGTTACGAAGTCGTGGGCCCTTACCCGCGGCCTCCGTGCTCCTGGGCCGGTGCTACTCGCTCTCGCGACCGGCCCGCTGCTGCTCCTCGAGCTTCTGGCGCAGGTAGCTGGCCTTGTCGGCACGCCGCTGGTGGGTCTCGGCCTCGGCCTCGGTCTCGGCTTCGGCGAGCTCGCGACGCTCGGCGCGTTCCTGGCGAGCCTGACGGAGCTTGAGCTCCTCGATCGTCGCCTCGTCGTGACTGATCACGCTCGCCACGATATCCGACGGTGCCGACGGCACTTTCAGTCGATGGTGCGGACCGGCGCGCGCCGGCGCCACGCCGCGATGTCCTCGACGACCTGCGCATACATCGCGCGCATCGCCGGCTGCGAGACATAGCCGAGATGCGGCGACAGCACCGCGGTCTCGCACTCGGTCAGCGGATGGCCCGCCGGCAACGGCTCGGTGGCATAGACGTCGAGCCCGGCGCCGGCGATCATGCCGCGCGCAGGGCGTCGACCAGGGCCGCCTCGTCGAGGATCGGTCCGCGGCTGGTGTTGACGATCATCGGTCCTCGAGCGTCACGCGCTTCGTGACCGCCGGCACGAGCCCCCAGGCGACCTCCGCGGTGCTCGGCACCCCGGCTCCGGGGCGAGCGAGCGAGGTCCCGCACACGATGATCCCGTGCTCGCGCAAGGTAACCCACATCGAGCGAGGCGTTCTGCATCCCGGTGGTCACGACGAGCTCGAGATCGGGCAGCCGCTGCAGGACGGCACGCGGGAACTTCGTGCGCTCGCGCATCAGCACGAGCACCGCGAAGCCCGCGAGCGCGGACGGCAGCTCCTCCCGGCTCATCGGCTCGGCGAAGAACTCGACCGCGACCTCGGGTCCCAGCGAGTCCCAGTCGGCCCACTGCGCCGCTCGGCGCTGGTAGTCGTCGAGCACCGCGACGCGCGTCACCCCGCGATGATCCCAGAACCGCCTCGGCAGCCCCCGGTACGTCCCGGCGGGTAGCCTTGCCCGCATCCGGCCTCTCGACGACGCGATCCGCGGGCATCTCGGCCTCGAGGGCTGAGTCATCGGCCTCCGCGCCGCGGGCGCGCCTCGGCCTGATCGCGGGCTTCGTCCTGCTGCTGGCCACCGGGTTCACCGACGCCTACACGTTCCTGCGCCACGGCCACGTGTTCGCCGAGGCGATGACGGGGAACCTGGTGCTCGTCGGCGTCGGCGCGCTGCGGCCGTCGATCGTGGCCTTCTGGCGCCCGCTGCTCGCCTACGGCGCGTTCGTAGCGGGCGTCATCGCGCTGTGGGCGCTTGCCCGCCGGCGCGGGGCCGGCGACGCCGAGGACGCCTGGGCGCAGCGCGCCACGCTCGTGGTCGAGATCCTCGTGCTCGCGGTCGTCGGCGCGCTGCCCGGCTCCTTTCCGCAGGCGGCGATCACCGCCGCGATCAGCTTCGCCGCCGGCCTGCAGATCTCCGCGTTTCGCTCCGTCGGCGCCGCATCGCTCTCCACCGTCGTCATGACGACGAACACGATGCAGGCCGTCAACGCGACGCTCACGGCCCTGCAGACGCGCGCGCCCGACGAGCTCGCCCGGGCCCGCGGCCTGCTCGCAGCGCTGACGGGCTTCATCGGCGGGGTCTTCCTCGGTGCCGCGACGAGCACCTGGTTGCACGACCGCGCGGCCTGGGTCGGCGCGGCGGCGTTCGCGCTCGCCGCCGCGCTGCAGCGTCCCTGAGAGACTGAGAAGAGACGCGACCTGGGCGACTAACCGACGCTGAGCGTCGGTTGGACATCCAGCCCAGGCGCGCATACCAGATTATCTGGATATAATTAGTGTTGTATGGACCGGGTCGATCTTCACCAGCACGTCTGGACCGAGCCACTGCTCGACGCGCTCGCCGCGCGCAGCTGCCCGCCGCTCGTGCGGCGCACCGGCGGCCTGACCGTCCTGCACGCGCCCGGCGAGCTGCCGTGCGTCCTGCACGAGGCCACGGAGGCGCCGGCCGAGCGGACGCGGTTGCTCGACCTCGACGGAGTCGATCGGGCGGTGGTGGCGATGTCGAGCCCGGTCGGGATCGAGATGCTCGCCGCGGACGCGGCCCGGGGGCTCATCGCCGCACACCTCGACGGCGTGCTCGCGCTCGGGAAGCGCTTCACGGCATGGGGGCCGATCCCGATCCGCGCGGCCGACCCCCGGGACGTCGACGCCGTGCTGGCGCGCGGGTGCATCGGCGTGTCACTGCCGGCGGGCGCGCTGGGCGGCCGCGCCGCCGCGACGGCACTCCTGCCGGCGCTCGCGCGCGTGCAGGAGCACGGGGTGCCGGTGTTCGTGCACCCCGGGGGACTCGCGGCGCGGGAGCCGGGGCTCGACGAGCCGCTGTGGTGGACGGGGCTGACCGACTACGTCGCCGAGATGCAGACGGCGTGGCTGACCTTCGTCGTCTGGGTGCGCCGCGAGCTGCCGCAGCTGCGGACGGTGTTCGCGATGCTCGCCGGCGCCGCTCCGCTGCACGGCGAGCGGCTCGCCGCGCGGGGCGGCCCCGCCCTCGACCTCGGCGATCCCCACACCTTCTACGACACCTCGAGCTACGGGCCGCGGATGGTCGGCGCGCTGGCCCGCGTCGTCGGCTCGGCGCGGCTCGTCCACGGCTCTGACCGGCCTGTGATCGAACCGGTGGCCCACGGACAGGAGGCAACGTTGATGGAGAACTCGGCCCAGCTGTTGGCGACCGCGGGAGCGCGCGCGTGAGCCTGACGATCGACGAGCTTCAGGGTTTCGCCGCCGGCCTCGCCGGCGCGCCCGAGCGCTGGCGCCATCTCGTGCGCCATGCCGACGACATTCGCGTCTACGAGCAGATCTGGGACGACGAGGAGGTCAACGCCTGGCTGATCTGCTGGAGCGAGGACCAGGACACCGGGTTTCACGACCACGATGTCTCCGGCGCGGGCATCAGCGTCGTGTCGGGCCGGGTGCGCGAGGACCGGCTGACCCTCGGCGGGCCGCCGCGCTCGCGCGAGCGCGGCGCGGGCGAGACGTTCGCCGTGGCGCCGACCACGATCCACCGCGTCCTGCACGCGGGCGTGGGGCCCGCGGTGACGATCCACGCCTACTCGCCGCCGCTGCGGCGGATGGGCGCCTACCGCGTCGGCGCCGACGGGGAGCTCGAGCGCGAGTCCCGGGACTTCGAACAGGAGCTGCGCCCCGAGCCGGCGCTCGCCTGACGCCGCGGTGGCTCAGGCGGCGGTGGCGGCCGCCAGCCGGGCGACCTCGTCCTCGGAGGACCAGGCGCCGACCGAGGCGCGGACGAGCCCGTGCGTCGGGATGCTGCGCACGACGAAGCCGGCCTCGGCGAGCCGGGTCACCTCGGCCTCGGCGTCGGGGACCTCCCAGGAGACGAGGGTCGAGCGACCGCGGGGGCTGACCGTCAGGCCGCGGCCGGCGAGCCGCTCGGCGAGCGAGGCGGCGAGCTCGGCAGCCCGGGCGTGCACCCACTCCCATCCGGCGCCCTCGAGCACGCCGAGCGAGGCGAGCGCCCAGGCGCTGCGCATCCCCGGTGGGAAACCGTGGTCCAGGCGCGCGGCGTCCGGCGCCGGCGGCGACTGCAGCGCCTGCTTGGCGTCGGCGACCGAGCCGTAGCCGGGCCAGGCAACGGTCAGCTGATCGAGCTGATCGCGACGGACGTACAGCGCGCCGCTGCCCTCGGGTCCGCACAGCCACTTCTGGCCCGACCCGGCGTAGAACGCGCAGCCGAGGGCCTGGACGTCGACCGGCACGGCGCCGATCCCCTGCGCGGCATCGAGCAGGACGGGCACGCCGGTGGCCGCCAGCGCGGCGGCGTCGACCACCTGGCCGCCGACCCAGGAGATGTGCGAGCAGGCGACGAGGCGCGTCTGGGCACTGACCGCCTCGGCGATCGTCGCGAACGGCACGACGCGGACGGTGACCCCGCGGCGCTTGAGGTTGCCGAGCGGCGCGAGCAGGCCGGGGTGCTCCTCGTCGGAGGTGATGATCTCGTCGCCGGGCTGCAGGTCGAGACCCGAGAGGATGGTGTTGATGCCGTCGGTGGTCGAGCCGGTCAATGCGACGTCGGCGGGGTCGGCGCCGAGCACGCGCGCGTAGCCCCGGCGCAGCTCGCCGGCGAGCTGGCGGATCGTCGCCCCGTAGTCGGCGCCGCAGCGCCCCGCGTCGAGCTCGAGCGCGATCCGCTCGCGCACCGCCTCGCCGGCCTGCCGGGGCAGCGGGCCCTCGGTGCCGGCGTTCAGGTAGGCCTTGGTCTTCAGGACCGGGAACTGGGCGCGGAACTCGGCGGCGTCGGCCACGGCGTGATCTTAGGCCGCGGTCGGCGGTCGGCGGTCGGCCGTCGGCGCTCGGCGGTCGCGGGTCGCCCGCGACGGCCGCCGTTGGTCAGCCGACCGTCAAACCGGCCGTGCGACACGCGCGTGCGGTGAGCCGCCCCGCCGCGCCGGCGAGCCCCGGCTGGTTCACGCTTGCGCACATGCTCCGCGCGGCCGCGCCGCAGCGGTAGATCTTCGCGCCGCCGGTCGAGTAGGGCAGCCCCACCGAGATGCAACCGTGGCCGGAGGTCCTGTCGGCGGTGGCCAGCGAGATGATCAGCACAACCACGATCGCCGCGACCACGGCCACGACGCCGCCGATCATCGTCCTCTCGCGGCGGGTGAGGACGTGCGACGCAGCGACACGCTGGGCGTGGCCCTCGGGCAGGATCATGCCGCGAGTCTACGGTCCTGCGGCGCCGCGTCAGGCCTCGGGGCCGGGGCCGGGGCCAGGGGCGGCGGAACCCTGCTTGAGCAGGCGCTTGAGCACCTTGCCGGTCTGGGTCCGCGGCAGCTCGCCGAGGAACTCGACGTCGCGCGGAGCCTTGTAGCGGGCGAGGTTGTCGCGGACGTGGGCGCGGAGCTCGTCGCCGGTGGTCTCGTGGCCGGCGTGGACGACGACGAACGCCTTCAGGCGCTGACCGAAGCGCTCGTCGTCGACTCCGATGACCGCCACCTCGCGGACCGCCGGGTGGGCCGAGAGCGACTCCTCGACCTCGGCGGGGAAGACGTTCTCGCCGCCGGAGATGATCATCTCGTCGTCGCGGCCATCCACGAACAGCCGCCCCCGGGCGTCGAAGTGACCGACGTCCCCGGAGGACATGAGCCCGTCGATCCGCTCCTTGTGCTCGCCCCCGGTATAGCCCTCGAACTGGACGCTGTTGGCGACGAAGATCCGCCCGGTCGAGCCCGCGGGGACGACGGCGCCGGCATCGTCGAGCACCCGAACGGTCACGCCCCGTGAGGGCGTGCCGACGGTGGCCGGCTCCTCGGCGAGCTCGGTCGGCGTGGCGATGGTCGCGAACGCCATCTCGGTCGAGCCGTACATGTTGTAGAGCACCGGGCCGAACACGCTCAGGGTCCGCCGGACGAGGTCGGGCCCGACCGCCGAGCCCGAGGCGAAAATGATCTTCAGCGCCGACAGGTCGCGGGCGCGGACCGCGTCGGAGCCGAGCTCGAGCATGCGCTGGAGCATGACCGGCACGAGGATCAGCACCTCGACGCGCTCGGACTGCAGGCCGGCGAGCGTCGCTGCGCCGTCGAACTGGCGGCGCAGGACGAGCGTGTCGCCGAGCGCGGTGGCGATGAACAGGTTGACAAAACCGTGCGCGTGGAACAGCGGCACCGCCAGCGCGACCGTCTGCCCGGCGCGGAGCGGGACCTTGCCGAGCACGCCGCCGGCGATCGAGAGCGAGCGGGGCTCGTCGCGGGGCGCGCCCTTCGGCGTGCCCGTGGTGCCGCTGGTGAGGATGACGATCTTCGGCTTGCGCCCGGCACGGGGCGGGGGCCAGGTCGATCCGCGACCGATGAGCCACTCGACCGAGTCCTCCCCGCCCGGGGCATCGGTCCAGGCCCGCCAGCACCCATGGCGCGGCGCCAACCCATCGAGCAGCGGGACGAACTCGTCGTCGTGGACGAGCAGGTCGGTGCCCTCGCGCACGGCGACCTCGCGCAGCTGGGGGCCGGAGAACGACGTGTTGAGCAGGATGATCCGGGCGCCGAGCTTGGCGGCGGCGAAGGTCGCCTCGAGGAAGCCGCGGTGGTTGCGCGCGAGGATGGCGATCCCGTCGCGCGCCCGGACGCCGCGGTCGCGCCAGGCGTTGGCCAGTGCGTTCGTGCGCTCGTCGAGCTCGCGATAGGTCAGCTGCCCGCGCTCGTCGCGGACCGCGGGACGGTCGGGGTGGCGGATGGCCCCGATCGAGACCGCGCCGCCGAGCAGCCCGTCGCGCCACAGCGCCCGACCGATCCGCGGCAACCGCGCCGGCGGATCGGGACCCAGCAGACCGCTGCGCGCACACACGCCGGCGAAGTACGCCTCGTCGCCGGCGCGCCGAGCGAGTCGGCGGGCTCGCGCCGACATCTCTCCCAGTTCCGATCCTCGCGCCACCGTCGAGCGCGAGACTAGATGATCGCTCCGGGGGGTGGACGTCCACGCGGGCCTGTCCGGTAGTACCGCGGCGAACCGGGTAGCACCTGACAGCATGCTCGGTTCGCTGTTCACCTTGCCGCTGCGGATCAGCCTCCGCGCCGCCGAGCTGAGCCTGCGTGGCGCCGCCAGCGCGCTCGACCGCGCGGCCGAGTTCGCCGCCGCCGGGAAGCGGACGATGGCCCCCCGGCAGCCGCCGGCCGCGCGGCGCGAAGCCGAGGTCGACGCCGCCGCCGCGGTGGATCAGCCCCTGCCGTCGTCGGCGTCCTCGGCGTCGCCGCCATCGCCCCCGTCGGCGCCGCCGCCGTCCCCGCCGTCGCCGCCCTCGGCGTCGGCGCCCCCGCCCCCGCCGCCATCGCCCCCGCCCCCACCGACGCCGCCGCCGGCGAGCGTCGAGGAGCCCCACGCGCCGGCCGCCGACGCGGTCATGGCCCAGCCGCCGTCGCCGGTCGCCGCGGCCGCGGACTCGCCCCGCCCCGCCTCCGGCGCCGTGCAGCCGGTCGCCCCCATCGACGCCGCCGAGGTCATCGACTACGACGCCCCGGAGCCGGTCGAGCCCGTGCACGTCTCCGAGGACGCCGAGCTCGTCGAGGAGTCGGCGGAGCCCGGCGCCGCCGAGGGGGCCGGTGCGCAGGTGCGCGTCAGCGAGCCGTGGGAGGGCTACGGCGAGCTGCGCGCCAAGGACGTCGTCGATCGCCTCGGCGCCGCGTCGACCGCGGAGCTCGCGGCGATCGAGCTCTACGAGATGGCGGGCCGCGGGCGCAAGACCGTCATCGCGGCAGCGCAGCGCGAGCTGGCCCGGCGCGGTTGATCGAACCCGGGCCCCGCGCGCCTGCCGAGTCGGCGGGGGCGCGGTCGGTCATCCTGCGCCAGCCCCGATTTGCCACGGTGCTCGGGTATCACCCGGCCACGCGCCACCCGCGCGGGCACGTGCGAGGTGCCGCACGTCGGCGCGTTCACCCATGCCAGGAGTCTGGTAGCTTGCCGCGACGATTTCGAGAAAGGGGAGCCATCATGGAAGGCTCAGGGGATGTCCGTCGCGGCCCGGTCGGCCGATCAGTGGGGCGTTCGCGCGCCGCGTGCCGCCAGCGCTCCGTCCGCCGGCTGTTGGGCGTCACCGCGACCGCCGCGGCCTCCCTGGCTGCGAGCGCTGCGGTAGCGGTTCCCGCGGCCAGCGCGCTGCCGCTCGGCTGCTCGCAGGTCAAGAAGAAGGTCGCCTGCCCGAAGGTCAGCTATAAGTTCCAGACGCTGAACGACGCCGCCGATCGTACGTTCAACCAGCTGCTGGGGATCAATCAGTCGGGAGTGATCGCCGGCTACTTCGGGTCGGGCGCGGCGGGCCATCCCAACCAGGGGTACCTGCTGTTCCCAAACTACACCCAGAACTACTACGCGAGCAACAACTTTCCCGGCTCCGTGCAGACGCAGGCGACGGGCATCAACGACCTGGGGGTCCTCGTCGGCTTCTACTCGTCGATGAACAACGCCAACATGGTCAACGACAACCATGGCTGGTACAAGCTCAACGGGCAGTTCTTCAACGCCGACTTCCCGAACCCGAGTCCCGCCAGTCCCGTGGTCGACCAGCTGCTCGGGGTCAACGACAAGGACGTGGCGGTCGGCTTCTTCACCGACGCCGCGGGCGTCAACCACGGGTACTCGTTCAACATCGCGACTCACCAGTTCAGCGAGATATCCGTCCCGGGCATCACCAGTCCGACCGCCGCGGCGATCAACAACAACGGCGACATCGCAGGGTTTGGCACCGCCGGCGGCGCCACGGTGGCCTTTCTGCTGACCCACGCGGGCAAGGTTGACGTCATCAAGTACCCCAACGCGTCATCGACGCAGGCGCTGGGCGTCAACAACAACGACGAGGTCGTCGGGGTGGCCACCATCGGCAGCGGCAGCACCGCGAAGATGAACGGCTTCACCTACTACCCCGGCTACGGCTTCAAGACCATCAACGCTCCGGCCGGCGTGGGAACGACGACGATCAACGGCGTCAACTCGTGCGGCGATCTCGTCGGCTTCTATGTCGACGGCGCCGGCAACACCGACGGGCTGCTCGCCAACGCCCAGTTCAGCTCGACCGCCACCACATCGTCCGCGGTCACTGCCGAGGCGGGAAAGAAGAAGAAGACAAAGCCGAAGAAGAAGACGATCAAGACCGTCCTGCCGAAGGGCTGCTGATCTGAGCTGACGGCGGCGGCGTGGCGTCGCCGTCGCCGTCAGCGCCGCACTTCTCGCGACGGCGGCGGAGTGCTGCCGCCCCCGCGTCACCAGCCGGAGTAGCCGCCGTCGTCGCCGTATCCGTGCCCGCCGTACCCGTAGCCATACCCGTCGCCGGGCCCGTACCCGCCGCCGCCATCGCCATACCCGCCGCCGTACCCGTACTCGGCGCCG
>Ga0213875_10000209_pt1 | contig 59579 bp, 50 predicted proteins | sample BarmaccomBMRX_R8_FD_160105 | JGI IMG/M metagenome (GOLD analysis project Ga0213875, IMG submission 160105) | Root-associated microbial communities from Barbacenia macrantha in rupestrian grasslands, the National Park of Serra do Cipo, Brazil - RX_R8 | ecosystem: Host-associated > Plants > Roots...
GCGGGCGGGTGATCTCATCGGCCCCGGCGATGATCACCGCTGGCGCGGACGCGGTGCTGGCGGACACCTGCACGGTCAGCCACTGAATCATCAGCGCGGTCAGCACCTCACCCAAGGCGCTGCGGGCGCCGGATTCAATCGCCAGGCACGTGTAGTACGACGGCCCGGCCGGGAAAGCGGAGGTGTGGCCGGCGTAGCGGGCCAGCTCTGCCAGGACCGCGTCCAGGCGTACAAGGTTGGGGCCGATCTGCTGCCGGTAGGCCGCCGGGAACAGGTCCCCGGCGATCAGCTCGGTTTCCTGCGCGGTCAGCAGGCCGTCTGGGACAGGATGCCCGAGCGCGGCCTGGGCGGCGGCGGCCAGCCGCACGGGCGTGACGGCGCCCTGCAAAGCAGCGGCAAGCTGCTCGAGGACGCGGACATCGACCGCGCGGTCGGCACGCGCCCCGCCCGGTGCGCCGGCGTGAATCGCCTCGGCCACCGCGTCGGCGAGCTGGGACGGGGCCAGGCGGGCCAGCAGCCCGGACCGGTCCAGATCCGCCGGAAGGGCATATGCGGCGGCGGGCACCCGGGCGGCCTGCGCGGTCGCGGTGAGCTCGGCCGCGGTGAACTGCCCGGTCAGGTCGAGCATCAGAAGCGGCTGGGCAGCTAGGATGGAGGCGCCGTGGGTGGTTAGCAACGCCTGCCAGCCGGCCAAGCCGCCGCCAAACACATCCGTGCGTCGCGCCCTGCCCTCCACCATAAGGACAGCCAGGTTCCGGTATGACGCGATGTGGGCCGGCGAGAGGCGCGGCGCGGTACTGGGTGGGTCCTGGTCGCGGCGGAGTCGCATGAGCTGCGTGATCTGCTGGTGAGTGATTACAGCCGCTGTCCAGTGCCCCGCCCGCCGTCGCCGGCGGCCGGCGGTACCGGTTGTTGTGTGCGGGACCGCAGGCCCAGCTCGTCCGAGAAAGGTGAGCCACCTGAAGGGCGGCCTTAGGGAGCCCGCTGGTCGGCTTCGCCGCCTGCCAGGAAGCCCCAGTAGACGAGGCTGTCACGGCGAACGTCAACGCGTCACCGCTGACCTCTTGCCTTACATGTCTGTCAGCAGAGCACGCTCGCATTCTGCGGAGATACTTGACAGCTGCAGATAATCCCCGCCGCCGTCCGCCGGTACGGCATGTTCGACCTCACCGGCCCCGCCCCGAGTTGGCCGGGGTGGCCGGGCTGTCGGTCCCGGCCAGCACGGCCGTGCTGACCAAGGTGTTCCCGCGCCTGGAACCTTCTGCGCACCGGGCTTCGGCATCTACTCACTCGTATTATTACTGCGATTGGGACCGAGTCGGTCAAAGCTCCGAGCTGTGCGTTGACCCACTCGTCGATGTTGTCCGTTCCAGGTGATCACGTCGGCGTGTCTTTGGAGACCCGGGCATCCCATGGCGTGCAAGCCGAAGCCACCCCACTTCGCGTCGACGGCACCGCTAACAGGCGCGTGATGCGTTAGGATCTCCTGTACAAGCCGTCTCCAACGCGTAGCTGCGTGTATAAGCCGTATTGTCTTCGTTCGTGCGGGACCCTCGGCGGCCAGTGCGCTCGGCGGCTGTCCTGTCGGCTATGCCAGGTTCCATTCGAGGAGTGGCGTGTGCCCAAGAGGATCAGCGATCGGTTCTTCCTGCTGTCGGCCCCGCCCCGGCGGGGCGGTCAGTCCGAGGTCTACAAGGCATTTGACAGGACCAGCCCGGAGGGCGGATTTGCGGCCATCAAGCTACTGGGGCCGCACGATGACAAGTTGCCGCGGCCAGATGGCGGCGAGGCCATTCGGATCTTCATGGAGCGCGAGACCGACGCGCTCAAGGCGCTGCACCACCCGAACATCGTGCGGATGCTCGACTCGGGCTGGGACGAGGAGCATCAGCGCTACTATGTCGCGCTTGAATGGGTGGACCGGAGCTTGCGTGATGAGGTCCGCGATGGACAGCCGATGGCCTGGCCGGTGTTCCTTGAGCGCATTGGCAAGCCGCTGGCCAGCGCGCTCGCATACGCGCACGCGCGCGAGGTAGAGCACCGCGATGTCAAGCCAGGCAACATTCTGATGGATGGGGAGACGCTGAAGCTCGCCGACTTCGGCATCTCCAAGATGCGTTCCAAGGTCGAAGACAGCGACCATACGGTAGCCAGGTATCGGTCCAGCCTCTACGCGCCCCCTGAATGGGAGAACGCGGTTCCTTTTGTGCGGGACGTGTTCAGCTACGGCGTACTGGCCGTCCAGCTCCTCACCGGCAACTCGGTACGGGACTACCCTGAGCTGGCGCCGACTGTCGATCGGCTGGATATCGCACCTGAGTTTCGTGCTATCTTGCGCGACTGCGTCTCACTTGAGCCGGACAAGCGGTCGGCTAATGCCATCGTGCTCGAGCAGCGGCTGCTTGAGGCAGACCGGGTATGCGGCGACCGGAACGCACGGCGGCGCAATGCACTGTGGCTGGGGCTTACTATCAGCGCCGCGAAGAATATTCTGGGTGACGTACCGGATGACAAGATCGACTGGCCCCGGGCCCGCGCTGCGATCATGACGGACCTGGGCGGCCAGGTCCACGCGGACTTCGGCTTCAACGGGAAGACCCGGGAGATCTACCGTGACACTGTCTGCGTGGCGGGAAACTCTCTCTTCCTGCGTCTTAAGCGGGACGGGAAGTCTCCTAACCGGGTCCGTGTCGTCCAGGTGGTGACCAGTCGCGATCAGGATTGGCTGGGCCGCTGGCGGGAACACGCGCTGCCGGTCGGCGCCACGCTGACGTGGACGTTCGACAACCCAGGCGAGGACGCGGCCTACGAGGGACTGGCATCGCTCGAAGAAAGGCTGGAGGAGCATGAGGCTCGCAGGAGCGAGGCGCGGCAGGCTCGCGCGGCCGAGAGTCTGGGCGACCTATTGGACGGATGGCGGCGGCTCCTTGACGCGCGAGAAGAGCTAGCTGCAGGCGGCCGTCAACCCCTTGAGTACCAGGAGGTCACGGAACAGGGCCGGACCATTGTCTTCCGCCTCAGCCAGGCGCCGGAGACATCCCTGATCGGGGAGGAGTGGTCGGTCGCCGCGTATCCTCAAGGCCGCCCGGTCGACCGTGGCGAAGTGACCGAGCAGGAGGACGAGAGAGTCTCGCTGCGCTTCGCGCGACGCGGTATCCGGATCCCGCCGCGCGGCGTGCTGGTCCCCTACCTCGGCCCTAGTCAGACGTCGCTGAATCGGCAGCGTGACGCACTGTCCAGCGTCGCCGCCGGGCAGAGCACCAACCCGCTGCTCCGCGACATTATCAACGACCCGTCCTGTGTCCTTTTCCGGCCGCCGATCGACATCACCCAGTGGTCCCGCGTCAACCTGGACGCCAGCAAGCGCGATGTCGTGCGGCACGCGCTTGGCACGCAGGATCTGGTGCTCGTGGAGGGGCCGCCTGGCACCGGGAAGACGACGGTCATCGCGGAGATCGTCGTGCAGACCCTGCGCCGTACGCCCGGCGCTCGCATCCTCATCGTCAGCCAGACGCATATCGCCATCGATAACGCCCTGCACGGCATCGAGAAGGCGGGCGTTCGGGGCCTAGTTCGCCTCGCCCGGCCGGATGATTCCCGTGTCGCGGACAACGTCCAGCACCTGCACATCGACAAGCAGCTTAAGCGCTGGGCCAAAGGCGTCCGCAGCCGGGCCGAAGAGTACCTTGACGCGCTGGCCCGCAGCCTGGAGATGGAAGGTCGGCATGTCAAGGCGGCCGTCCTGCTAGAGGAGGTTTCCGCGGTAGCCGGGGACTTGGCTCATGTCCAGGAGCACCTGGCCGCCCTGCGTCAGCAGCGGTCATCCGAGCACACCACCTCCTCGCGTGACTTGGGTGACCGCATCGTCGATGCCCAGCACCGCCGCGACACTCTGCTTGAGCGGCGGCATGAGCTGTGCTTGCAGGCACAGCATGCTCTGGCGGGCGACCTGAGTCTTCCTCCCGAAGAGGATCTGACAGCAGCCGAGGCACAGGCCGCTGTCGGCGCGCTGCTAGGCGGCGAAGAGGAGGGTAGGAAGATGATGCACCTCGTCCGGCTGCAGGGCGAGTGGCTGCAGCGGATCGAGACCGACCAGAACCTGGTCACTGCCTTCCTGCGGACCTGTCAGGTGGTCGGGGGGACCGCAATAGGCTTTCTCGGCAACCCCGCCGTCCGCGATCTCGACTTCGACCTCTGCATCTTCGACGAGGCGTCCAAGGCGACGGCCACCGAGGCGCTGGTACCACTCGCGCGCGCGGGACAGTGGATCCTGGTCGGCGACACACGCCAGCTGCCGCCCATCGATGAGGACATCCTGCGTGATGACCAGCTCATGGCCGATCACCAGCTCAACGAGGATCTAGTGCGGACCACGCTGTTCGAGCACTTGGCTAGCCGCACCAAGTTCCCTGTTCGGCACCTGCTACGCGAGCAGTACCGGATGGCGCCGGCCATCGGGAACCTGATCTCCAGTTGCTTTTACAACGGCGAACTGCGTTCACCTGAGGAACGCGTTCTCCCTGGGTATGAGCGGGTCAGCAAGCCCGTCCTCTGGATGGACACTGTGAAGCTCGGCCCGCAGCGTCGTGAAACCGACCGCACCGCCACCGAGACCAGCATCTCTAACAGGAGCGAGGCGAGGCTGGCCAGGCTTCGACTGGAGGTCATCGAACAGGCCATCGCGCGCCGCTTCATCCGGCCGCCCGAGGAGGACCGTAAGCTGGAGGTACTCGTCATCGCTCCCTACGGGCGGCAGGTCGAGGAACTGCGGCGTCGGCTAACCGACCTGAAGCCCGCCCATCTGACATATGAGGTGCTTTCCGTCGACGCGGTGCAGGGGCGTGAGTGCGACCTCGCGATCTTCTCAGTCACCCGTAGCAACGACCAGAGCCAGTTCGGATTCCTCGGCAAGCCGTACTGGCGGCGCATCAACGTAGCGCTGTCCCGGGCCCGCTTCGGGCTTACGGTCATAGGCGACGCCCCGTTCTGCGGGAGTGCGCCTGGTGCTCTCCGCGATGTCCTTGACTACATGCGCGACCACCGCGAGGAGTGCGAGATCCGTGACGCCCACCTTTAGCACCGACAGCCTGCTCGCTATTCGATACCAGTCCACGCGGCCGGGGCTCGAGCTGGTCACGATCATCGACGCGGCCATCCCGGTCGCCTTGGTCACTGCAGATGTGCTAGCCCAGGACCGCAAGCCCCTCCCGCTGCTAGAGGAGTTCGTGCTACGCCTGGTCAGCGCCGATGTCACGACCGAAGAGAGCATTACCGGGTTCCTCGGTGTGTCCGGGAAGATGGTCACGCAGACTATAGCGGACCACTTCGGCCACGACAACCTCACCTATGGTCCTGCCGCCCGCGACGTTCCTCCGGAGCAGCGGCCGCTGCGGCTGACGAGCCGCGGTGCCCTCACAGCCCGCGATCTGGCCTCTATCACGCCCAAGGATCTGAGCCTGCCACTGGTCTTCGACCAGCTCCTCGGTAGGGTGAAACCGTACGATAGGAATGCGATCATCACGCGCAGCCAGGCAGAGGATAACCATCTCCTGCTGCTTCCCGCCGCGCGCAGCGCTCCCGTGCAGGCCGGTGACATCGCGGCCTCTGAGATCAACGCGCTGTTGCGCGACCGCGGCGACGTGCGCCGCGAAGTCCTGCTCGTCAAGCGGGTATCCCAGGCCAAGGCACGCCGAGTGATGCCTGCCAAGGTCCTGGTGTATGCAGACGCTGACCGGAGTGACATTCAGCTGGCCGTAGTCGTGGACGATGACCTCAGTCAGGCCCATGAGCTCGCCCTCCTCAACCAGGGCGGCGCGGCCGCCCTCGGCGTCCAGGTGGCACCCCCGGCTGAGCGGCCGACCCTCGATGACCCGAAACTGGAAAGCGCCCGCGTCCCGCTTGCCGAGGTCAGCCGTCAGCGCGAGGACGCGGCTGCAGTCCGCCTTGAGGCGGCGGCACCCGGTCCTGCGAAACCTTCACGGGCAGAACAACCGTCGCCACAAGAGGAGGTGCGCGCGGTCAGCGTCTTTGAGCACCCCGATCTCCTAGACCAGGCGCTCACGCAGGCGGCCAGGCGCATCCTGCTCATCTCGCCGTGGATACGCAGAACAGTCATCACCACAGACTTTGTCAGCAAGCTCGAAAGCCGCCTGAAGCGAGGCGTTGACGTGCACATCGCGCACGGGTATGAGGAGGACGATTCGGGCTCTGACGCCGACTCCATTCGCCGACTGGGCAACCTCGCAAACCGGTACCCAGAGCGCTTCTCGTTCACTCGAGTGAAGAGCACCCACGCGAAGATCCTCATCTTCGACGACGTGTGGATCTCTACCAGTTTCAACTGGCTCAGCTTCCGCGGCGACCGTGACCGGACCTACCGCATGGAGGAAGGAACCCTTGTCCGCAACCAGCGGGTCGTCGATCAGCAGTACCAGCGCTACGTTGCCCTGATCGACCTAGACCGCCGGTAGTTCGGGTCTGTCAACTTAACGGTGTAACTTCTTCCTCTGTTGTTACTTGCGTCCCGCGCTGAGGCGGCCGTCGAAGGTGATGTCGAAGGCGTTCAGGGCTGCCTTCCACCGGTTGCTCCACCGCTGCCGGCCCCGCCCGGTGGGGTCCAGGCTCATGATCGCCAGGTACAGGCACTTCATGGCCGCCTGCTCGGTCGGGAAGTGGCCGCGGGCGTTCACCGCGCGCCGCAGCCGGGCGTTGATCGACTCGATGGCATTCGTGGTGCAGATGATGGTGCGGATTTCCCGGTCGAACGCCAGGAACGGCACGAACTCGGCCCAGGCGTTCTCCCACAGCCGGATGATCGCCGGGTACCGCTTTTCCCACTTGCCGCTGAACTCGGCGAACGCGTCCAGCGCGGCGGCCTCGGACGCGGCGGTATACACCGGCTTGAGGTCTTTCGCGAGCTGCGCCCAGTCCCTCTTCGACGCGTACTTGAAGGAGCTCCGCAGCAGGTGGACGATGCACGTCTGCACGACGGTCTTCTCCCACACGGCGTTGACCGCGTCCGGCAGCCCCTTCAGCCCGTCGCAGACCACCATCAGCACGTCCCGGGTGCCGCGGTTCTTGATCTCTGAGCAGACCCGCAGCCAGTACTTGGCGCCCTCCCCATCGCCGTGCTCGCCGGCCCACAGACCCAAGATGTCCCGCTCACCGTCGGCGGTGACGCCCAGCGCCAGGTAGATGGGCCGGTTGGCGACCTGGCCGTCGCGGATCTTCACGTTGATCGCATCGATGAAGACCACCGCGTACACCGCATCCAGCGGCCGGCTCTGCCAGTCCGCCAGGCCCTCCATCACCCGGTCGGTGATGGTCGTGATGGTCTGCTTGGACACCTCCGCCCCATACACCCCGGCCAGGTGCGCGGCGATCTCCCCGTGCGTCAGCCCCTTGGCCGACAACGAGATGACCAGCTCATCGAGCCCGGTCAGCCGCCGCTGCCGCTTGGCGACGATCTTCGGGGCGAAGCTGGCATCCCGGTCCCGCGGCACGCTGATCTGCACCGGGCCCGCCTCGGTCAGCACGGTCTTGGCCCGGTGGCCGTTGCGCGAATTGCCGCCGTCGCGGCCCGCCGGGTCATGCCTGGCGTAGCCGAGGTGGTCATCCATCTCACCCTCAAGCGCGCCTTCGACCACCATTTTGGCCAGCTTGCCGAGCAGGCCACCCTCGCCGGTCAGTTTCAGCCCGCCGGCCCGCGCCCGCTCGGTAAGCTCACGCAGCAGCTGCTCATCAGCCGCCGGCAGGCGCTCGCCACCCTGATCCTGGCCCTGTGTCAGGTTAGCCATCTGGTGTCTCCTTCGTCTCAGGAGTTACACCGTTGAAATTACAGTCCCCGGACGGCGGTATTCGGTCAACGATGTCCTCATGGATAGGCGAAGATCAGTTGGGCCAGGCTCGCCGCCGCCCCCAGCGCGAGCACCGCGTTCTCCCGGTTCCACGCGATATCCCGCAGGTGCTCGTCAGGGTGGCTAGCGGCAGAGTCATGATCGAAGAGAGCCTGGACGAACTCGCCCAGTTTGGTGAGGATGGCTGCCTCGCGCTCTGGCAGCTCCCTCTGCGCAGGTCTGGGGTTGATCGTGGCCGGGCGCATCTTGCGGAGCAGTTCGCATGCCTCGCGAGAGGCAGCGATGCTCGGCTTCCAGTTGCCCGCGTCCAGTTCCCGCTTCGCGTCCGCCAGCCGCGCCACGATGGTCCGGTGGTCGTCGGTGGTCCGATCTTGGGGAAGGGCCACGATCAGGGACACTGCCGCTGCCTGCTGCAAAGGCTCCAGCACGTTCTGCACCCAGTCGTGGGCTTTGATGATGATCTGCACCGGCTGATCGGGATATGGCACCCGCACCGGACGGTGCGGTTCCCGCCAGTCCGGTGCCCCGGTGCCGCCCAGCAGGCCGTACCGGACGCCCACCGACATCATGAACCCGCCACCCGCGCGGATCTGCTCCAGCCGCTCAGCCCCGGCTGACGACAATCGCCACCGCACCTGGAAGCTGAATTCCTGTGGCTGGTCAGGACCGTAGCTGAGCTGCTGGAAAACCGGCTCCGCAGTGCCGAGATCCGCCATTCGCCCTGAGTCGGCCTGGACCTGGCCGGTCACGATGAACAGGGCTGAGGCGCCGTCTGGCAGACCAGCGGTCACTACCTTGAGCGTTGCTTGCAACGCAGGCTCGTACGAAGGCACGCCGCGCACGTCCCCGAAGGACGGCACGCTGACGAACGCCTTGTCCGGATAACCAGATCGCATGGCGCCGACATTACGCGAAGCACGCGGCTGTATCGCGCGGCCGAATCATCAGGCAGTTCTCTTCGCGCATGCTCGGTGCCGGTAGAGGACCCGACCTGCGGATCGCAGTACACAACATCAATGGGAAGGAACGAAGCCAGTCATTCTTCTATCAGTTGCCGTAGGGTTCCGTCCTCTGCTAGGGCATCGGACAGGAGGTCGCTGTGCGAAACGTCGTCGTTCCACCCGTAACGCGTGGCGAGAAGGGCGCGGAAAGCGGTCAGGTTGGGCGTCTGTGTTGGTGACAGGAGCCGCCAGCGGCGCCTGGCGATTGCGAGCATCGCGACCTGCATGGTGTAGCTCAGCGACTCTGGCGTGAGTGCGGCCAGGGGAATGGGTTCGGAGTCGGCGGTTTCTGGCGTGCGCGCGAGCGCCTGCTGTTCCCGCTGGGTGGCCAGCGGACGGTCGAGCAGCCCTGAGGCTCCGGCACGGATGTTAAGCGCCGCGTTCGTGATGGCGATCAGCATGTGCCAGTCGAGCCATCCGTCCTCGCGGAGCCGCTGTAGACCTGCGGCAGTGTCCGGGTCAGACAGTGCCCGCGGCAGCGTCTGGTTCAGCAGCTCGGGGATGAACTCGTAGTTCTCACGGATATTTTCCAGCGAAGCGTCGCGGTCATAGCCGGGGCCGGCCGTGGCCGGGAGCCGGAGTTCGCCGCCGGGTACTGGGGTGTGCACGCCTGGGAACGGCTGCATGCTCACGGCCGCGAGCGCGTCGTAGTGAGCGTCGCTGAGGAGGTTGGCGATGTCGTCATAGGGCCGGGCGACGTGGAGTTTGTGGGTTAGCCCTTCCCGGAACGCGTGCTCCACCATGAGCATGAACTCGTTATCTGGCCGTGCGCTGAGACGGGCGAGCAGGTAGACGAGCGTTGCTGACAGGTCAAGTCTCAGTTCTTCGTCATCGGTGTTGGCAGTGAACGGCTGGAGGACGACGAAGCACTCGGTGCGTTCGTTGCTCGGCTTGAACCTGACCGGATCGCGACCGGCGAGCCGCGTTCCGGTCAGCAGTTCGACGTGGACTTCTTGCGGCAGGAAAACCGGGTCGCGGGGGGCGAGTTCGACGAGCACGATCTGTGCGGCTGCCGCGAAGCGTTCCGCTGCCAGCACGTTGCGGCGGTCGTTGGCACAGGTGATTCGCCACGTGGTGCCGAGAGCGGCGAAGGTGATGGTCCGCCAGGGTCCCAGATCCGAGAACGGCCTGCCGGCCAGTTGCTGGTCGGCGTGCTCGGTGAATGCCTCCTCTGTGAAGGTGAATGCTGGCCGCACCACATCCAGCCCGTTGACGACCAAGTCCTGCATGTAGCTGGTGTCGCCGAGCGCAGCGCGCAGGACAGGCAGGATGTCGGGGCGGAATCGTTCAGCGGCCAGCAGCACGATCATCGTGTGGAAGTCGAGTCGTTCAAGGTCCGGGTGGGCCTCTGGGTCGTAGGCGTCCTCCGCGAGGGAGCCATGAGCGATCACGGCGAGGTTGGCCAGAGCGAGCGCGTCACCCCAGGCGCCTGCGGCATGGCTGTAGTGCATCGCGTCGGTCAGCGCGTCGGGTCCGATGTCCTGAAGCTGTGTTTCCTCGGAGGTTATAGCGATGCCTGCCGCGGCCAGCGCGTACTGCTTGGCGGCGTGCGGCAGCCGCAGCTCGTTGTAGATCTGGCCGATGAGCCTCATGGCCAGCAGCGAACCGCGCAGGGTGTCGCCGTTCCACCAGTTGATCTTCGCCTCGTGAAGCTCCCGGAGGGCATCTAGCAGCCGTCCGGCGCGGCGGAACGCCAAGGCGCGGGTCCGGCATCTCTCGGCTACTGCGCGGTCGCCGCTGACAGCCGCGACCGCCGCGTCAAGCCCATCTCGTACCTTTGCGTACCGCGGATCTCCGGTCAGCGCGGGGGCGAACATCTGGAACGTCTCGCTGACGGTTCCGACCGGGAATGCGCGTGCCTGCGGGAGCAGTTCGACCAGCCGGTCAAGGTACTCCAGTCCTTCAGCGGCGTCTAGCGGCACGTCCGGGTCCAAGACGATCGTTCCGCCTTCTTCCTCCAGTGCGAGACGGAGCAAGGTGACTTCGCGGGGCGGCGCCAGCGTTCCGGCCGGGGGCCTGAGCACTTCCGGCCAGCGAGGATGCAGGCACAGGTGCGTGCCGACAGCCAGCAGCCGTGCCATGCGGTTGGGATGCTTGGACTCGTCGGTCGCGGCGATCAGCTCGCGCACTCGTACGCGGAGCGCCAGGTTCCGCTCGCGGAGTTCCTGGGCGGCAACTGTCACGATGCGCCGCACCCATGCGCCGCCCCAGTACATGAGCAAGACGCTTGCGTCCTCTAGGAGCGCTGGTGAGTCGGGACCCGATCGCATAGTCGAGCACGGCACGGATATCGCCCTCGGCGCCTTCGAGCGTGTTGAGGCCGCGCAGGGTCGCGACCGTGCATTCGTATCTGGCGCGGACCGCCAGTACCGCGTCGCTTTCGGCGGTGGTGAACTCACGCATGTAGTCCAGCCACTCCGGCAGGTCCGCGCGGGCCGCGTCATCGAACGTCGCGTGACGCAGCCCGTCGCGTATCTCTGAAAACGCCCCTGGTGTCAGCCGCACAGCGCCTCGCTGCCGCAGCGCCGCGAGCGTGTGCTCATACCATCCCGGCTGCGGTTCGTCCGGCGAGTCCGGCACCAGGTGGGATGGCAGATCGAGGTACCGCTCGGCGACCCACACCAGATCCGCCTCGGCGAGCATGTGCGATATAGCGTGCCCGTCGAAGATCTCCAGCGTCATGCCGTGCCTCTCGCGCGCATGTTCCTGCAAGCGGTGCCTGGCGGCCACCGGGATCTCCTGTACCGCGAAGAACGCGACCGCGTTTACTTTGCCGCCTTTCCTGCAGATCGAGTTCAGGTCCCCCCGAACCTTTTCCTCCAAGCGGTCCTTCTGCACCGAGCAGGCCATCACCAGCGGCTCGGTCGTTGCACGGCCGACGAACCCTGCCGTGCCGGGTAGTTCCTCCGGCAGCCGCGTGTAGTACGTTTCCGCATCCCGGCCCTGGTCACCGCCCGCACTCACTGGGCCGGTTGCCGGCAGTATGTTGCTGCTAAGCCTCCGCTTGGCAATCCGGTAGCAGATCTCCTCAAAGGTGTGGTGCTCGTTCTGTGCCGTCAGGTGTTCGAGCTGGAACCGAATGTACTTTTCAGCTTCAACAGGCGATGGCACGACTAACCCCCTGAGCTAACCGACAGATCTGCCGCCGATCCCGGATCTGCCATGGGGTGCGGCTCTCTCCAAGCTACTGCTTGCGAACTACCGCTATACCTGGCGCTTGGGTGGAGGGCCTGATGTCGTTGATCATCTGTATAACCATGCCGAGCGAAAACTCCTGCCGCGTGGGATGCGCGGCAGGGGTTTTCGTCTTGTCGATGGATAGGCAGATTTCTAAGCAGGTACCGGGCTCGGGCTCTGCTTCACTTCGGCCATGCAGCTGCGCGCCCAGCGCCGTGAGGTCTTGCCGAACATGCCCGCGAGCCTGCGCTCCGAAAGCGGCTTGCCTGCTTCGAGGCTAGCCCGGTAAGCGGCCACCGCGGCGGCCTTCGTGTCGATCTCGCCGCTTCTGGCACCAGGCGCAGGCAGCGAGCCGGGAACCTGGTCCGCGTGGTCCGCTGCCTGGTCCGCGTGGTCCGGGTGGTCCCGTACACCCAGGCCCGCGTCGGTTCGCGGGTCGGCGACCGCTGCGGGAACCGGGAACTCGGAGTTGGCTCCGATGGCGGGCTCCAGCCCGATGACCTGCCCGCACCGGTTCAGTGGTCCGGCATCAGCCGCCGGTCCGGGAGCGGTCCACGGGCCGGTGCCGGCATGATCCGCCAGCGGGCGGTGTTGGTCCGCCGCTGGTACGTGGTCCGGCCCGCCGCTTGCCGCGGTCCGGATGATCCAGGCGAGCAGCTCATACGAGCCGACGAGGCTGACCGCGGGCCAGGCGGCGACAACCGCGCCGACGAGGCCGTGGGACCAGCCCTGGGCCACGTTCACGGCGAGCGAGGCGAGGATGCCGAGCGTGAGCATCCAGCGGGCTAGCTTAGGGACCGGGACGCGGTGCCGTGCGGCGTACAAGATGACCATGCTGGACGCGTACACCAGGCCGTCGATCGTGGCGGGTTCGAGCCGGGCGGTCACGCCGGTCTCGCCGTACTCGCGGACGACGGCGTAGGCGTGCCAGTACGAGATGTACGCCGCGATGCCCGCCACGGCGAGCACGACGGCCGCCGTGGAAACGCGGATCGCCCGGTCCACGCCGCCGCTGACGGCGGGCAGGTAGCGGCTCGTGATGGCCGGGGCGGCGAGCGCGGTCACCGGCCCGCTCCCGGGTCATCGTCGCGGCGGCCGGTGACGAGCCAGGCACCGCCGAACCCGAACGGCGTGACCAGGTAACCGAAGGCGCGCAGCACGCCGCCGAGCGCGGTATTCATGGCCTGCTGGGTGCCGACGTAGGTGCCGTACTGGTCCCAGTCCAGCACGAGCAGGTTGTGCGGGGTCCATGACACCGCGACCCCGGCGGGTCCGTCAGCCAGTCCTGGCGGGACCGCGAGCAGGCACACCCCGCCGAGCCGGTACAGCGGGTAACGCCGGGCGCGGTGGTGCACGGTCAGGACCGCCTCAGTCATCGAGCGGGCGATATCACGGGCGAGCGGCGCCAGCGGGTCATTGCCCGCCAGGCGGCACCCGTCGATACTGACTAGCCCGGATGCTGCCTGCGCGAGTTCCGCAGCCTCGGCTGCGGCGCACAGCGGGCCCAGGTCGGGCTGAAGGAAATCCGTGTCAGTCATGCTGTTCCTCCATGACTGCGCGGAGGAACCGGGCAGCGCACGCCCCGCGTGAGCCATGCCCGGTCCCTTCATCGCGGCCGGGCATGGTCTAGTCGGTGGCCTGGCGGGCACGGTCGAGGACGCCGGCGGTGGAGCCGACGTACATGTCGAGCGTGATGCGGTAGTTGGCGTGACCGGCCATGCGGGACACGTCGGTGGGGTCGAGCTTCCACACGAACAAGGCGGTGGTGCAGAACACGTGCCGCAGGCTGTGCCAGGTCCACCGGCCGTTGCCCTCGGCGTCGCGCCAGCCGATGGCCAGGTAGGCGCGCTGGAGGACGCCGCGGTTGAAGTTGGACGAGCGCCAGTGCTTTCCCTTCGGTGAGGGGAAGATCAGCCCGAGCGGGTTGGTTCCGGCCTGCTGCTCGCCGCGGGCCTCCTCGATCCTGGCGGCGAGCCGCTCGGCGAGCGGGTAACCGTCCGGCGTGCGGCGCGGGTAGATCGTCCGGCGGTACTTCCGGCACTTGGGCGCCTCGACGTACAGGTGCCCGGCGACCTCGACCACCTTGCGGTCTACGGTGATCACCCGGTCTGCCTGGTCGACCTGCGGGATGGTGAGCGCGGCCAGCTCGCCCCAGCGCAGCCCGCTGTAGGCGGCGGTGCTGGCCATCAGCTCGTCCCGCTCTCCGTGCCGTCCGGCGGCCAGCGCCCGGCCGAGCTTGCCGATGTCGCTGCCGGCCGGGATCTCGGCGGGGTCGACCCACAGCGCCGATTCCCCCGCCACCGTCACCCGCGGGGCGGGTAGCTCCCGGTCGCCTGCCTGCCAGTGCACCCTCGCCAGCCGCGGGTTGGCCAGGTACCCGCCTTCCAGGCCGACGCTGACCAGGGCAGAGATCATCCGGTGGACCCGGTTGCCTTCCCCAGGGGTGGGAGCGGCGTTGACGATCTTCTGCGTGTGGCCGGTCTTGATGTCCTGGCAGGTGACCGCGTCGATGACCGGGGCGGCGAACCGCTCGCACAGCCGGCGCTGTGTGTCGGCATGCCTGCGCGACCAGCGCTCGTCGACGGGAAGGCGGTCAGGGTCGAGGTAATGCGCGATCAGGGCCGCGCCGGGCAGTTTCATGTTCGGCGCGTCTGCTTCCAGCCGCTCGGTGACCTTCTCCAGCTTTGCGGCCAGCTTCTGCTCGGTTCCCGCCTCGCACTGCTGCCGTTTACCGTCCTCGTACCAGACTGCGCGCCAGCGGCCCTTCTCCTCGCGGTCCGGGTACACGGTGATGCCATAGTCCAGCTCGATGACCTCGCCGCCGCCCCGGGTGGCGGTGCGCCCGGTGCCGTTCGCGAGGACCCGGCCGGGTGCCGGGCGGCCGGCCTTCGCCCGCCGCGCGGGGCGGGCGGCCTTGCGGGCCGGTTGTGGGGATTCTGTGGGGATCTTGAAGATCGCGGCCGGTGCCTGCGTCATCTTCACTGCCTCGCTTCCTGCGTTTCCGCAGGCAGGAGGGCTAACCACTGAGGCTTCGATATGTGGTCAGGGGCAGGGTCGAACTGCCGACCTTCCGCTTTTCAGGCGGACGCTCGTACCAACTGAGCTACCTGACCTCAGCGGGGACCCAGGGGGCCTACCCGGCGGTCCTGACGGGATTTGAACCCGCGACCTCCACCTTGACAGGGTGGCGAGCACTCCAAGCTGCTCTACAGGACCAACAGTGCCGGCTTGCGCCTGCGGTGCCCCCAACGGGATTCGAACCCGTGCCGCCGCCTTGAAAGGGCGGTGTCCTAGGCCACTAGACGATGGGGGCTCCGGCGGTGTTGGCCACCGCAGCCACATCAGCCCGCCGTCGGGGACTGACACAGCATAGGGGACAGACACCGCAACCAGCAAAGCGTTACGATCCGCCGGACGGGGCAGCGGCACTCGCTGCCCTTTGAAGAAGATACCCCTTGCGAAGACCTCGTCAATCAGACACGGTAAGCGCTATGGAGATTACTCAGTGCTGATACTGGGGAAGGAAGCTGGTTACTTCGGCCTCGCATGGTCACCGAAGCATCGCCGCGGGAGGTCCCGTTAGGTCACGCATGACGAGCGAGCGCCAGCCCCGGCTGAGGGCGCTGGGACCGGGGCCTGATCCGGCACGGCCGCCCGCCGTCGCGCGCCCGCCCGAGGCCGGGCGCCACCGGCGCGAGCGGGAGCGGCGGGCGTCGTATCACGAGGTCTTCGCGGTTCGCGAATTCCGCTGGCTATGGGCCGCCCAGGTCCTGTCCAACGTCGGGGACCAGTTCGCCCAGGTCGCGATCGCCATCCTGGTCTACCGCCGGACCGGTTCGGCGTTCCTCACGGCCCTGGTGTACGCGCTCACCTACCTGCCGCCCATCGCGGGCGGCCCGCTGCTGTCCGGGCTGGCCGACCTGTTCCCCCGGCGCCGGGTCATGATCCTGTGTGACCTGATACGGATGGGAACCGTGGGGGTGATGGCGATACCCGGCGTTCCGCTGCCCGTGCTGTGCGTCCTGCTCTTCGGCACGGTGCTGCTCGGCGCGCCGTTCGGCTCGGCGCGGTCCGCGCTGCTTCCCGACGTGCTCACCGGCGATCAGCTCACGGTGGGCACGGCGATCGGGAACATCACCCACCAGGCGAGTCAGATCCTCGGATTCGTAGCAGGCGCCGCGGTCGTGGCCACCCTGGACCCGTACCGGACCCTGGGGATCGACTCGGTTTCGTTCGGTATCTCCGCTCTTGTTGCTCTTGCCGCGGTGAAAGCACGGCCCGCACCACCGCGCGAGCCCGGCAAGAGACCGTCCATGTGGTCGGTGTCCGCCGACGGCATCCGCACCGTGTTCGGCAGCCCGGTGCTACGCAACCTCCTGCTGTTCGGCTGGCTGGCGGGTTTCTACATCGTGCCGGAGGGGCTCGCCGCGCCCTACGCGCACTCACTGCACGGAACGGCGCTCACCGTGGGGCTGCTGATGGCCGCGATGCCGCTCGGCACGGTGGCCGGCGCCCTCCTGTTCGGGCGGCTGGTGACGCCGTCGGAGCAGATCAGGTCGATGGGCTGGCTCGCCATGGCATCGTGCGCCCCACTCATCGGCAGCGCGTGGAACCCGCCGCTCGGAGTCGTCCTGGCGCTCTGGGTTCTCGCCGGGGTCGGCGGCGCGTTCCAGCTCGCCGCGGTCTCGGCGTTCGCCCGGTCGCTCGAGCCCGGCAACCGGGCACGCGCCTTCGGCGTGGCGCAGTCAGGCTTGTACGCCGTGCAGGGCGTGGGCATCCTGGCCGGGGGCGCGGCCGCCGAGACGATCGGCGCGCCCATGGCGGTCAGCCTGGCCGGGCTGCTTGGCCTGTGCGCGGCGACCGGCCTCGCGATGAGCTGGAGCCAGCTACGCGGCAAGGTGATCGCTGACCAGCGCGGCCAGCAGTGAGGACCGGCCGCGCTCAGGACCGGTCGCGCTGCTTGCTGACGAAGGACTCCGCTATCGAAGCGCCCTCTCCTTCCTCCGGGATGATGACCCACGCGATGAGGTATGCCAGAACGCCAAGCCCGTAGAAGATGGAGAAGACAGCGAAGGCCAGCCGGACCAGGTTCGTGTCGACTCGGAAGTACGCGGCGAGCCCGGTGCAGACCCCGGCGACCATCCGGCCCTCCCGGCGCCGGAAGAGCCGCTTGCCCCCGCTGCTGTTGTTTTCGGTCATGTCTACGATAATGCCCACTTGGAAGGTGCCAGACATCAGGATTCTCCCCGTTAATACCCTGATCACCATCCGGCAAGAAAGGACGCGCCGCCATGTCATCGGGTAGTGACCTGCTGCACATCGACGATCAGCTGACCGACGAGGAGCGGCTCATCCGGGACACCGTGCGGGCGTTCGCCGCCGACCACGTGCTGCCGTACGTCGCCGACTGGTTCGAGGCCGGCACGCTGCCCCACGAGATCCTCACCGAGCTGGGCAAACTCGGCCTGTTCGGCATGCATCTCGTGGGATACGGCTGCGCGGGGCTCGGCCCGGTGGCCTACGGGGTCGCGTGCCGGGAACTCGAGGCGGCCGACTCCGGGCTGCGCAGCGCCGCGTCCGTTCAGGGGTCGCTCGCGATGTACCCGATCTGGCGGTACGGCTCGGAGGAGCAGAAAGCCGAGTGGCTCCCCCGGATGGCCGCGGGCGAGGCGATCGGCTGCTTCGGCCTCACCGAGCCGGACCATGGCTCCGACCCGGGCGGGATGCGGACTTCGGCCAGGCGCGACGGCTCCGGCTGGGTGCTCTCCGGCACCAAGATGTGGATCACGAACGGGTCGATTGCGGACATCGCCGTCGTGTGGGCCGCCACGCCCGAGGGCATCCGCGGCTTCCTCGTGCCGCGCGGGACGCGCGGCTTCACCGCGCGCGACATCCACAAGAAGCTTTCGCTGCGCGCCTCGATCTCATCGGAACTGCACTTCGACTCGGTCCGGCTCCCCGATTCGGCGGTGCTGCCCGGCGTCTCGGGGCTGAAGGGACCGCTGTCCTGCCTCAGCGAGGCACGGTTCGGCATTTTGTGGGGCGTCACCGGCTCGGCGCGCACCTGCTACGAGAGCGCGGTGTCGTACGCCGGAACCCGCACCCAGTTCGGCAAACCCGTCGCGGGGTTCCAGCTCACCCAGTCAAAGCTCGCCTGGATGGCGGTATCGCTGAGCCAGGCCCAGCTCCTCGCGCTGCACCTGGGCCGGCTGAAGGCCGCGGGGACGATCACGCCGGCGCAGGTCAGCATCGGCAAAATGGCCAACGTCAGGTCGGCGATCGACATCGCCCGGCAGGCGCGCACCATACTGGGCGCCAGCGGGATCACGCTCGAGTACCCCGTGATGCGGCACGCGAACAACCTGGAATCGGTGCTGACCTACGAGGGCACGGAGGAGATTCACGCGCTTGCGGTCGGCCAGGAGATCACCGGCTTGTCCGCGTACAGGTGACGCGGCACGCTCGGCTCACGGCACGCTCGGCTCACGGCCGGCCGCGCTCGCGGCACGCTCGGCTCACGGCCCGGCCGCGCTCGCGGCACGCTCGGCTCACGGCCCGGCGCGCCCGCGGCACGCTCGCGCCCGCAATCCGGCTCGCGTCACCGGCCGCCGCTGACGGCCGGGCCGCGAAATCGGTACGCTTCGTGCTGGGGCGCCGCATCGTCGTGGTGCCGCCGGGTAATTTTTACGGAACGGGACGGGCTACGCGTGCCGCGTCCGGTTCCAACCGTACGGTGCCGTGGGCGTCAGCCCGGCGGCGCCGCGGGGCGTTAGCTCAATGGCAGAGCAGCGGGCTTTTAACCCGTGGGTTCAGGGTTCGACCCCCTGGCGCCCCACCAGCCAGCGAAAACGCTTGGTTCGGCAGCCCTATGTACCAACCACCCGCCTCCAAAGTGAACTGATCCGGCTGGTCCGCTACATGGTTGTCTCAGCGCAGGTTTCGTGACCGCCGTCAGATCAGACCTCTTCGTGTCATTTCCTCGACCAGTGCTGTTGTGAATGCCATGATCGGACTGTGGGGAGGGGGTGGGCCGGATGACGCCCGTCGGACTGATCACGGCCACTCGCATCGCGTGCTTTACCGGAGCGGGTGCTGCGTCAGTTGCCCTGGGGCTGATGGCCGTACCGCTCGCTTTGACGGTCTCGACGTCGATCCTTGCCGGACTGATCGGCCTGCACTTGCTGCTGGACCGCGGCTGGATACGCCTGGTAGGCACCACGGCATCGGCTGCTCAGTCAGCAACAGAAGGCGCCACCGAGACTGAGCCCGGGGTAGACAGGGACTGGGGCGCGGCATTCAAAGACGGAGCGAATCTCGTAATCACAGTCGAAGGCGTTGTTCTCGGGTTGGTGTTCGCATTCATCGCAAAGGGCACTGCCAGCAGCACCTTGGTGAATGTCGGTGCTGCCTCGCTTGCGGCGGGGGTTGTCCTCGGCATCTTGCTCTATTCACTTGCCGCCGGCGGAATCCCCGGAGCCTGGGGCGCGGCGATCGCCAGCCTCATGCTAAACATCAGCTTGTATGCGCTGGCGTACGGCCTCATCTGTATCGTCGGGGCCTTGATCACCGCGCCCGCGTCCTCATTATCCGGCATTTAGGAGCAGACATGACGATCCTCTCACACGAACAGGCTTCCGTCGTCAACGAAGAGCTCAGGCGTGCAGGCATTGCTGAATACATGCCGAGTGCAGTGCATGAGGTTGAGGGATTTGTGAGTAGGCAGGAGCGCCGGTTCCCATCGGAGGATCCGGTACTGTTCAGCAGAGGCCTGGTGCTAACTTACCTCTCCGCTGCAGAATTCGCTCTGCTGCCTGCGTTCGCTGAGCCAACGCAGGCAGTGATCCCTCCGGCTGCGCCACTGTCAGTGGGCGAGGACCACGCAAGACTAGCTATATTGAAGAGCGATTGCCCCATCAGCTTCCCGGTTCACCCCAAGGAGCAAGGCGCGCTGCCCTGGGACGTAATGGTGTTTGGCGGCGACGTGAGCAAAACAGCGATTCTTTTGCCGGACTGGCAGCGCATGACCGAGGGACCAGCCGTGTTGTACGATCTCGTCGGACGTCTTGAAGGAATGCACAGGGAATCGGAGTCCACACTCGCCAGAGATGTTGTCGAAAGCGGCGCGATCCGAGTCCAGGGCCTTCTGTGGCGGGTCAAACTGACTGTTGCGGGACCCCCTTCATTCGGCACAGGAATCCGCGATGCCCTCGATGAGGCACTCGATACTCTGGGCCTGCGACGCCCTTCTGGGCCTAACCCCTTTTAATCATTTGTTTGTGCCCGCTGGTGGAGGAGCTAGGGGAACCATCCGGCCGCTCATTAAAGATAGCGCCGACGCTGAGATTTAGCATATGCCACGAAGGCAAATCGAAGATTGTCTTCCGGAACCATGCACGTGGACGGACGAGCACTACGTGCGCGCGGCAGGCCCTGGTGACCGCCCGCGCGTGGCTCACCATACTCAGCTTCCAAACGCCCACGCCACCATCAGCGGGAACTCTTGTCTCCAGAACGCGTCACCATGCGACCCAACCCGCTCTGTCATGACAACGTCGGCACCTGCGTTGCGCAGGGCGACAGCCCAGCGGGTCGCGTTCTCGAGGAAGAACGGCTCTAGCGTGCCGGCGACGAGGTATGCGCGCGGAAGCGAATCCGGCATCGAGGCAGGCGGCCGGTAACCTGCGCCCGGCGACGCGCAGAAGACCGCACCGTAGAGGCCGGGATGGCGAAGCCCTGTGGCGAGCGCGAGCTCTGCACTCGCGGAGACACCGAACACAGCGGTGCGCTCGGCGGGCAGCGCGACCCCGAAACGTGACCGCACCCAGTGGCGGACGTCACCGACGAAGAACGTCTCGTGTGCCGCGAACCGTTCCGCGTCAAAGACCGGCGAGTACTCGCGGAGCCGCAGCATCTCGTCGTCCAGCCGATGAGTACCGACAATCATGGCCGGCGGCACGCCGGCGGCCTCAAGGACGCCGCCCCACTGCGAGATCAACTGGCCGTCACCGGCGAACACCACTGCCTCAGGCGGAACTGGCGGGACGTACACCGTCACCGGTCGGCCACCGTCGTAGTCGAACGTCTGGGTGACCAGCTCTCCCATGATGGATGACGACATTTGTCACCGCCTTGTTGTCAGTGGCGGCCGCGGCGGACGCGCCGGGTTGATCACCTGCGATGTCAGCCTGGACCGGCCATCGCCCGCGCGCACCAATGTGAGACCCGCACTAACCTCGCACGTAGAAGCCTCGCACGCCGGTGATCGTGACGCGCAGGGCGATCGGGTAGCTCTCGCTGAACTTCGCGATGCTGCCGAAGACGCGTTCCACGGCAGGGCCGTACTTCTCGACATAAGGCGGCCAGTCCTGGATGGCCGGATGGTCGTCGTCGACCACGACCCGGCCGTGCAGCACGACGATGTCCTGGCCGAGACCGTCGCTGTCGAAGTGGAACGAAACCTTGTCCGGCCGTTCACGGAGATGCTCGAGCCGGTGAGCGTCGGGCCGACTGTAGATCACGAACTCGGCGCTGTCCGCATCGCCGTCCCGGCAGAACCCCACCGGGTTCGGCTGCGGCCGGCCGTCCGCGCCGACCGTGACGATCCAGATCACCGTGTCGTTCTGCAGTCGCGTGCGTACCCGCTGTCCGAAAGGGGTTGCCGCGTCGGGAAGAACATCCGCCGTCATAGCGGTCAGCCTAGTGTCATGTGCACTTCGTCATCGATCCTCATCGGCCGCGACCAGCCGCGCGATCGCCGGCACCAGCGTGCCCGGCGCCGGCACCATCGCCGCTTGTGGTAGTGCTTGTAGTGGCCCGGGGAGGGTGCTATGGAGCAAGGCATCACCTGGTACGACATCCTCGGCGTGCCGCCAGGAGCCGCGGTCAGCAAGATCGAGAGCACGTACGAGGCCAAGTCCGCCCTGCTGCGGCCGGACATGATCGCGGGCGCCCCGGCGAAAGTGGTCAAGGCGGCCACGAGGGCACGGGACAACCTGGACAGGGCCTGGAAGGTGCTCGGCGACCCGGTGAGCCGAGGCCGCTACGACGAGCAGATCGGCATCCGGCGCTCGGGGGGAGGCCTGGACCAGCCCCGGACCGGCCCGCCGGGTCCCGGGTTGGGCCCGGACGACATGGGCATCGCCGGGGAATTCCTGGACGCCGGCGTGGTCGGCGGCCTGCTGGTGGCGCTGGCCGGCGGGCTGGTCCGCAAGCCGCAGCCACCCAGGCCGGTCGCCGTCCCAGACGTCCGCGGGCTGTTCTACGACGTGTGCCTGGAGGTGGCGAGGCGGCATAAACTGCAGGTCACGGTCGTTCGGCTCACGGAACGCCCGATGGCGGTTGACGGCCTGGTGGTCGACCAGGATCCCCGGCCGGGCGCGGTGCGAGGGGGCGGCCGGCTGACGGTGCAGCTCTGGCACCCGCCCGCCCGGTGATGCATTGTGACGAACTGCTCGATGTCGGCCTCGTTCGCGGTTACGCCGCCCTCGGCGCTGGCAGCCGCTGTCGAGAAGCAAGCACCGGGTCAGCGGGCGATCAGTTCCATTGCTGGTAGGGGTCGGTGCTGCTGCAGACCCACTGCTGAATGACGCCGCCGTTGTGCGGGGTCTGGGATTTCGCGTCCAGGCAGGTGCCCGCTTTGTCGTTGTGCAGCAAGAGGTCGGCGTGGCCGGTGGTGTCCAGGCCGCTGCCCTGGACGTTCCACCGCTGGTAGGGGTCGGTGGTGGTGTGGCAGGCCCATTGCTGGATGACGCCGCCGTTGTCCGCGGTCTGCGACTGGGCGTCCAGGCAGAAGCCATCGCCGACGTTCTGCAGCACGGGGTTCTCGGTCCCGCCGCCTTGGACGAGGTGCCACTGCTGGTACGGGTCGCTGCTGTTGCAGGCCCGCTGCTGGATGACGCCGCCGTTGTGCGGGGTCTGGGATTTGGCGTCCAGGCAGGTGCCGGCGCCCTGGCTGCTCAGCGTGACCGTGAGCCGGGAGAGCGCCTCCCGCGCCGCCGGGACGTAGTTCTCCCAGGCGCCGCTGTTGTACGTCGACCACAGTCTCCAGTCTGTGCCCTGATTGGAGATCAGCCCCCACGCTGCGTTGCCGTTGCACTGTGCGTTGAACGCGCAACCGTCGCTGACCTGCGGCCAGTAGCAGTCATCGATCTGCCACAGGCCGCGGTCGCGGCAGCCGTTCGGGTTGGTGTAGACCGCGCTCGGATTGCAGCCGGATTCCGCCATGGCGACCGCGGTCGCCACGACGATGCTGCGGGTGGCGCCGATGGGCGTGTTGACGTAGTAGATGTAGGAGAAGCCCACCTTGTAGGCGGTCTGCGCGCACAGATCGGCCGCGGACGCGGAGATGGAACTCGGCGGCGGAAGCAGGCCAGGGCCAATTCCCGCCAGCGACGTCGGTGGTGTGGGCGGCGGTGGCGCGGCAGACGCCGCAGCGGTCCCGAGGCTGGTGGTGAGCGCCGTGGCGGCGGCCGCCACGGCGATAAGCGCTGGCACGCGGCGCCGCAGCGGTCCGCCGCGCCGGACTGCCGTCTGTTGGTGTCCGTTACTCCGCGGGCGGACACGCCGCCCGCGTATCTGACCTGAACGCATTCCCGCTCGTCTCCTCTTCCGCGTCTAGGATCGGGTGCTTCCGGCGGACCGGACCGAGGGACTGTTCTCGTACAGAACGGCGGATCAGGAGCGGCCCTAGCTCCACACGCAGTTACATTCCGTGGTCAGTCCGGCCGTCTCTGGGCGGTCATACATGACCGTCAGTGGGCAGATTCCGATGATCGCCAACAGGACGGGGTCATTTCAAGGGCGGCGATCACGCTTCGGTGAGTGCCTCCTCGGAAACCGCGGTGCGCGGCAGCAGCATCGACAGCGCGCCGCAGAGGGCGAACGCACCCATCGCATACGGGGCGGTGTGGACGAGCGAGGCCTCGAACGAGTGGGCGCCCAGGTAGCCGAAGAAGACCGTGCCGAGCACCGCCACGCCCAGCGCCCCGCCGAGTTGCTGGGCCGTGCCGAACAGCCCGGACGCTCCGCCGGCCACCTCGGCCGGAACCGCCGCCAGCACCACGTTGACCAGCGGCACGACCAGCAGGGCCAGCCCGGCGCCCGCCACGACCAGGCCGGGAACGACCGGCCACGGGCTGCCGCCCACGCCGACGTGCCCGGCCGCCAGCGCCACGCCCAGGATGCCCGCGACCATGCCCGCGGCACCGCTTGCCAGGATGCCCCGGCCGTGACGCTGCGCGAGCGGCACCGCGGCCGGCGCGCCGATGAAGCTGCCGGCGCTGAAGGCGACGGCGGTCAGGCCTGCCTTAAGCGGCGAGAAATGCTCACCGGCCTGCAGCCACAGCGCGAAGGCGAGGAAGAAGCCCTGCATGCCGGCGGCGAACGCGACCTGGATACCGAGGCCGGCCGCGAACGCCGGGATCCGCAGCAGCCCGGCGCGCAGCAGCGGCGCGGCCGGCCGCGCGCGCCCCTGCCGCCGCGACCGCCTGTGCTCGAGCACACCCAGCAGGCCCAGCCCGGCCAGGCCAGCCAGCAGCACCGGCCACACCCAGGCGGGCCAGCCCAGCGCGCGGCCCTCCAGCAATGGGTAGACGACGGCGATCAGCGAGGCCGCCAGCAGTACGGCGCCGGGCAGGTCAGGGCGGCCAGCCGCCTGGTCTCGGGTCTCGGGCACGACGCGCAGCCCCGCGATCATCGCGCACGCCGCGACCGGCACGTTCACGAAGAACACCGACCGCCAGCTCCAGCCGAACAGGTTCGCCTCGGTCAGTACCCCGCCCAGGACCAGGCCGATCGCCGACGCGAAACCGAGCATCGCACCGTAGACCCCGAACGCCGCGCCCCGCTCCCTGGGCGCGAAGATCACCCGGAACGTGGCCAGTACCTGCGGCGTCATGGCGGCCGCCGCGGCGCCCTGGACGACACGGGCGGCGATCAGGTCCGCACCGGACGCCGACAGCCCGGCGCACAGGCTCGCCAGCCCGAACAACCCGGCGCCCAGCAGGAAGATCCGCTTGCGCCCGAACAGATCGCCCAGGTTCCCGGCGATGATGAGCGCCGCCGCGAACGCCAGCATGTACCCGGAGACCACCCACTCCAGCTGGGTGGCGGTGGCGTGCAGGTCACGGCGGATGGTGGGCAGCGCCACGTTGACGATCGTCACGTCGATCATGTCCATCAGCGCCCCGACGATCATGACGATCGCGGCGAGCCAGCGCCAGCGATAGCCGGCGGGGACGGCCGGCCGCTCGGCGACGACGGTCTGACTGGCCATTGCGGCCTCCTTCGAACTAGGTTCGCTTGTCGAACAGTGTTCTATCATGGGCCGACGATCCAGTCAAACGCCGTTCGATAGTGGTACGGTGTTCAATAAAGGTACGGTGTTCAAGGGAGGGGGCTCCTGCCCCCGCGCCTGGAGGCGAGGCCCTGATGACCGCGAACTCGCAGATTCCACCGCCGCCCTGGCAGCGGCTGCCGGACAGGCAGGCCAGGCGCCGGCGCGAGCCGATCAGCCAGGAGGCGATCGTGAGCGCGGCGGTCCGCCTGCTCGACCGCGAGGGCCTCGCGGCGCTGAGCATGCGCCGGCTCGCCGAAGAACTCGGCACCGGCGCGGCGTCCCTGTACTGGCACGTCGGCAGCAAGGACGGCCTGCTCGATCTCGTGCTCGACCAAGTCATCGGCGAGGGGCAGGTCCCAGACCCCGACCCGGCCCGGTGGCGGGAGCAGCTGAAGGACGTCGCGCGGGCACAGCGCCGCGCCAGCCTGCGGCACCCCTACATCGTTCGCATCTCCATCGGGCGCATCCCGATGGGCCCCAACGCGCTGCGCTACTCGGAGCGGGTGCTCGCGATCCTGCGCGCAGGCGGGCTGCCGCCGCGGCTGGCGGTGCAGGGATATCTGCTGCTCATCGCCACCGTCAACGGCTTCACCATCGACGAGACCGGCGTAACCGACGGCGCCCCCGCCGGCACCGGCGACAGCGCCGGGCCAGACAGCGCCGGGCCAGGGGACCCGGCCAGCGCGCAGGACGCCGCGAACATGGCCCGCGACTACATCGCCTCGCTCCCGCGGGACCTCTTTCCCACCATGACCGGCCTGGCCGATGAGTTCGCGTTCGCCGACGCGGACGAGCGTTTCGAGATGCTCATCGACATCTTCGTCGACGGCCTCGCCCGCCGGGCGGCCGCGAACGCCGCGACGTAGACCGGCCGGCGAACTTCTATGAGGCCGCCACCAGTTCGACGGCGATGACGTATCCGGCGTGGTCGGAGGTCTTCTCGGAATGGAACAGAATGTTCTCCCCGCCAGCGCCGTCGAACTCCTTGTCGAACTCGACGGTGAAGTCCAGGGTCGACGGCAGATTGGGGAACGAGCCGGCCAGCGTGACCCTGCCGCTGTTCAGGTCGAAGGAGAACGTGCACGGGACCTGATTGACCGACAGCGGGCTGCCGAAGCCGATGAAGTAGGCGGCGGGCGCACCGGTGTCCCCGGACGGCTGGCCGCTGAGGACGCCACGGCTTCCCTGCGGCGTGAACGGAGTGCAGTCGCCGATGGCGAGGAAGGCGTCGCTCGGGGCGCCTTGCCGGGACACGGAGAACAGGATGTTTTCCCCGCCCTCCTTGATCGGATCGCGCCCCCACCGGGTGAGCGTCTCCAGGGCCCCGTCGGTCCGGACGTGCTCGTGATGCTCGGTTACCGCCATGATCCCCTCCCAGATGGCTTGGCGAGGCACCCAGGCGCTCCCCGCTGCTTCGCCTCCGGCGACGTCCGCATCGCCGGATGCCACACAGAGAGCCCATCACGTCACGTGATACACGCTTGGTGACGGCATCTGCGCCGGGCCGGCCGGCGGGGCGTACCGGCTGATGCTCGCGAGGCAGTCTCAGTTCCGTCTCGAATCAGTACCTGGGGGTTGCCGCTGTGCGTCCAGTGACTGAATGTAGGTTCATATCCATTAAGTCCTGTACGAAGCAGTAGGGGACTTACGCAATGAACGCGGATTCAGGCAGTGTTCTCGACGTCGACGGCGTCACCGTGCGGTTCGGCGGCCTGACGGCGCTCGATGGCGTGTCGTTCGGGGTCGCGCCACGGCAGGTGCTCGGTCTCATCGGCCCGAACGGCGCCGGCAAGACCACTCTGCTCAACGTGCTGTGCGGGTTCATCCGCCCGAACGAGGGCCGGGTCCGTTTCGCGGGCCGTGAGCTCACCCGCCTGCCGCCGCACCGGCTCGCCGGGCTCGGCGTGGCCAGGACGCTGCAGGGGGTCGGCCTGTTCGCCGGGCTCACCGCCGTGGAGAACGTGATGGTGGGGGCGAACTGCCGCGCCTCCGCCGGCTTCTGGCCCGCGCTCGCCGGATTGCCGCGCTCCGGCCGGGACGAGCGGCGGCTGCGCGCGGAGGCGCTGGAAGCGCTGCGGCAGACCGGGGCGGCCGCGGCGGCGGACCGCAAGCCCGGCGAGCTGCCCTACGGCGTACGGAAACGGGTCGCGCTCGCCAGGGCGCTGGCCGCAAGGCCCCGGCTGCTGCTGCTCGACGAACCGGCCAGCGGCCTCGCGGACGATGAGCTGGCCGGCCTGGCCGACCTGGTCACGCAGATCGCCGCGCAGGCCGCCCTCGTCGTCGTCGAGCACCACATGGACTGGATGATGTCCGTCTGCGATTCACTGGTGGTGCTGGACTTCGGGAAGGTCATCGCCAGCGGATCACCGAAGGACGTGCAGGCCGACCCGGCCGTCACCGCGGCCTACCTTGGCGCGGACGGCGAGGCCGCGGAGACCGGGACCGGCGACGGGGCCGCGCAAAACGCGACCGGCGAACGCGCAGCGGTAAACGGCGCCGGCGACGGGGCCCGGGATAACGATGAGTAGCGCGGCGCTTTCGGTCGGCAGCCTGGCCGCCGGGTACGGCGGGGTCCTCGCCCTCAAGGACGTCTCGCTGACGGCCGCCCCGGCCACGATCACCGTCGTGCTCGGCGCGAACGGGGCCGGCAAGACGACGCTGCTTCGCACGGTGAGCGGGCTGGTCAGGCCGCGGGCCGGGCGGGTGCTGGTGGACGACACCGACCTGACCGGCCGGCCGCCGGAGGACGTGGCCAGGGCGGGCGTGGCGCACGTGCCGGAGGGGCACGGGGTGATCGCCGAGCTGACGGTCGAGGAGAACCTCCGCCTCGGCGCGATGAGCTGGCGGCGAGACGGGCGGAACACCGGCAGGGCGGCGCGGGCGGCGGCGGTCGCGGCGGCCTGCGACCGGTTCCCGAATCTCGGGCGGCGCCGGCACAAGCCCGCGGCGGTGCTCTCCGGCGGCGAACGGCAGCTGCTGGCGATCGCCCGCGCGCTGCTCGCCCGGCCCCGTGTCCTGCTCCTCGACGAGCCGTCGCTCGGCCTCGCACCCAGGGCGGTACGCCAGGTCATGGAGCTGATCAGCCAGCTCAGAGCGGAGAGCGGGCTGACCATCCTGCTGGTGGAGCAGAACGCGCGCGGCGCGCTCGCCATCGCGGACCAGGGCGTCGTGCTCAGCCTCGGCACGGTGGTCGCCACGGCGGATGCCGGGACGCTGGCGGCCGACGTGGCGCTCCGTCACCACTATCTCGGGTACTAGGAGGCCGCGGTGCTGGAGTTCCTGCAGTTCACGCTCAGCGGGATCAGCTTCGGCGCGGTGTACGCGGCGGTGGCCCTGTCCCTCGTGCTGATCTGGCGCGGCACCCGCATCCTGAACTTCGCGCAGGGCGCGATGGCGATGTTCACCACGTACATCGCGCTGGAGGTCATCCGCGGCACCGGCTCGTACTGGGCGGGGTTCGCCGTCGCGCTCGCGGCCGGCCTGGTGTTCGGCGCGCTCGCCGAGGTGACCGTCATCCGGCCGGTCGAGGGCAAGCCGCCGCTCAACGCCGTGATCGTGACCATCGGGCTGCTCGTTCTCGTCGAGGGGCTTGCCGGGATCATCTACGGCGGCCAGTACCGGTCGTTTCCCGCCGCGTTCACGGTCACCGGGCTCAGGGCCGGGCGCAGTCCGCTCGGCATCTCGTGGTTCGACGTGTTCACCGTGCTGGCGGTGCTGGCGGCGGCGGCCGCCCTCGCGGCGGGATTCCGGTACACCACGGCAGGGCTGCGGCTGCGCGCGACCGCGTTCGACGCGAGGATCGCGCGGCTGCTCGGCGTCCGGGTGGGGCGCGTGCTGACTCTGGGCTGGGCGCTGGCGGGCCTGCTCGGCGCGCTGGCGGGCCTGCTGATCTCCCCGTCGACGTTCCTCTACCCGAACAGCATGGACTCGATCTTCGTGTTCGGGTTCACCGCGGCGGTGATCGGCGGCCTGGACAGCCCGGCCGGCGCGGTCGCCGGCGGTCTCATCCTGGGCGTGCTGCTCAGCTACGCGGGAGGCTACCTGGGCTCCGAGCTGACCCCGCTGGCCGGCCTGGTGATCCTCGCCCTGGTGCTGACGTTCCGGCCGGACGGGCTGTTCGCCGGGGTCAGGCTGCGGAGGGTGTGATCCATGTCCCGGCATCTTGGCGCCGCGGCCCTGGTGGCCATTCTCGTCGCCCTGCTCTCCATCCGGCTCACCCAGTTCCGCGACTTCCAGATGGCGCAGGTCGCGGTCTACGTGACGGCGGTGGCCGGCCTCACCGTCCTGACCGGGCTCAGCGGGCAGATCTCGCTCGGCAACGGGGCCTTCATGGCCATCGGCGGCTACGGCACCGCGCTTCTCCTGCTGCATCTCGCCTGGCCGCTCGCGGCGGTGCTGGCGGCCTCCGCCGCGATCGCCGCGTTGGCCGGCGCCCTGGTCGGCGCCGCGACCGCCAGGCTGCACGGCCCGTACCTGGCGGGCGCCACGCTGCTGCTCGCCGTCGCGCTGCCGTCGCTGACGTACAAGTACCCCGGCGTCTTCGGCGGCGAGCAGGGGCTGAACGTCACCGTGTCGGCGCCCGGGTCGGTGCCGCTCACCCGGTGGCAGGCGTGGATCACCTGCGGCTGCGCGCTGCTCACGCTCGTTCTGCTGGCCAATTTGAGCGCCAGCCGGATCGGCCGGAACTGGCGCGCGGTGCGGGACGATGAGGTGGCCGCGGCGCTGGCCGGCGTGAACGTGGCCTGGGCACGGATCCTGGCGTTCGTGGTGAGCGCCGCCTGCGCCGGTCTCGCCGGCTCGCTGCTGGCGGTGACCACCGGCCTGGTCGCGCCGACGGACTTCACGGTCACGCTGTCGGTGGCGCTGCTCACCGGGGCCGTGATCGGCGGGCTCGGCAGCCTCGCCGGCGCGGTCTGGGGCAGTCTCCTGGTGGTCCTGGTGCCGACGTACGCGACCGACGTAGCCACCAGTCACGGGCTGTCCAGCGCCGTCGGATCGAACATCCCGGTGGCCGCCTACGGCGTCGTCCTCATCGTCGTCATGCTCGTCTTCCCCAACGGCATTCAGGGCGGCCTGCGCAGGCTCGCGGCGCGCGTCGTGCCCAGTCCCCGCAGGGATGAACCGGTCCCCGCCGAGATGAACAACACCGCAGTACGCAACGCCAGTAGGGAGGCATCCCATGAAGAGATACCGAAGACGCCTGCCCGCCGCCGCGCTCGCGGCCGCATCGGTGGTGGCGGTCGCCGCCTGCGGCTCCTCGAGCACGAGCGGCAACAGCAACTCGGGCGCGCTGACGGCCTCGGCGCCGGGGATCACCAGCAGCGAGATCCTGATCGGTAGCCACCAGCCGCTCACCGGGCCGGCGGCACCCGGCTACAGCGAGATCGCGCCCGCCGCGAACGCCTACTTCAGCTACGTCAACGCGCACGGCGGCGTATACGGCCGCAAGATCGTCTACAAATATATCGACGACGGCTACGACCCGTCGAAGACCGCCTCGGTGGTCCGCCAGCTCGTGCTGCAGAACAACGTGTTCGCGGTGTTCGACGGGCTGGGCACACCGACCCACCTGGCGGCGGTCAGCTTCCTGAACTCGGAGAAGATACCCGACGTGTTCGTCGCGTCCGGGTGCGAGTGCTGGAATCAGCCGTCCGCCTACCCGTACACGTTCGGGTGGCAGCTGGACTACGTGCGCGAGGGAAAGATCCTCGGCCAGTACGTCGCACAGCACTTCAAGGGCAAGAAGGTCGGTTACTTCTACCAGGACGACGAGTTCGGCATGGACGGCGTGAAGGGCCTCGACTACCAGATCCCGAAGTCGATGGTCGTCAGCCGGGAGAGCTACGTGCCGACCAACGTGAACATCGCCCCGCAGGTCGCCGCGCTTCGCGCGTCCGGCGCGCAGGTCGTGGTGTCGTTCTCCATCCCCGCGTTCACCGCGCTGCTGCGGCTGTTCAGCCTCAAGCTCAACTACAGCCCGCAGCTCGTCGTCAGCAACGTCGGCTCCGATCCGATCACGCTGTCCGGCCTGCTCGAGGCGTTCGCCAAGCAGGGCGGCGCGACCGTCAACGGCAACGCGCTCACCGCCGGGATCATCACCGACGGGTACCTGCCGACGCTGGGCAACGCCAGCAACAGCTGGATCGCGCTGTTCAGGAAGGTGCACGATACCTACGACAAGAGCGCTCCGTTCGACGGGAACGTGCTCTACGGCGAGGCGGTCGGCTACACGTTCGTGCAGGCGATGCTCAAGGCTGGGCGGAACCCCACCCGGGCCAGCCTGGTGTCGGCGATCCAGGCAGGGCTGCCGTCGGGACCAGCCGTCGCCTCGTACGCTTACAGCATGTCCAACCACGCGGGCATCACCGGCGCCTACATGGGAGTCATCAACAACGGCGTGCTCGTGCAGCAGGGGCCGGTACTGGCCACGGATACGTCGCCGTCCGGCGCGATCACGGCTTATTCAGGGACCGAACAGCAGGCACCGGCGAATGGCATTCCGGCGCCCTGATCGCACGCGCACGGCTAACCGCGAGCGCCCGGCAGGCCGCGAGCGCTCGGCAAACCGGCCAGGCCGCGAGCAGCCGCCAGCCGAGCGACTGCTCGCGGCCGCGGAACAGCTGTTCGGCGAGCGCAGCTACCAGCAGGCTTCGGTGGCCGGCATCTGCGCTCGCGCGGGAATGGCCACCGGCAGCTTTTATGCGTACTTCGGGTCCAAGGCGGAGATTTTCGCCGCCGTCGTCCGGCGGATCAACGCCGACCTCAGGATGGCGATGAAGACCGCGCTGGAGCAGGCGGGGGACGGCCAGCGGGCGATGGAGCGGGAATGCTTCCGGGTGTACTTCGAGATGATGTCCAAGCGTCCCTGGATGGACAGGATCGTCCGCGAGTCGGAGTTCGTGGCGCCCGGGCTGTTCCGCGAGTACTACGAACACCTCGCGCGCGGCTACGCGCGCGGCGTCCGCCGCGCCCAGCTGGCCGGCGAGGTGGACACCCGGTACGACCCCGAGGTGATCGCCTACGTGTACACCGGGGTCGGCAACTTCATCGGGATGCGCTGGGCTGACTGGACCGCGGGCGGCCAGGTCCCCGAGGACGTCCTCGACGACGTGCTGGAACTCCTCGCCCGCGGCCTGCCGCCACGCTAAACGCTCATGATCGCGGATATTTAGGTGTCGTATACGGCCCGAACTTTCCACAACACACTGAAAGCGAACCTATCTACGGAAATTTCCGGCCTGCTGCGGCTCTGGCATTTACGTCTGGATGGTCACGGCCGGGCTGACGATGGCGGCGGGGCCGCTGGCGCATTTGGCCCCGCCCAGTGGGGCCGCTGGCGCATTTGGCCCCGCGCAGGGGGCCAGCCATCGGCAGCAGAGGTGTTACCCATGGGCATGCAGGGCGGATAGCGATCGATGAGGTTAGTTACCATCCCGAGATTTAGCCAGAGCCCTGCCTGCGACCCTGCGTTTCCGCGATCATGCGGCGGTTCTCCGTCTCCGCTGGACGCGGCCTGAGAGGCGGCCAAACGCGACCTTCGCCGGTCAGGATGCCGCGCTCCGGACACCGCCTTCCTTCCGCGGCAGCTCCCTCGAGCCCTTTCGCCCCAGTTCCCTCGAGCGTGCCCTTCCGCGCCGACCGTCACGATCGTGCAGGCAAAGAGCATTGACACCCAACGAAGCCGGCTCTACACTGCGCTAATTAACAACAAACTTTCCTATTAATTTTGCGGCGTTAATTCCGCGGCGTCAGCGCCTCACTTGGGGAGCTCGTGTCAACACTTGGGGAGCTCGTGTCAACGATCCAGGAGGAGCAATGGATGCAGCTTTTCCGGCACAGCCCCGAAGACCGCGGGCTCGAAGAGCGCGGGCCGGGGGGCCGCGGGCAGCGCGCGGCTGGGCGGCACGCGGAGCATGGGCCGGAGGGCCGCGGGAAGCACCTGGCTGGGCGGGGGCCGGAGCGCGGGCCGGGGGGCCGCGGGCAGCGCGCGGCTGGGCGAGTCGCGGCGCCCGCACCCGGACGCTGACGCTCGGCGCCGCCGTGCTGCTGGCCGCCGTCGCGGGCGCCGTGGGCGCGGCGGCGACATCGAACGCGGCGGCCGCCGCGCGGGGTGCCGCCGCCGCGAGGGGTGCCGCGGGGGGTGCCGCGCGCGCCGCGGGGATGGCCAAGGGCGTCGCCGCGGCCGCCTCGCTCGGCGCCAACTGGTATGAGTCGGCGCCCTACTACAGCACGCTCGACTCGAGCGCGCCCGACCTCGGGCAGGTGATGTCGGCCACCGGGCAGAAGGCGTTCGCCATGGCCTTCATCCTGGCCGGCGGCAGCGCCTGCACGCCCGCCTGGGACGGCACCGACCCGGTCTCCTCCGACACCCAGGTGGCGGCGGTCATCAACGAGGTCCGCTCCGCCGGCGGCGACGTCATCGTGTCCGCCGGCGGCTACAACGGCACGAAGCTCGGCCAGGTGTGCGGCTCCGCCGCCGCGACCGCGGCCGCGTATCAGCAGGTGATCACCGCGTACGGGCTGCACGCCTTCGACTTCGACCTCGAGGAGCCGGAGATCGAGAACTCCGCCGCGATCGCCAGCGAGCTGGGAGCCGCGCAGATCCTGCAGCGGAACAACCCCGGCCTGTTCGTGTCGGTCACGATCCCCTCGACCACGACGGGCGCGAACTACTTCGGCCAGCAGCTCCTCGACAAGGCCAAGGCGCTCGGGTTCACCCCTGACGATTACACGATCATGCCGTTCGACGGAGGGTTCAGCGGCGGATCGTCCCAGGTGACTGCCCTGCAGGACTTCAACGCACAGCTCATGAACACGTTCGGGTGGAGCAGCGCGCAAGCGTACGCGCACGAGGGGTTCTCCGGCATGGACGGGCGCACCGACAGCGCGGAGTACTTCTACCAGAGCGATTTCCAGACGGTGCTGAGCTTCACGCAGAGCACGGGCATGAGCAGGTACACGTTCTGGTCGGTCAACCGGGACAGGCAATGCAACCCGGTGGACAACAACGGCGTGCTCTCCAGCGAGTGCAGCGGCGTCGCGCAGAACCCGTGGGACTTCACCGCTTACACGGTCGCGTTCGCGAAGAACGCGCCGGTGACGCAGCCATCCCCGCCCCCGTCGCCGTCCCCCTCGCCGTCCTCCCCGTCCCCCTCGCCGTCGACGGGCTCCTGCCCGGCTCCGGCCTGGGTGTCCAGCACCGCCTACGTGGCCGGCGACGTGGTGTCCTACGGCGGCGACGAGTGGACGGCCAGCCAATGGAACTACGATGAAGTTCCGGGCGGCCCGGCGGGCGCCTGGAACAACGATGGCGCCTGCGGGTAATAACTGTCAGGGGCGCGCCCGCGCCGCGAACGCGATCGCGCCCCATCCGGCGGCACCGCCGGCACAGGCCGCCAGCCAGCCCGGCTGACTCCCCCCCGCAGTCGGGCTGGCTGGTATCACCCGCGTGTACGGCGCCAGCGGGCTCGTGGCGTCCTCAGCGGCCTCCGCGCGCGATGTCGGCGGGCTCGGCGGGCAGCACGACCTCCCCGTCCACCTCGAGCTCGCCCAGCGCCGCGCCTTGCTCCGGCCGGGCGCTCCCGGCGCCGCGCACCGTCCGCGGGCCGGGCGTCCGCGGGCGGAGCGTCAGGTAACTGACCACCACGCCCGCCGCCAGCAGCCCGATCGTCACGAACAGCCCGGCGTGATACCCGTCCAGGAACGCGCCGGCCCGCGTGGCCCCGTGGCGCAGCGCCGACGCCTGCCGTCCCCGCAGGACCGCGCCGATGACCGTGATCCCCAGCAGGCCGGCGACCTCCCGCGAGGCGTTGAGCAGCGCCGACGCCACACCGGCGCGGGCCGGCGGGACAGCCTGCAGCACCGCGCCGGTCAGCGGCACGTTCATCAGCCCCGCCCCGGCGCCGAACAGCAGGAACCCGGGCATCAGGGCGGCGTAGCCCGTGCCCGCGCCCAGGCGGGCGAACAGGAACAGGCCGACGGTCATGATCAGCATTCCGAACGAGACCGTGCGGTGCTCCCCGGCCCGCGCCGCCACCCGCGGGGCCAGCCCGGCGAACAGCGCTACGCACAGCGCCATCGGCACGAACGCGAGGCCCGCTTTGACCGGCGAGAAGCCGAGCGTCAGCTGCAGGTACAGCGACGTGAAGAAGTAGATGCCGAGGACGCCGAAGGACCAGATCATCATCGTGCCGGTGCCGCCGCTGAACTCGCGCGACCGGAACATCCGCAGCGGCACCATCGGGTGACCGGCACGCGCCTGGTGGAATGCGCGATCCCGATGACTGCGTGCGACAACCCGGAGCTGCACTACCGGCTCGGCATCAGCCTGTTCGTCGCCGGCGTGGAAGCCGTGCTGGCCCGGGGAGAAGTGTTATCGCCGCTGACCGGAAAATCCGGCCCCGGCCCCACTAGGGTGACGGGCATGGCGGTGGACTACCGATGATGGTCACGGTACTGCTCTGCGGTCGCGGCTCACGGCGGACGGCTGGCCGGAATGCCCAGGTACGCGGAATTGTGCCCTTTCCCGCCGTTATGGCTCTTTACCGGCACCGAACGGAGGGAATTACACGTGAAAGGCTTCAGGAAATTCATCACCCGCGGAAATCTCATCGACCTCGCCGTGGCGGTGGTGATCGGAACCGCGTTCACCGCCCTGGTCACGGCTCTCGTGGCGGACCTGATCACTCCGCTGATCGCGGCGGCGGGCGGTAAGCCGAACTTCGGAAGTCTCTCATTCACGGTGAATCACAGCAAATTCGCCTATGGCGCATTCATCAACGCAGTCCTGACATTCCTGATCATCGCGGCGGTGGTGTACTTCCTCATCGTCGCGCCGGTGACCAGGGTCACGGAATACGCGAACAGGCACAAATCGGCGGCGACCCGTACCTGCCCGGAGTGCCTCAGCGAGATCCCTGCCGGGGCGCGGCGGTGCATGTACTGCACGGCCGCGCTGCCGCCAGCCAGCGAGGTGCCGTCCGCCACGGTGTAGCGTCCCCGCAGCCCGGAGGCCGCGGGGCATCTTGATGTCTGGGCTCGGACCGGGGCCTGGCCGTCCCGAGCCCAGACGTCGCGGGAGGGGAAATCCCCCACGGCACTCGATGCTTGCACGGGTTCCTGGCGAGAACCTGCGACGAAGCTGTGGACCTGCTTACCGCCGGTATGCGGTCACCGGGCGAAGGCCGGGTGATCCGCCGGCGTGCGACCCTCCCCCGTCGGCAGCGCCGCCTCGCGCTCGGGGTATAACACTCCCGTAACACTTCAGTGCATGCTCGAAGCGCGTGCCGCGACGGGCACGCTGCGGTTACGCTTCGTCCCTGTAGATAATCCGGACCGGCCCCGGCGGTGCAGTGAGCTCGCGGAGCGCGCCGGGCGCGTGCCCGGCATCGCCGCTGACGGGACAAGATCCCCGCAACCGGGGCCGACCCCCCATGTGGCTGGACGAACTCCGCCGTTCCCGCGATGCAGGCCCCACGCCGGGCGAGTGCCGTCCCGGCTCCTGCCACGTGGACACGGCGGCTGGTTACTCGGAGCGCTGCTGCGGGATTCCCGCGAGCAGAGCACGGACCTCAGTCTCCCGGTATCGCCGGTGCCCCCCCAGCGTGCGGATGGATGTTAGCTTCCCGGCCTTCGCCCACCGCGTGACGGTCTTGGGGTCGACACGAAACATCGTCGCGACCTCCGCGGGCGTCAGCAGTGGCTCGGCTTCGGGTGTGCGTGCGGACATGTGTGCGGCCTCTCCTCCTGGACCGGTGTAGCGATCCTATGTGTCTAGTTTTACTCCGCGCCCCGCGCGGAGGCTGTCGGGGATGTCCTTTATGGCCCTCGGAGACCATATTGCCATCACTGGCGGTGACAAGTCGACCACCTGATGCGAGGTTTCTGTTGTGGGATGCCGTGTTGCTCCCTGGATCAGCGTCACTCAGGGTGAGTCTAGCGATACTTATCGTCGCATCAGGCCAGGACTCAGAAATTCGGAAACAGTGCCCGCGGACCCGCGGCCCGTCCTCAGTTGGCGAACTCGGTGGCCCGCAAGGATTGCCAGCGCGCCAGTGCCCTGCCGTGCATCGCCGCCGCCAGCTCCCATTCGCGCCGGGCGAGCGCGCCGACGGCCGCGGCGATCTCGGCCACCGATTCGTCGCCGCACAGCGCCTCGTCGCTCATCAGCCGGACCAGGCCGCCGTAGTCGAGCTCGGCGAGCGAGTAGGGGTGGAACTCCGCCAGCCACCTTCCGAGCTCGGCCAGCTCCGCCTCGGTGCGCAGCGAGTCACGGCGCAGCTCGTCATGGTCCCCGGTGGCGGGAAGCGCCCGGATCGCGCCGCGCACGGCGGCCAGGCCGCCCGCTACCCTCCGGCGCGCCTGGGACATCGTCGTCGCGTAGACGAGCGCGCGCGTGGCCGGCATGCGGCCCCGCCTGCGAGCAGGACCGAGCGCGAGCCACCGCTCCGTCGCGGCGAACGGAACGAACCAGGTCAGGGGCACGGCCCAGATGCTGGTCAGAATGTGAACGCGGGACGAGGCCAGTTCGCCGGCGGACCGGGCGAACGCGATGGCCGCCGGTTCCGCGTGCCGGGGAGCGAAGGCGTCCGCGAGCGGCCACGTCGTGGCGCGAAGGCGGCTGAACGCGAGCCAGGAACGCAGCCGTGTCTGCCACGGGCAGATGTAGGTGACGCCCTCCGCCCACCGGATGTAGGCGTGCTCGCTTTCCCGTTCCGGCAGGACGAGGGGGGGCACGGCCGCTACCCGGCGCAGCGCCTCGGTGTACTCCTCCGCGAGCGCGTTCATCCGGCGTGGCCGGGACTCCGACGCCGCGTAGGCCGCCCACCGCGACCGGTGCGGTTCGGTGAACGCGGACAGCGGCTCGTAGATGCGGAGATACGCGGCGTAAGGCACCATGCCCGCATGGTGACATAGCTGGCCGCCGCCGCGGGTGATCCTGACGATAACGAGACATCCTCGCGGGACGGCTGCGCGAGCCTGCGCGTGCCGCGAGCCGCGGGAACTAGGCTGACTGCAGCCTCCCGTCCAAGGAGGAACGGGATCTGACGGAGATGGGTCACCACAGTGACAAACGTGTTCGCCATGCCACAGGAGGCCGTCGGCACCACCGGCCAGGCCGACCACGAGCAGGTCGTCTTCTGCCAGGACAGGCGGAGCGGGCTGCGGGCGATTATCGCTGTCCATTCCACCGAGCTCGGGCCCTCGCTCGGCGGGACCCGGTTCTTCCCCTACCCGTCCGAGGACGACGCCCTCGCCGACGTGCTCAGGCTGTCCAGGGCCATGAGCTACAAGAACGCGCTCGCCGGGCTTGACCACGGCGGCGGCAAGGCGGTGATCATAGGCGACCCGGGCCAGCTCAGGAGCGAGCCGCTGCTGCGCGCCTACGGCAGGTTCGTCGCCTCCCTCGGCGGCCGTTACATCACCGCCTGTGACGTGGGCACCCGCAGCGAGGACATGGACGTCATCGCGCGGGAGTGCCGGTTCGTCACCGGCCGTACGCCGGCCAACGGCGGCGCGGGCGACTCGGGAGTGCTCACCGCGCTCGGGGTGTTCCACGGGATGCGCGCCGCGGCCGAGCATGCCTGGGGCGATGCCGGCCTGGCCGGCCGCCGCGTGGGCGTGGAGGGCGTCGGCAAGGTCGGTCACCGGCTCGTCGGCCACCTGATCGAGGCCGGCGCCGAGGTCACCATCGGCGATGTCAGCGAGGCCGCGGTGCGGCGGGTGCTCGCCCGGCACCCCGGCGTGCGTGTCGCGCGGAGCACCGCCGAGCTGGCGGCGGCGGACCTCGACATCCTGTCTCCCTGCGCGCTCGGCGGCACCCTGTCGGAGGAGACCGTCGCGGCGATGAAGGCGAAGATCGTCTGCGGTGGCGCCAACAACCAGCTCGCCCATCCCGGCGTCGAGAAGCTCCTCGCCGACCGCGGCATCCTCTACGCTCCCGACTACGTGGTCAACGCGGGCGGCGTGATCCAGGTCGCCGGCGAGCTGGCGGGCTTCAGCTTCGAGCGGGCCCGGGACCGCGCGGAACAGATCTTCGGCACCACGGCCAGGATCTTCGCGCTCGCGGACGCGGAGAGCGTGCCGCCGTCGGTGGCCGCCGACCGGCTGGCCGAGCGCAGGATCGCGGACGTGGGACGGCTTCGCGGTCTGTGGCTGCCGTGTCAGTAAGGGGTCGCGCGGATGGAGCCTCTGAAGATCGGCGTAGGCATCAGCGCCGCAAACCGGGTACGGTTATACCTGTACGGATGCTGGCGCGCGCCGAGTTCCCCGAGGGGGATCTACGGCGATTCTGTGTGTCATACGGATAGCCAGCGACATAGGCATCGTGGGGCCGCAGCGGCTCCGGACGTTCGAGGGGGTCGAGCCAATGGGGCGCGGCCGAGCCAAGGCCAAGCAGGTGAAGGTTGCTCGCCAGCTCAAGTACAACAGCGGCGGCACGGACCTTGACCGGCTGCGTGCGGAGCTGGACGCGGCGCGGGCGGACCGGGACGGTGACTACGATGCCCGCCGCGACGGACACTCCGAATACGGCGATGACGACGACGCCGAGGATGACGCCGGGGACGAAGACGACGCCGGGGACGGGGATCGGGACGGCGACGAGGAAGCCTGGTACAAGTCCGGCCGTTAGCCGCGGGCTCTGAGCCGTCCGGCGCCGCCTGAGCATCCGGAGGGACCGGAGTGCGTCTCCGGTCGCGCCGCTCTCGCTTTCTGGCCGCGCCGCTCTCGTGAAGCGCTGGCGAGCCGCGTTCAGGCGTTCAGCCGCGCAGGGGCAACGGCTCCAGCACGCCCTTCCCGCGTTCCCGGTCGGCCACCGGTACCGGGTACCGGCCGTCGAAGCACGCCCGGCACAGGCTGCCCGCGGGGAGGGTGGTCGCGGCGGTCAGCCCCTCCAGTGACACGTAGCCGAGCGAGTCGGCGCCGATGGAGGCGCGGATCTGCGCCGGCGTGTGGTTCCCGGCGATGAGTTCCTCACGGGTGGCGAAATCGATGCCGTAGAAGCACGGCCAGGCCACCGGCGGGCTCGCGATCCGGACGTGTACCTGCGCGGCGCCCGCCTCGCGCAGCATCGTCACGATCGCGCGCTGGGTGTTCCCGCGGACGATGGAGTCGTCGACGACCACGATCCTGCGGCCCGCGATGATGTCGCGCAGCGGGTTGAGCTTGAGCCGGATGCCGCGCTGCCTGATGGTCTGGCTGGGCTGGATGAAGGTCCTGCCGACGTAGGAGTTCTTCACCAGGCCCTGGCCGTAGGGAATGCCGCTCGCCTCGGCGTAACCGATCGCGGCCGGCGTGCCCGACTCCGGGACGGGGATCACCAGGTCGGCTTCCGCCGGGTGCTCGGCGGCGAGCGTGCGCCCGATCTGCACCCTCGTCGCGTGCACGCCGCGCCCCGCGATCGTGGTGTCCGGCCGGGCCAGGTAGACGTACTCGAACAGGCACCCGTTCGGCGAGGGCGGCGCGAAGACCGACGAGCGGACGCCTCGCTCGTCGATCGTGATCAGCTCGCCCGGCAGCACCTCCCGCACGAACGTGGCGCCGACGATGTCCAGCGCCGCGGTCTCGCTCGCCACCACCCAGCCGGATGCGGCGCCGCCGCCCAGGCGGCCGAGCACCAGCGGCCGGAAGCCATGCGGGTCACGCGCCGCGTACAGCGTCTGCTCGTCCATGAACACCAGCGAGTAGGCACCCCGGACGAGCGGCAGCACCCGGGCGGCCGCCTCCTCGACGCCGGTTCCGTCCCCGTCAGGACGGGGCTCGCCGGACGCGAACAACTCGGTCAGCACGTCCGTGTCGGACGTGGCGGTCATGCCCGGATGTTCGCGCCGTCCGGGATGCCCTTCGGGCCACCGGCCGCTCGCACGGGCACCGGGCCCGTGCTCGTCAGCCGGTACCGGACGGTGCTCACGAATCGCGCCGTGCCCGGGCTGCGCGGCCAGCAGCCGGGCCAGCTCACGGGTGTTGGTCAGGTTGCCGTTGTGCCCGAGCGCGATGCTCACCGCCGGCGTGGACCGGAAGGTCGGCTGGGCGTTGGCCCATACCGACGCGCCGCTCGTGGAGTACCGGCAGTGCGCCACCGCGATGTAGCCGCGCAGCGCGGTGAGGGACGGCTCGTCGAACACCTGGGCCACCAGGCCCATCTCCTTGTGCACGACGATGCGCCCGCCATCGCTGACCGCGATTCCGGCGGATTCCTGGCCCCTGTGCTGGAGCGCGTGCAGACCGTAGTAGGCGAGCTTGGCGACGTCTTCCCCGGGTGCCCAGACACCGAAAACGCCGCAGGCGTCCCGCGGCGGCCGGTCGGTGGGATCGAGCTCGTCCGTGAGACGCCCGTCGGGCTTGGCCACGACGACAGTGTATTTGCTCAGGCCAGCGGAAGGTACGCGGACAGATCGGCCCGCGCGCCGCTGGCCCGTACGGCCCCCGCGCCGACCGCGGCCGCCCAGCCGAGCCGCCCGGTCGCGAGCCGGAACCAGGTGACCGGGTCGGTCTCGACGACGTTCGGCGGCGTGCCCCGGGTGTGCGCCGGCCCCGGCACGCACTGAACCGCCGCCACCGGCGGCACGCGCACCTCCACCGCCTTGCCGGGGGCGCGCTCCGCGAGCGTCTCGAGCAGGTACCGGACCGCGGTTCGCAGCGCCGCGGCCGGCGGGGCGTCGTCACGGTCGAGCGCGCCGCCGACCTCCGCCACGCTGCCAGGGCCGAGCGGATCCGGTTGCCTCCGTGCTGGCACTCTGCCTCCCGCGCCCTCCGGCTCGCTTACCTGTCACTCACCCGAACAGCGCGGGCAGGGTGCGCGTGTGCGCCGCCGACAGCTCCGCCAGCGGGATGCTGAAGCAGCCGCCGATGTCCAGGCTGTCACCGCCGGTGACGCCGATCCGCTCCGCGGGAACCCCGTGCTCGTCGCAGAGCGACCGGAACTCCCCGGCGAGGCCGGGCCGCGGCGCCGCCACGGCCCGCGCCGCGGACTCGGCGAACAGGTAGGTGAACGCCTCGCCCGGCAGCTCGGCCCGGCAGCCGCGCCCGCCGGACAGGCAGGACTCGGCGAGCGCCACGGCGAGCCCGCCGTCGGACAGGTCATGGGCCGCGCAGAGCAGCCCGGCGGCGGCCGCGGCGGCGATCAGCCCGGCGAGCCGCCGTTCGGCGTCCAGGTCCGGCTCCGGCGGCCGGCCGCCCAGGTGCCCGTGCAGCAGGTGCGCCCAGGCCGAGCCGCCGAACTCCGGCCGGGTCCGGCCGAGCAGCATGATGTCCGCGCCGTCCGCGGCGAACCCGGACGGCACCCGCCGCCGCACGTCGGCGAGCACGCCGAGGACGCCGATCACCGGGGTGGGATGGATCGCCGTCGTCCCGGTCTGGTTGTAAAGGCTCACGTTGCCCCCGGTGACCGGGATGCTCAGCGCGGCGCAGCCATCGGCTAGCCCGCGCACGGCCTCGGCGAGCTGCCACATCACCGCCGGGTCCTCCGGCGAGCCGAGGTTCAGGCAGTTGGTCACCGCGACCGGCCGCGCGCCCGTCACGGCGACGTTCCGGTACGCCTCGCTGAGCGCCAGCTGGGTGCCCTGATACGGGTCCAGCCTGCAGAAACGGCCGTTGCCGTCGGTGGCGAGCGCGATACCCAGACCGGTCTGCTCGTCGATCCGCAGCACGCCGCCGTCTTCGGGCATGGCGAGGACGGTGTTGCCGCCGACGTAGCGGTCGTACTGCTCCGTCACCCAGGTCTTGTCCGCGAGGTCCGCCGAGCCCAGCATGGCCAGCAGGTCCGCGCGCAGCGCGGCGCCGCCGGCCGGCCGCGGCAGTGCCGCGGGATCACGGGCGGCCAGCGCACCGGCGTCGGCGGGGCGGGCGATGGGGCGCCGGCAGACCGGGCCGTCGGCGGCGGTGCCCGGCGGGATGTCCACGACGGTCTCGCCATGCCAGGTCATCGTGAGCCTGCCGTCGCCGGTCACCTCGCCGATGACCGTGGCCTCCACGTCCCACTTCCCGCAGATCTCCAGGAACGCGGGCACGCTGGCGGGCGCGGCGACCGCCATCATGCGTTCCTGCGACTCGCTCATCAGGATCTCGGCCGGCCCCAGTGACGGGTCCCGCAGCGGCACCGCGTCGAGGCTGACGCGCATTCCGCCGCTGCCGCCCGCGGCGAGCTCGGTCGTGGCGCAGGCGACCCCGGCGGCGCCGAGGTCCTGGATGCCCTCGACCAGGCCGGCCGCGTACAGCTCCAGGCAGCACTCGACCAGCAGCTTCTCCATGAACGGGTCGCCGACCTGCACGCTCGGCCGCTTCGCGGCGGAGGCCTCTTCGAAGGTCGCGCTCGCGAGCACCGACGCGCCGCCGATGCCGTCGGGCCCGGTCCGCGACCCGAACAGGATCACCTTGTTCCCGGCCCCCCGCGCGACCGCGGCCTTGAGGTCACCGTGCCGCATGACACCGACGCATAGCGCGTTCACCAGCGGGTTGCCCGCATAGCAGGGGTCGAAGGCCAGCTCGCCGCCGATGTTGGGCAGGCCGAGGCAGTTGCCGTAGAAGGAGATCCCGGACACCACGCCGGGCAGCACCCGCCCGGTGTCCGGCGCGTCCGCCGGGCCGAACCGCAGCGCGTCCATCACCGCCACCGGGCGGGCGCCCATGGCGAGGATGTCCCGGACGATGCCGCCCACCCCGGTGGCTGCCCCCTGATGCGGCTCGACGAACGACGGGTGGTTGTGGGACTCGATCTTGAACGTGACCGCGTATCCCTGGCCGATGTCCACCACGCCGGCGTTGCTCCCGATGCCGGCCAGCAGCGCCCCGGACTGCGCGGGCGCCGGCGCGAGCTTGCGCAGGTGCACCCTGGAGGACTTGTACGAGCAGTGCTCGCTCCACATGACCGAGTACAGGGCCAGCTCGGCGGCGGTCGGCCGGCGCCCGAGAACCTCGCGGACCTTCCGGTACTCGCCGGCCGTCAGGCCGAGCTCCGCGTACGGCTGCGGCTGATCCGGCGTGCCCGCGGCGACCTCGACGGTGTCTGTGCAGCCCATCTCGCTCGCCTCCGGGGCGCTTTCCTCCCCCTCGCTCGTGCCGGTCAACTCGCCGCCTTCGCGAAGGCGCCGGCCACCGAGGCGAAGAACCCGAGCCCGTCCCCGGAGGGGCCGGTCAGCGCCTCGATGGCGTGCTCCGGGTGCGGCATCAGCCCGACGACGCCGCCCGTCTCGCCGCAGATGCCGGCGATGCCGCGGGCGGCGCCGTTGGGGGCGCCCGCGGCGTAGCGGACCACCACCCGGCCGGTGGCCTCCAGCTCGTCGAGCGTGGCCTCGTCCGCGGTGTAGGCTCCTTCGCCGCTCTTCAGCGGGATGGTCAGTTCCTGGCCGGCCCCGTAGCCGCGCGTCCACGCGGTCCGCGTGTTCTCCACCGTGAGCCGGACATCGCGGGTGATGAAACGCAGCCCGGCGTTCCTGGTGAGCGCGCCCGGCAGCAGGTGCGCCTCGCAGAGGATCTGGAACCCGTTGCAGATGCCCAGCACGGGCAGCCCGGCCCGGGCCGCCGGAACGAGCTCGCTCATCACCGGGGAGAACCGGGCGATCGCGCCGCAGCGCAGGTAGTCGCCGTAGGAGAAGCCGCCGGGCAGGATCACCGCGTCGACTCCGCGCAGGTCGCGATCGGCGTGCCAGAGCTTGACCGGCCGTGCCCCCGCGTAGCGGACGGCGCGGGCCGCGTCCTGATCATCCAGCGAGCCGGGAAACGTGACGACGCCTATCCGCACGCACGCAGACTACCCGGCGAGTGGCGGCGGCCCGGTAACTCCGCCGCGTGCACGGAGAAGTCCTCGATCACCGGGTTGGCCAGCAGCTCCCCGGCCAGCCCCGCGATCGCGGCGAGCGAGGCCTCGCCGGCGGGGCCGTCGATCTCGATCTCGAACCGCTTGCCCTGCCGGACCCCGGAGACCTGTCCAAAGCCGAGCCGGTGACACGCGCCGAGGACCGCCTCGCCCTGAGGGTCGTGGATCTCCGGCTTGAGCATGACGTCGACGATCACTCGGGCCACGTATCCTCCAGGGCAAACAGGGCATATATCGTCAGGTGCGTGAACTACTGAAACGTCCAGGCCACGGCAGCGAGCGCCCATGAAGCGTACAGCTCCGCGACAGGCCGAGGGCAGCGAAGCCCGTCCGGCCGGCGATGGCGATCCCACCGCCCGGCCACCGAGAGGAGTGGCACGTGACAGTCGAGACCGGCGTTGTGACCACCGTCGTACCGCAAGACACCGAACTCATCCAGCTGCTCACCCCGGAAGGGGAGCGGACCGGCCATCCCGATTACCCGCTGGACGACGTCGACCTCAAAGGCCTGTACCGGGACATGGTCCTGGTCCGCAGGATCGACACCGAGGCGATCTCGCTGCAGCGCCAGGGGGAACTGGGCATCTGGGCCTCGCTGCTGGGCCAGGAGGCCGCCCAGATCGGTTCGGGGCGCGCACTGTCCCCGAAGGACATGGCGTTCCCCACCTACCGCGAGCACGGCGTCGCCTGGTGCCGCGGCGTCGACCCGGTGAAGCTGCTCGAACTCTACCGGGGCGTCAGCCACGGCGGCTGGAATCCCGAAGAGCACAAGTTCCAGCTGTACACGATCGTGATCGGCGCGCAGACCCTGCACGCCACCGGCTACGCCATGGGCATCCAGCGGGACGGCGCCGACGACGAGGCGGTCATCGTGTACTTCGGCGACGGCGCCACCAGCCAGGGCGACGTGAACGAGGCGTTCATCTGGGCATCGGTGTTCAACGCGCCGGTCGTGTTCTTCTGCCAGAACAACCAGTGGGCGATCTCCGAGCCGCTGGAGCGGCAGAGCCGCATCCCGCTGTACCAGCGGGCGCGCGGCTTCGGCTTCCCGGGCGTGCGCGTGGACGGCAACGACGTGCTGGCCTGCTACGCGGTGACCAGGAAGGCGCTGCGCGCCGCGCGCGAGGGCCAGGGCCCGACGCTGATCGAGGCGTTCACCTACCGCATGGGCGCGCACACGACCACGGACGACCCGACCAGGTACCGGCTGGCCAGCGAGCTCGAGACGTGGAAGCTGCGCGATCCCATCGAGCGGGTCAAGTCGTACCTCATCCGCAGCGGCCAGGCAGAGCCAAGCTTCTTCGATGAGATCGACGCCGAGGCCAAGCGGGTCGGCGGGCGCGTCAGGGAGGCCTGCCGGACGATGCCGGACCCGGCGCCCATGGCGCTGTTCGACCACGTCTACGCCGGCCAGAACCGGATCCTCGCCGGCGAGCGCCAGCGGTACGCCGAGTACCTGGACTCCTTCGGGGAAGGGGCGGGACGATGACGAAGCTCACCCTGTCCAGGGGGCTGAACGAGGGGCTGCGCCGCGCGCTGGAAGCCGACCCCAAGGTGCTGATCATGGGCGAGGACGTCGGCAAGCTCGGCGGCGTGTTCCGGGTCACCGACGGCCTGCAGAAGGACTTCGGCGAGCACCGCGTCGTGGACACGCCGCTGGCGGAGTCCGGGATCGTCGGCACGGCGATCGGGCTCGCGCTGCGCGGGTACCGGCCGGTGTGCGAGATCCAGTTCGACGGGTTCGTCTTCCCGGCGACGGACCAGATCGTCAGCCAGCTCGCCAAGATGCGGTACCGGTCGCGGGGCCAGGTCAGCCTGCCGGTGGTGATCCGCATCCCGTTCGGCGGCGGTATAGGCGCGGTCGAGCACCACAGCGAGTCGCCGGAGGTCTTCTTCGCCCACACGGCCGGGCTGCGGGTGGTCGCGTGCGCGGACGCCGCGGAGGCGTTCACGATGATCCAGCAGGCGATCGCCAGCGACGACCCGGTGATCTTCTTCGAGCCGAAGCGGCGGTACTGGGACAAGGCGGAGGTCGACACGGCGGCCGGGCCGGACTCCGCGCCGCCGCTGGAGGCGGCCAGGGTCGTGCTGCCCGGCGACGATGTGACGCTGCTCACATACGGCCCGCTCGTGCGGACCTGCTCCGAGGCCGCGCTCGCGGCCAGGACCGAGGGCCGGTCCATCGAGGTGATCGACCTGCGGTCGCTGTCCCCGCTCGACATGGACACGATCACCGGCTCGGTGTCCAGGACCGGCCGCTGCGTCGTCGCGCACGAGGCGCCCGTGTACGCCGGCCTCGGCGCCGAGATCGCGGCGCGAATCACCGAGCAGTGCTTCTATCACCTGGAAGCTCCCGTGCTGCGGGTCGGAGGCTTCGCGACGCCGTACCCGCCGTCCCGGCTGGAGGAGCACTTCCTGCCGGACCTGGACAGGGTGCTGGACGCCGTCGACCGCACGTTCGCCTACTGAGACCGGGAGCAGCGATGCGCGAACTGAGAGAGTTCCGGCTCCCCGATGTCGGTGAGGGCCTGACCGAGGCGGACATCGTCTCCTGGCACGTCAAGCCGGGGGACGCGGTCGAGGTCAACCAGGTGATCGTGGAGATCGAGACCGCGAAGGCCATCGTCGAGCTGCCCAGCCCCTACGACGGGGTGGTCGCCAGGCTGCTGGCCGAAGAGGGCCAGACCGTCGACGTCGGCACGCCGATCATCGCCGTCGACGTGGGCGGCACCGCGCCGGACGCGGCCGGGGCCGCACCCGCCGAACCCGCCGGCGCCACATCCCAGGATCAGATTCCGGAACGGGCGCCGGCTCCGCCCCAGGCGCAGCCCGCTTCGCCGTCCGGCGAGCCGGCGGAACCAGCCGGCGAGCCGCAGCAGCGCCAGCCGGTCCTGGTCGGCTACGGCGTCAAGCCGGGTTCCACCACGCGGCGCCCGCGCAAGGCGCCGGCGGCCTCCGGCGCCGCGGCCTCCGCGGCCCCTCCCCCGGGCGGCGCCTCCCCGGCGGCGCCCCCGGGCGCCGCCCCCGCGGCACCGCCCCGTGGCGGTGTGCCCGCCCGGGCCACCGCGCCCCCCTCGGTGGTCCTGCCCGCCGTGGAGGCGACGCCGGCGCCACGGATCCCGGCGCTGGACACCAACGGGAACGGCGGCGCCCCCGCCGCGCGGAGCCGCGCGCTGGCGAAGCCCCCGGTGCGCAAGCTCGCCCGCGACCTCGGCATCGATCTGGCGTCGCTGGCCGGCACCGGCCCGGACGGGTCGATCACCCGGGACGATGTGCAGCGCGCCGCCGGGGAGACCACCGTCCGTTCGGAGGAGCAAAGGACGGAACGGCAGCCGGCGGCCGGCACGCTCCGTGAAGAGCGGATCCCGGTGCGGGGCGTACGCAAGCACACCGCCGCGGCGATGGTGGCCAGCGCGTTCACCGCGCCGCACGTCACCGAGTTCCTGCAGGCCGACGTCACCGAGATGATGGCGGCCGCGCGGCGCGTCCGCGAGCTGCCGGAATACGGCGGCCTGCGGGTGTCGCCGCTGCTGTTCGTGGCGCGGGCGCTGCTCGCGGCCGCGGCCCGGCATCCCATGATCAACTCGTCGTGGGACGAGGCCGCGCAGGAGATCGTCGTGCACCGCGGCGTCAACCTCGGCATCGCGGTGGCGACCGACCGCGGCCTGATCGTGCCCAACGTGAAGGACGCCGGGGCGCTGCCGATGGCGGCGCTGGCCCGGGCGCTCGACGAGCTGGCCGCCACGGCGCGCGCGGGCAAGTCCACGCCCGCCGACCTGTCCGGGGGCACGATCACGATCACGAACGTCGGGGTCTTCGGCGTCGACGCCGGTACCCCGATCCTGACGCCGGGCGAGGCGGCGATCCTCGCGTTCGGCCAGGTTCGTGACGCGCCGTGGGTACACGACGGGCAGCTCGCGGTGCGGAAGGTGACGACGCTGTCGCTGTCCTTCGACCACCGAATCGTGGACGGGGAACTGGGCTCCCGCGTGCTCCGCGACGTAGGCTCGATGCTGGAAGACCCGATCCGGATGCTCGCGTGGTCGTGAGCCGCCGGTTAACGCTGCAGGAGGCCGGATGTCGCTCCGCCAGGTTCGTGACGCGCTCGTGCTCATGGGCGGCTTCCTCACGCTGATCTGGGCGCTGCAGGTGCTCAACTGGGCGGACAACTACCGGCTCGACGTGGGCTACGGCATCCTGCCGCACAACGCCGGCCACCTGGCCGACATCTTCACCGCGCCGTTCCTGCACTTCTCCTGGAATCACATCGAGGGCAACTCGGCGCCGCTGTTCGTGCTCGGCTTCCTGGCGGCCTACCGGGGCATCGTGAAGTTCCTGCTGGTGACCCTCATCGTGGCGGTCACCAGCGGGCTCGCGGTGTGGCTGTTCCAGAGCGACGAGCTGACGGTGGGCGCGAGCGGGCTGATCTTCGGGTACTTCGGCTACGTGCTGGTCCGCGGGCTGTTCGACAGGAACCTCGTCGACATCGGCGTCGGGCTCGTGGCCGCGGTGCTGTACTGGTACATCCTGCAGGTCGCCATCCCCGGCACGCCGGGCGTGAGCTGGATCGGCCACCTCGGCGGCCTGGCCGGCGGCGTCCTCGCCGGCTGGCTGCTCAGGACGAAGCGCTCCGCCGTCGCCGCCGGAGCGGGCGGCGACGGCATCGCCCCCGGCGCCCCCTTGCTCCCCGGCAGCGGGTCACGCCGGAGCGGCGCCTTCCGCCCCGCGCCCGGCAACCCCCGCTCCCAGCTCCACAAGGAACTCGACGACATGGGCCTGTAAGCCCGCCCGCGTCATCCGCGCCCCCTCCCGGTCGCCCCGCCCCTCCGCGCGCCCGATACCGGTGGGGCCGCTGGCGTAACCGGCCCCACTGGGCGGGGCCAGATGCGCCAGCGGCCCCGCGACCGTGGGCCGCGCCCGGCGGGCGAGGGGGCTAGAAGGCGGCCTCGGGGAGTTCCATGAGGTCGAGGGTGGTTTCCTGGATGATCCGGCGGTCGGCGGCCAGGCGCGGCAGCACGGTCGCGGCGAAGAAGCGGGCCGCGGCGAGCTTGCCGGTGTAGAAGTCCCGGTCCGCGGGCGGCAGTGCCGCCGCGTCCAGCCTGGCCTGCGCCACCTCGGCCTGGCGGGTGAGCAGCCAGCCGATGATCAGGTCGCCGAGCGCGAGCAGGAACCTCGTGGTGCTGAGCCCGACCTTGTAGATCTCCTCGCGCCGTTCCAGGGAACCGACCGTGAAGGCCGTCATCGCGGTGAGCATCCCGTCGATCTGGGCGACCCCCTCGGCGAGCGCGGCCCGTTCGGCCTTCAGCCTGCCGTTGCCCGCCTCCGCCGCGGCGAATTCGGTGATCTCGCCGAGCAGGGCGCGCGCCGCCGCCCCCTGGTCACGGACGATCTTGCGGAAGAACAGGTCCATGCCCTGAATACCCGTGGTGCCCTCGTAGAGGCTGTCGATCTTCGCGTCCCTGATGTACTGCTCGATCGGGTAGTCCTGCAGGAACCCGGAACCGCCGAGCGTCTGCAGCGACAGCGTGAGCATCTCGTACGAGCGCTCGGAGCCGGCGCCCTTCACCACCGGCAGCAGCAGGTCGTTACGCGCCGCCGCGGCCGGGTTCGCCACCCCCGTCGCCGCGGCGATCTGCGCCGCGTCCTGGAACGTCGCGGTGTACAGCACGAGCGCGCGCATTCCCTCCGCGTACGCCTTCTGCAGCATCAGCATGCGGCGCACGTCGGGATGGTGGATGATCGTCACCCGCGGGGCGGTCTTGTCGGTCATCTGGGTCAGGTCGGCGCCCTGCACCCGGTTCTTCGCGAAGTCGAGCGCGCTGAGGTAGCCGGCGGAAAGGGTGGCGATCGCCTTGGTGCCGACCATCATCCGGGCGTCCTCGATGATCCTGAACATCTGCCTGATGCCTTCGTGCACGCCGCCGACCAGCGTGCCGACCGCCGGCCTGCCCGCGCCGAACGTCAGCTCGCAGGTGGTGGACACCTTCAGCCCCATCTTGTGCTCGAGGTTCGTGACCTCGACCCCGTTGCGCTCGCCCAGCGTGCCGTCGCCGTTCACAACGAACTTGGGCACGAGGAACATCGACAGCCCCTTGGTCCCCGGGCCGTGACCCTCGGGCCTGGCCAGCACCAGGTGGAAGATGTTCTCCGCCATGTCGTGCTCGGCGCAGGTGATGAACCGCTTGACCCCCTCGATGTGCCAGGTGCCGTCGGGCTGCTCGACCGCCTTGGCGCGCCCCGCCCCCACGTCCGAGCCGGCGTCCGGCTCGGTCAGCACCATCGTCGAGGTCCAGCCGCGCTCGATCGCCATCTCGGCGAACCGCTTCTGCTCCGGCGTGCCGATCTGCCAGAGGATGTGCGCGAACGTGGGGCCGCTCGAGTACATCCAGATGGCCGGGTTGGAACCCAGGACAAGCTCCGCGACCGACCAGCCCAGCGAGCGCGGCGCCAGGGTCCCGCCAAGCTCGGCCGGAAGACCCAGCCGGAACCACTCGCCGTCCTGGAAGGCACGGAACGACTCGCGGAACGACTCCGGCATCCGCACCGAACCGGTCGCCGGATCGAAGACCGGCGGATTCCGGTCGGCATCGGCGAAGGACGCGGCCAGCGGCCCGGCGGCCAGCCGGTTCACCTCGCCGAGTACTCCCCTGGCGGTCTGCTCGTCGATCTCCGTGTACGGGTCGGCGCCCAGCACGTCCTGCCGCCGGAATACCTCAAAGAGGTTGAACTCGATGTCACGGAGATTGCTCTTGTAGTGACTCATATAACGCTCCGCAGTTCGGTTGCCTAGGTACATGCTACTCGCTAGTAACTAGCGTGTCGCCTGCCTGCGGAACGCCCACGTAACCGCCGGAGTACCCGACGGCCGTAACGGCCGGCGGGTACTCGCCGTTCATCGCGTGGATCACGCGCCGAACGGCCTAAGTTTCCCCATTTCAGCGCTTTTGAGGCATCCAGGACCGCTTGAGACTAGGCTTCCGAGTCGTGACGGATGTTCGCGACCCCTCGATGGGCCTGCCCACAAGGCAGCCAGGCGGACCGCCGCTCGGCAGGGAGCTGCCCACTCGCCGGCCCACGGCCCGGCCACCGCGGCCCGCGGGCAGGCACCGGCGGCCCGTGCCGGCCACCTTGCCGGAGGGGGCCCCGGCGCTCGTGCTCGCGGTGCCGGGCGCCGGCGCGGACGTGCTTTCCGGTCCCGCCGCCGAGCTCGCCTCGGTGCTGCGCGTGGACAATCCCGCGGTCGACGTCCAGCTGGCGCGCGTGGACGGCGGCGGGCGCAGTGATCCGGCGGGCATCCGCGCAGTCCTGGCGGACGCCGCCGCCAGGCGGCCGGGCGGGGCGCCGTGCGCCATCGTCGTGCCGCTGCTGACCGCACCGCACCCCCCGGTACTGCGCAGGCTGCGCGAGGCGATCGCCGCCACCGAGGTGAACGCCGTCATCGGCGAGTTCATCAACTCCAACGCGCTGCTCGCGGAGGCGCTGCACATCCGGCTGGCCGAGGCCGGCCTGGCCCGGGCCGACCGCGTGCGGCTGTTCAGCATCGTCACCGCCGCGGACGGAATCATCCTGGCGACCGTGGGCGGCCCCGAGGCGGCCGCCGCGGCCAGCATCACGTCGGTGCTGCTCGCCGCCAGGCTCGCGCTGCCCGTGCTCACCGCGTCGCTGGACGGCGCGCCGTCCGTGCCGGACACGGCGATGCGCCTGAAGGAGATGGGCGTCACCCGGCTCGCCGTCGCGCCGTGCGTCATCGGGCCGGAAGTCAGCCAGGGCGACATGGAGGTCCTGACGGCCGGGGCCGAGTGCGCGGCGCCCCTCGGGGCGCACGGAAACATCGCCAAGCTCATCGCCATGGCCTACGGCCAGGCGATCGCCCAGATCGAGCTGCCCGGCGACCTGCTGTAGCCACCCGCAGCGGCGCACGCGCCCTGCCTCCCCGGGCTGCCGGGCGCCAACCGCGCGCTACTCGGCGCCGGCGAGGAGGGGGGTGAGGCGAATGGCGGGGTGGTCGCGCTGGATGGCGGCCAGCCGCCACTTGTCGGTGAACAGGGCGAGCAGCGCGCCGTCGAGCCGGCGGGTGAGCACCTCGGTGCCGCGCTGCCCGGCGAGCACGCCGGCCCCGTCGGGGTCGGTGACGCGGGCCATCGCGTAATCGAGGTGGTCGAGCTCGGACCGCGCGCCGAACTCATGCTCGAGGCGGTGCAGCACGACGTCGAACTGCAGCGGGCCGACGGCGGCGAGGACCGGCGCCTGGTCGCCGCGAGCGTCCGAGGAGAGCACCTGGACGACACCCTCGGTGTCGAGCTGGTCGATCCCGCGCCGGAACTGCTTGTGCTTGGCGGAGTCCCTGCAGCGCACCACCGCGAAGTGCTCCGGCGCGAAGCTCGGGATCGGCGGGAACGCCACCGGAACGTCCGCGTACAGGGTGTCGCCCGGGCGCAGCGCTGAGGCGTTCACCAGGCCGATCACGTCGCCGGGATACGCGACGTCCACGGTCTCCCGGTCCTGGCCGAACATCGCCTGCGCGTACTTGGTGGCGAACGGGCGGCCGGTGGCGGCGTGCGTGAGGACCATGCCGCGCTCGAACCGGCCGGAGCACACCCGCACGAAGGCGACCCGGTCGCGGTGCGCCGGGTCCATGTTGGCCTGCACCTTGAACACCAGCCCGGAGAACGGCGCGTCCACCTCGCGCGGCTCGCCCGCCGCGTCGAGCCGCGGCGCGGGCGGCGGCGCGAGCTCCGTCAGGGCGCCGAGCAGCCTGCGCACGCCGAAGTTCGGCAGCGCCGCGCCGAACAGCACCGGCGATGACGCGCCGGCCAGGAAGGACGGCATGTCGACCTCGGCGCCGACCTCGGCCAGCAGCGCGAGTTCCTCGGCCGCGGTCTCGTAGGCCACGCCCTCGCGGGCCGCCGCCGCCGCGGCGTCCAGGTGCGTCTCGATGGCGCGTTCCGCGCCGCCCGGGGTGCGGGTGAACGCGGTGTACCCGCCGGTGGCGCGCTCGATCAGCCCGCGGAAGTCGCCGGCCACGCCGACCGGCCAGTTCACCGGCGCCGGGCGCAGCCCGATCCGCTGCTCGATCTCGTCGAGCAGCTCCAGCGGCTCCCGCCCGGGCCGGTCCCACTTGTTCACGAACGTGATCACCGGGACGTGCCGGCTGCGGCACACGTCGAACAGCTTCAGCGTCTGCGGCTCGAGGCCCTTCGCCGAGTCCAGCAGCATGATCGCGCAGTCCACGGCCTCGAGCACCCGGTAGGTGTCCTCCGAGAAGTCCGCGTGGCCGGGCGTGTCGAGCAGGTTGAGCACGCCGCCCGCGTACTCGAACCGCAGCGCGGCCGACGTTATCGAGATGCCGCGGTCACGCTCCATCGCCATCCAGTCCGACGTGACCCCGCGCCGGCCCGCCTTGCCGTGCACCGCGCCCGCCTGGTTGATCGCCGACGCGTGCAGCGCCAGCGCCTCCGTCAGCGTGGACTTGCCCGCGTCCGGGTGGCTGATCACCGCGAACGTCCGCCGCCGGCCGGCCTCGGCGCGGACCGCCTCGTCGCCGCGGCCGCCCGCGTCCGCGGGCCGCTTGTCCAACCCAGCAACCGTCACTTGACGTACTTCTCCCTCAGTAATCCCGCGTCCGTACCGGACTGCGGCTATCCGTCCAGCAGACCAACCTATCCGCGCCGCGGGCCTGCAAGATCCAGGGCGAGGTCGAGGGCCGGGCTGGAATGCGTGAGCGCGCCGACGGCGAGGAAGTCGACGCCGGTTTCCGCGACCGCACGGGCCGTCTCCAGCCGCAGGCCGCCGCTCGCCTCCAGGCGGACCCCGCGATAGCCGCGCGCGAGCGCGACCGCCGACCGCATCCGCGCCAGGTCCATGTTGTCCAGCAGAATGAAGCGCGCTCCGGCCTCCAGTGATTCCCGGACCTGGGGGAGCGTATCGCATTCCACCTCCAGCGGGACGTCCGGCGCGGCGGCGCGGACGGCGCGGATCGCCTCGGCGACCCCGCCCGCCGCCGCCACGTGGTTGTCCTTGATGAGCGCCGCGTCGCCGAGGCCCATCCGGTGATTGGCGCCGCCGCCGCACCGGACCGCGTACTTCTCCAGCTGGCGCAGGCCCGGCGTGGTCTTGCGGGTGTCCCGCACCACGGCGCCGGTTCCCGCCACCGCGTCCACCCAGGCCCTGGTGGCCGTGGCGATCCCCGACAGCCGGGTCATGAAGTTGAGCATGGTCCGCTCCGCGCCGAGCAGGGCCGCCAGCGGCGCCGTGACGCGCAGCACCTTCTCGCCCGGCCGGATGCGGCCCCCGTCGGCGCGCAGCACCTCCGCCGCTCCCGGATCGAGGCCGGCCGCGCTGAGGACCGCGAGCGCGACGGGCACCCCGGCGAGCACGCCCGGCTGGCGGGCGACCACCTCGGCGGCCCGCGCGCCGGTCCCGGCGGTGGCGCCGCTCGTGACGTCCGGCCCGTAACGGAAGTCCTCCTCCAGCGCGCAGCGCACCGCCCGTTCGGTATCCGCTGGATCGAGACCGGCGGCCAGCAGCGCCGCGCGGACGGATCCGTCGCGGGTCATGGCGCGGCTCCACAGCGGGCGCCGGCCCCTGTCACGGCGCCCGCCACGGCCGGCCGGCCCGGCGCCGCGTCCAGCCAGACGCCGAGCCGGGCCTCATCGCAGCGGGCGAGCGTATGGTGGGCGCGGGCCCGGGCGCCCGGCGCGTCACGCCGCCGGTGGCAGCCCCTGCTCTCCGCCCTCGCCAGCGCCGCCCCCGCGACGAGCACTGAGACCGTGTGCAGGTTGGTCGCCCGCACGGTTTCCAGGTCCGGTCCGCGCGCCGGCTGCGGCGCTTCACCGGTTTTCAGGTACTGAACGGGCGGTGACTCCGCGCCGCCGGCATCCGGCGCCCGCTCCAGCGTGGTCAGCAGCCTTTCGAGGCCATCGCGGTCCCGGATGACCCCGGCGTGCAGGGACATGGCCAGAGCGAGCGCGCCGCGGCCGGCGGCGCTCACCCCGGTGCCGGCCGGCGGCAGGCTCCGGGCCCCGCGCGGCGTCCCCGCCCGGGGCCGGGCGCCGGCGGCCAGGGAATGGCCGAGCAGGTTCCCGGTGCGGTGGCCGGTGATCAGCGCCTCGGTGACCGAGTTGGACGCGAGCCGGTTCGCGCCGTGCACACCGGTGCTCGCCACCTCGCCGATCGCGTACAGCCCGGGTACGGTGGTCCGCCCGTCCAGCCCGGCCCTGATGCCGCCGCACGCGTAGTGCGCGCCGGGCGCGACCGGGATCGGCTGGGTGACCGGGTCGATCCCGTGCCGCCGGCAGGCGGCCGTCACGGTGGGGAAGCCGCGCTCGAGTGCGTCACGGCCCAGCGCCGTGGCGTCCAGCCACAGATGACGGTCCCCGGCGTCCAGCCGCTCCTGCATGACGGCCGACACAACGTCCCTGGGCGCGAGATCGCCCAGCGGGTGACGGCCCGCCATGACCGGGCGGCCGGCCGTGTCCAGGAGCACGGCGCCGGCGCCGCGCAGCGCTTCGGTGATCAGCGGGCGCTGCCCGCTCGCCGCGGCGTCCCACAGCACGGTCGGGTGGAACTGGACGAACTCCGGGTCGCGCAGCTCCGCGCCGGCCCGGGCCGCGATCGCGAGCCCGTCCCCGGTCGCGCCGGCCGGATTCGTCGTGGTCGCGAACGCCTGGCCGAAGCCGCCGGCGGCCAGCACCACGGCACGCGCGGTGATGGTTCCCGCCGTCAGGGTGGTGCCGTCGGCGGCGATGGTGGCCGCGAGCAGCCCGCGGGCCGCGCCGTCGTCATCGAGCAGCAGGTCCAGCGCGACGGCGCCGTCCAGTATCCCGACCGGGCTGGCGCCGAGCGCCCTGCGCAGCACGCGGTGCACCTCGGCCCCGGTCGCGTCGTCTCCGGAGTGCACGATCCGGCGGCGGGAGTGGCCGCCTTCCAGCCGCAGCGCCGTCCGGTCCAGCCGCGCGCCGATGCCGGCCAGCCGGCTGATCTCGGCCGGCGCCGCGGCGGCGAGCGCGGCGACCACGTCCGGATCGCACAGCCCGGCGCCCGCGACGCGCGTATCGCGTGCGTGCCGTGCGGCGGTGTCACCCGGGCCGACCGCCGCGGCGAGGCCGCCCTGCGCCAGCGGCGTCGCCCCGCCGCCGAGGTCCTCGGTGAGTAGCAGCACCCGGCCGCCGTGCGCCGCGGCCGCGAGCGCGGCCGCTATTCCCGCGGCGCCGGACCCGGCGACCACGACGTCGGCGTCCCGCTCCCAGCGCGGCTCGATCACGGGAAGCCGGCGGATCGCCGGAAGGCGCACGTCCGCGCCGTCCGCGCCATCTGGGCCGCGCCCCGCCCGCCCGCTCATGCTGTGTTCCCCGCTCGCTCCCGGGACGCCCCAAGACGCCGCCTTCCCTCGTCGCTCATCCCGGCTCCTCAGTCCAGGCGGCGCCGCGCCCCGCTCGCTCGCTCATGCGCCGGCCGGGGAGGCCCCGACCCCGACGGCGAGCATCGCCTCGACGGCCCGCCGGGCGCGGGCGGCGACGCCGGGGTCGACGTGCACTTCGGTCACGCCGTCGCGCAGGCAGCGCAACAGCGTGTCCGGTGTGGTCATCTTCATGTACCGGCAGACCGCGTCCGGGTTGACCGGCTCCCAGCGAACCGCGGGGTTGGCCTTGCGGAGCTGGTGCAGCATGCCGGTCTCGGTGGCGACGAGCACCGCCGGGGCCTGAGTCGACCTGGCGGCGGCGAGCATGCCGCCGGTGGACAGCACCCGGGCGCCCGGCAGGTCACCGGTCCCGGCCTGCCACAGCGCCGAGGTGCCGCAGCCGCACTCCGGGTGGACGAAGAGCTCGGCGTCCGGGCTGGCCGCCGCCTTCCGGCGCAGTTGCTCCGGGCTGATGCCGGCGTGCACGTGGCATTCGCCGAGCCAGACGCGCAGGTTGGCGCGTCCGGTGACCCGGCGGACGTGCGCGCCGAGGAACTGGTCCGGGAGGAAGAGCACCTCGCGTTCGGCCGGAATGGACGCGACGATCTCCGCGGCGTTGGCGGAGGTGCAGCAGACGTCGGCCTCGGCCTTGACGTCGGCGCCGGTGTTCACGTACGCGACAACGGCCGCCCCCGGGTGCTCGTCCTTCCACGCCCGGACCTGCTCCGCCGTGACGCTGTCCGCCAGTGAGCAGCCGGCTCGCGGATCGGGGATGAGCACCGTTCGCTCGGGGGCGAGGATCTTCGCGGTCTCCGCCATGAAGTACACCCCGGCGAGCACGATCGTGGACGCTTCGGCGCGGGCGGCCAGCCTCGCCAGGGCGAGCGAATCGCCGACGTGATCGGCCACTTCCTGGATCTCGGGGAGCTGGTAGTTGTGCGCGAGGATCACGGCGTCGCGCTCGGCGGCGAGCCGCCTGATCCGCGCCGCCCGGTCTTGATCGGCCATCATAGTTATCGACTATAAGTCGAAAACCTTCTGCTGGCTAGTATGGCAGTCGTGCTCCCGCCGCATCGGCACGAGGCCTGCTACCGCCACGAGGCGCTGGGCGTGGTCTTCCAGGTTCGCGACGGCAGGCTGAACGTCCTGCTGTGGCGGCGTGCGGCCAGCCCCTTCGAGGGGGCGTGGGCGCTTCCCGGCGGCCCGCTCGGCCCCGGCGAGCGGCTCGGCGCGTCCGCGAGCCGGCACCTCGCGACCAAGGTGGACCTCAAGGAGATCGCCCACCTGGAGCAGCTGGAGACCCGCAGCGACCCGGTCCGCGACCCCCGCGGCCGCGTCCTGGCAACGGCCTACCTGGCGCTGGTGACCACCGGCGCGCGGCCGCATGTTCCCGCCGACACCGCGTGGCACCCCGTCGACGACCTGCCGCCGACCGCGTTCGACCATGGCTCGATCACCGGGTCGGCCCGGGAGCGGCTGCGCGCCAAGCTGTCCTACACGAACATCGGGTTCGCCCTGGCGCCGGAGACGTTCACGATCGCCCAGCTGCGGGACATCTACGCCGCCGCGCTCGGCCATCCGGTGTCCGCGACCAACCTGCAGCGCATCCTCACCCGCCGCGGCGTCATCGAGCCCACGGAGGAGGTGGCCAGGCCCGCCGCCGCCGGCGGCCGCCCCGCCACCCTGTACCGGTTCGCGGCGCGCACGCTGGTGGTGACCAACCCGTTCGCCGCGTTCCGCCCCCGGATCCCTTCGCCGGGAACCGGCAGCGAAGGGCGCCAGCCCCTCAACGCCTAGGAATCCCCCTCCCCGCCCTCGGCCCAGGGCGGCCTCGCCAGCGTCACCTGCAGCCTCAATGCGCAGGGATTCCTCCCCATCCCCATCCCCATCCCCATCCCCATCCCCAAACGTAGCCCAGTCGGTGTCACGCGCGGGCTTAACGCGTAGGATTTTTCCTACGCTTGACAGGTAGGAAATATCCTACGTATTGTTCCTG